>Ga0209810_1003098_pt1 | contig 18191 bp, 14 predicted proteins | sample Coa_R1_7_FD_187159 | JGI IMG/M metagenome (GOLD analysis project Ga0209810, IMG submission 187159) | Surface soil microbial communities from Centralia Pennsylvania, which are recovering from an underground coalmine fire - Coalmine... | ecosystem: Environmental > Terrestrial > Soil > Unclassified...
CCTGATGCAGCGCGCTATACCACTGCCCGTTATAGATCAGCCGCGCGTACTCCCCGGCCACGATCTCCTTGAAGCGTATCTGCTCGCGGCTGAGCGTCAGGCTTTCCAGGGCGCGATGAGCCGCCAGCAACACGACCCCGGCGGGCGCCTCGTAGACCTCGCGCGACTTGATACCCACCAGTCGGTCTTCGATATGGTCGATGCGTCCGATCTCATATTTGCCTGCGACCTTGTTCAGCTCCTCGATCAGCGCCACGCCGTCGATCTCCTCGCCATTGAGCGCGGTGGGGATGCCTTGCTGAAAAGTGATTTCGATGTAGGTTGGCTCGGCAGGTACGCCTTCGGAGCTGGTTGTCCAGGCATAGACCTCGGCAGGCGGCTCTTCCCAGGGGTCTTCCAGAATGCCGCACTCGACGCTGCGTCCCCACAGGTTCTGATCGACGGAGTAGGGGCTGGCGTTGGTGACGGAAATGGGGATGCCATGTTGCGCCGCATAGGCGATCTCGTTGTCGCGCGTCATGCTCCACTCGCGCACGGGGGCGATAATCTTCAGATCGGGCGCCAGCGTGTTGATGGAGACATCGAAGCGCACCTGATCGTTGCCCTTGCCCGTGCAGCCGTGCGCGACGGCGACTGCGCCCTCCGCGCGCGCCACCTCGACCAGCAGCCGCGCGATCAACGGGCGGGCAAGGGCAGTCGCCAGCGGATATTGCCCCTCGTAGATGGCGTTGGCCTGCAAGGCGGGCCAGACGAAGTAGCGCACGAAATCCGCGCGCGCATCCACCACCAGCGCCTTGACCGCGCCGATTTTCTCCGCGCGCGCCGCGATAGCTGGCAGATCGCGATCGTTGCCGACATCGATGGTCAGCGTGATCACATCCAGCCCGTATTTCTCTTTAATCCAGCGAATGGCGACCGAGGTATCCAGGCCGCCCGAATAAGCCAGTACAACCGTTGACATGATATTACTCCTTCCCCACCAGTTTTCTTATAGCCATATTGAATTGATCTGCTCGTTCCTGCCATGCCTTTTGCGCCTGTGCGAGTTGCTGTTGTATTTGTTCAAGGCCGAGGTTGCCTGCGGCCCCCAGGTGATTGCGCGCGGCTAAACGCGCCATCAACTGCTCGTGGCTCTCGTTGGGGGGCAGTTGATGGCGCTCGAGCTGGGCCGTGACCTCGGCAGCTACTATACGATAGGCATCGCGGAAGGGCAGTTTTGCGGCGCTGGCGAGTTCGTAGGCGCGGTCGGCGGCGAACAGTTCAAAGGTGCAGGCGGCCAGCAGCCGTTCCGTGTTGACGCCAAGGGAACTGACGACCAGCGTGCAGATATCCAGGCTATCCCGCGCGAGGTCGAGCGCCTCCATGAAGGGGCGTTTAGTTTCCTGATAGTCCATGTTGTAGCCGGAGGGCAGGCCACTGACGATGCCGAGAATCTGCTGTTGCAGGGCCAGCATGGTCCGGGTGCGCGCGCGCACCAGTTCCATCACATCCAGGTTGCGTTTCTGCGGCATGATGCTGCTGCCCGCGCAGAGTTCCTGCGGCACCGTGAAGAAACCGTACTCGACGGTGGTGAACAGCAGGATATCCTGCGCCAGCTTGCTCAGGTCGAGCATGATCTGGGCGAGGGCCTGCACAATGGCAGCCTCCACCTTGCCCCGGCTGTTCTGCGCATAGATGACGTTGTTCTGCACGCACGCGAAGCCAAGCAGGTCGGCGCTGTACTGCCGGTCGATGGCGATGGGGACGCCATAGCCGGCCGCCGAGCCGAGCGGCGATTGATCGTTGAACCGGTAGGCTGCCGCGAGTAACTGCTCGTCATCCAGCAGAGACTCGGCAAAGCTGGCCGCCCAGAGGCCGACGGATGAGAGCATGGCGCGCTGCATGTGTGTGTAGCCCGGCATGGGGATAGCCGCATGCTGTGCGGCGAATTCGATCAGGGCAGCGCAGAGGGCAAACAGCTTTTCAGCAAGAGTATGTAACTGCTCTTTGCCATAGAGGCGCAGATCTACCAGCACCTGATCGTTGCGCGAGCGGGCAAGGTGAATTTTCTTGCCTGCCACCCCTGCTGTGGCCGTCAGGAAATTTTCAATGCTCGTATGCACATCCTCGTCGGCAGCCAGGATGCTGAACTCGCCGCTCGCCTCCAGTTCAAGGACATGGCACAGCGTGTCGTGGATGGCTGCGTATTCGTTCTCCGTGAGCAGGCCAATGTGTTGAAGCATGGCCGCGTGGGCCAGCGATCCCCACACATCCTGGCGAATCAGGCGATGGTCGAGCGCGCTGTTCTGGGCCGCTTCGTACCGCTCGACCTGTTCATTCAGCCGGTAGCCCTTTTGCCAGAGTTTGGTCATAGTTGTATTCCTTTTTGCATGTGTCAGAACTCCTTCAACGAAGTGAAATCTGGAAGGAAAGCAGGCATCAAAAAACTCCCGCCCCTTCCTGAACAGACATTGAAGGGACGAGAGTGTATGGACCGGAAATAGCGCCGCGAGAGATTGTTCGCGGTTTCCCGTAGTTACACGCCCGTGGTGCCACCCTGATTGTCACGCCCTGCCGCCCGGCATATTTCCGTTCACCGGCGAACCGAAATGGCGATGACCACTTTTTCCGGTTATTTTGCTGCGTGGGAACCACCCACCTGCTCCTACTTGCCCGCTATGACAGGCTTTCTTCGGCCAGCCGCTCCCGAAGGCGTTCCGGGAAGGCATTTCCCCGCCGGACTTCCACTCTGCTCCGGCTCGCTGTCGGCTGCCACTCCCGTACTCATTTCGTTCAACGCGGGTCAGACTTGCTTTTGATTACGTGTTAAGCATAGCAGCCAGTTTCAGAATTGTCAACAAATTTTAGCGCGAACATTTCAACGGTCGGGCGTGGCTGCCGGGTGCGCCTGCATCCGCTGTCAGATGGCGTTGTGATCAGTCCTGCCAGCCTTCTGGCAACAGGCCGAAGTGAAGAGCGAAGCGTACCAGGTGCGTGATATCGCGTAGCCCCAGTTTTTCCATGACGTTTGCGCGGTGCGCCTGCACCGTCTTGATGCTGATGACTAGCTGATTGGCAATCTGCTGATTGGTGTAGCCCTCGGCCACCAGTTTCAGCACTTCCAGTTCGCGTGGCGTCAGGGCATGAATTTCTCTGCCAACCTGTTTCCCGCCAGGTTCCTGCTCTGCCAGCGATATCTGATTGGCGGAGGCATTCGGCTCAATTACCTGGCGAATCAGGGCTTTCGCCAGACCGGGGTAGAGGAAAGCCCCTCCCCCGGCGACAGCCTGGATGGCCAGGTGCAGTTCGGTAGGTGCTGCCTTTTTGACAAGGTAGCCGGCGGCGCCTGCACGCAGGGCCTCCAGAAAATATTCTTCGCTTTCATGCATGGTGAGGATAAGTACCTGCGTTGACGCTACCTGCTGCCGGATGCGCTGGCATACCGCCAGTCCATCCATTTCCGGCATCGTGATATCCAGAACCACGACATCCGGGCGAAGCGCGACGGCGAGATCGAGCGCCTCGCGTCCCGTGCGAGCCTCCCCGACCACCTGCATATCTGGCTGCAAGCCGAGGAGCAGCTTTAATCCCTGGCGCAGGATGTCATGATCGTCGGCCAGCATCACGCGGACTGTCCTGGCTTCAAGAGCGTCTGGCATGCACTACCTCTCTTTCCAGTATGCTTGAGCAGGGCAGGCTCACCTCGACCTGCGTTCCCTGCTGCGCTTGAGAAACAATGGTCAGTTTTCCCTGAAGCAAGGCTGCACGCTCGTGCATCCCCACGAGACCCAGTCCGCCGGAGTGTTGCTTCACATCAAAGCCATTGCCATCGTCTGCCACACACAGACAGAGGCGGCGCTGTTCCCGGCGAAATGAGATGGAGATATGCCGGGGGTGCGCGTGCCTGGCGGCATTGGTCAGGCATTCCTGCACAATGCGGAAGAGCGTGGTCTCGTGGAGGGTGGCATAGCCCTGCTCGTGTAGGGCCTGTTCCAACCCCTCGATGTGCAGCTCAATGGGGATGCGTAGCCGCTGCCTCCACTCCTCTGCCAGCGAGCGTAGCGCGGCTTCCAGTCCAAGATCGTCAAGTACGCCTGGTCGCAACTGTAAGGCCAGTGTGCGCACATTTTCCAGCGTCTTTTGCGTCAAATCGACGAGCGTGCAGAGTCCTGTTTCGAGCGTTGCACGAACCTCCGGCAGCGTGGAGGTCTCCGGCAGATGCTGCAACGTCTGATGCAGAACCTCCGAGTGGACAAGCAGCGCGGTCAGGTTCTGGCTACTCTCATCGTGCAGTTCGCGTGCCAGGCGGCGGCGCTCTTCTTCCTGTGCCTGCAAGATGAGCAATGCCTGCTGCCGTCTCGCCGCCTCCAGCTGGTCGAGCATCGTATTGAACGTCTGCGCCAGCTCGCCAATCTCCGAATCGGCGGGAATATCAACGGCGCGGGCGCCGGTCTCTCCCGCGCTCACGGCTCGCATGGCGCGCAGCAGCCCGAAGAGCGGGCGGAAGCTGGCGCGCAGCAGCAAGATATTGATGAGCAGGCTGAGCAGGGTAGCTGACACAATGAAACTGGTATCGATCAGGTAGTGATGCGTTTCCAGGTTGTGGCTGGTGATCCATAATCCTGACGCTGCCTCTCCCAGCAACATGATGATATTGGCAAGAATGACTTTCTCGAAAAGCGAAAGCCGCTGGTGTGTCTTTTGCGCTGGACGAAGTCTACCTGGCATGGCCCCTTCTCATTTCTTCATTGTACCTGGGTGAACAGTTTTTGTTGCTGGGGGTCGAAACCGTTTGCTGAAGCCTGCAGGTGAATAGCCCAGGGACCGGCCATGCTCAGGGGAATGAGGATGCGGTAATTTCCATCCCCCTGCGTGAATACCTGGATATGTTGTGCGCTCATCACCATATTTGTCATATACGCATCCACCTTGATCTGCGCCTGATCAATTGGCATCCCTTCGGAGTCGCTGAGATGCAGATCGATCCTGGCCTCGTAACCGCCGGAGACCGGCACCGTTGGCATGAGATGTACCTGCATGAAAGCAGGAAGGGACGGCTGATAGGTATCGGCGAAGATCAGTATGCCGAGGCAGGAAAGCGCCAGGAGACACCAGAAGACAGGTCGCACACGCATGCTGCTACCTCCCTACGAGAGCAGGGTCGGCTGGCCGACCTCACCGACCGCTTCTTGCTCAATCTCTCTTTCATTGCTCTCTCGTTCTAACTGCTGCATCCAGCGAATGAAGAGGATGCTCATGATTACGATCATGTAGAGGCTGACGGGAACCCACATCAACAGGCCGCCCAGTTGTTGATCGGCGGCAGGAGAAAGTCCCCAGACACGTGGCGCATACAGGTAGGGCGTATACAGCGGCGGCACAAAGGTTAGCCCTGCTCCCAGCACCATCATAGGCATGGAGCCGAAGAACAGGTAGAGAATCTGTCCACCGGTGGAGAGACGCGGTAGCCCCTCCTTGACCGGGCTGAACATGGGCCACCAGAAGATCAGGCCAAAGAGGACGAAGCTGACGTGTTCCAGAATGTGCAGGTTCAGATTGACCAGCGTCGCGTCATAGAGCGGCGGAGCATGCCAGACCCAGATATCGACATTGAACAGGGTAAAAGCGACGACCGGGTGGGTGAGTATCTTGCCGATACGCAACACGAGCCGACGACGAAGCAAAGGCTCAATAAGCCAGCCCGGCGTTCCTATCAGCATCAGTGGGGGCCCGACCATTGTAAGGATGAGATGTTGGAGCATGTGCGCGCTGAAAAGATAGCGGTCTCCCAGTTCATCCAGGGCCGAAAAGAGCGAGAGGAACATCAGATTAACGCCCAGTACAAATGCCAGAACCTTGCCCGGCGAAATCTCATTTGCCAGGTGGAACTTTTCGCGCAAAGGCCCGACTGCGTACACGTACAGGGCAAGAATAAGTATGGTTCCCCCGATAATGGAGGGCTGCCAGTCCCACTCGGTCAGCCAGAAGTACAGGTTTCCCGGTGCGTTGCTCATCATCGCTCTGCCCGCTCATTCCTTTCCAGATATCTCATGTCTACTCTCTTATGATAGCAGGTTCTGTTCCCACTGACAATTCCCCGTTTCTCTGAAACAACGATGCTTTCCAGGTCTGAATGGCGTTGAGCATGCGGTGCAGAAAGAGCTTGCGACGGTGCTTACCGATGTTATACAGTTATGGCGGTAAGGGAGAACAGAAAGAGGGGTACCATATGTCACAATCATCGCTGCCATCTCTGCGTATCATTTTTTTCTCGAATCAACTGCCAGCAGTGGTCAACGCAGTCATCGAGGGCTTGCAGGCGCTGGGCCAGCAGGTGCCGCTGCTTGTCACCACCGCAGGGCCGCGCCGCCGCCCGAACCAGAACTATCATCAAATCGTTGCCCACGCGCCGCATGATCTGGACGTGCTGGTGACAAATCATATTGATCGTCTTCCCACTTTGCTGCGTAGTCTGGAACCCGATGTGATCTTCACAGCCGGATTTCCCTGGAGATTGCCGCCTGCCCTGCTGGAATTGCCGCGCCTGGGCTGCATCAACGCTCATCCCGCTCTGCTGCCGAAGTATCGCGGACCCGATCCGCTCTTCTGGCAGCTCATGAACGGCGAAAAACAGACCGGCCTGACCATCCATCGCATGGATGCCGATTTCGATACTGGCCCCATCCTGGTGCAGCGTGCCGTAGATATCGCCGAAGACGATGACATTGATAGCATCTTTGCGAAGCTCCTGCCACTGGGTATGCCGATGCTTCCTCTGGCCCTGGCAAGCGTTGCCAGAGGCGATCCCGGCATTCCGCAGCCAGCCGAGGGCAGCTACGCCCCTATTCCCACCGAAGCCGACCGTCATCTCGACTGGAACCGCTCCGCCACCGAGCTACGCAACCAGGTACGCGCCTGGGGCAGCATGGGCGCCTTTGCCGAAATCAGCGGCAAACCCTTCCTCGTCCGCCGCGCCCGTGTCGTCTCCCCGCCGCTCGCGGGCCAGCCCGGCGTCCTGCTCGACAACTCTGAGGGAGGATTGCTCGTCCAGACCGGTCACGACGCGCTGCTTATTCAGGATTTTGAGGAGGTCGTGTAGTTAACGCAGTGAAGACCGAGAGGAAGGAGCGTCTGGAGATGGAGGCTCAGGCTTTTGAAAAACTCGTTCGTTAATCATAGCTGATGTAATAAAAACAGGAGAACACGCATAACATGGTAGACATTTCCGTAATGATTGAGGGGCAGGATGGGTTGACGTGGCCGCGCTGGCAGCGACTGATGGCGGCGGCGGAAGATTCTGGCTTCGCGGGCCTGTTTCGCTCCGACCACTTTACCAACGCGAGGCCGCCCGATAAGAACTCGCTGGAGATGATTGTCTCGATTACCTACGTAGCGGATCACACGCGGCGCATCCACTTTGGCCCGCTCGTCGCCCCGCTTTCGTTCCGCAACCCGGCCATCCTGGCGCGGCAGGCGGCCTCGATAGACGATCTGAGCGGCGGGCGCATGATTCTGGGCGTGGGCGCGGGCTGGCAGGAGCGCGAGCATTCTCTCTTTGGCTTCAACCTCGGTGACATAAATACGCGCATGGCTCGTTTTGAAGAGGGACTTGAGGTCATCACGCGCCTGCTGCACAGCGACGAGCCGGTGACATACGAGGGCAAATTTTTCCAGTTGCGCGGCGCAACCCTGCTGCCTCGCCCGGCGCGACCCGGAGGCCCGCCCATCATGATCGGCGGCAACGGCATCAAACGCACCTTGCCGCTCGTCGCCCGTTTCGCCAGCATCTGGAACGGCCTCAGCCTGACGCCCGAAGCTTTCCGCCAGCGTTCTCAACGGCTTGACGAACTGCTGCTCGCGCAGATGCGCCAGCCCGGCGAGGTCAAACGCACGATGATGACCACCCTCTATTTCGGGCGCGACATGGATGAGCTTGATCGCCGCCTGAGCTGGCGTCTCGGCGTCCCCGAACTGGCCGACAGACCGCTTATAGATGTGATGGAAACGCTGCACACGACGGGCAGAGCCATCATTGGCACGCCCGATATGGTCATCAAACAGATACGCGCCTACGAAGACGCAGGCGTGCAGGAACTGATGCTGCAATGGTTTGACATGGATGATATCGAGGGCCTGCATGCCTTCGCCGAGAGCTTGCTGCCGCAGGTGCAGTAATAGCGGTTTTCCCCGGTTCCGCAGGCCGACCGCAGGGGTTGGCCCTACTATACTACGAGTACTCGTGGGCCTTGCAGAGGCATCATATATAGTAGGGCCGACCCTTGCGGTCGGCCTGGAACCTACTCCCGTCTGGCGCGTTTCTGCAACTCATACAGTTTGCCGATGGCCTCGATGGGCGTCAGTTCGTCGATGGAGAGGGCTTTGAGTTCCTCAATGAGGGGGTGCGGCTCGGCGGCGAAAAGCGTCATTTGCCAGGCGGCGGGCATGGCCATGTCTTTCATCGCTTTGCGCCGCGCCTTCGCCTCACCCTTCTGTTCCAGCTCGGCCAGAATTTCCTGCGCGCGGTGAATGACCGGGCGCGGGATGCCGGCCAGTTGCGCGACGTGAATGCCGTAGCTTTTGTCAGCCCCGCCGGGGACAATTTTTCGCAGGAAGACCACTTTCCCCCCCTCTTCAGTCACAGCCACGTTCATGCAGCGCACGCGGGGCAGCAGGTGTGAGACCTCGACCAGTTCGTGATAGTGCGTGGCGAAGAGGGTGCGCGCGCCGCTGCGTTTGTTGTTGTGCAGGTATTCGACGACGGCGCGGGCGATGCTCAGGCCGTCATACGTGCTGGTGCCGCGTCCGATCTCGTCCAGGATGAGCAGGCTGCGCGGCGTGGCGTGATGCAGGATGTTGGCCGTCTCCACCATCTCGACCATGAAGGTACTCTGCCCGGTCGCCAGATCATCCTGCGCCCCGATGCGCGTGAAAATGCGGTCGACGATGCCGATGCTGGCCGATTCGGCGGGAACGTAGCTGCCGATCTGCGCCATCAGGACGATGAGGGCCACCTGGCGCAGATAGGTAGATTTACCGGCCATGTTGGGGCCGGTGATGATCAGAATCTGCGCATCGTGGTTGGAGAGGTGGACATCGTTGGGGATAAAGGGCGTCTCCACCTGCGATTGTTCGACGACGGGATGGCGACCGGCGACGATGTGGATGGTATCGCTGTCGTTGAGTTCGGGTCGGCAGTAATTGTTTTGCGCCGCCACCTCGGCAAGGCTGAGATAGACATCGATCTCGGCCAGCGTCCGCGCTGTGTTGAGAACGCGCTCTGAGGCGTTGATGGCGATATCTGCGCGCAATTGCGCGAACAGTTCGCTTTCCAGCTTGCCGCCCCGCTCCTGCGCGTTGAGGATCAGCGTCTCGTACTCTTTCAGGTCGGGCGTGATAAAGCGTTCGCCGTTGGTGAGCGTCTGCTTGCGGATATAGTCGGCGGGGACACGGCTAAGATTGGCGTTGGAGACCTCGATGAAGTAGCCAAAGACTTTGTTGTAGCCCACTTTGAGGGTGCTGATGCCCGTGCGGCTGCGCTCGCGCTGTTCCAGTTGCGCCATCCACTTGCGCCCATCCTGCGAGGCGCTTTTGATCTGGTCAAGCTCCTGGCTGTAGCCGGGACGAATGACGCCGCCGTCGTTGATATTGAGCGGCGGCTCATCGACGATGGCCTGTGTGATGAGATCGATCACATCATCGTTGCTGGCAAGCTGCTGCGCCGGGCGAGCGAGGGCGGGATGGCTGTCAAGTATCTCTTCGAGGCTGGCGCTGACCTCGGCTGCCGCGCGCAGGCCGCCGGCAAGGGCGACGAGGTCGCGCGGCGTGGCGATGCGCTGGCGCACACGGTTGATCAGCCGCTCGATATCACCGGCTTTTTTGAGCGCCTCGGCCAGCCGCGCTTGCAAGAGCGTGTCGCCGAGCAGTTCCGCAATGGTCTGCTGGCGCTGCCTGAGCATCTCCAGATCGAGCAGGGGCTGGCCGATCCAGCGGCGTATTAGCCGACCGCCCATGGGCGTGCGCGTCTTATCCAGCACCCAGAGCAGCGAACCTTTGACGGAGCCGCTGCGCCCGCTTTCAAACAGTTCCAGGTTGCGCCGCGTGTAGGGGTCGAGCGTCATGAAGGTGCTGGTAAAGTAGGTTTCCAGCGTCGTCAGCTGGCGCAGCAGGCCCTTCTGCGTCTCCTGCAGGTAGGCCAGCACGGCCCCGGCGGCGCGAATGGCCAGCGGCAGCGAGGCGCAACCAAAGCCTTCGAGCGAGGCCACCTCAAAGTGTTCGAGCAGGCGATGGCGGGCATCGTCTTCGGCGAAGTAGCGGGCATCGTAGGGCGTGACGTGGCCCGCGACGCCGGAGAGCAGCTTCGTCAGCGGCGCGATCTCATCCTCGTCGTCTTCGTCCTCAAGTTCGGGGATTTCGGCGTTGGCGTTGCCGTTGCTGCCCAGCTTCTTCACCTCTTTTTCGCTCATCACCGTCGCCAGCCAGCGCCGCTTGCGACTGCCCAGACGGCTGTAATGCGCCTCGACGATGACCTCGGCAGGCCCGACGCGCCCGATTTCCTGCTGCAACGACAGTTCCGGTTCGGGCGTGCTGAACTGCGTCACGGCAAATTCGCCGGTCGTGATGTCGACATAGGCGATGCCCACCGCGTCGCGCCCGACCACGACGCCGGCCAGAAAGTTATTGCGCTTGGCCGCCAGCATGGCCGGGTCAATCACCGTGCCGGGCGTGACAATGCGAATAACCTCGCGATCAACCAGCCCCTTTGAAAGCGCGGGATCGCTCGTCTGCTCGCATACCGCCACACGATAGCCCTTGCCGACGAGGCGCGCGATATAGCTCTCTACAGCGTGGTGGGGGATACCGGCCATTGGCGACTTCTCGCCCCGCCCCCAGTCGCGGCGCGTCAGCGCGATCTCCAGTTCGCGCGCCACAATTTCAGCGTCCTCATCAAACATCTCATAAAAATCGCCCATACGAAAGAAGAGAATAGCATCCGGGTTCTGCCGCTTAATCTCCAGATACTGGTTGCGCACCGGGCTATGCAACTGCGCTTTTGCGTAATCTTCAAATAACACTGTTCAGCCCCTACGGAATACACTCAACATGCCTGCACCACCCTCTATTCTTTTTCTGCCATGCGAGAGCGGTTATTCAGTGTGAGGTTAGTATAGAGGTATTTGGGGCTGGCGTCAATTTCGTTTATGGCGTTTTGCCAGATGAGCAACCATCCTGATACCCTCTTCACGTTCTATGCGCGTGATCATGCGCAAGCGGAAGAGAAAGCGGCGACAATCCCTGTGGAATACCCCTTGCTATGAGCGGCTTGACCTGAAGGAGTAGCCACGTGGATCACGTTCTTTCGGGTACATCGAGCGGGGACAAGGGATATAACAGCTCTTCAATGAAGTCACCGGTTCTGGTGGTTATACACCGGTTGGAGCGGTCGCGTCTTCTGTGGAGCATGAGCGACCGGCCCGGGCGTCGCGACTGGCCCGGCCTGCGGTCGACCGGCGGCCTGCGGTTGATTTTTGGCCTGTGGCTGTTGGCCTGCCTTTCGCGATTGACCCGCCGGTGCGGCGCCGCGCGTCTTCCGGGCGGTCAGGCGCTCGCCGAGCTTCATGCCGGGCTGCTCTACAAATTTGTAGAACAGGAAGCAGAAGGGGATAATGACGAGTAGCACCCAGAGCCAGTAGGCGCTGTAGTTGAGCGCGAGCGGCAGTTGCTTCAGGATGGGCTGGCCTCGTTTCATCAGCAGGACCAGCAGGGGGAAATGCCACATGTAGAGGCTGTAGGAGATCATGCCGAGCCAGCGCGCCGGGAAGCAGATAAACGGCCCCGTGAAGAGCGTGACGCCGAAGAGCAGCGCCAGCATGCACAGGCCAAATGAGAGCGCATAGCCGATCTCGCTGAACAGGTAATAGTTGGCGACGAGAAACGGCTGATTGAAAAGCGGCCAGCTATTGCCGAACAGCCCGTTGTAATTCCAGAGAATCATGATGAGCAGGCCTGCTATGCCGATTGCCAGGCTTAGAGGACTCAGTTTTTGCAGGAGCGCGCGCAGGCGCGGCACCGTCGAGGGGTGCTGCGCGTAGACGAAACAGAGCGAGATCAACATGCCGACGCCGAAATCTTCGAGATACTTGCCGCTGACGCCGAAGGTGAAGAAGAGCATGACGTTCAGTACGGAACGCGGCACCAGCCAGGTCGCCGTTGGATGCTCATAGACGAGGGAGTTGCCCATGTAGCGGCTGAACAGGCCCCAGCCGATCAGCGTCAGGACGCAGGCGAGGGTGGCGGCCAGGCGATAGCGCGGTTTGAGACGCCAGACGAGCAGGCGCATGCCCAGCACGAAGAGCGGCAGGAGCATATAAAATTGCCACTCGGTCGCCAGCGTCCAGAACGGCGCGTTGAGTTGTTTGTAGGTGGCGTGGGTCGAGTCCATCAGGAAGACGAAGAACAGACCCAACTCTTTCCAGTGCTGCGGCTCCAGATATTTTGAATCAAAAAACAGCACCAGCAGGATCAATGTCAGGTAATAGGCCGGGATGATGCGGAAGACGCGGCGCAGGTAGAAGCGTTTGCTGGATGGCCACGTTTGCTCGAAAAGCAGCGCCTTTGCGAACGGCATGAAAAGCAGGAAGCCGGAAAGCACGAAAAAGAGCGTCACACCGTATTTGCCAGCATAGAGAAAAGAGGCGACAAGCGGGGGGACAACGACTCGCACATCCCAGATATGAAAATCATGCGGCACCAGGCTGAGGTGATACATAATCACCATCAAACAGGCGAAGGCGCGCACACCATCAAGCACTGCTATCGAATTTTTCTTGAGGGAATCTTCTGACCGTATCCACTGACCAATTGTCATACTACCGTTCTACGAACTCATCCTTCTAGCCATGCAGGAGCATAGATCTATAACCTGTATCTTATCTATCACGGTTTATCTGTACAGGGGGATACGCTTTTTACGAGGAGAAGGAGGTAAATCAGTAGAATTACTGATGATTGGATCATGCCAGAGAAAGAGGCTTATGGCAATATCATAACAACCATCGTCGACGTGTCATCCTGAGGGCGGCGAAGGATCTTTTGCATCATCGTCTAGTCCCTGACGGGTTGATATGGTAAAATGCTACACATGCCGTATGGTTCGTGATATGATCTAAAACAGGAATCAATGCGTGAAGCAGGTGAGCGTTTCTCAGGCGATGGGCGAAGAGGATGAAGGGGAATATGGGGGAAGCAATTCGCCGGTCGCGCTGGCGCAAAGGAGTTTGCGATGTTTTTTGTAATCTTCGTGTTGTTTCTCATCTTTGCCGGCGTGCTGACCGTGATCACGGTGCAGAATCTGGATACGCCGGTGATGCTGGCAATGTTTACCTGGCACACACCATCGCTGCCGCTGGGGCTGGTCGTTGTCTTTTCATTTGTGCTGGGCGCGTTATTGCTCTATGTCGTTTCGCTACTCTCGGCCTGGCGTGAGGGTCGGCAAATCAAGCAATTGCGGCAGCGCATTGCGCAACTGGAGCAGGGGCAGGTGAGTAACATGGCTCCTGCCTCATTACCCGCCACCGGCATGAGCGCCGTGCCTATGCCCGGTATGCCTGAACCAGACGCCACTATGCAGCCACCCGCATCGCCATAGCTGTCATAATCAGTGGAATAAAGCAGGTCGCAGGGAGGGAACAACTGGCTTTGCCGGGGACATTCTCAGCTCAAGGCCAGAGGGCGGAGAGGAAGCGTTGCACGAAACTGGATCGCCTCTGGGCTGTCTCTTCCTGTATCTGAGGGCGACCCTGTTCCTCATGCCCGCTGGCTGGCTTCTCCTCTTCGCTTACCGCGCTATCTTTGTTCTCGTCGCTGCCTTCACTGCTTCTGTCGGCGTCTATATTGTATATGCCATCCTCGCTATCTTCGCCATCTTCTTTCTTTTCCTCTCCCTCATCGTTCCCGCTCTTTTCGCCTTCATCGTCCCCATTGCTCTGGCTAGCTGCGCTGGCCGCTTCACGCTGGCCGCTTTCATCCGCTTCCTCGCTCATCAGTTTTTGCAGGAAGAGTTCTTCAGTCGTTCCCTCTGCTGTCTCGGCGGAGGCATCGGAGGGAACGGGGGCCGGCTCAGCCGTGTCAGGGCTGGCGGCGGAAGCGGCCTCGACGGAAGCGGCGCTTTGCAGGGAGTCGATCCAGGCGAAAGCGTCTTCGAGGGCGTGGCGGCACCACTCTTCGTAGTCGCCGCGAATGACATCCAGTTGCTCGCAGTATTCGAGTTGCTGGATGGTGCGGTCGAGCCAGGCTTCGCCGCGTTCGAGCATGCGGTCAAGCAGGTCGATATCTTCGACGCCGCTGGCCTGCAGGCGCGCGAGCGTGGCAAGAGCGATAGCGGAGGGGTGGACGCGCTCAATATGCTCAGCGTTTTCGGCAAGCTGGCGCTGCACGTCAGCGATCTGTCGCTCTATGGCGGCAATTTGCTGTTGCAGCGTCCAGTGCTGGTAGAGTAACTGGAACTGCTCGACATCCTGGGGAGTGAGACGTGAGAAGACCTGGTTGAGGTCCAGGAAGGAGGATGAGAATGGCGATTCATTCATGGGGCGCGTCTCCCTCCTGCTCAGCAGGCTGGCGTCTCCAGCGTTCGAGCCAGCGTGCAATGTCGCGCTTATGGCGTATGGTTTCCTGTTCAAGGGAGTGCGCCTGGCCAGAACCGACGGGGGAGGCGGGAGTCGGCTGGCGCATCCACCAGGGAAGTGCTAACTGTGGGGAGGTTCGTGTATGTTCATCCAGGAATGCGGCCATATCCGCCGGCAGCAGTTCTATCTCAGGATGAGGCAGCGGTGATGAAGGAATAGTTGTATCGCCATCACTTGAGTGGACGCCAGTAGCAGTGGGCGGTAAGTGGACATCTGGCAGACCATTCCAGGGAAAGAGGGTCGGCGTCTCGCTCGTTATGCCGGGGGTGTCATGTTCCTCGAGGGGCGTCTCCGGCGTGGAGGAGAGCGGCGTTTCGCTATCGGCAACGGGTTGCTCTACCGCCTGTGCGGCCTCAAGGCGACTTGCCAGCCAGAGCAGGCGCAGCAGGGAATTTTGCTCGTAAGAGCCGGTATCTGGCATCTGTCCCGCGCGGTCTTGCAAATCCGCCAGTTCTGCCTCGAGCTTCTCAAGCTGCGCGCGTAGCTGCCGGTCCTGTTCGCGATAATGCAGCCATTGTTGATATTGACCCATGCCTGCTTTCCTGTAATATTTTCTATCCTGAATAGACGTTTTCCGATCTCATGGCAGTATATCACGAAACGGGGGAGAGGACAAGGGAAGCGCAACAATGTGCAACATGATGATACACCTCTGTACAGCTACAGCGCCTTTCAGCGGCATGGAGCGAGCGGGCGAGGGCCGGGGCGAGCCTACCGGTCGCCCTGCACCTCCATCCTTACCAACCTCGCTTTAGGAGGCAAGCCCCTCACGTTCCAGCACGTTATTGTACGAGATGCGCAGCAGGATGCCGATGATGATGAAGTTGGCGATGATGGAACTGCCGCCGTAGGCCAGGAAGGGCAGGGGAATGCCGGTCAGCGGCAGAAACTTCATATTGCCGGCCACAATGATGAGCGTCTGGATGGCGAAGATGGAGGTCAAGCCGGAAGCCAGCAGCTTGCTGAAGGGATCAAGGGACTCGATGGCGATGCGATAGCCGCGATAGATGATGAGCAGGTAGAGGCCAAAGATGCCGAAGAGACCGGCGAGTCCCAGTTCTTCGCCCAGAGCAGTGAAGACCATATCGGACGAGGCGACAGGCACCAGAGCGGGATGACCGAGGCCAAGCCCTGAGCCGATAATGCCGCCGCTGGAGAGTGCGATCAATCCCTGTACAATCTGAAAGGCGCCGCCATTCTGGAGATAGAGGCTATCATCGGCGGAAGTCCAGTTGGTCACATTCACTCCAAGCACGGCGAAGCGCAGGCGCACGTAGCCAAAGAGGGCATACCCCACGAAACCCAGCAGGAAGAACAGAACGAGGCCGAAGGCGACATAGGACAATTTGCCGCTGCCCAGATAGATCATGCTCAGGTAAATGCCGTAGATGAGCAGGGCGAGGCCGAGTTCGCGCACAAACAGGAAGAAGAGCAGGGCTATACCTAACATGATCAGAATAGGGATGAGCTGGCGCACCGGTGGCAGGCGTAAAGGTCCGATACGCAGATTGCCAGCAGTGAAGATATCGCTATTTTCGGCCAGCACGGCGGCGAAGAAAATGACGATACAGAGTTTCAGAAATTCGGAAGGCTGGAAGTTGATAGGACCGATATTCAACTGGTCATGCGTCGGACTGTTCAGGTTGCCCAGGCCGACGTGAAACGTATTGATGAGGGTGACGATTACCAGACCGACGCCGAGCAAGGCCCAGACATAGTAGTAGCGGCGCAGCCAGCGCATATCGCGCAGGATGAAGAGGACGATCATGCAGAGAACGATCCCGGCCAGAATCCAGATGAGCTGGCGCGTCCCCTGTCTGGGGTCGCCGATGTCTGGCCCCAGGCGGGTGGCCATCAGCATGCCAATGCCGCTCAGCAGGCCAACGAGGGGGAGCAGCATCTGATCGGCGTATCTGAGGGGCGAGAAGCTGAGCAGGATGTTGCTTGCCAGCAGGAAGGCGACAAGGCCCAGCACGGGTATCAGGCCCTGGATGGTCGGCAGGCTTTTGGTGCTGAACGACGAATGCGGGTCTTTATCGGCGAGCAGCAACTGCGTCATCGAGAGCAGCAGGATGAGAATCGGAATAATATAGAGATAGAGTTCCTTCCATCGGTAGCGCCGAATAGTGCTGAGAGCTTGCATGCTGATAATCCCTCTAGTTATCTGTGATACAGGTCTATGACCGAACAGAGCGAGAAGCGCGTATCATGGCGTGAGCTGAAACTGGATAAAACCGATCTGGATGGTGTCGCCGGGTTTGGCGATCAGGGGTTTGCCCGGTTCCACCTTCTGGTTGTTGATATAGGTTCCGTTGCGGCTGTTGGCGTCTATAACATGCCAGTGATTATTGCGAAAGCGCAGTTCGGTATGGACGCCGGAAATGAAGCTATCGGTAAGCTGAATGGTGTTGGCGGGGCCGCGCCCGATACTGGTTTCCGGCATCAGGTTGAAACGGGTGCCGGGGGCCAGCGTGCTGGAGCCACCGATGACGACCAGATGGCCCAGAACCGGGGCGCCGCTGTTCTCGCTGGCGCTACTGGTTGATGCGACCTTCAGGTCGCGGGTAATAGCGATCACGACCTGCATCAGGAAGAGGTAGAGCAGGACAATGAAGAGCAAGCGTAAAATCAACAGGAAAACGTCAAGCTGGAGCATAAATCCGGTAACTCACCTTCTCTCATCAAAGTAGAAGTCATAGCTGCCGATGGTGAAGTAGTCGCCGCTGCGCAGCGTTTGCTGTTTATCGAGGCGTTTGCCGTTATAGATAATGCCATTGACGCTGTTGCGGTCGAAAAGGGTAAATTGCCCGTTTTGATAGCGAATGGTGGCATGGTTGCGCGAGACCCGTTTGTCCTCAACAATGATATCATTGCTGCGCTGTCGCCCGATGTTGATTTCGGGTTTCTCGATGCGATAGATTTCCTGCCCCCCCTGTGGAAGACGGATAGTGAGCCAGGCCTGCGGTTTACCGGGAGGGACGGGAGCAGAAGCGCCACCGGGAAAACTTCCACCAGGGTAGGCGAAAGAGGGGTTGCCAGCATCCGGCGAGGAAGGACGGGGAAGCGGCATGGCCTGCACGTTGAAGACCTGTGTGGCTGCAATGCCGCTCCCGGAGCCGCCTAGATGCTCGGCGTCTTTGACTTCTGCCGTGACATGGACGATTTTGCGGTGCAGCGAGCTGTCGCCGTGCATGCGAATGATGGGTGAGGTGCGCAACTGGTAGTGGTACTGGCGCGCCCGCTTTTCCAGTTCCCGGCGCCATTCTTTGATCAGGTCGGCTTCGTTGGGGGAGAGGCGGCGGTGATCGTCTATGCTGAGGTAAACATCATAGACGTTAGGAGCCAGACGGATGCCGCCAGCCTGCACCTGCAGGTTGTCCTCCATCGCGTTTATGAGTTTGTGCGCAATCTCCGCCGGTTGTAGCTCTCCCGGACCTACAGCCGTGATCTTATCCATCGCTCCTTCCAGGAAGGATTGGATTTTCAAGAATGGATTCTGGCGAGAACTCACCCGGTTCATCCTCCTGCCGC
>Ga0209810_1003100_pt1 | contig 18170 bp, 18 predicted proteins | sample Coa_R1_7_FD_187159 | JGI IMG/M metagenome (GOLD analysis project Ga0209810, IMG submission 187159) | Surface soil microbial communities from Centralia Pennsylvania, which are recovering from an underground coalmine fire - Coalmine... | ecosystem: Environmental > Terrestrial > Soil > Unclassified...
GCCGCCCGCTCGGCTACGCCGGCAAGCGGTAGAGCGCGCGGGCGTTCTCGCCGAAGATCCGCGCCCGCGCCGCCGCCGAGAGCCCCGTCGTCGCCTCGTCGAGCTCGCGCACGACGCCCGGAAACTTCGCATCCGGGTGCGGGTAGTCGCTCGCCCAGATGATGCGCTCGGCGCCGACCAGCGGATGCTGCGCGGCGAAGGCGAGCGTCGACTCGTCGGGGTCGAAGGAGATGTAGCACTGGCGGCGGAAGTACTCCGAGGGCTTCAGCTCGAGCCCCGGGACGTCCCAGCGAAAGACCTCGAAGTGGTGATCGAGCCGTTCGAGCCAGGGCACGATCCACCCGCCGTTGGCCTCGAGGAAGAGCACCGTGAGCTCCGGGAACCGCTCGCAGATGCCGCCCGCGCACATGAGCGCCACGCACTCCATCATGTCGAACGGGTTCGACAGCGCCTGGCTGAAGAAGATGTTGCCGAGGTTGTTGATGGGATTGGCGGGATTGGGGTCGCGGCCGTAGTCGACGCCCTCGGCGCGGAAGGCCGCGTAGCCGAGCGCCCGGCACGCCCCGGGCATGTCGGGGGCGAGGAACGGATGGAAGCCCACTGGCAGCGCCAGCTCCGCGCACGTGCGCCAGATCGGGTCGTAGATGGGATCGTTGAGCTTGCGACCGCCGATGGCCGGATTGGGGCGCAGAAAGACGCCGACGTGCCCGAGCTCCTTCGCGCGCCGGATCGTGCGCACGGCGCGCTCGACGTCCTGCGTCGGCACGACGGCCACGCCGAAGAGTCGCTGCGGTGCGTGGGCGCAGAACTCGGCCAGCCACGCGTTGTAGGCGTTCGCCTGCGCCTCGGCGAACTCCGCGTCCTCGACGCCCGGGAGCCCGAGGAGCATGGTCGGGTAGAGGACCGCCTGGGTGATGCCTTCCAAGTCCATGTCGGGGAGCCGCGGCGCGGGCTCGAAGGCCCCCGGCCGCACGTCGCGGTAGCGGAGCTTGCCGGCACGCGCGCGCTCGCGCTCGGCGAGGCTCATGCCCGCGGTGCCGGCGAGCGCGAGCCCGCCGGCGGGGCGGCGGCCGCCGTTGTAGCAGAGCCAGTCGCGACCCTGGGCGTCGGTCTCGATGTGCCAGATGCGATCGCGGAACTTCGCGGGCGCATGGCGCAGCATGGCGTCGGGATGCTCGAGGACGTGGCCGTCGGCGTCGACCACGGCGGCGGGGAGGCTTGGCATGCCCTCTCATACGGAACTTGGCGGCGCCGCGACAAGAGGCGCTGGCCGTGGCAGAACGGCGCATGCCCAACGCCAAGCTCTACCTCCACGAGATCATCCACATCGTCGGCGCCGGCTCCGAGCCCTACAAGCGGCACACGGCGGCCGGCTGGGCGCGCCGGGGTCGGCCGCGCCGCGCCGAGCTGCTGGGCCTCTGGCAGCAGTCGGGTTCGACCGGGGACTGGCCGCGGGTCGTCAACCTCTGGGAAATGAACGGCTGGGACCACTGGGGCGAGATCCTCGAGCAGCAGTACGCCGGGGAGGGGCAGCCGCCGGCGCTCGCCCGCTGGTGGCGCCAGGCCCTCAAGTGGCGCTCGGGCGGCCACGACCGCATCCTCGAGCCCGCGCCCTTCTCGCCCACCCGCGCCGAGCTGATCGCGCGCGGCGTGCGCGGCCGCGCCTGCATCCAGGAGATCGCCACCGTGCGCTCGGGGCAGGCCGAGCAGTACCTCGAGGCGGTCGCTGCCCGCTGGGTCCCGCTGGCGGCGCGCCGCGGGCTCACGCTGCTCGGCGCGTACCGCGTCGCCATGCGCGAGACCGAGACGCTCCTGCTCTGGTGCCTGCCGACGCTGCGCGACTTCGCCGCCTACCTGCGCGATCGGGCCGCCGACCCCGAGAGCCGCGCCTGGGCCGAGGCGGCCCGCGCCTGGCGCACCGACTACCGCGAGACGCTGCTCGTGCCGAGCCGCTGGTGCGTGGTGCACCCGAGCTGGCGGCCGCCGCGGCGGCGGGGCTAGACTCCGCCGCCATGACGACGACGCTGCGCACCGAGACCGCCGACGGCGTGCGCCACATCGTGCTCTGCCGCGCCGCCGAGTACAACACGATCACGCCAGCGCTCCGCGACGAGCTGGGCGCGGCCCTCGACGCTGCCGACGCCGATCCCGCCGTGCGCGTGATCCTGCTGCGCGCCGACGGCCCGGCGTTCTGTGCCGGCTACGGCCTCGACTGGGCGACGGCGGCGCAGGCCGACGAGGCGCGTGGCGAGCGCGTCTGGGACTCCGTGGCCGATCTCCGCATGATGAAGCGCTTCGTCGACGTCTACCTCAAGCTCTGGTACGCGCAGAAGCCCACGGTCGCAGCCGTGCAGGGCTGGTGCATCGGCGGCGGCACCGACATGGTGCTCTGCGCGGACCTCATCGTCGCCGCCGAAAGCGCCCGCTTCGGCTATCCGCCGGCGCGCGTGTGGGGCACGCCCACGACCGCCATGTGGGTCTACCGCCTGGGGCTCGAGCGCGCGAAGCGCTACCTCCTCACGGGCGACGAGATCCCCGCGCGCACGGCCGCGGAGATCGGGCTCGTGCTCGAAGTCGTGCCCGACGAGCGGCTCCTCGAGCACGCCACCGCGCTCGCCCGCCGCATCGCGACGGTGCCGCTGAGCCAGCTCGTGATGCTCAAGCTGCTCTGCAACCAGACCGTCGAGCACATGGGCTTCGCTTCGAGCCGCCTGCTCGGCACGCTCTTCGACGGCATTGCCCGCCACACCCAGGAAGGCCGTGACTTCGTGGCGCGGGCGCGCGCGGTGGGCTTCCGCCAGGCGGTGCGCGAGCGCGACGACCCGTTCGGCGACTACGGGAGCCGGCGCAGGCCGTGACGGCGCCCGCCGCCGCGCTTGCGTCGGCCCGCAACCGCGCGACATGCTGCAGGGATGCACCTCGACGCCCACGGTCATCCGCTGCACACCCGCGCGCTCTCGGTGACCCTCACCCGGCGGGCAGACGGCAAGTGCGACGCGCACGCCGACCTGCTCGACCTCCGCAAGCGCGGCTTCGTCCCCGTGGGCGGCGACCTCCAGCCCGCGGGCATCGTGCACCACATGATGCTCGACGGCGTCGTCGATCCGGCGGCCGCCGTCCTGGAGACCCTCGCCGTCCGCCAGCCGCACGTGGCCTTCGAGCCGTCGGCGACGAGCGGGGGCGAGAGCTGCCGCGATCCCGCGGATCGGGTGGCCGCGCTCGCGGGTGCGCGGCTCGACGCGAGCTTTAGCGCGCGGCTCTCGGCGGAGATCGGCGGGCCGCGCGGCTGCTCGCACGTGCTCACGCTGGGGCAGCTTCTCGGCTCGAGCGTAGCCTGGGCGCTGGCGCACGCCCCCGCCGCCGAGGCCCCGCAGCGCGCGGGCGAGCGGGTCTTTCGCCGCGACGTGATCGTCGACGGCTACGAGCCCGCCGAGGGCGAGGTCGGGCTGGCGCTCCAGCTCACCGACCTCTTCTGGGCGCCGTCACCGCCGCGGGCACGGGCAATGGACCGCTTTGCGGCCGTGCACGAGGTGCGGGCGCTCGTGGCGGTCGACATGGCCCGCTACGTCTTCGGCGCGATGCGTGCGGCAGAGCGGCGGCGCGTGGCCGCGACGCTCGCCGACGCGCCGTGGGTCGACCGCAGCGCCGACGTCGCGGGGCTCGCGGGCGTCGGCCTCGGGCGCGGCGTGAGCGCGGCCATTCTCGCGCGGTTCGCCGCAGCTCCCGACGATGGCCCGCTGCGCGACGCGCTCTTGATGCTCGCCCCGGCGCTCATCCAGGTGATGGCGGCGCTCTCCGAAGCGTGGCCGGCCGTGGCGCGCGCGCAGGGGTGGGTCGTCGGCATGGGCGGCCGTCCCGACTCCTGCTGGATGTGGCGGGAGGGCGGGGCGCTCTTGCGCGCGCGGACCCCGGAGGACCCGCCGACGCTGCCGCGGTGAATCCGCGGCTCATCCCTGGGTGAGCGCCGCCACCTGCATGAGGAACGGGAGATCGCCCTCGACGCGCAGGCGGCCGGTCATGAACAGCTCCTGGCCATTGAGCTTGCCCGCCTGCATGTCGAGGTAGTCCTGGAGCCTCATGCGGATCAGCGTACGCGGCGTGGGCGCACCGTTGAAGCACAGCTCGACGCGGAAGGGCTCGGCGCCCTCGCGCGAGAGCTCCTGCGCGAGCGTGCCCTTGAGCTGGAGGGCCCGCGCGCCGGCGTCGGGCCGCGCCTGCCGTCCCTGGGGGAGGATCAGCGCGAGCGCGGCGCCATTGCGCCCGAGGACGGCGTCGCGCCAGTCGTCGACCGAGAGCGTGAAGGCGAGCTGCGCGTCGGCGGCTCCCCGCACGACCGTCATCGACCCGCCGGCGATCCGGACCGTCCACTCCCCGCCGCCTTCGCCCGTGAGCCGATAGGCGAGCGTGGCGTCCGGCGCGCCGGCGCCCGCCTGCGCGGCGAACCCGAGCGGGAGGAGCTGCTCGAAGAACTCGGGCGGCGTGATGTCCTCGGTGAGGGCGATGGGCGGCTGCTCGGCCATGGCCGCCTTCTGCCACGGCCCGCCATGCGCGACAACGGGGTGCCGCGCTCAGCCGCCGGCCTCCGCCAGCAGCCGCAGTGCCTCCACCTGCCGCGTGGCGCAGATGAGCGTCCCCACGGGCGAGGCGCGCCAGCGCTGGAGGCGGTCGCGAATGCGCTCCTTCGGTCCCACCAGCGAGACCTCGTCGGCGAGCGCGTCGGGAACGAGCGCCGTCGCCTCCGCCTTCTTGCCGGCGAGGTAGAGCTCCTGGATGCGCCGCGCCTCGGCAGCGAACCCGTAGTGGCAGGCGAGATCGTTGTAGAAGTTCTTCTCGCGCGCCCCCATGCCGCCGATGTAGAGCGCGAGCATGGGCTTGACGAGCTCGAGGCAGGCCTTCACGTCGTCGCCGAGGATGACCGTGACCGAGACCGCGATGTCGAAGTCGGCAGCGGTCCTGCCGGCCTTCCGGAATCCGGCCTCGAGCGGCTCGCGGTAGACCTGCGGGGCGCGCTCGGGCGAGTAGAAGATCGGCAGCCAGCCGTCGGCGATCTCGGCGGCCTGCGCGACGCTCTTGGGTCCCACGGCCGCTAGGTAGATCGGGAGCTGCCGCCCGTGGAGGATGCTCCGGAGCGGCTTGCCGAGCCCGGTCGCGCCGGGGCCGTCGTAGGGGATGCGGTAGTGCACGCCGCGATGCTCGAGCGGCCGCTCGCGCGCCCAGATCGCGCGCACGATCTCGACGTACTCGCGCGTGCGCACGAGCGGCTTGCCATAAGGCACCCCGTGCCAGCCCTCGACCACCTGCGGCCCCGAGACGCCGAGACCGAGGATGAAGCGGCCCCCGGAGAGCTGGTCGAGGGTCATCGCGGTCATTGCGGTCATGGCCGGGGTGCGCGCCGGCATCTGCATGATGCCGGTGGCGAGGTGGAGGCGCTCGGTGCGGGCGGCGATGAAGGCGAGCGGCGTCACCGCGTCGGAGCCGTACGCCTCCGCCGACCACACCGAGTGGAAGCCCAGGCGGTCGGCCTCGAGGATCAGATCCCAGTCGAGCGCCATCCGGGCGCCCGCGTAGCCGATGTTGAGCCCGAAGCGCATGGGGCCGTGTAGGGTCGCGCCCGCAGTTGTGTCAACTCGGCGCTCCCTGGTAGCTTGCTTGACATGGCATTCCTCCGGTTGTCGGTCGCCCTGGCGCTCCTCGCCCTGCTCGTCGCCGCGCCGGCGCGGGCGCAGACGGCGCCGCGGAAGCTCGGCCGGGGGCTCGCGGCGATGACCACGAGCTTCCTCGAGGTGCCGGGGAACATGGTGGCCGAAACTCGCGCCGAAGGACCGGCCGAGGGCATCCCGCTCGGCTTCGCCAAGGGCCTCGGCATGATCGTGGTGCGCACGCTCGTCGGCGTCTACGAGTTCGTGAGCGCGCCCTTCCCGGCGCCCGCGGGCTATCGCCCGATCATCGAGCCCGAGTTCCCGTGGAGCTACTTCCAGGAGCCGTCGCCGCGCAGTCCCCTCGGGCGTCGGCGCCGCTGACGAGCGCCGCGCGGCGCACTTTGCCGCTCGCCGTCCGCGGCAGCGCCGCGACCAGCGTGAGCCGCCGCGGGAGCTTGTACGGGGCGAGCCACGCGCGGCAGGCCGCGCGCAGCTCCGCGAGCGTCGGCTGCGCAGCGCCCCGCGGCACGACCCACGCAGCCACGGCCTGACCCCACTCGGGATCGGGCACGCCCGCGACAGCGACCTCGGCGATGGCGGGATGGCGCAGGAGCGCTGCCTCGACTTCCGCGGGATCCACGTTCTCCCCGCCGGTGACGATCACGTCGTCGCGCCGCCCCAGCACGACGAGCCGGCCGCCGGGGAGCAGGCGACCCGCGTCGCCGGTGTGGAGCCAGCCGTCGGCGGCGAGGCACCCGGGCGCCACCGTGGGGCCGCGGACGAGAATTTCGCCCTCGTCGCTCACCCGGACCTCGGTGGGCCAGAGCGGCGCGCCGACGTCGCCCGGCTCGGCGAGGGACTCGTCGGGGGTGAGCGTCGCCACCTGCGAGGCGGCCTCGGTGAGCCCGTAGGTGAGGGCGACGCGGAGCCCGCGCGCGCGCGCCGCCGCCACGAGCGCGGGCGGCGTGCCCGCCCCGCCCACGAGCACGCAGCGGAGCGCCGGCGGCCGCCCGTCGAGATGATCGAGCACGCGCGCGAGCATCGTCGGCACGAGCGAGACCATCGTGATCCGGTCCTCGAGGAGGGCGCGCGCGACAGCGGCGGCGTCGAAGCGGCGGTGCAGCACGACCGTCGTGCCGGCAAGCGCGCTGCGCACGAGCACGGCGAGCCCGCCCACGTGCGTGAGCGGGAGACACGCGAGCCAGCGGTCCTCGCCGTCGACGCCGAGGCGCGCCATGCTGCCCGCGGCGCTCCAAAAGTGGTTCGCCGCCGTGAGCACGACGGGCTTCGCGAGGCCGCTCGTGCCCGAGGTGAAGACGATGGTGTGCGGGGCGTCGAGGTCGAGGGCGGGCGCGGGCGTGTACGGAGCGGGGGCGCAGGCCGCGAGCGCCTCGGGCGCGAGGTGCGCCGCGCCCACCGCCCGAGCGACCGCCGCCGCATCGTCCCCGCCAACGACGAGGTCGACCTGTGCCCCGGCCGCCTGCCGCGCGGCCTCCGCGGGCGTGAGCCGCGGATCGAGCAGCACGAGCGTGGCGCCGGCCCGCGGCACTGCGTGCACCAGCGCGACCAGCTCGCCGCCGTTCGGCAGCAGCGTGGCGATGCGCGCGCCGCGCCCGCAGAGACGCCGGGCGAGGTTCTCCACGCGCGCGGCGAGCGTGCGGAAGCTCACGCGCGCGCCGTCCACCTCGAGCGCCGGGTGATCGGGACGCGCGGCCGCCTGGCGCGCGAGCCAGTCCGGGACGATCATGGCACGCGCCAGCGCGCGAGCGCCGCGGCGTCGAGCGCGACCCCGAGGCCCGGGCCCTGAGGCGGGCGCATCGTCGGGCCTGCCGGGATAGCGGGCGTCACCACGTCGCCCGCGAGGAGCCCGGCCGTCGCCACGCCGCAGGCCCGCAGCGGCCCGGGCAGCGCCGTGGCGAGGTGGAGCGCCGCCGCGGTGCCGATGCCCGTGTCGATGGCGGTGGTGACGGCGACGTCGAGGCCCGCGGCGGCGGCCGCCTGCGCCGTCGCTCGCGCGCGGGCGAGCCCGCCCACCTGCACGAGCTTGAGCACGACGGCGTCGGCAGCATCCGCCGCGGCGAGCGCCCGAACCGCCTCGGGCCCGGTGACCACCTCGTCGGCCGCGACCGCGACGCCGCCTCTGCGCCGCACGCACGCCATGCCGGTGATGTCCGCAGGCGCCACCGGCTGCTCGAGCCACTCGAGCCCGAACGGCTGCAGGCGCCGGGCGACGCGCACCGCCGTCGCGACGTCCCAGCAGCCGTTCGCGTCGGCGCGCAGCGCGACGTGAGGCAGCGCCGCGCGGGCCGCGGCGACGCACGCGACCGCAGCATCCGCGTCGGGGCCCACCTTCACCTTCGCGCACGCATACCCCGGGTCGCACCCGGCGCCCGGCGGCGCGCTCGCCGTAACCGCGGCACGCACGCGGCCGCCGAGCAGCTCCCACACTGCGCGGCCGCTCGCGCGCGCAACGAGGTCGTGGAGCGCCACGTCGAGGCCGCACGCGGCGGCGACCGGTAGCCTCGCCGCCTGCGCGAGGAGCGCGTCGAGACGGGAGGTGTGGGCGCCGACGAGCCAGCCCGCCGCCTCGGCGAGGGCGGTGCGCACCGCCGCCAGCGCCGCATCGGGCGCGGCGGGATGCGGCGCCGCCTCGCCGAGCCCGATCGCACCGTCGGCATGGAGCACGACGACCAAGCCCCGGCGCGCCACGATCGGGCCGCGCGCGGTGCGCAGCGGCGTCCGCAGCGGGATCGCGAAGGGGATCGCCTCGAGGCGGCGGATGATCACCACGCGAGCCCGCCGGCGAGGAGCGCGCCGAAGACGAGGTGGAGCCGTGCGGTGGCGGCAAGCGCTGCATTCAGCGACGGCCCGTCGGTGGCGTCGAGCACGGCGCGCAAAGGGTGGCGAACGAGCGGTGCGCTCGCCCACGCGAGCAGCGCCGCGGGCGGGGCGATCCCGGCGGCGACCAGCGCCGCCGGCGCCGCGAAGGCGAGCGCAACGCAGGTCGCGTAGAGCGCGCGGCCGCCGCGCCGCCCGAAGCGCACGGCGAGCGTCCGTTTGCCCGCCTGCCGGTCGCTGTCCTCGTCGCGCACGTTGTTGACAACGAGGATGGCGGCGGCGAGCAGGCCGACCGGCAGCGACGCGCCGAGCCCGGCCGGGCTCAGCCGCCCCGCCTGCACGAGCTCCGTGCCACCGACCGCCACCGGTCCGAAGAAGAGGAGCACGCACGGCTCGCCGAGCCCGTGGTAGGCGAGCGGCCAGGGCCCGAGCGTGTAGAGCGCGGCGGCGGCGATCGCGGCCGCGCCGACGGCCAAGAGCGGCCAGCCGCCGCGCATGCCGAGCACGAGCCCCAGGAGCGCCGCGAGCGCGAGGCAGCCTAGGCCGGCCCCCGCGACCTGCCGCGCCGAGAGGAGCCCCGCCTGCACCACGCGCACGGGCCCGCGGCGTCCGGGACCGTCCGCGCCGCGGCGGAAGTCGCCGACGTCGTTCAGCAGGTTCGCGCCGATCTGGAGGAGGAGCGCCACCGCGAGCGACCCCGCGGCGAGCAGGGGATGCCACGCCCCCGCGCGCGCGGCCGCGGCGGTGCCGACGAGCACCGGCGCCACCGCGGCCGGGAGCGTGTGCGGGCGCAGCGCCGCGACCCAGGGTCTCACGGCAGGCGCGGGAAGCGGCCGAAGTCGGGCGGGCGCTTTTCGAGGAACGCCTGCTTTCCCTCCTTCGCCTCCTCGGTCATGTAGTAGAGAAGCGTCGCGTTCCCCGCGAGCTCCTGCAGGCCCGCGAGCCCGTCGGTGTCGGCGTTGAACGCGGCCTTCAAGCAGCGCAGCGCGAGCGGGCTCAACGCGAGCATCTCCCGGCACCAGCGCACGGTTTCGGCTTCGAGGTCGGCGAGCGGCACGACCGCGTTGACGAGCCCCATCTCGCGCGCCTCGGCCGCGGTGTAACGGCGGCAGAGGAACCAGATCTCGCGGGCCTTCTTCTGCCCGACGATGCGGGCGAGATAGCCCGCCCCGTAGCCGCCGTCGAAGCTGCCGACGCGCGGGCCCGTCTGCCCGAAGACGGCGTTGTCGGCCGCGATCGTGAGATCGCACACGACGTGGAGCACGTGCCCGCCGCCGATCGCGTAGCCCGCGACCATCGCCACCACCGGCTTCGGCAGCGCGCGGATCTGCCGCTGGAGGTCGAGCACGTTGAGCCGCGGCACGCCCGCCCGGTCGAGGTAGCCCGCGCTGCCGCGGATGCGCTGGTCGCCCCCGGCACAGAACGCTTCGTGCCCCGCCCCCGTGAGCACGATCACGCCCACGGCTGGGTCGTCGCGGGCGGCAGCGAACGCGTCCGCGAGCTCGTGCAGCGTCTCCGGACGGAAGGCGTTGCGCACCTCGGGACGGTTGATCGTGATCTTCGCGATGCCGCGCGCGTCGGCCTCGCCGAGCTCGTAGCGGATGTCGGTGTAGGCGCGCGCGGCGCGCCAGGTGATCTCCATGACGGGTCTCCTTTCGAGGAAGTGTTCCACAAAAGCCGCGAACGCGGCCGGGTTCTCGAGATGCGCGGTGTGCCCCGCCGCGGGGATGACCACGACCGCCGCCCGCGGGAGCCGCGCCGCCATCGCCGCGGCGTGACGGCGGTAGACGGCGTCGTCGGCGCCGACCACGAGCAGCACGGGCGCGGCGATGCGCTCGAGCGCGTCCCAGAGCGGCACCTGAACGCCGGGCCCGAGCGCTCGCAGGGCCGCGGCGAGCCCCGCTGCCGTGTTGGCGAGCCGCGCGGCACGGGCCCGTGCGCGCACGGCGGGCGGAAGCCGCGCCTGGCTCGCGAACAACGGCTGGGCGAGCCAGCGATCGACGAACGCCTCGACGCCGTCGCGCTCGATCGCATCGGCGAGCGCCGCGTCGGCGGCGGCGCGCGCGGCGCGCGCCATCCCGTCGGCGATGCCGGGCGAGCAGCTCTCGAGGACGAGCCGGGCGACACGATCCGGGTGACGGAGCGCCACGTGCAGGGCGGCACGGCCGCCGAGGGAGTAGCCGAGCCAGTCCGCCCGCGCGATCCCGAGGCGATCGAGCACGGCGACGAGCGCGTCGGCGACGTCGGGGAGGCGAAGGTCGGGCGCCGGCAGCGGCGAGCGCCCGTGGCCGGGGAGGTCGACGGCGATCACGCGCCGCCCCGCAAACGGCAGCGTCCAGTCGGCGCTGCTGCCGGTGAAGCCGTGCAGCAGGACGAGCGGCGGGCCGGCACCGCGCACCGTCGTGTGGAGCCTCACGGACATGCTCCGAGCGCGGCCTGCGCCGCCGCCCAGGCGCGGGCGTGCGCGGCGACGCTCGCCGCGCGCGCGATGTCGAGCGCGACGACGGTCGTGCCGGCCGCGGCGAGGGCGTGGGTCAGCACGGGGGCGAGCGCGGCGGGCTCGCGCACCCGCACGAAGGCTGCGCCGTACATCTCGACCGCCGGCCGAAAGTCGAGCCCGTGCGGCGTGACGAACAGCTCCTCCCAGCGCGGGTCGCACCCGGCCGTGGGCAGGAAATGGAAAATACCCCCGCCGTCGTTGTCGAGGACGACGAGCACCGCGCGGAGCCCGTACCGGCGCGCTGCCAGGAGACCGTTCATGTCATGGTAGAACGCAAGATCGCCGCCGAGGCCCACGACCGGGCCCGTGCCGGCCGCGGCGCCGAGCACGCTCGAGACGAAGCCGTCGATGCCGCTCGCCCCGCGGTTCGCGAGCACGCGCACGGCGGGGGCGTTGGCGGGCCAGAAGGCGTCGAGGGCGCGCACCGCGAGGCTGTTGCCGACGTAGAGGGTCGCCTGCGCGGGCAGGACGGCGGCGAGGGCCCGCACGGCGTGCGCCTCGAACGGCGCGCGCTCCTGCGCGACCGCGGCCGCGAGCGCGCGGCGTGCGGCCGAGCCCGCGCGCCGCCAGCGTGCGCCCCAGCCGTCGTCGGGCCGGGGCGGACCGAGGGCCGCAGCGAGCGCGGCCGCGGTCGCAGCGGGCGGGCCGTGCAGCAGATGGGTCGCCGCACCCGTGGGCTCGGGCCACGTGCCCGTGCCGTCGAGCACGAGGTGGACGCGCGCAGGCCACGTGCCGAGGCGCGCGCCGAGCGCCTTGGAGGTCGGGGGCGCCCCCAGGCGCACGATCGCGTCGGGGGCGTGCGTCTCGGCGAAGGCCGCGGTGCGCGCGAGAGCGTCGTGGGCGTCGACGAGATGGGCGGCGAGCGGCGGCCGGCGGAGGTTCGAGGTGGGTTCGGCGATGACCGGGGCGCCCAAGGCCGCGGCGAGCGCCGCCACCGCCTCGGGCAGCGCGGGGTCGGGGTCGTCGAGCGGCCCGCAGACGACGAGCGGCCGGCGCGCGCCGGCGAGCGCGGCGGCGGCTTGGGCGAGCGCCGCGGGCGCCGGTGCGAGGGCGTGCGCGCCGACCCGGGTCCGCGGGGCGCCGTCCGGGGCCGGGCAGCCAGTGACGAATGCCGTGGGCAACGGCTCGCGGAACGGGCAGTTCACGTGCACCGGCCCCGGCGGCGGACCGGCAGCCGCGGCCGCCGCGCGACAGGCGAGTGTGCGCGCGTGGAAGATGGCCCCGGGCGCCTCGGCGGCATCGAGCTCGACGAACCAGCGCACGTGCGTGCCGAAGAGGCGGAGCTGGTCGATCGTCTGGCCGGCCGCGCAGTCCCGCAGCTCGGGGGGCCGGTCGGCGGTGAGCACGACGAGCGGCACGTGTCCGTAGAAGGCCTCGACCACGGCGGGAAACAGGTTGGCCGCCGCGGTGCCCGACGTGCAGGCGACCACGACCGGGCAGCGGGTCGCCTTGGCGAGGCCGAGCGCGAAGTAGCCGCCCGAGCGCTCGTCGACGTGGGACCACGTGCGCAGCCCTGGATGGCGCGCGAGCGCGAGGGCGAGCGGCGTCGAGCGGCTCCCGGGCATGAGGCAGGCGTCGCGGATCCCGGCGCGCACGAGCTCGTCCACGAACGCGGGCACGTCGGAGCGGCCGGGCGGCATCACGGCTCGAGCAGGGCGCCGAGCAGCGGGCGCATCTTGAGGCGCGTCTCCTCGAGCTCCGCCTCCCACTGCGAGCCGGCGACGATCCCGGCGCCCGCCTGCAGCAGCGCCCGGCGGCCCTCGACGAGCGCCGTGCGCAGCGCCACCGCCACCTCGCCGCCGCGGCTGCCGATCCACCCGACGCCCCCCGTGTACCAGCCGCGCGGCACGTCCTCGCGGCTGGCCAGCGCCGCCAGCGCCGCGGCACGGGGCGTTCCGCAGACCGCTGGCGTCGGGTGCAGCGCGGCGACGACGTCGAGGAGCCCCACACCGGGCTTGAGGCGGCCCGTGACCTGGGTGCAGAGGTGCTGCACGCCCGCCGCGGGCACGATCTGCGGCGCGGGCGCAGCGGCAAGCCCCCGGCACAGGGGCGTGAGACGGCGCAGGAGATCGTCGACCACGAGCGCGTGCTCGTGCCGCTCCTTGCCGCTGGTGGCGAGCGCCCGCGCGAGCGCGCGATCGGCGACCACCGTGGTCCCGCGCGCGGCCGTGCCCGCCAGTGCGGCGGTGGCGAGGCGATCGTCGCGCACGGCAGCGAGCCGCTCCGGGGTGGCGCCGAGGAACGTGGCCGCGCCGCGACCGACGGCAAAGACGGTCGCCCCCGGGGAGGTGCGGCGGAGGGTGGCCACGACGCCGAGGGCATCGAACGGGGCGCTCGCCTCGACCACGCACGCGCGCGCGAGCACGACCTTCTCGAGGCGACCCGCGGCCATGTCGGCGCGCGCGGCCTCCACCGCGTCGCGCCAGCGGCGCGGACTCGCGAGGCCGAGCACGCGGTAGCGGGCGGGCGCCGCTGCCGGCGGCGGTGCGGCATCCCGAGGAGCAAGCGCCGCCAGCCCCTGCGCGAGCAGGTCGTCGAGCTCCCGGGCGGAGCCGCCCGGCGCGTCGAGCGCCGCTGCGACCAGCCGGGCCCGACCGCGCGCGCGCACCACCGCGAGCCGCGGAGCCACCCACTCCGCCGGTGCAAACCCCCGCCACGGGCCCGCCGCGACGTGTGCCGCGTCGAAGGCGAACCCGCCGACGAGCACGGCGTCGGCGGGAAGCCGATGCGTCGCGGCCCCGGCGGCGGCGAAGCGCTGCGCCCCGGTTCCGCGCACGACGAGCGCCGCGCCGACGCCCGCGATCGCCTCGCCCGCCTCGGCGCGCTCCCAGAAGAAGCGGTGCTCGGCGGGCATGGCCCGGAGCAGCGCGAGCGGGTCGACGTCGGGCGGAAGCCGAAGCGTGCGGACCACGAGCGTCGGCGCGGGGTCGGCCGCGAGCGCAAGCCGACTCATGCGGCGCGGCGCCCCGTGACGAGCTGCGCCGCGTGGGTCGCGAGCGGGCGGACGCAAGCCTCGGTGAAGCCGGCGGCTGCGAGCATGGCGAGCAGCGTGCGCGCGTCGGGCAGGTAGGCCACGGACCGGGGGAGGTACGCATAGGCCGCGCGGTCGGCGAGGAGCGCGCCCAGCAGCGGCACGACACGCGCAAAGTAGAGGCGGTGTGCCGCGCGGGCAAGCCGCCCGCGCGGGGTAGCGACCTCGAGCAGCACGAGCCGACCGCCGGGCCGCAGCACGCGCGCCGCCTCGGCGAGCACGGGCTCGATCGCGACGAAGTTGCGCAGCGCGAAGCCGCAGAGCACGGCATCCATGCTGCTGCTCGCCACGGGCAGCGCGGCCGCGTCTCCGCGCACGAGCCACGCCTCGGGTCGGCGACGGCGTGCGACGGCGAGCATCGCTGGCGCGAAGTCGACGCCGAGCGCCACCGCGCCCACCGCCGCAGCGAGGGCCGCCAGGTCGCCGGTGCCGCAGGCCAGGTCGAGCGCCCGGTCGCCCGGGCTGAGCGCGGCGGCGGCGAGGGCCGCCCGGCGCCAGCGACCGTCGAGCCCACAGGTGAGCACCGCATTCAGCCGGTCGTAGCGGGGCGCGATGCGGTCGAACATCGCGCGCACGACCGCCGCCTTCTCCCCGGGGGCCGGCAGCGCGGAGCCTAGCGCCACGCGATCTCCAGGCGGCCCGCGTCGGCGGCGGCGAGCGCGTGCCGCAGCCCGGCCGCATCGCCCGCGCGCTCGAGGCGCGCGATCGCGCGGGCGATCAGCGTGCGCTGGAAGTGATGCGCAACGAGCGCCGTCACGGCCGGCAGGAGGCGGCGAAACGCCGCCACCACCTCGGCCGGATCGCGCTCGGCGCCGCTGCGGTCGCGGCGCACGTGGCGGTCGAAGAGCGCGATCGCCTCGTCGACGACGTCGCGCACGTTCTCCGCGTGGCGGATGGCGAGGGCGAGGAGCGAAGGCAGCGGCAGGCCCTCGTTGAGGATGCCGAGGGCGGCGCGCGCCATCTCGACGTCGAGCGTGCCGTAGCGCGGCCGCGCGCCCACGCGCAGCGGCTCGACGATGCCGGCATCCTCGACGGCGGCGATGAGCGACTCGGGCACGCCGGCCTCGACCGCGAGGTCGCTGCGGCTGAGCGTGCGGTCGCCCCGCTCCTCGGCGAGCGCGCGCAGCAGCGCGGCGCCGGTGCCGCGCGTGCGGGGGCCGAGCAGCCGCCGGATCACCGTGAGCGAAAACCCCTGCCGCTGGAGGCGACGGATGCGGCGCAGCCGGTTCAAGTGCCCGTCGGTGTAGACCGCGTGCCGGCCGATGCGGCGGGGCCGGGGGAGCAGGCCCTTCGCCTGGTAGAAGCGGATCGTGTCGACGCGCACGTGCGCCGCCGCGGCGAGCTGCTCGACCCGATATTGCATGCGCTGACTCTGTGAGTGATCGCTCGTATCGAGTCAAGGGCCCGGTTTGCGCTCGCGCCGCCGGCTGCCTAGGAACAGCGCGTGGGGAGCAAGGGCCGGCCTTATCGCACCGTGGTGGTCGAGGGCTTCGAGGTCCTCGTCGGCAAGGGCGACACGGAGAACGACGTGCTCACGTTCGAGGTGGCCGCCCCGCGCGACTTCTGGCTGCACGTCGCGGGCGGCGTGCCGGGGAGCCACGTCGTCGTGCGCAATCCCGACGACCTCGAGGAGCTGCCGCGGCCGGTGCTCGTCGCGGCGGCGGAGCTCGCGGCGTGGTACTCGAAGGCGCGCGAGGCGCCGCGGGTCGAGGTGCACGTCTGCCGGGTGGCCGACGTGAGCAAGCCGCGCGGCTTTCCGCCGGGGAAGGTGCTGATCGCGCGCTGGAAGCGGCTGCGCGTGCGGCCGCGCGACGCCGCTCACCGCCCGGCGCGCGAGAGCCCCCAGAGCAGGAGCCCGTAGGCGGCGAGCGCGCCCCCGATCGCCAGCGCCGCGCGCACGCCGGCGGGAAGGCGCCGCGGCGCACGCCGGCGCCCAGCACGCCCGGTCACCACGACGCTCTCGGGATGGGCGAGCATCTCGCGCAGGGCAAACGCGCTCTCGGGACGGTCGGCGGGGTCGCGCTCGAGGGCGTGGAGCACGATCTCCTCGAGGGCAGGCGAAACCTCCGGCCGCCGGGGGCGCAGCGGCGGCGGATCGTCCTGGAGCTTCGCGCGCATCGCGGCATAGACGTTCTCGGCGGGGAAGGGCACCTCGCCCACGAGCATCTCGTAGAGCATCACGCCGAGCGCGTAGAGGTCGGTCCGCGCGTCGCCGCGCTTGCCCTTGATCTGCTCGGGCGCCATGTAGTCGGGCGTCCCCACGGTCTGCGACAGCCCCGCCCACGTCATCTTCCGCAGCGTCGTGTCGAGGGCGATGCCGAAGTCCATGAGCTTCACCCCGCCGTCGGGCCGCAGCATGACGTTTTCGGGCTTGAGGTCCCGGTGCACGACGCCGTGCTCGTGCAGGTAGACGAGCGCGTCGGCGATCGCGAGCGCGATGGCGACCGCGGTTGCCACCGCAAGCCGCTTCTCGCGCCGCAGCCGCTCGCGCAGGAGCTCGCCCTCGACCAGCTCCATGGCGAGATAGAGGCGGCTCTTCCGCTTCGGCCGCAGGACCTTGATGATCGCCGGGTGATCGAGCCGCTGGCCGATCTCCTCTTCGCGTCGGAAGCGCTCGTGGAAGACGAGGTCGCTCGCGTAGGCGAGGTGCGGGATCTTGAGCGCGACCAGGTGGCCATTCTCGCGGTCGCGCGCGCGGAAGATCGTCGCCATGCCGCTGCGCGCGATGATGTCGGCGAGCTCGTACTGGTCGACCGTGTCGCCGGGCGCCGGCTCGCCCATGCGCGGCGGACCTTATCCGGCGGCCGGCGCGCCCGCAAGCCTCACCGCCAGAGTCGCCAGCGCGGGCGCGCCGTCGCTGCGGGGCAGCGCAGGACCGCCGCGACCTGCACGCTCAAGTTGTCCTCGCCGCCCTCCTCGCGGCCGCGGCGGATGAGCGCGCGACAGGCGGCCTCGGGGGGGTGCGCGCGGACGAGCTCGGCGATCTCGGCCTCGGGCACGCAGCCGTGCACGCCGTCGCTGCACTGGACGAGCACGTCGCCGGGACGCAGGTCCATGCGCAGGAGGTCGACGCCGACGATGAGCTCGCGGCCGAGGCAGCGCGTGACGAGGTTGCGCCGCGGATGGGTCCGCGCCTCCTCGGGGCGCAGGATGCCGTAGGCGACCTGCTCGGCGACCCACGTGTGGTCCTTCGTGAGCTGCGTGAGCGTGCCGTCGCGGAGCAAGAAGAGGCGACAGTCGCCCACGTGCGCGGCGACGAGCGTGCTGCCGACGATCGCGCTCGCGGTGAGCGTCGTCGCCATGCCGCGCAGCTCGGGCACCGTGATGCCCTTCTGGTAGATGGCGAGATTCGCCTCCTGCACGGCCCGCTTGAGCGACTTCGGGAGCGCCGCGCCGCCGGGTGCGCGCTCCATCTCCCGGCCGAGCACCTCGAGGGCGAGGGCGCTCGCCTCCTCGCCCGCCGCCGCTCCGCCGAGGCCGTCGGCGACGGCGAAGACGAGGCCGTCCTCGAACGGCCAGTGGCCCACGGCATCCTCGTTGTTCGCGCGGACGAGGCCGACGTCCGTGAGCTGGAAGAAGTGGATCTCGAGCATCCGACGACGACGGCGCCGGCCGCCCGCGGACGGCCGGCGCCGTCGCTCCGCCGAGCCTCCTCCCCTCGGCTAGGCGACCTGGCGGGGAGCCGCGAGGATCGCGCGTCCCGTGCGGCGGCTGCGCACCAGCACGTAGAGCATGCTCACCACGGCCCAGGCCCCGGCGATCGCAAAGCAGATGTACGCCTCGTGCACCGAGTCCGCGTTGCCGATGATGTAGAGGTAGAGGATCGAAATCAGCATCGCCACGTTGGCGAGGAGGCCCAGGACCGGCACGACGTAGTGCTTGATCACGTGCCGGTCCTGCCGCTCGGCGAACGCGACGATCGTCCAGAGACAGGTGAGCGCGTAGAGGACGAACGTGCCCAGGTTCGAGGCGAGCGTGATGCCGGTGAGGCCCACCACCGACTGCACGCCGATCGCCGCGATCACGCACGACACCCCGACCAGCACCCAGATCGCCCGGTGCGGCGTCGCGTAGCGGCCGTGCATGGCGCCGAGCAGCTCGGGCATCTCGGCGTCCTGCGCCATCGCGTAGCTCACCCGCACCGCCGTGTTGAGGCACGAGA
>Ga0209810_1003101_pt1 | contig 18170 bp, 10 predicted proteins | sample Coa_R1_7_FD_187159 | JGI IMG/M metagenome (GOLD analysis project Ga0209810, IMG submission 187159) | Surface soil microbial communities from Centralia Pennsylvania, which are recovering from an underground coalmine fire - Coalmine... | ecosystem: Environmental > Terrestrial > Soil > Unclassified...
GCCATCCTCGTCGGCGTCGTCCTGATTGTCCTGTACTACGCGATTCATTGAGGAGGGAGAGAGCAATGTTTCCACTTCTGTCGACCATCGTCCTTCTCCCCCTGCTGGGAGCAATCGTCGTCTTACTCTTGCCGGGGAAGCAGCACGGCCTGCTGCGCGGCGTGGCCCTGGGATTCGCCATCCTCGATTTCATCTTTGCCCTGGCGCTGATGCTGCTCTACTCAGAGGCCAACGTCTCCGCCACCGTTCCCATTACGAGCAACGCCGCCAACGGCACGTTCCAGTTTAACGAATTTCTGAGCTGGATTCCCGGCATTGGTATCAACTACAGCCTGGGCGTAGATGGCATCAGCCTGCTGCTCGTCGTCCTCGCCAGCCTGCTGACAGCGGTGTGTATCGCAGCCTCGTACCGCATCGAGCAGAAGGTCAAGAATTACATGGCCTTCATGCTGCTGCTGGAGTGCGGCATTCTGGGCGTTTTCCTCTCTACCAATCTCTTCCTGTTCTACATTTTCTGGGAACTGATGCTCATTCCGGCCTACCTGCTGGTCGGTACGTGGGGCGGAGAGCGACGCATCTATGCCGCTTTCAAGTTCGTCCTCTACACCTCGGTGGGCAGTCTCTTGATGCTGGCGGGCATCATTGCCCTCGGCTACTTCCACCAGCAGGCGGCAGGCGGCGCATACACGCTTGATCTGGCAACGCTGCTGAACGCGAAGCTGAGCAGCACGACGCAGACCTGGCTTTTCCTGGCCTTTGCCGCCGCCTTCGCCGTCAAAACGCCGCTGGTGCCGTTCCATAGCTGGCTGCCGGATGCCTATGCCGAAGCGCCCGCGCCCGTCACCGCTCTGCTGGCCGGGGCCATGTCCAAGACAGGCGCGTATGGCTTCCTGCGCTTCTGCGTGACGCTCTTCCCGGCGGCGGCGCACACGCTGGCCCCGCTCTTCAGCATCCTGGCCGTCATCAGCATCCTCTACTGCGCGCTGCTGGCGCTGGTGCAGAACGATCTCAAGCGGCTGCTCGGTTATTCGAGTATCAGCCATCTCGGTCTGATCGTGCTGGGTATCTTCGCCTTTAACATCCAGGGCATTGAGGGGTCGATCTTACAGATGGTCAATCATGGCATCACCACCGCCGCCCTCTTCCTGATCGTTGGCTTCATCGAGGCGCGCACCAGCACGCGCCGCCTGAGCGACTACGGCGGCCTGGCCCTGCGCATTCCCGTGCTGGCAACGGTGCTGATGATCGCGGTTCTCTCGTCGCTCGGCCTGCCCGGCCTGAACAGCTTCGCCGGTGAGTTCCTGGCCATGCTCGGCATTTTCCAGCACAACATCGTCTACGGCGTGCTGGCAACCGCCGTCATCGTGCCTGCCGCCTGGTACCTCACCCGTTTCTTCCTCGGCCTTATGGAAGGCCCGCAGAAGACGGAGGGGCCGGTAGCCGCGCTCGAACGCAAGGGCACGCTCTTTGACATCAATTTCGGTGAATTCCTGACGATCTTGCCCTTGCTCGCCCTGATATTCTATATTGGAGTGCAACCGGCTCCCTTCACGTTTTTGATGGAGCCGTCCGTTCTTAATACGTTACAGGTAATTGGTACCGCACTTGTACACTGATAATAACTACACCGTCTCACCCCAGGGAGACGACCTGCCCCAGGGCGACCGCAAGGGTCGCCCCTACTATATACGAACGCGGTTCGCAGAGCCGCGCCTGGCAACGTATATAGTAGGGCGACCCTTGCGGGTGGCCTGGGAACGGGCCGACTGGCCGGGGTGCAGGTGACTCAGGTTTCAGTGATTGATACATAAGGAACAATTCTATGACGTTTACGTTTACAGTGAGCGCGGCAGACTGGGTGCGCATTGTGCCAGAGCTGGTGCTGGCAGGCATGGCGCTGCTCATCATGCTCGTCGACCTGCTATTGCCAGCCGCCGGGCCAGACGCGGATGGTAACGCGCCGGGGCTGGGCCGTTTTCTGCCGCTGCCCGCGCTGGCCCTGCTCGGCCTTGTCGGCGCCTTCGCCGCAACCATCGTACTCTTTGTTACGGGCGATGGGCGCAGCGCCTTCAACGGCATGGTCGGCTCCGATGCCGGCTCTCTTTACGCCTACATCATCATCCTGAGCGCGAGCGCGCTGGGCGTGCTGCTCTCGCCCGGCTTCCTCTGGCGGCTGAACGTCACGCATCAGGGCGAATACTACGCCCTCTGGCTGCTCGCTACCGTCGGCATGATGCTGCTCGCGGCTGCCACCAGCTTTCTGGTCGTCTTCCTGGGGCTGGAAATGCTCTCGCTGGCTCTCTACATTCTCAGTGGCTACCTGGCCCGGCGCAGAAGTTCGCAAGAGGCGGGCATGAAATATTTCCTGCTCAGCTCCTTTGCCTCCGCCTTCCTGCTCTACGGCATTGCTATGACCTACGGCGCAACGGGCAGCACGACCTTTTCCGGCATCGCGGCATTTTTAGGGACCTTCTCAAATATCAAAAGTCCCGTTTTTCACTTCCCGACGCTGCTGCTCATTGGTATCGGCCTGCTGACCGTCGGCTTTGCCTTCAAGGTCTCGGCCATCCCGTTCCAGGCGTGGACGCCGGATGTCTACGCCGGCGCGCCCGCGCCCGTCACGGCCTTCATGTCTGTCGGCACCAAAGCCGCCGCGCTGATCGCCTTCGCGCGCGTCTTCGATGTCCTCTTCCAGCCGTTGCAGCCATCGTGGATGCCGGTCATCTGGGCCATTACCATCCTGACCATCGTCGGCGGCAACATACTGGCACTGGTACAGACCAATCTCAAACGGCTGCTGGCCTATTCGAGCATCGCCCATGCCGGCTACCTGCTCATCGGCATCGTCGCCGGCGGCACCATCGGCATCGCCGCCATCCTTTTCTACCTGCTCTGCTATACCTTCCTGAACCTGGGGGCTTTCGGCGTCTCCTCCGTGCTGGAAGCGGCCAATCCACAGGCCAACAATCTGGAAGAGATGCGCGGCCTCTGGTACCGGCAGCCGCTGCTGGCGGGCCTGCTCGCCTTCTTCCTGTTCTCGCTGGCCGGTTTCCCGCCGATGGCCGGGTTCGCCGCCAAATACTACCTGTTCCTCGTCGCGCTGCAAAGCGGCCATCCCGAACTGCTCATCATCGGCGTCCTCGCCAGCGTTCTGGGTATGTACTACTACCTGAAAGTCATCGCCGCCATGTTCATGCAGCGTGAAGCTCCCGCTCCCGCTCCTCAAGCACAACCGGCCCTCGCTACCGCCAACAGCGGCCCCCTTGCGCCCACCCCCTCCAGGGTACCCGCAAGGGGTACCCCTACTCTACACGAACGTGGCTCCAGGAAACTGCCTGGCACAGGAACTGGCGCGCTCGCCAAAGGCGGCACCGCAGTGGCCGTGAAAGCGACAACGGTCAACGCGTCCAGAACGGTCGTCGCCAGCGAAAAAGAGGTGGAGAAGTGGACGATTGCCTGGCCCACCTGGCTCTCGCTTGGCTTCAGCGCCCTCGGCACCATCGCTATGGGTACCATCCTCCCCTTCTGGCTGGTCAATATTGCGCAGTATGCGGCGCAGATGATGTTTTTGTTGAGATAGTGTAGTGGGTCAGGGAAAGGGGGATGCGCGCGCATCCCCCTTTCCCTGACTTTCGCCCGTCGTATCGTTTCTTCCCTCGCCCGCTCGCCGTCAAGCAGCCTTGCTATGATACAGAAAAGAGCGGGTCTGCGTCCTTCGGGGGGAACCGGTAGGGACAGAACCCATAGGCGTTACCGGAAGGCCGTGCGCGCGCGACGCAGGTCACCCCTGGCGGGTGGCCTGCGGCGGCCTTAATTAACGCCTCTGGGGCCACCCGCCAGGGGTGGCCTGAGAAGCTTCTAGCCGCTGTTTTTCACCCCGCCGTTTCTCCGCTTGACACGTCCTGAGAAATCCCATAGAATGAGCTATGGAATGCACATACGCAAGCTGTGGTATGTGCTATTCTGTACAGTATGTCTTGAGAAGGAGCGGGGCCAGTGTCGCAATCAGGAGAAGAATGGTTGAGCCTGCGCGAGGCGGCGGAGATGCTGGGCATGCACCCGGCGACCGTGCGCCTGTGGGCAGACCGCAACGAATTACCCTCGCGCCGCACCAATGGCGGCCATCGCCGCTTCCGCCGCGCGGATATCGAGGCACGCCTGCGCCAGGAGACCGAATGGAGACCGCATCCTGCCGCGCAGTTGCTCGTGCAGAGCGTGCTGGGCCGCGTTCGTTTCGCCTTCACCGATGGCACGCTCAACAACCTGCCCTGGTACCAGCACTTCGACGAGTACGCCCGCGAAGCCTACCGCAAGCTGGGCCGCCGCGTCCTCGAACTGCTCCTGCGCGCCGTCTCCGATGGCGCTGTCAGCGAGGAACTGCGCCGCGAGGCCATCGCCCTGGGCAGCGAATACGGCGCGATTACCTGCCGCTCCCACGTTCCCGTCGCCGACGCCGTGCGCGCTTTCCTCTACTTCCACAGCATCGTTGATGATAGCGTCCTGCAGATCGTCGAGTTGCGCGGCCCCCGCGACCACCAGGACATCCCCTGGGCCGACAGCCTGCGCCAGATTCAGGCCCTCACCAACGAAATCCTGCCCGCCCTCATCGAGTCCGCCCAGTCCCAGATTCAGCCGTCCTCAATTTCGCCGAACACCCACTGAGAATAAATTCTTCTGTCCAACGTCTCTATAGCAGAGGATCAGGGGAATCGTAGAGACATTACAGCGCGGTTCACCGGCCTGGAGCGAGCGGGCAGTGGGCGGCCCCGGATGCTTCGCTGCCGCTCAGCATGACAGGTTCCGACCACTTTTTCATGATATGACAGAGGATCGATACTTTCTGTTGTAGAATCACAGGCACATATGGTATCTTTAAGCAGACAGGGAACATTCAGAGGAACAGGCGTATGACGGCAAATGCAGAGCATCCCATCGCTATGCCTCATGATAAGGAGCAATCGGCGGTGCAGGAGCCAGCAGAGAAAACAACGCAGCCACCGGCGGCGACAGCGGAGATAGCGATTCTGCTCACGCCCCGGCAGCAGCGCGCGCTGCTCTATATCTCGCGCCGCCATATGCGCCACGCGCGCATCGTCCCGCGCCCATCACGTGCTGCACCCGCTAAAAGCCTTCCCACGCGCACCCGCGTCTGCAGAGCCGGGGATGCTCCCGCACCCGAGATGGCTGATGACGGCCATGAACCGCCGACACCTGTGATAGCAGAAGAAAAGATTACTGTTGCTGCTCCCTTAGCGGCTGAAGAGACGCCGGTAGAGACCGGTCACGGACATGAGGAACAGACGGGGTCACCGGGGATGGGTGGCGGCAAACGCGAGAAGACGGGCGGAGCATTAGAGACAGACAGGGGCGAGCGGGAGGAACAGTTTCTGGCCGAAGCGTCAGCTCATGCAGCGCGTGGGGAAGCGAGTAAGCCCTCACTGATGGTGGAGACGGGTAGGAATGAGCGCGAGACAAACGCGCAACGTGGGGCCAGGGGTGGCCAGCAGCGAACTCGTGTAGCAGTCTTGCCGAAGCCCCCACCGCCAATGCCGCCGTTGATGCCGAAAACGCCGACGCGCCCGGCCACGCCGGTCGGTGCGTATCCCCCGCCTATCACTGTTCCGGCAGAGCCGCGGACGGCGGCGCGTAAACACTGGCGGCGGCGCAAGATGCTGCGCCACTACGCGCGCAAACAGTTACGCCTGGCCCGCGCCGCCGAAAGGCGCAGGCGAGGGCGGTTCTGGCTCTCCACCATCAGCACGCTGGTTTTCCTCTTCATTCTCCTCTCCTCGCTGGTCGGCGCGGGATTGTCTGCCGCCTATAGCTTTTACCAGCAGACGCAGCGGCAGTATGGCAGGCAGGTTTTGACGCTGCAAGACCTGTTGCCGCTCGACAATCTCAAGATGTACGATAGCAAGGGCGTCTTGATCGGGCAACTGGCTGATCAGGGGCTGCACACGGCGGTAACATTCGACCAGATCGCGCCCGCGCTGGCCCAGGCAACGGTCGCCACAGAAGACAAAAATTTCTGGACAAACGAGGGCATCGACCCTCTGCGCATCCTGCGCTCTGCCCTTGACGATGTACGCAGCGGGCGCGTGGTGGAAGGCGGCAGCACGATCACGCAGCAATTGATTAAAAATCTGGTCGTAGGCAACGAGGTGACGCTGAAACGCAAGCTGCAAGAGATCGCGCTGACGACGGATGTGAACCGGAGCTATTCCAAAAGCGACATCCTGACCATGTATCTGAATAGCATCTACTATGGCGAGCAGGCCTATGGCATCGATGCTGCCGCGCAGGTCTATTTCGGGCTGCAAGATAAGCCCGGCAAGCCTGCCTCGGCGCAGCTTGACCTGGCACAGTCCGCCATGCTGGCGGGCATCCCCGTCTCGCCCGCGCTTTATGATCCCTTGCTGCACCCGCAGGCCGCCTTCAACCGCTTTAACACCGTGCTGGAAGCTATGATTGCCGGGCGTTACATCACGCGCGTGCAGGCGCTGGATGCCATCAAGGAGGAGCAGAGCGCGCATTTCTTCAGGCCAGGCGCGGCCATTGTGGACCGCGCGCCGCATTTCTTCAATTTTGCCTTGCAGCAGCTTGAACAGATCACGCACCTGAGCAAGCAGCAGTTGTCGCGCTCCGGCATGCAGGTCTATACGACGCTGGATGTGGCCTTGCAGGATAAAATTCAGAAGATCGCGCAGCAGCACGTGGCCGAACTGCGCGCCGCCCACAACGTCACCAACGCCGCGGAGGTGCTGATCGATTACCACACGGGCGCGATTATCTCCCTGCTCGGCAGTATCGACTACAACGATAACGCCATCGACGGGCAATTCGACGTGGCGACGCAGGGCTATCGCCAGCCCGGCTCGTCTTTCAAGCCCTACGTCTACGTGACCGCCTTTGCGCAGGGCGCCTCACCCGCGCAGGCCATCGATGACGCGCCGGTAAGCATCCCCATGTGCTGTGGCCAGCCGAACTTCACCCCGGGCAACTACGATTTGCATTTTCACGGGCAGATGACGCTGCGCTGCGCGCTGCAAAACTCGCTCAACGTTCCCGCCGTCAAAGTGCTTGAACACGTGGGCATCGGCGCGGCCATGCAGATGGCCTACAACATGGGCATTACCAGCTACGAGGGAACGCCCGGCTACTCGCTGGTGCTGGGTGGGCTGGGCATTCGCCTGATCGACCAGACCTCGGCTATGGGCGTCTTTGCCAACGGCGGCGTGCGCGTCGGCTACTATGCCATCAACAGGGTTGTCTTCGCCAGCACGGGCAAGGTGCTGTACCAGCATGAACGCGCGGCAGGTAAGCAGGTTATCAGCCCGCAGCTTGCCTATCTGATGACCAGCGTGTTGAGCGACAACACCGACCGCATCCCCGAATTTTTCGATTGCAACGTGCTGCAACTCTACACGAACTCCCAGCAAGCGTGCTACGCGGGCAATCGCGGCGTGGTGCGCCCGGCAGCGGCCAAAACCGGCACCACACAGGATTTCCGCGATAACTGGACGGTTGGCTACACGACGGATTATGTGATGGGCGTCTGGGTGGGCAATGACGATAATTCGCCGATGATCGATGTCACCGGCGTGCAGGGCGCGGCCCCCATCTGGCACGATAGCATGCTGCTGGCCGAGCAGGGCCACCCCATCCGCGACTTCGCTAACCCCGGTGGTCTGGTGCGCGCCACCGTCACCTACCCCAATGGCGTCAAAACAACTGACTGGTTCCTGCCCGGCACCGTTCCCACCTTCCCGTCACTCAATTCCACCCCGGCTGGCACAGCAACGCCCACCACCCGCAGTACGCCTGCTCCCATCACCGGCGGGACAACTGCCCAGGGGCCAGTACCCGCTCCCTACTGCCCCGCCGACTACAGCTTCGCCTTCCCGCCGCCCGCCGGTACCGGCACTATCGACGGCGTCTGGTGAAAAAATTCTCCCCGGATGTCATGACTTAGTATTACAGGGAAAATATCCCGTGTCGCCAGGCGAAATGCCCGAAACCTCATGTACAGCCCGTCCGTTCCAGTGTATAGAAACACTGGAACAGGATATCTCATGATTATTGAACAAAAACCAGAGGGGCCGGCCAAACTTCCGGCACATAGCCGCGCGGCTGCAGCACAGCATATCGCTGATCGCCCATTGCCGCCCAGGCGCGGCGCGTATTATGCCGTGCCGCATCGCAACAACGGGCAGCCACATGGCTGGCGCACGCGCCGCTTCCTCAAACGCAAAAACCTGCGCCTGAGCAACCTGCGTTACGCGGCGGTTGACCGCACCGGCACGCAGTGGACGCTCTTGCCGATGGCTGTGAGCCTGCTCGTTTTCATCGTCGTCGTCGGCAGCCTGCTGATCGCGCTTTCCAGTTTCATTGTGGCGACACAGAAACGCTACGCGCCACAGGTCACGACGCTGCAAGACATCCTGCCGAAGGACAATCTGAAGATGTACGATGAGAACGGCACGCCCATCTACCAGATGCTCAGCCAGGGCATGCAGACAACGGAGCCGCTTTCGCAAATCTCGCCCAACCTCATTCACGCCGAAATAGCCATCGAGGATCAGTATTTCTGGAGCAATCCCGGCTATGACATTACCGGCATTGTACGCGCCGCTCTCGATGACCTGACGCACGGGCGCATTGTCTCCGGGGGCAGCACGATTACGCAGCAGTTAATCAAAAACGCCATCGTCGGCAACCAGGATACGGCCATGCGCAAGTTGCAGGAGATTATTCTGGCCCCTGCGGTGACGCGGTACTATACCAAGCAGCAAATTCTGGCGATGTATCTCAATACGACATACTATGGCGAGCAGGCATATGGCGCGGAGGCGGCGGCCTACACCTATTTCGGCCTGCGCGACACGCCCGGCCACCCTGCATCTTCAAAACTCGACATTGCGCAGGCGGCTATGCTGGCCGGCATCCCCAGCGCCCCCATTGGTCGCGACCCCTTCCTCTTCCGCCAGTCGGCCCTGGTGCGCGTGCGGGAAGTGCTGAGTCAGATGTTCGCGCAGGGCTATATCAGCCTGCAACAGGAGCGCACGGCATATGCCGAGGCGAGCCAGCCCGACTTTCTGCATCGCGGCGTACCAGCCAACAATGCCGCTCCGCATTTCGTGAATTATGCGCTCAACGAACTGGCAGGCATCCTGCATGTCAAGGTGCCTGAACTGGCGCGCTGCGGCCTGAGCGTGACCACAACCCTCAACCTCAAGCTGCAAAATCAGGTCTTGAAGCTCGCTCAGCAGCATATCGCGCAGATGGCGCGGGCGCACAATATGTCCGATGCGGCAGTGGTAGTGATCGATTATCACACGGGGGCCATTCGCACGCTGCTCGGCAACATCGACCCGAACAATCCGCAGTACGGGCAGTTTGACGTGGCGACCGACGGCTACCGCCAGCCCGGCTCATCCTTCAAGCCGTTCATCTACGCCACCGCCTTCGCGCAGCGGCGCATCAGCCCCGGTATGCCCGTGCTGGACGCTCCGCTCACCATCCCCATGTGCTGCGGCCTGCCGCCCTACACGCCGCAGAACTACGACCTGAGCTATCATGGTCTCATCACCTATCGCTACGCGCTGCAAAACTCGTTCAACATTCCCGCCGTCAAGGTTCTCTTGCAGACGGGGGTGGAACCTGCCCTGCACACCGCGCAGGCGCTGGGCGTCACCAGCTACGAGGGAACGCCCAACTACACGATGGTGCTGGGGACTCTCAGCGTCCACCTGCTGGACATGACTTCGGCCTATGGCGTCTTCGCCAACGGCGGCGTGCGCGTCCCGCCTCACGCCGTCGAGCTTGCCCGCGACTCCAGCGGGCAGGTGGTCTACCAGTCTGGCGCCAGCGGGCAGCGCGTGATGAGCGAACAGGTGTCCTTCCTCATCACCAACGTGCTGAGCGATAATAGCGCGCGCACCTTCGAGTTTGGCAAGTGTAGCATGCTCTACCTGTTCAGTACGTCGCAGCAGCAGTGCTACGCGGGCAACCCCGGCGTCATCCGCCCGGCAGCCGTCAAAACCGGCACCTCGCAGGATTTCCGCGACAACTGGACCATCGGCTACACAACAGACTACGTGGTCGGCGTCTGGGCAGGCAACAACGACAACTCGCCAATGGTCAACGTCACCGGCGTCGATGGCGCAGGCCCCATCTGGCACGACACTATGTTGCTGGCCGAGCAGGGCCGCCCGGTGAATAACTTCTCCGTTCCCCCCGGCGTCGTGCAGCGCACGGTGAGCTATCCGGGCATAACAACGACGGACTGGTATCTCAAGTGAGTACCCGTTGATCGCGCGCACTGCCGATGATGAACACCCGTAGGGACCGATTTCTGCGTGTACCTGCGGGTGTTTGCGTTTACATCCCTTTAACATCTGTGAGTTACAATACCCTTAAAGATAAAGCGATCAGGAGAACGATTGAATGATGAACGATGCGCCATTACCATTGCAGGAGACGGGTCGAGAACTGTTGTACTTCTGGGCCTTTGGCGACTTGCATTACCGCGCCCGCGACGACTGGCATGCCATGCATTCGCGGCGCCTGACGCCGATGTTTCAGGATGTGCGCGCGCTCTGGCTCGATGAGGGCGCGCCCGCTTTCTGTGTCAGTCCTGGTGATATTGTGGATACGGGTGCGCCAGAGAATTACCGGCTGGCAAAACGCGATCTGGCAGCGCAGCTGGGCAGTGTTCCCTTCTACCCCGGCATTGGCAACCACGAGTATCACCCGGAAAGTCACGATGACCGCCCCCATACTGAGGAGGAGTACAGCGAGGTCTGGCGGCGGCCCGTGCGCTATTACTGGACGGCGGGCAGCGTTCTCTGCATCATGCTTGACCAGCCCAATCCCTACATACAGAACCAGCGGCGCGACGTTCCCCACGTCTTCTTGCCGCCGGAGACGCTGACCTTTCTGGACGAGACGCTGGCGCGTTTCCCTGAGCGTATCGCCGTGATTTTCGCCCACTGCCCCCTGCAAAACACAGTGCTGGACCGCGACCCGGAGCGCAACCTGGACGACGACTCGCAGGATCCTTTCTTCTATGTCGAGAACTCGGACGACGTGCGCGCCATCCTGGCCCGGCGTGCGAACGCGGCCCTCTATATCAGCGGCCACACCCATTCCGGCTGGGGTTCGCCCAACCTCGTCCTGACCGAGACGCCGGGCAATCATCCCGTCACCCATCTCAACCTGATGTCGCCCTGGTATACCGGCAGGCACCGTGGTCCCCGCTGCAGCGCCGATCGCCTGAGCTTCACCTACCTGCCGGACGACCCCGATCTGCTCTCCTCTTTCGCCGTACATATCTATCCCCGCCATGCCCTCATCCGCATGCGCGACCATCGCGCCCGCCAGTGGCTCGCCGAATGGAAGGTGCCGCTCGTGTAGCATTTGCTTTGCCTCCAATTTCCCTGACATGCCGTGTACACCCTTACTACAGTACACTTAGTCAGAAGGTGCCCCTCCATTATCTCTTTTCCCTCTACAGGCCCCACTGGACAAAATGCTACCGTTTTGCTACACTGCGCAAAGAAAATAAGCTCAGGAGGTTCCATATGCCCAAAGAATGGGACCATCTTATGAAATGGTTGGCCCACGCCAACCCACAGCATCTGGTCTCGCTCTTGATGAAAGATGCTCTCTTTGAGAGCGAGGCCATCAACGAGTTGCAGGTGCGAAGCCGGGAAATTCAGGCGGACATATTGTATAATATCACCTGGAAAAGGCAATCGGCGATCCTGCATGCCGAGTTTCAGCGACGGCGCGATGCCGACATCGGCAGGCGCGCCTGGGAGTACAACGCCCTGACCGAATGTCTCAAGCAGGTTCCAGTCTACTCGTTTGTGATTTATCTGGTCAAGGACTCTGGCATAGTGCAGCCGCCCTACCGGCGTGTTTTGCCCGATGGTAGTGTCTCGCATGTGTTCTATTACACGAATGTCTACCTGTGGGAACTGCCCGCCTCCGCTTTCAAGGGGCCGGGACGCGAAGGGCTGTTACCCCTCTTGCCGCTGACAAAAAACGGAGCGCGGCGAGAGGTCATCGAGGAGATGATTGAAGAACTACAGGCCGCCCATAAGCAGGATCTGTTAGCTCTGGCCTATTCCTTTGCGGCGCTCGTGCTGCAAAAAAAGGAGGACTGCCAGTGGCTCAAAAGGAGGTTCGAGATGCTCAGTGATATTCTTGAAGATTCATGGGCTTTCCAGGATTTGAAGGAAAGAGCCGAGAAACGAGCGAGAGAGGAAGCGAGGCAGCAAGCAAAGCGCGAAGTCGAGCAGAGAGTCGAGCAAGCAAAGCGCGAAGCTGAGCAGAGAGTCGAGCAAGCAAAGCGCGAAGCTGAGCAGAGAGTCGAGCAAGCAAAGCGCGAAGTCGAGCGGGAATTGTCCCAGAAAATGGAGCAGGAAGTAGAGCAATTAAAACAGGAGCTGATGCAGCAATTAGCCCGGCAAATGGAACGAGAAGTGGCGAGAATGCAGGAAGAAGAGGCCCGCAAATCTCTGCAACAGGGGCGACTGGTGCAGGAAAGGGAGACGCTGGAGCAGTATGTGCAATCGCATTTTCCCGCATTGCTTCCTTTGCTACGGGAGCGGACAGAGAGCATTCAGAACCCCGGTACATTGCGGCAACTCCTTTTTCATCTCCTGGAGGCGCGCGGCGAGGACGAGGCCCGATCTTTGATCCTGACCGCCAACGATCAGACTGAGTAAGGAGACATGAGCGCGATGGACATAATTGATTTTTATCGCAGGGAGCAGCGGCGGCTCCATCAGGGTTTGCAGGAGGCGGTGAACGATCTGACGCCGGAGGAGTGGAACTATATGGGTGAGGGAACGGGCAACAGCATCGCGTTCCTGATGTGGCACAGCGTGCGCACCGAGGATAACATCCTGCGCTTTATTTTGCAGGGCCGCCCAACGATCTGGCAGGAGGGAGGCTGGCACGAACGGCTGGGTCTGCCGCCGCGCGTGCAGGGAACGGGTATGGCCACCTCAGAGGCCCGATCCTTCCGTATCGCCGACCCTGGCCTGTTCATGCAGTATGCGCAGCAGGTCTGGCAGGAGTACGAGAACTACCTGGCCTCAGTTGACGATGGCGGCAAGGCCCTCTCCGAGCGCGTCATCACCGTCAAGCCACTGGGCGAGATGCCAGCCATTCAGAGCATTGGCCAGGTCTGTATTTCACACCTCTTCATGCATTACGGCGAAATCGCTCTGTTGCGCGGCATGCTGGGCAAGCGCGGCATGCCCACATAAGTACGGAACGGAACAAGATATCCTGTGCCTGCCGGAGCAAGCGAGTTCCCGGCAGGCACGTTTTTGCTCCTTGCCCCCGGTTCAGCGATAGAGAAAATAGCCCACCACGCCCGCCAGCGCGAGGATAATCAGCTTGAAGATCAAGTTGCCGAAGAGGGACATTTCTCCTATTTTTTCCTGTAACTCTTCCTTTTTGCCCTTCTTTACTTTATACTTACCTGAGGAATTTCCTTCTGGTTATTGTATTTTATAGGCCATTGTATCTGGTATATCTTTTATCCTTTTAGCCTGTAGCGGGCGACCTCCTATCAGCCCCAATTGCCTCGATACGCTTTGAGATCGGGAACAAGAGTTTTGAGCAGCAGAAGCGTATTGCTTCTGTCCAGTAATGTGTGAAAGGTGGAGACAATGGCGACCACTGTAAAGACGGAAGGGTATGTTGACCTCGAACGTCCTCTGCCATCGGAGGAGTACATACCGCGAGCGTTGCCGACGGTGATCGGGCGCTTTGATATGCTGGCCCTCTACGTTTGCAGCCTGTTCCTTTTTACCAACGCGGTTCTCAGTGCCGCCGGTGGCACGGTATCCCTGTTGTATATGGCGATTGGTGTCCTCTTTTTCTTTATCCCCTGTGTGATGGCGACCGCGCAGCTTGGGGTGATGTTTCCCCACACCGGCTCGCTCTACAACTGGACGTATAAAGCGTTGGGGAGCCGCTGGAACTTCTTCGTGACCCTCTGTTTCTGGGTGACAGGCTTGCTGGCCTGCGTCACCGGCGCCGACGCCTTTGTCACCGTCGTCCAGGGGTTGAACAATAACTGGCTGACCGATCCCTGGCAGCAAGGGGCGGTAATCCTTGGCATCATCACCGTCTCGACAATCATTACCTTGCAACGCATGCGCACCGCACTCAACGTGGTTAATGCGGTCTTCTTGATTACGATGGTCGCGGTGGCGCTGGCCGCGCTGGCCGCGCTGGGCTTCCTGGTAACCGGACATGCCAGCGCCACCAGCTTCATTCACCCTGCAGACTGGAGCATCAACTCCTCCAATTTCTTCCTGTTCGGCATCATCACGCTGAACTTTATTGGAGCTTCCGGGGCCATGAATATGGCGGGCGAGATTCAGGATCGCGGGCAGAAGCGGCAAATTATTCTCTCGCCGCTACTGTGGGGAACGGTGATTGTCACGGCCTGCTACTTCATTGTCGATATCAGCGCGCTGATTGTACGCGGCCCGGCCATGTTGAACGCCGCCGTTCTCCCGTTTGAGGGTTTCACCGCTATCTATCAGGTGCTGGGTAAGTTCGCGGGCAGCGTCGCTGCCCTGTGCTTCCTGATGTACGCGGTTATCTCCAACGTCTTCTACACACTCTCTTCCTCGCGGCTCCTGCTGGCAGCTTCGATTGATGGGCGCGTTCCGGTGTGGTTCGGGCGGCTTAACAAAAACCGGTCGCCGCAGAACGCCATTCTGTTTCAATCCTTCTCGGCGGCGGTGATTGTGTTTGCCATCTTTGTTCTCGCACCACTCATCGCCAATTTTGGCGGCAGCGCGGCCACAACCTTGATCGACATCTACACCGTTTTCTCTGCCGCCGTAACGCTCGTCTGGACGGTTGCCACCAGTTTCTTCTTTGTTGACCTGTTCTTCCTCTATCGTCGCAACCCGCTCAGCTTCCGGCAGCAATCGCTCTTCCCCATGCCGGTGCTGTGGACGGCGATTATCGTTGGCTTTGTTGCCTGTATCGCCACCGTGATCGGTGTTTTGCGATACTCCTGGATCGAACAACTCATCGTCGATGGGCAATGGTGGTACCTGGTAGGAGGACTGACCATCATCGTGCTGATCATTGCCTGGTTGCTTAGCCTCTTCGGCAGTAGTCAGGCGGCGTGGGAAACCATTATCGAGGGTGAGGACACTTCAGGGGCCACGCAGGAGCCTGCGCAGAAGTACAGGTAGCGCCATCATCGCAAAATAGCAAGACGAAGCGGTTCAGAACGATGATATACGGATTTGTCGGCAGACCAGCACCGGCAAATCCGGTATTTTTGCTCTTTCCTGGACAGAACCTATTGACAAAACACCTCAGCCATTTTATGCTTGATAGGTAACAGTTCCTCATTTTGCTATTTGTACCTGCTACATGTTCCATTGTGACCCGGGCTGGTCACAACGCGACCCTGGATTGATTGTTGGAAGTATATCGATGAAAGGTAGGAACACGCTTATGAGTACAGAGCAGGAAGCAACTGCTGCTGTGTCCACGGCCTCTTCTTCGCAAAGACTGGGGCGTCCTGTCCTGACGACCTGGGATGCGATTGCCCAATCCCTGGCTATCGGGCCTATTTTCTCGTCCGCGTTCGTTGCTTTCCTGATCGCCGGCGCGGCTGGCGGCGCGGCCCCGCTCAGTACGTTGATCGGAGCGGTGGGCGTGCTGGCTCTCGGCTGGCTGATCGCCCTTTATGCGCGGCGCGGCGGCGGCGCCGGCGCGATTTACGATTACCTGCGCAGGGTCAACCCGGCCATTGGCCTCTTCGCAGCCGGTATCTATTTCTTCGGCGCGCTCACCCTGGACGCCGGTGGTTTTCTGGTCATCGGGCTGCTGGGCGCGCAGGTCTTCGCCTCCTACCTGGGCCTGACCGTCCCCTGGTGGGCGATCGCGCTGGTAACGCTGGTACTGATTCTCGCCCTCAACATCCTGGGCATTCGCCTCACCACCCGCGTGCAGCTTACGCTCAGCGCCATCTCCGTGATCCCCCTGCTCATCCTGGCTTTCACGATTATCGCGCACGGAGGGAACGGGGGCAATACGCTGCAGGTGTTTAACCCGGCCAATATTCCTTCGGCGCCCACAGTCGTCCCTTCCATCGGGATTTTCCCCGGCATCCTGTTTGCTATCACGCTCTTCATCGGCTTCGAGACCTCCGCCTCTCTCGGTGAGGAGACGCGAGACCCACGCAGATCCATTCCGCGGGCCGTCATCGGCACGGTTATCATCACGGGCATCTTCTATCTGCTCATGATCTACGCCTCCGATATCGGCTTCGGTCTGAAGAACTCGGCAAAGTGGGCTACCGATCCGGCTCCCCTCGATACGCTGGCAACACAGTATGTCGGCTCGTGGCTGGCCGTGCTGGTAGATATTGCCGTGCTTTTCGACGCCATCGTGGTGATGAGCGCCTTTATGGCAACGACCTCACGCGGCATCTTCGCGCTGGCCCGCCATCAGCTTCTGCCCTCGCCGCTGGCCGCTATCACCCCACGCTTCCGCACACCGCTGGGCGGCATCACCTTCGTCGGTATTGTTGCCCTGCTGGTTTCGGTCATTCTCGCCATTACCCAGATAAATGTAGCCGCCAATGTCGCTCCAACCAATGTCCTCACCGTCTTTGGCATCATGAGTACCATTGGCAGCTTGCTGATCGAACTCATTTACGTCGGGCTGTGCATCGTCGGGGTGCGTTTCCTGCTGCAAGACCCGACAAAGTGGTGGCGCTGGCTCTTCCTGCTGGTTGCCATCATCACCCCCATTCTGGGTATCTATGGCAGCGTTGTGCCGTTCCCCGCGTGGCCGCAGAGCCTGGGGGTCTATATCGTACTGGCCGTGATCGTCCTTTCCGGCCTCTGGACGCTGGTAAACCAGTTCGCCTTCCCGGCTCGCCTGGGCAAGGCGGCAGAGCCGCATCCCTGGGAGGTTCAGGACGAACTGGTCGCCGAACCTGCTTCACAGGCGTAGCGTCGTATCTATCGACCTGGTACTGCTTGTATGAGCCTGCGTCTCCTGCCCTCCGCTTTTCGCATGTCGCTTTCCTGCGATGCAATCGGCGAGCGGGAGACACCAGCAGCAGGCAACGCTTTCTGCTAGTAAGGAACAACAGAGCATGTCTACAGAAATCACCGCAACTGCCGCCCATCCACTGGAACCTTTGACCCCACAGGAGATCGAGGCGGCGGTCGCAATTGTGCGTCGCGAGCGGCAGTTGAGCGAGCAGGCGCGCTTCGTCTCGGTGACGTTGCGCGAGCCGCCGCGCGAAACCGTTCTCAATTTCCAGCCGGGTCAGCCGGTCAAACGCGAAGCGTTCATGGTGCTGCTCGATAAGAGCGACGGGGTGGGCGCGACTTACGAGGCTGTGGTCGACGTGACGGCGGGGCAGGTTAGCTCCTGGCGCCACGTGCCGGGCGTGCAACCAAGCATCATGCTGGAGGAGTTCTTTGCCTGCGAAGAGGCTGTCAAGGCCCACCCGGACTTCCAGGCGGCTCTGGCGAAGCGCGGCATCACCAATATGGAACTTGTCTGCGTCGACCCCTGGTCGGCAGGCAACTTCGGCGGCGAAGAGGAGAACACGCGCCGCATCCTGCGCACGACGGTGCATGTACGGACCAATCCCGCCGACCCCAATGAGAACAGCTATGCTCATCCGGTGGAAGGACTGCATGCCATCTTCGATCTGAACAAGATGGAGGTCATCAAGATCGAGGATTACGGCGTGGTACCGGTGCCGCCGCGTCAGGGCGACTACACGCCTGATGCCATCGGCGTCCCGTTGAGAAGCGACCTGAAGGCGCTGGAGATTACGCAGCCGGAAGGCCCCAGCTTCAGCGTCAGCGGCCACGAGGTGCGCTGGCAGAAGTGGCGCATGCGGCTTGGCTTCTCCCCGCGCGAGGGACTGATCCTCTACGATATCGGCTATGAAGATCAGGGGCGCGTGCGACCCATTCTCTATCGCGCGGCCCTCTCCGAGATGGTCGTGCCATACGGCGATACCAGCCCCAGTCACGCGCGGCAGAACGCCTTCGACGTGGGCGAATATGGCGTCGGCTGGCTGGCGAACGGCCTGGAACTCGGCTGCGACTGCCTGGGCAACATCTACTACTTCGACGCCCATATGA
>Ga0209810_1003102_pt1 | contig 18169 bp, 13 predicted proteins | sample Coa_R1_7_FD_187159 | JGI IMG/M metagenome (GOLD analysis project Ga0209810, IMG submission 187159) | Surface soil microbial communities from Centralia Pennsylvania, which are recovering from an underground coalmine fire - Coalmine... | ecosystem: Environmental > Terrestrial > Soil > Unclassified...
TGGACGAGATAGACAAGATCGCCGGACGCGAAGGCGGACACGGCCCCGATGTCTCGCGCGAAGGTGTTCAGCGTGACATTCTGCCCATTGTGGAAGGCACCACGGTCAACACACGCTACGGCATGGTACGGACCGACCATATTCTGTTCATCGCAGCAGGAGCGTTCCACGTCTCGAAACCGAGCGATCTGATTCCGGAGCTGCAAGGCCGTTTTCCGATTCGCGTCGAGTTGCAATCACTCACCGTAGAAGATTTCATCCGCATTCTGACGGAACCAAAATCGTCGCTCACCAAGCAGTACACGGCTCTGCTTGAAACCGAAGGGCTGAAGCTTGAATTCACCACCGAAGCCATCGAAGAGATGGCGCGCTTTGCCTTCCGAGTAAATGAAACGACGGAAAACATCGGTGCCCGCCGTCTGCATACGATCATGGAGCGCGTGCTCGACGAGATCAGCTTCTTGGCGCCCGACCTGATCAAGGCAGCCAAGGACGGCAGCAAGGCGGTTGAAAACAGCACGACTGTGCCGCTGCCCATCGTTGACCGCGAAACCGAATCAGGAACAGAGAAAGTAGCTGTTATCGGCGCAGATTACGTGCGCCAGATGGTTGCTTCGATCGTGAAAGACCAGGATTTGTCACGGTATATTTTGTAACGTGGATTTTAGAGGATTCTTAAAATATTTTGTTTCAAATGAGACAGGTCGTGTTTGATTGCCTGCCATACAATCGCAAGATCAACGCCAAAATATGCATGAGATAAGGCATTTCGCATCTCGTATGCTGAACGAATGGGTAACTCAGGGTGTGCCACGACGAAATCCGGGAAAGATTTCTCGATATTTCGGCAAGCTTCCCCAATGATCTCAAAATTTCTGATCGCTGCATCCTGATCTCGGGTGCTCTGGCAGAATTCTTCATAGGTCAGATTGGCTGTGTAGGTCTCGATCCGCTCAATTGCTTCTAAGATATGATTTAGAAAATCATTCAAGGAAAACACGTACCTGCGGCCACTCATATGGGGCGGGCCTCTGAAATGACCTGGTCACGCAGGCTTTCATGCAGTGCGCGAGGTGTAAGTACATCCACCGGAATACCAAGTAAAGTGCGTAATTGATAGCGGATTTCTCCAATATCAAAAATGGAAGTTTCTGGCGTAGGGTCGACCAGTATATCAAGATCGCTTTGATCTGTATCTTCACCATAGAGAACAGAGCCGAAGACACGCGGGTTCTTCGTATGGCGAGACTCCACGATTTGGCGGATTTCCTCTCTGTGAAGGCGCAGCGCTTCCGATGGTCTCACGATCTCTCCTTCCTCACTATTATCTCTTATGGACAAAAGTCTTTACTGCCCTACGGAAATGGCTTCTTTCCGCAACCGCGCCTCAGCGCCTTCCAGCATGACAGTTACCAGCGCAACGGGCAATCCGACGACGTTGAAATAACACCCGTGAATTCGCGGGACCCACACGCTTGCCTGTCCCTGGATGGCATAGGCCCCGGCCTTGTCCATCGGCTCGCCTGTCTGAATGTATGCAGCGATATCATTCTCTGAAATCGTCCGCATCGTGACGTAAGTCAGCTCTGAAGCAACCTCAGTCCCTGAGCGCGAGGTCACGGCGATTCCGGTCACAACAGAATGCGTATGCCCAGAGAGAGTGCGCAGCATGCGGGCCGCATCATTTGCATCCTTCGGCTTACCCAGTACTTCTCTCGCTGGAGAAATCACGACCGTGTCCGCACCCAGGACCAGAAGCGGGTCGTCCGGCGTGTCGAGGGGCCCTTGCGTTGCGAAAACGGCCTCGGCCTTCTCCCGTGCCAGCCGTACAGCAAAGGCAATGGGGTCTTCTCCCGGCTGAATTTCCTCTGGAATGGAAGAAGGACAGATGCGAAAAGCAAACCCGGCCTGCGCCAGCAGCTCTTTGCGGCGCGGCGATGCAGAAGCAAGTATGAGCATGCCTTTAGATTAAGGCATGATGCGCTCAGAAACCGTTCCGGGTATGTCTTACACCTTCCGCACTTCCACCAGTGTGGAATAAAACGTAGGCCCGCCGCCGATATCTGTCAGCCGCTGTGATGTGAGCAGGTTTACGTTGTTTCCTTCAGGCGAGAGTTTGTTCCAGTTCAGCCGTCCGGCCACCACGCCGCGTGGCACACTGCCATTTACATGCACTTTCAGGCGCAGACGCCCGCGCGCGTTGAATATCTCGACTATATCGCCGTCCTGAATACCGCGCCCGGCAGCATCGTCGGCGTGCATCTCCAGATAATTCGTGTGCGTGGCCTCCATCTTCTGGTGTGCCGGGAGGTTTGCAAAGGTCGAATTCATGTAGTTGTCGGCCTTGCGTGGCAGAAACTCCAGTGGATATTCCGAGGCCCCCGCATTGCGCGACTCGACTGGAGGATGAAACGTGGGCAGCGGATCCAGCCCCCTGGCTTTCAGCGCTTCAGAGTAGAACTCGATTTTGCCGCTGGGTGTCAGAAACGGCCCGCTGGCGAACGGCAGAAATGGTCTGGTGAACTTCAGCCTCTGATGCCCGCCTGCCGCGTTCAATGTCTCTTCGGTGATGCCTTGCATCCAGGGGTCTTGTTTTTCAGGACCATCACGGCGCAGAGCCTGGGCAATCAGATCTTCTGCCGTGTCCCGGAAGCAGCTATCGGTAAATCCCATACGCTGCGCTAATTGCCCGAAGAGCCAGACGTTGGAGCGCGCCTCACCCAGTGGCTCTATTGCAGGATTGGAAATCTGCACATAGTAGTGCCCGTATGCTCCCTGCACGTCTTTATGTTCCAAAAAAGTCGTCGCAGGCAGCAAAATGTCCGCATAGTCGGTCGTATCGGTAAAGAACTGCTCATGCACCACCATGAACAGGTCTTCACGCTTCATTCCTTGCAGCACCTGCGTCTGGTCAGGAGCAATCGCAGCCGGATTTGAGTTGTAAACAAACAACGCTTTTACAGGTGGATGGTCCAGCTCCGTCAAAGCGTGGCCGAGCTGCGCCATGTTTACGATGCGGGCATGGCGCTTCAGCGGGCTTTCCAGCATCAGGTCCGGACGCTCCAACGCAATTTTGTCCCAGGAAAAAGCGCCGCTGGTTGAAAGCTGAAATCCTCCTCCGGGATGCTTCCACGCTCCGGTCAGCGCAGGCAGCATGGCGATGGCGCGCGCCGAGGCGCCTCCGTTCTGACTGCGCTGCACACCGTAATTCATGCGGATGACCGCCGGAGTCGCCGTTGCATATTCGCGCGCAAGCTGTTCGATGTCCACTGCGGGAACACCAGTCCATTCAGCAACGCGTTCGGGCGTGTAGCTGGCAACGTGCTGCCTCAGCGCGTCAAATCCATGCGTGTTTTCGGCAATGTAGGCGCGGTCTTCAAGGCCATCGCGCAGGATGATGTGCATGAGGCCAAGGGCCAGCGCCGCATCCGTTCCTGGATTCACTGCAATGTGCCAGTCGGCCAGCTTTGCCGTGCGTGTCCTGTACGGATCAATGACGACCAGCTTTGCGCCATTGCGGCGGGCCTCTTCGATCATCGGCCACAGGTGGATATTGTTCCCATGCACGTTCCCGCCCCATACAATGATGTACTGCGCCAGCGGAAACAGCTCCGTATCGGTGCCCAGTTTGCGTCCGTAAACGGATACCAGCGCGTCTCCCCCGGCGGTCGAGCAGATGGTGCGGTCCAGTTGCGACGCGCCCAGGCGGTGAAAGAAGCGGCGGTCCATGGAGCCATAACCGAGGACTCCAATTGTTCCGGCATAGGAATACGGCAGAATGGCTTCCGGCCCGTACTCATCACTGATCTGCTGAAGCCTTTTTGCAATCGTATTCAGCGCCTCGTCCCAGGAAATGCGTTCAAATGCATCGCGCTCTCTGCCAAAGGGAAGCGGTCCCTTTGGAACTCCGCTGCGCCGGCGCATGGGGTAGAGCAGCCGGTCAGGCGAATACACGCGGTCGAGATACTTCGCCACCTTGCCGCAGAGAAATCCGCGCGTCACCGGATGCGCCGGGTCACCCTGGATACGCGTCGCGCGCCCCGTTTCGTCCACTGTGACAAGAACGCCGCACGAATCAGGACAATCGTGCGAACAGACGGTATGGACGGTCTTTTCGGCTGGCATAGTTCGATTGTAGGACGGTTCCGGAAGGTTTTCACCAGAGATGAAGCGAAGGTCTCTTCATGGATGAACAGCCATAGTAAAGGTTACTGAAGCAGCCTCCGCTTCTGGCATTTGTGGCGAATTTGACCGGCCCGCGATATTGTGCGTCCGCTGCGGAAACATTTCCGCGGAAGAAACTACGCGCAGAGGAGAAATCTGGTGCCAGTCGCAGAAACCCCGTCACAAGCAGGGCACTCCATTGACATTGAGCAGAATCATCCGGAATGTTTCCCGGGAGAGGGGTGCAGATGGCCCAGTTTATTGCTCATCTCCAGAAATACGAGGCAACAATTCTGGGAGGTCCTGGAGTTGTTCCAATGACATTCGCTTCAAGCACAATCTGCAGATTCATCTTTTCCCAATTTGCCGGGGCGCGCTGGGCGACCTCGTCCCAGAAAGATGGCTGAGAGACAAATTCAGCCGCAATCTGGTTGCCGAAGCTGTGCAGCCCGGCCAGAGATACAAATGGCTCGCGCGTGGCGGGATCAAAAGTGCGCGTGACGATGGCGTAATCGCGGGTCTGTGGTTCAGGATAGGTGCTTGGCAGCACCCAGGAGCGCTGCGAATCAAGCGTGTCCCGAATGCGCGGGGCCTCTTTGTCCGTGACGCCCCGGTCGAAGGTGAAGCGCAACCCGGTGACGTTCTGTTGGGTCCAGGGATTTGAAAATGAGCCGATGGCGATGACCGGATGTCCAAGCACTTCATCCGTCCTCAGGTCGGCGCCCATGCGGACAAGGGGCGTTTTCCCTTTACGGTCCAGTGTCAGCGCAACCGCCAGGGCGGCCTGGAGCACCGGCATCGAGACGTGCCAGTTGTGAAAGGCGACCACATCACTGGCCCCGAACTTTGCAGAATGATCCGGCTTCTGTTGGCTGAACTGCCGCAAGGCATCGGGCTGGAACTGGAAGGTATCGCTGCCCGGCAGGCTTAGAACAGGCGCTACAGACACATTCAGCACTGGCTGCCAGAAGAGGTCGAAGTTGGTCGGGCGCGGTCGGAGAGAAAAGCTAACGGCAACGGCGGCAAGGACAGCCAGAGCGATGGCTACGCTGCTCCAGAGAAGAAGCCGGGAGCGGTGGTGGGGCGGCTGCGCTTCGACGATGGCAGGCATAGGCTGTATTTCGGCCTGCGGCACAGGCGGGGCCACCTGGGCCTCTGCATTTCTCCAGTGAAATTCCGGAATGTAGCCTCCAGCCATGAGATCAATCCTGACCGGAACATCGTTTCCGCGAACGGCATAATACTGCGCCAGACGTCGGCGGACATCATTGGCCCTCACCCGGACGATGGAATCAGTCGCGGTCTCATAGTCTACGGCCCTGCCAAAAAGCTCTACTCCGAGGAAACGCTCGGTCAGGCTTTCGTGGTCTCCAGCGAGGGTATGTTTTACCACGAATTCGAGGAAATCACGGCAGCGTTTGCTGCTCGAAAAGCTGTCGCTTTCGAGAATGGCAGAAAGCTCGTTCATCACAGCAGACGCTTCTTCTTCTGAAATGCAGCGCGCGGGCGATTGAATACCTGAGGCGGGCATGTTCTTTTTCTATGGAAACAGGCCCCTAGCTTATCACTCTCATAACATGCTTCGTAACATCTTTCTCACATTGCGTTAAGTAGTTGAAGCTGAACGACCTCCATCTCGGCCAGCGCAACTGAACTGTTCCGAACATTGACGGTGATTTTCGCAAACAGAGAAACTCAGCGGCGTTCTGGAAATCCGGTTGTATGCCCGGATTCCGGCGTTCAGGCGAGGTCCAAAATATGAAAGCGTTTCTTACCAGTTTCAGAAAATTCTGCCGGGCAATTGTTCTTTGCGTTCTGACTTCGGCCATGACATGTTTGTTGCACGCACAGGTGGCGCAGCAACTACTCGGGCGGGTGACCGATTCGAATGGAGCGGTCATTGCAAACGCCACCATCACTGTCACAAATGAGGCCACCGGAATCATCACCACAACGCAGACCTCGGAGACAGGCGATTGGGTGGTGCCTTATCTCCAGCCTGGCACCTACACAGTGCGAGTAGAGAATGCCGGGTTCAAGACCGAGACCGAGACCGGCATCAAGCTCGACGTGGGGCAGTTGCGCACGGTAAACGTCCAGCTCAGCGTCGGCACGACGACGGAAAAGATAGTAGTGGCGGCAAACACCCTGACCCTGGACACGGCAACTGCCGACCGAGGCGGCGTTATTTCCGGCGAGAGTGTTTCTGCACTGCCTTACAATGCAAGAAATGTGATGGTGAGCACCATCACGGTAGCGGGCGTAGGCAGTAAAAACGGCCTGAACAACCAGCAGCCCTATGGAAACATCACGACCGGACTAGTGGTCAACAGCTCAGCGCTCTCCATCAATATGGACGGCGTGAACAATATGTCCACCGGATTTCAAACTATGTCCTACCTGCCGCTGGTTGATGCGGTACAGGAGATGGTGGTAGACACAACGCCCTATGATGCGGGGGCGGTGGGGTTTGCCACGGCAGGCAATCTGGATGTGCACCTGAAGAGCGGGACCAATACGCTCCATGGAACGGTATACGAGTACTACAAGAGCACCGGGCTGGATGCAAACAGCTACCAGAACAACTATCTTGGCAGGCCGAGGTCGGAGCACAAGAGCCACCAGTTCGGATTTGAGGCGGACGGCCCGGTGCGCATTCCGTTTCTTTATAACGGACACGACCGCACCTTCTTCACGACCGCTTTTGAGGACTACCACAACACCATCCCGGCGAACGTAACGGCCTCTGTGCCGGGAGTGCTTGGACAGCCCTCATGGTTCACTCCTGTGAACGGCTACTACCAATTCTATGGACTGGTGCAAGCGAATGGATCGCCGATCACGCTGTACGATCCTGCTTCGCCTAACCCGGCTGCGCGGGTCTCTTTTGCCAGCGAGGGGGCGCCAAATGTGTATTCGATTCCGGCATCGAGAGTGAACCAGGTAGCGCTGAACATCCTAAAATACTTTCCGGCGCCGAATGTAATGCCTCCTGCAGGTACGCCCCCATGGCAGAACAACTATTTCATGCAGTTGTCGCAGAAGAGCATCTACAAAAATTTCCTCATCAAGCTAGACCACAACCTGAGCGAGAATGACCGCCTTACTGCGCGCTGGGGATGGTGGAACCAGTTTCAGACCACAAATTCCAACGGCTTTCCTGCGGGCAATCCGGCGATGTACGGCCAGTTTCCCAGCGGACAGAAGTTCCAGACGTTCATGGGTGAGTGGGTGCATACCTTCAGCTCACAGGCGATCTTTGACTTCAAGGCCAGCGTCAATATGGACGAGGCGGAGAACAGAAGCAGCCCTCCCTTCCAGCAAAGCTCGTTGGGGCTTCCGGACGTCTCTGGTGGAGTGACGCAACGCAGCCTGTTGCAGGTCTTCCCGCAGATCAGTCTCAGCGGCTTTGTGCAGATGGGAGCCAATGGAACGGGCATCAATGTCCATAACCAGTTGAGCATTCTGCCGTCCTTTACCTTTGTCCACGGCCCACACAATATCCATGTGGGACTCGACAACCGGGAATATCAGATATCCATCAAGCAGGGCGCGGGCGGACTGGCCCTAAACTCCAACCAGCAATGGACACAGGCGAGCAATGCCAACACTGCCGACCCTTCGTCCGGGCTTTCCATTGCTTCCTTCATGCTGGACAACGGGTACCTGTCCGGAGGTTCACTGACTCAGCCGGCACAGCAGTTTGAGTCCTTCCACTACTGGGGAGTCTTCTTTCAGGACAACTATAAGGTGAGGTCCAACCTGACGCTCAACATGGGCCTGCGGTATGATTTCCCCACCCAGGCAGTTGAAAGACACAATCGCTATACCTGCGGCTTCAATCCCACAGCGGTGAATCCGGTAAGCGCAGCAGCACGGGCAAATGGCTATCCCAATGGAGAGGTCCTTGGTGGAGTCACCTTCTGCGGAGTAAACGGCACCCCGCGGACACAGATTCCGCGGGCATGGTATCTGTTTGAGCCGCGCTTTGGCTTTTCGTATGCGTTGGATCCGAAAACCGTCATTCGAGGAGGCATCGGTGGGGCCTACAACTGGGCAGCATACACGGGCGCGCAGACAGGCTTCAGCGCCTCGACTCCGGTCACGCCTTCTCCAACCACTCTGTACACGACGCCAACGTCTACTCTGTCGAATCCATTTCCGTCTGGTTATATCTCTGCTCCGGGGGCCTCTCTTGGATATCTGGCTGGCGTGGGCAGCGGCATCAGCTTCTATAACCCGGACACCAGGTTTGGCGAGACCTGGAACTATTCGCTGGGCATTCAGCGGCAGTTAAGCCAGGGCGATGTCCTTGACTTAACGTATGAAGGCAAGAACTTCACAAAGGGCCCAACAGGGGATGCCATCAATCGCCCCAGCGCAGGATGGTATGCGCAGTGCAACGCTGAGGCGGGCGGAAATCCCGCACTCTGCACATCTGCAAATACTGCGAACCCCTTCAAGGGTGTAAATGGATTTCAAGGTACATCGTTCTACACCGCTGCGAAGATACAGGGAGAGCAGTTGAATCTTCCGTTTCCGCAATATACGACGGTGACGGAAAATGGCCTGGAAAACTACAACGGCCTGTGGCTGAACTCGTTTCAGGCAACGGAAACGCACCGCTTTGCCAACAGCCTCACATCTACGGTGACCTATGCCTATTCGCGCATCATGGACAACAATGGCTGGCTGGACTTCGTGTACCGTGTCCGTGCCAGAAGCCAGGATGTGAATGATCTGAACCACAGGATTACCTTCACTGGCGTCTATCAGCTTCCTATTGGCAGAGGAAAGTATCTGTTCGGCGGCGCGAACCGGCTGGTGGACACCTTTATCGGCGGTTGGCAGATGGGTGCGCTTTATGTGTATGAGTCGGGCAGGCCGTGGCAGCCGCAGTGCGGCACAGGACAACACAATGGCCTCGGCGGTACGACCGGATGCTTTGAAACGCCCTTTGGCATAGCTCCCATCAAAGTGCCCAGACACACAATTGTGGGCACTCCTTCGGTGATTCGTGGTGCTGCTCCCTGCGTGGGCGACCGCAATCCAACCACCGGGGCAGTGGTGCTTCGCGCTAGTGCAGTCGCCTATGGATGCACACAGGCGAACATCGTGTACAAGGCACTCTATGCTCCAGTGCAGAATATTGTCTCAATGGGCATCCGGCTTGGGGCCACATCAGAATTTGACGCCAACCTGAGCAAGACCTTTCCTTTGGCGGAGAGTTATCGCGTGATTCTAAAGGTGGATGCGTTCAATGTCACCAATCATCCGGTGTGGAACAACAGCTATCAAACAACGAACGACATCAATTTCGGAACGATTCAGAAAGGGCCGACGGCGCAAGGCAATAACCCGCGTCAGGTCCAGCTCTCAGCAACGCTGCGCTGGTGAGGAAGGAACCTGCTATCGCCATTCTTCGCTCTGTATGCTCTGTATGCCCATGTCTTGAACGAAACCAGATGTTTGACATCCCACATCCTTTTCAGGATGTGGGCACCCTCAGTCACATAAGTCTCGCATTTACCTGAAGAGAGGCCGGAGTCGCGCTCAGATGAAATTGCTCATGGATCGACGTCAGTTTGGGAAGCGCTTTGCTGCGGGGACTGCGCTGGCCCTTGCGGGAGGCACAGCCAGCATTGCAGAGGCCTCTCCGCAGAAGAGACCGGAATGGGAAGCTGTCGCACCAGGCGTCTGGAAGATGCGCGTCGGAGTGCCTGAAACCACTACGCCTGTGTCTTCAAGGATGGTACCGCCGGCCATCGAGGCCATGCACAGGTTGCCTGAGGTCCCGGCCCCTGCGATTGAAACTCCTGCGTGTCAGATGACCCGCCGGGGGACTTCTCTCGTGCTTCCGCTTGCTCCTTATGAAGAGATTTATGGTTTCGGGTTGCAGTTCTTCTCTGTGGCGCATCGTGGGAAAAAGCGCGCCATCCGTGTGAATGCTGATCCGGGTAAGGACACAGGCGACACACACGCTCCCGTACCCTTTTATGTAAGCAGCCGCGGCTATGGCATCCTTGTGGACACGGCACGCTATGCTACTTTCTATTGCGGAGAATCGCGCCCCAGACCGGCTCCTGCGGCGGAAAAAGGTCTGGACGGATTTGCTCATCTGTACGCAAAGACACTCGACGCAAAGAGCAGCTCGCGCGTGCTGGTCGAAGTGCCTTACACGCAGGGAATTGAAGTGTATCTCTTCGCAGGCCCTTCGATGCTCGATGTGGTGCGCCGCTACAATCTCTTTTCCGGCGGCGGAGTGCTGCCCCCGGAATGGGGCCTGGGCTTCTGGTACCGCGTAGCCAGCAGCGCATCACAGGAGCAGATCACCGCTCTCGCTGCCGAGTTTCGCCAGCGGCAGGTTCCATGTGACGTCATTGGCATTGAAGCTGGGTGGCACTCCCACACCTATTCGTGCTCGTTCACCTGGAATCCGGAGCGCTTTCCTGCTCCGGAAAAGCTTATCGCAGAGCTGAAACAGCAAGACTACTGCGTCAATCTCTGGGAGCACGCATTTGTGCATCCATCGTCGCCGCTCTTTGGGCCAATGCTGAATCTTTCCGGTGATACTGGCGTATGGGGCGGTCTCGTGCCGGACTTTCAGGACCCACGCGCACGACAGGTCTTTGGCGGCTATCACGGCAGAGAGCTGATTGACGCTGGTGTCTCAGGCTTCAAGCTCGATGAGTGCGACAACTCGGACTTTACCGGAGGCTGGTCCTTTGCCGAGCCGAGTCAATTTCCTTCCGGTGTGGATGGCGAACAGATGCACAGCCTCTTCGGTCTGCGCTATCAGCACGCGATATGGGAGCAGTTTCTCAAGCGAGGACAGCAAACATATTCTTTGGTGCGTTCGAGCGGAGCGCTCGCAGCGCCGTATCCGTTCGTTCTTTATAGCGACCTCTATGACCACCGTCAGTTTGTGCGCGCGCTGGTCAATTCCAGCTTCAGTGGTCTGCTGTGGTGCCCCGAGGTCCGGGACGCAGACAGCGAAGAGGACTTCATCCGGCGCCTGCAGACCGTCGTCTTCTCGCCGCTGGCGATGATCAATGGTTGGTACATTGCCAATCCCCCGTGGAAGCAACTGAGCCGCAAAAAGAACAATGCGAATGAGCTTTCGCCGGAGTGGGAGAATCTCGAAGCGCGCTGCCGCGAAATTGTCGGCTGGCGGATGCAGCTTATTCCGTATCTGCGCGCGGCCTTTGCCCTGTATGCGACGGACGGAACGCCTCCATTTCGCGCGCTCGCGCTCGACTGGCCTGATGTGCCGGATCTGGCAAAGACCGACGACGCATGGATGGTGGGTGACCGTATGCTGGTTGCGCCTCTGTTTGCCGGAGAAGATGGACGCAGACTCACGCTGCCGCCGGGAGTGTGGCACGATTTCTGGACGGGTGCTCCTGTGCAGGGCACAGGAGTGTTGGACATCAAGGCCAGCACCCGTAACATTCCTGTATTTGTAAAGTCCGGTTCCGTACTGCCGCTGGCAACCATCACGAACTCAACTGCCGATGCGAGGAGACGGGAGTTAGAGGTAAGAATATTCGGCAATGGCAGCCTGCCTTTCGTTTGTGAAACGCCTGAAGGGAAGACACTGATTCAGTGGAACGCAGCGAGCAGAACAGGTTCTCTCCGGCAGGAAGGAAATGGGCGGTACACGGCTGCGAAATGGGTACAGACGGGATGAAACATTTCTCCGCGAAACTCAGCTCCACATCTGCGGTCTCCGCAGCAAAGTTTCTGGTTGTCCGGTAACAGAACCGAACCTGTGCCCCACCGTCTTACGTGTCAAAGGATGGGGCACCTGTGTTGTGGGCATTACGGCAGGAGGTCGCGGGCTGTGAGGTGAAACCTGTCGCCCGTGTATCGTCCCGCCATATGAAGCACGATATGCCTTCCGTGAAGGCCAGGCAATGCAGATATTTTCAGCATGGCCGTGGCAGTTCCTCCTGGGGCGATGTCACCAAGCAAAAACGCCGCAGGAAGCACATTTATGCCGTGGACTGACACGCGCGTCAGCACTGTGCCGTATGCAGTCTCTGTGCCCAGGTTCTGCAGCACAACCGCTGCCTGATAGCTGCCGTTATTCTCTTTGCTGAGCATTGCCGACGCGTTCAGGTGAATATCAGCGTCGGCACCGGGGTCCAGAGAAAAATTCACGTTGTCGAAGTTACTGTTATCCACCACGCCGCTGGTCGAGCTGCCGGAGCAGGCGGCAAGACCAATATAATAGGTGCTCGCCATCGGGATAGTAGCCGTCCCCACGGTGAACCATGTCACACCGTCAGAGGACTGGTATCCGGTAAAGGTGTTCCCCGAACGCTGGAGCTTGAACCATACCGGCATCCACGTGTACTCGTTTCCCGTTGTCCAGGACATCGAAGCACCCGTGCTTGTGCGGGCCCCGAAGCCCGCAATGCGCCATCCGGTCGAGCCTAAGACCATTGTGGCCGTGGTAGAGTCGGCATCAAGGGTCTCGCGCATCATGATTCCGGTATTGCTCAGCGTCCCGGTCACGCTGGCCAGTCTGGCAATTAGCGTGAAATCGCCCGTCACCTGCTTGTACATATAGTTGAAGGAATCGCTCGTGCCTCCAATCCCCGATCCTGATCCGGTGACAAGATATGTATTGTTGTTCAGCGGCGAGTAGCTGGCGCTTCCGGGCGTCTGTACGCTGCCAATATCGAAATCAGAACCCGCTGGGACCACCGTGGCTGCCATCGGAGTCGTGCTGGTCTCAGCCGAGTCTGTGCTGGTACCCGACTGGTTCACCGCCTGCACGACGTAGTAGTACGAAGTGCCGTTTGTCACAGACGTGTCGGTGTACTGGGGCGCGGTCGTCTGCGACAGCGTTGCGATGGTAGTGTAAGGCCCACCATGATTTGTTGCACGCAGCACATTGTATCCGTTGGCTGTGCTGACGGATGCCCATCTCAGATAGACCTGACTAACGCTTCCTATTGCGCGCAACGCTGACGGAGACGCCGGCACGGGCAGCGGAGGATACGGCGACGCATTGGGATCCAGAGTAAAAGTAAGAGTGCCATATCCAAAGTGGTCTGCGCTGCCATGTTCGGGCCGCATCAGCTCGGCCATGTGCTTTGTGTTCGGTGTGCTCAGGCCCTCCAGAACACCGTAGTGGTTATAGAGCAACTCCCATACCGGGCGGTCATCAAGACGTCCGCGGCCATTCACAGAAGCATAGAACTGGTTGACGCCATCACAGTTGTTGTAGGTGGTGTACGGGACGCCGAGCCATGAGTTGTACTGCCCGGTATACTCGGCCCCGGCCAGAAGGCGGTTATTCATGTAGGAGAACAGGTCCACTCCCTGGTTCCACGCCACCTGGGCGGCGTATCCCAGCAGTCCCACGCCAAGCTGGTCATGCTCTTGGTCGCGTCCGGCCTCCTGCCACTGGCCCAGATTGCCCGGCCACAGATAGTAAACCGCATTCAGCATGGAACCATTGCCAGCACCATTCCTGAAGTAGTCCACACCCTGGTTAAACCATGCTGTATTGTCTGTCAGGACACCCATAGCAATCAGTGCCCCCACATTGGCGGCATCCCAGTTGGCCCAGTAGTGGCTGATACAGGACCCGTTGTGGGTGGTCAGAAATGTGTTCACCACCGGGTAGAGATAGTTCGTAAACATCGCCTTGAACTGCGCGAAGTCGGCAGACGCCCATCCGGGATAAATGCGCAGCACTTCTCCGGCCAGGGCGAAGTCCTGGATGGCGATGCCAATCAGTCCGGGAATATCTGTCCCGGACGGTACCTGATTTACCGTGTAGGCGTATTTGTTCAGTATCTTCACTGCGGTGTCTGCGTAGCTCGTGTCGCCGGAAATGTACCAGCGGATGGCGTTCAGGTATGCAGCGTGGGCATCCTGGTCAGCGCGTTGACGGCTTGAGCCCATATTGGGCAATGTGGCAGGCGTATAGCTGTTCTGTGCCAGAGGATCAGTAATCAGCAAGTTCCAGTCATCAATCCACGGATGGGCTCCTGCCGCCACCTTTGCCTTCATGCGGTCGAGGTCGGCCTGGGTATGCAGCCCTCCAGGGTGGACAAACTGGGCCCGCGGTTTCTGGACGGGCGCACACATCAGTATCAGGGTCATCAGCATCATCTTCTTGATCTTTCTTTCAGTCACTGCATTGGTCTCCTTTATTTGTTCAACGCAGATTCCAGGAGCAAAGTAAACGGTTTCATGACAAGCCATTTCGGCCCGGTAAATTCTTTGTAGCGCAGGCCAGCCCAAAGAGATGCACTTCTTTGCCGGTCTGGTGAAACCATCGGCGAGTCTCTTTGTATGGAGCGATGGCTGTCAATGTTCAGAACAGTTCAGTCTCTTGAATGCTCTGTTAACCATTTGTAATCAGTTGCTTAAATCAGCACGAAAAGACGTTACGAGGATGTTATGCGGAATTTTTTTTCGGTTGGTACCCTGATTGGAATGATTAGTGCCGCGGTTCGCCTTGCAACGTGGATTGGCACAGATATAGCTATAGAGTTACTAAAAGCTACCGGGCTACTGAATTCATCTATTGTGCAACACGGCTTGTCATGCCATTGCTATCATCAGGGTGTGCGCAGAAACACGTTACCATGCCTGGACATTCATTCTGCGCAGCAATCCACTTCTTGACTTTAGTGTATTTTTCGCTTCACTGTGCCCGCGAAAAAGGATGCCCGACATTCCGGGCGGCGCGGAAAATCTTAGCACTATTGGCTAAACCCTCGCATCGGTAAGATTCTTCCTCCCTTCGGCCGTCAGACCTGTCGCTTATCTGTGCGCAGACAACGCAGGAGGGCCTCCTGTTTTCGTTGCAACTTTCTTAAGCGCAGGGCGAATTCTCTCCGGCGCTACCACTCCCGCGCCTTCCAGCACGGAATAAAAGTGGTCGGCGGCGAGATTGCTGAGCTTATCCACAGCACCGGAGGGCCAGCGGACCTCGACCGAATCTATCTTCGTAGCATTGCCCAGGCCGAAGTGCAGGCGAAAATCATTCTGCGAGAGATAGCTGCCGCCGCTGCGGACTTCGTCGGTCTGCGTCATGCCGCCAGCCGTGATAGTGACACGCGCCCCGATGGCAAGACGATTACTCTTTGTTCCGGCAAGCTCAAAGCTGACCCAGTGATTTACCCGAATGCCCTGGTTACGAAGGAGCATCGGTTTGCCATCAATATCAGAGATAACAATGTCCATATTGCCATCGTTAAAAAGGTCGGCAACTGCGAGGCCGCGACTCACGCGCGGCTCCTGGATTGCAGGCCCCGCCTGCTGCGCTGCATCGCAGAACGTGCCATCATGCTGGTTCATGAAGAGGTTTCTGGGCTGGCGATAGCGAGCGCCGGAAGGCAGCGTGTCCACCTGCGGATACACTTGTCCATTCCCGGAGATAAGATCGAGCCAGCCATCGTTGTCGAGGTCCACGAACGCATCGCCCCACTTCACCCACGGGAGCGAAGGCAGGCCTACTCCAGCATCATAAGAAACATCGCTGAAATCGTAATTGCCATTATTTCTATAGAGCGCATTGTCTTCATCGGCAAAATTCGTGACGTAGATGGAGAACCGCCCAGTATGGTTATAGTCTCCTACGGTCACCCCCATGGAGCCTTGCTCGGAACCATCAGCGCTGACGGCCGTTCCGGACTCAAGTCCCACGTCAGTAAATTTTCCATTGCCATTGTTCCTGTAAAGAAAATTCGGTGTCGAGTCGTTGGCGACATAGATGTCGGGGCGTCCTGTGTTGTTGAAGTCAGACCAGATGACGCCCAGACCGTAATAGCCATTGGGATCATCCACGCCTGCGGTTTTTGAGACATCCGTGAACGTACCATCGCCATTGTTGTGGAAGAGAGAATCTCCTGCGCCTTTCAGTCCACGCGGGCCGCACTGCACGTCAATGCCACGATACTTGCAGGTAGGGGCCTTGCCGAATCCGGGCAGGTCGGTCAACTTGAAGTCCACATAATTTGTAACCATCAGGTCTACAAATCCATCTCCGTCGTAATCGCCAAACGCCGCACCTGTAGACCAGCGGCCATCGGCAACACCTGCCTGTTTTGTGACATCAGTGAACGTGCCATCGCCATTGTTGCGGTAAAGGACGTTTCCTCCCAGGCAGGTGACATAGATGTCCGGCCAGCCGTCATTGTTGTAGTCACCTACAGCGCCGCCCATGGCAAAGCATGGCGTAGCGATACCGGCTTTGTCCGTAACATCAGTGAATGTGCCGTCATGATTATTGTGGTAGAGAGCGCTGCGGGCCTTCTCGCCTTTCAGGGCCATGTCAACGGTGGGCGCATTCGTGAAGTAAATGTCCGGCCAGCCATCGCGGTCGAAGTCCAGAATGAGCACGCCTCCGCTCATGGACTCAACGATATATTTCTTCTCCGGCGCAGAGAGATGCCTGAAGGTGATTCCTGCTTTGTCAGTAATGTCCACAAGTTGGGGAACAGGACGGTCTTTACAGACCCGTTGTTGGACACCAGGCGGCGGAGGCGATGCTGGCGCATGCGCCTGGGCCAGGACCTGAATTGTGAAGGCAGCCTGCAAAAAGAAGGCGAATGTTTTACGTGTAAAGATGGCGATTGAATGAGTCAGCACCTGAGATTCCTGGGCGAATTCATTGTAGCCTGTGCGCGTTTGCAAACAGCCTGCGGGCCCGCCCGGTCAGGAACCCTGGCAATCATGCCAGCGCCATGTTCAGGTTATCTATGGCCTCGTCAATCTCCTGTGTGTTCTTGAAGCCGACGGTGACGCAGTCAACTCCGGCGTGCTGGAAAGCGAAGCGCATGGCGGCCTGGCGGTCTTCGCGTCGCGTGAAGGCGCCGTCACCCACAAGCTTCATGCTGATTACTCCCATGCCCTGGCTGCGCACCTGCTTTACGTGCTCGACCACTTCATTGACGTGGTCCGGATTATTGTTGTCTGCCCAGGTTGGTCCGTCCATGCGCGTACCGTTGTGGTTCATGCGAATCATGGCCACCTGGAGCCATTTATTGCCAGGCATCTGCCGCAGGGCGGGCAGGCCATGCACAGAAGCACCCCGCGCGCGGACTACCTTCTTTGATTGCGCCTCGAGGATACCTTCCTGCCATCGCTGCGAGTCCGAGGGCCAGTCAGCGGTGTGCTGCCAGTGGAGAAGCAGGATGTCGAAATAATCGGTTTGCAGCGTACTGCGCATTGCATCAATTCGCTTTCCCGGCTCCGGCTCCTGGTCAGTCGTGACCTTGCTCATGAGCTGGTAATTTTCGCGCGGAAGTCCTTTGAGCGCTTCCCCCAGCATGGCGGGCGTAACATATGCCTCCGCAGTTTCAAAGAAACGGATACCACGGTCATATGCGTAATGAACAAGGCGCGTAAACTCCTGTTGTCCGAGCGCAGCCTGTACATGACCGTTGCTGCTTCCAGTGCCAAAGGCAAGCCGTGTGACCTGCACGCCAGATTTTCCCAGCGTAACCATGTCAGTCGCGGTGCGACGGGCTGCGGAGAGAGGAAGAGCGCCGACCGTGGCCACTGTGCCTGCTGCCAACGATCCTTTTAGAAATTCCCGGCGGGTAAACGGACTCATATCAATCTCCTGGACGAGATGGCGGGCCTGTTGTGTGAATCGTATCGCTGTAGTGCAACAGGCTGCAAGGCAGCAATCCTCTCAGGGTTGTAATTTCAGCGGGACAGTGCATAAAGCGGGCCGATTCATGTATTGCTTTTTGAAAGCATGAAAACGCTTTCATTTCATGGAGGGGTACATGGACAGGCGTGACTTCATAAGGACGGCCGTCTGGGTCCGCGCCAAAGAAGAAGCCGACACGGTGCGGCTGACAGCGAAACATCCACGGCTCGGTAGCCAGACACTGGAAATTGCGTTCAGGCATGCCCTGAAAGAGCTGCTTTAGCGCACGAACTCCGCATTGTGCAGTTAGGATGGAAGTTTAAATTCCTGAGTCAGCATCTCCGGAGGAAGACCTCTGCATGTTGCGGAAAACTGCAT
>Ga0209810_1003107_pt1 | contig 18129 bp, 17 predicted proteins | sample Coa_R1_7_FD_187159 | JGI IMG/M metagenome (GOLD analysis project Ga0209810, IMG submission 187159) | Surface soil microbial communities from Centralia Pennsylvania, which are recovering from an underground coalmine fire - Coalmine... | ecosystem: Environmental > Terrestrial > Soil > Unclassified...
CATGACCGACCGGCACGGACCCGTGGAGAGCCGGATGCGTGGGAACGCGCACGTCCGGTTCGGAGGTGCGGGCCGGGGAAACGGACCGCCGGAGACGGCGGAACCGCGCCCCGGCCCGACCCCTACCTCGAGCGGCTCAACAAGGAGCTCAAGCGCCGCACCGACGTGGTGGGGATCTTCCCCAACGAGGCGGCGGTCGTCAGGTTGGCCACCGCCGTGATCGCCGAGCACCACGACGAGTGGGCCGTGACCGACCGGCGCTACCTGTCGGAGTCCTCGATGGCGAAGATCTACGAGCCGAGCCAGACTGGACCCAAGGCGGTGACCGCCGCCCCTACAACCAAGCCGAGAAGACGACGCTGAGGGTCACCGGGAAGGCGTCGAGTTACACCACTCCGCGGGGCACGGCCGCCCACGGCGGCGGTCCCGCTAGCCCCAGTGTGATGCCATGGTAGACACCCGACCTTCGGGGTATGACCGGAAGGTCGGGTGTCTAGCGACTCTTTGTCTCGAACGGAAAGGGCCGGCCGGGGCTGCCGGCCGACCCTTTAGTGGCTGTTTGGGTGTTAGCTGGCGGCGGCTGCGAGCTCGGGGGCCGGGACGACCGGGACGGGACCGAGCGGCGAGGCGGTGACGACCGGGGTGCGCAGGCGCAGGAGCCGGGCCAGTCCCGCCGGCATCCACCAGTTGGCCGGGCCGATGAGGGCGACCAGGGCCGGGACTAGCAGGCAGCGGACGATGACGGCGTCGATCAAGATGCCGGCACCGAGGCCTGTGGCGAGGACCTTGAGGTCGGTCTGGGGTCCGGAGGACATGGACAGGAAGGTGAGCATCAAGATGGCCGCCGCGCCGGTTACCAGGCGCCCGGTCCGCCCTAGGCCTTCGACCACGGCGTGGCGGGCGTCGCCAGTTCGGTCGTATGCCTCGCGGATACGGGTGAGGATGAATACTTCGTAGTCCATGGACAGCCCGAAGAGGAAGGCGAAGACCATGAGCGGCACCCACATCGTGATGGCGCCGGTGGCCGGCACTCCCCAGATGGGGGTGGAGCCGTGCCCGTCCTGCCACACCCAGGTGAGCACTCCGTAGGCGGCGGCCAGGGAGATCAGGTTGAACACGACTGCCTTGGCCGCCAAGAGGACGGACCGGAAGGCCCGGGCCAAAAGCAGGAACGTGGCGATCCCGATGAGAGCGAGCATAAGGGGGAAATCGCCGTAGACGGCGTGGTCGAAGTCGATCAGCGATGCCCCTTCCCCGCCGACACCCACCACCCCGGGCTGGTGCACAAGCTTGGATTCCAAGTGGCCGACGGTGGTTTGACCGGCAGGCAGGTTGGACTCGGCGGTGGGCAGCACGGTGACGATGGCCGTGCCGGCACGGCGGTAGTCCGAGGTGGTTGGGGCGAAGGCGGCGTCCACGCCATGCATGCTCGATGCCTGGGCGGCGACGGCTTCCGGGTTGGCGGTGGTGAGGATCTCGACCGGGGTGAGCACGCCGGCGGGGATGCCGCCGGAGGTGAGGGTGGCCAGGGCGTCGTGGGCGGGGCCGGCAGTGGCCTCGGCTGAGGCACCAGGTTCGCCCAGGCGTAGCGACAGGGCCGGGAGCATCAAGGCAGCCAGGACCCCGAGGCCGGCCAGGGCGGCGACCCAGCGGTGGCGGTAGACCACGGCGGCCCAGGCGGAGAACACCCGGCTGGCGCGCCGTTCGGTGCGCAGCCGGGGCCAGTCGAGGCGGGGTCCGGCGGTGGCCAGGATCACCGGCAGCAACGTGACGGCCACGGCCACCGAGACGAGCGGGACGAGCATCCCCCCGTATCCGACGCTGCGCAGCATCGGGACCGGTAGCACGATCATCGAGGCCAGACCGATGGCGACGGTGATCCCAGAGAACACGACCGCCCGCCCGGCGTGCGCCATGGCTTCGACGACAGCATCGTGGTTGTCGCGTCCCGCCGCGCGCTCCTCGCGCCAGCGGCTCACCACTAGCAGGGAGTAGTCGATGGCCACTCCGAGGCCAACGAGGGCGATGAGGAATTCGACGATCTGGCTGACACCGGTCACCTCGGTGAGGCCTCCGACGGCGAGGAAGGTGGCCAGCACCGACACGATCCCTATCACCAGGGGCAGGAAGGCGAGGAAGCTGGCGAAGACCACGGCCAGGACGGCCAGGGCGCCGAGGGCACCGATGGCCGCCTCGGCTGCTACCCCGGTGCCCTTGCTGGCTGAGGCAGGTTTGCCGGCGGCCAGCAAATCCGAGCCGGTCACGCCCTCCTGCCAGCCCGCCGGGGCCGCTGTGGTGACGGCGTGGCTGATGGTGGTGCCGAGGGTGTTGCTGCCGGAGAATCCGTTTTGCTGGGCGACATAGACCAGGGCGAAGGTGCTGCGGCCGTCGCGGGTGACGAACGCCGGATTATGGGTGGTGGCGTAGTCGGCGATGCGTACCCCGGGCACGGCGGTCCGGATGGCGTCGAAGACCCGGCCGGTCTCGGCGGCCACCGCCGGGTCGGTTACCGGCTGGCCGGCTGGGGCGGTGAGCACCGGCACATAGGGCGGCTGGTTGCCGCCGTTGCCGTACAGGCGGAGGATCTGATCGTCGACCCGGAACGCCTGGCCGGGCATGGCGAAGCTGTTCGTCATCCGGTGCGTGGTCCCTGCGACAGTCATGACACCGGCGGCAGCAATGGCCACCCAAAGGAGGGCGACGAGGGCCTTGTGGCGTAGGACGAACCGAGTAAGTGCAACCATTCCGGGCCTCCCCTGGCGGCGTCGGCGGACCGTCCAGCCGACATTGACCAGCATTGGCTTTTCCGCCATCGGCGTCGTCCGGCCCCGGGAGGCTTCTAGCTGACCGCCAACGAAGCAGTCGGAGCAGTCGCGTACTCCTGAGGGAGTACCTGGATCGTCAACTCGGGTACGACGACCGGGCCGCGGGGGCTGCCTACCCTCTAGGTGTGGACAGGTTGAGTGGGCTACGGCGGTGGTGGGCATCCCCGCCCGGCGCCGTGCTCTCCGCCCTCATCTGGACGGCGGTGGGGGTGGGCGGCAGCTACGGCGAAGCGCACCCCCAAAACCCCGCCAACCAGAACCTGGGAGGAAACCCGGTCCCTCACGTCCCAAATGCCGCCTTCCTGCTGATCGGGCTGGCCGGCTTGGCCCTGATCCTCCGGCGCAGTCGGCCCAGGCTGGCCCTGGTGGTGGTCACCTCCGCCGTGCTGGCCTACACCGGCCTTGGCTACGTAAACGGCGCCTCCCTCCTCCTCCCAGCCGTAGCCCTCTACGCCCTGTCCAGCCAGCTCCCGGCTCGCCCTGCCCTGGCCTGGGGCGCAGGCACCACGGCGGTCCTGATGGCCGCCACGGGCTACTTCAACCCCTTCCGCTCCGTCACCGGAGGCGGGTTCGACCTCATCCCCGCCCTCATGGCGGCGGGATGCCTGGGCGGGATCGCGGTAGCCAGCCAACGGGCCTACGTGGCGTCGATGGCCACCCGGGCCGACGACGAAGCTCGGCGGCGCGTGGACGAGGAGCGCCTGCGCATAGCCCGCGAACTGCACGACGTGGTCGCCCACACCCTGGCCACCATCAACGTCCAAGCCGGCGTGGCCGCCCACCTGCTCTCCGATCGGGCCACCGACCCGGCCACCGAAGCCCTGGCCACCATCCGTGACGCCAGCAAGCAAGCCCTGGCCGAGCTGCGCTCCATTCTGGCTGTCCTGCGCCAGGCTGACGAGGCCGACCCAACCCAGCCCGCACCGGGACTCGGCCAGCTCCACGCGTTGCTTTCAGGCACCCGCCGCGCCGGCCTGCACGTCGAGCTTCACATCGAAGGCTCCTCCGTGGAACTCCCCGCCGCGGTCGACCTGGCCGCCTACCGCATAATCCAAGAAGCCCTCACCAACGTGATCAAACACGCCCTGCCAGCCACCGCCGCGGTCCGGATCCGATATCAGCCCGACGGGGTGGCCATAGACGTCACCGACACCGGCCAGCGCGCAGCCGACTCGAGGTCGACCGGCGGGCACGGCCTCGTCGGCATGCACGAACGAGCGGTCTCCGTCGGCGGCCACCTCGAGGCCGGCCCTCGCCCCGACGGCGGCTTCGCCGTCTCCGCCCGGCTCCCCTTGCCCGTGCCCGCCCCGGTGGAGCAGACCCGGTTGGCTGCGGGGGCTGAGACCAGCGCATGATCCGGGTCCTGCTCGCCGACGACCAAGGCTTGATCCGGGCCGGCTTCAAGGCCCTCCTCGACGCCGAGCCCGACATCGAAGTGGCCGGCGAGGCCGTCGACGGCGACAGCGCGGTGGCCATGGCCCGGGACCTGCGCGCCGACGTGGTGCTGATGGACATCCGCATGCCCGGCACCGACGGCATCGAAGCAACCCGGCGCATCGCCGCCGAGGAGGACCTGGCCGGGGTGAAGGTGGTGATCCTCACCACCTTCGAGTCCGACGAGTACGTCTATGAGGCGATACGGGCAGGGGCCAGCGGCTTCTTGGTCAAAGACACCGACCCGGCCGAACTCGTCCAAGCGGTGCGGGTGGTCGCTCGCGGCGAGGCACTGCTCTCCCCCAGCGTGACCCGCCGGCTCATCACCGACATCGCTTCCCGCCCCTCGACCGCCCCAACCCTCCCACGCCAGCTATCGCAGGTCACGGCCCGCGAACGAGAGGTCCTGATCCTGGTAGCCGAAGGGCTCTCCAACGACGAGATCGCCGCCCGCCTGTACCTATCTCCGCTGACCGCCAAGACCCACGTCAGCCGGCTCATGACCAAACTGGACGCACGCGACCGGGCTCAACTGGTGGTCATCGCCTACGAGAGCGGGCTAGTAGTGCCCGGCGGGCGGGGCCCTGCCGGATAGCCCCAGAGCCGGCTGCCGGCCCATAGAGGAAGTTGTGACGCGTTCTCCCACGAGCGAGCTTCCGAGCGCTGCAGAGCAGCACCCAGGGCAACCGTGCTCTGCATGGGAGGAGTCAAGGCGCCGCTCTACCCTCTGAACGCCCAGGCCACCATGGACGGGAACTCCTCTTCCCAGAAACGCCCGCCGTGCCTGGCCCGCTGTGCCATCTTCACCTCTGATCCAGCACGCCGGAGAGCATTGGCCCTCCGGTTGGCGTTGTGGAAGAGAAACGGCTCCTCACTTCGGTTCAAACTCGGTGTGGACGGGCGCGTCCTCCGCCCGGGCCACATTGGCGTCGGCAACTCTCGCGAAGCCATCGACGGTTTGGCCACGCGGACCTCTCGCGCGGCCCGAGACCGCAGGATCGACATACTTGGGTCTTCCTCCCCCCAGAAGCGAGGTCGAGCGCCTAGTGCGACCGCATTTGCCAGCTAATCTGCTGGTCGTGCCGACCTTCACCATCGGGCAGGCCGCCGAGCTCCTGGGGGTGAGCCCCGACACCGTGCGCCGCTGGGTGGACAGCGGCCAGCTGCCCGCCACCCGCACCACAGGCGGCCGCCGACGCCTCGACGGGGTGGCCCTGGCCCGCTTCTCAGCTGCACGGGCGGGGGCCGTGGCCTCGCCACCTGTGGCCGAGTCGGCCCGGAACCACTTTCCGGGCCTGGTCACCAGGGTGACCAGGGACAAGGTGATGGCCCAGGTGGAGATCCAGGCCGGCCCCTTCCGGGTGGTCTCCTTGATGAGTCGGGAGGCCGCCGACGAGCTGGCCCTGGCCCCCGGCGTCATCGCCGTGGCCTCGGTGAAGTCGACCAACGTCGTGGTGGAGATCCCCCACCCCTGAGCGGAAGAGAGCCACGCCTATGCGCTCGCGTCCCACCACCGTCCTCCTCGCCGCCTTGGCCGCCTCCTCGCTGGCCTTGGCGGGCTGCGGCTCGAGCAGCCCGACGGCCTCCTCCACCACCTCGACCACGGCGGGGTCGAGCCCGAGTACAGCGGCACCGATCACCGGAAGCCTTGACGTCTTCGCCGCCGCCTCGCTGACCGGGGCGTTCAACTCGGCCAAGACCACCCTGGCCAGGGCCAACCCGGGGCTCAACCTCACCTACAACTTCGCCGGCTCCAACACCCTGGTCACCCAGATCCAACAGGGCGCCCCCGCCGACGTGTTCGCCTCGGCCGACACCAAGAACATGGACAAGCTGGTGGCCGCCGGCCTGGTCGACACGCCGGTCACGTTTGCTCGGAACAAGCTGGAGATCGCCGTGGCGCCGGGCAATCCCAAGCACATCACCGGCCTGGCTGACCTGGCCAAGCCGGGGGTCACCGTCGTCCTGGAGGCGCCGGGAGTGCCGGCCGGGGACTACGCCCGCGCGGTGCTCGCCTCCCAGCACATCACAGTGAGGCCGAAGTCGCTGGAGACCGACGTCAAGTCGGCCCTGGTCAAGGTGACCTCGGGCGAGGCGGACGCCACCGTCGTCTACGTGACCGACGTGGCCGCCGCCGGCTCGGCGGTGACGGGGGTAGCCGTCCCCGACTCGCTGCAGCCGACCATCACCTATCCCATCGCCGTGGTGAAGGCGACCAAGAACCATGCCGCCGCCCAGGCGTTCGTCGACTCAGCCGTGTCCGGTGCGGTGCAGAAGGCCCTGGAGGCCGCCGGTTTCCTCCCGCCGCAGTAGCCGGATCGGGCTGGTCCAGTCCGCCGCCCCGGTGGCATTCGCCGCCGGGGCGGTGGTCATGATCGTCCTGCCCTTGATCGGCCTGCTCCAGCGGGTCTCCTGGTCGACGCTCCTGTCCGACCTGTCCGCCCATGACGCCTTCGTCGCCCTGCGCCTCTCGCTCGAGGTGTCCCTCGGCGCCCTGGCCATCGCCTTGGTCTTCGGTCTGCCGCTGGCGTGGATCCTCGCCCGGCACCGCTTCCCCGGCCGCGCGCTCCTGCGGGGCCTGGTCACCCTACCCATGGTCCTGCCCCCGGTGGTGGGTGGCATCGCCTTGCTATATGCCTTCGGCCGCCGTGGGCTGGCCGGCCAGGTCATCTACGACCTGACCGGGTGGCGGTTCGTCTTTAACACCTCAGGGGCCATGCTGGCCGCCGCCTTCGTCTCGATGCCGTTCCTGATCGTCACGGCCGAGGCCTCCTTCCGATCGATGGACCGCCGGGGGGAGGAGGCGGCCGCCACCCTGGGGGCGTCCCCCGCCTACCGCTTCCGCCGGGTCACCCTCCCCGCCGTCGCCCCCGCCCTTGCCGCCGGGGCCGCGCTCAGCTGGGCCCGCGCCTTGGGCGAGTTCGGAGCCACCATCACCTTCGCCGGCAACCTGCCGGGCTCCACTCAGACCACGCCGCTGCTCATCTACCTGGACATCGAGTCCGGCCACGAGGCCACCGCCCTGGCCCTGTCGTTGGTGCTGCTCCTGGTCTCTCTGGGCGTGTTGGTCGGCCTGCGGGATCGGTGGCTGGGTAATCCGTGAGCTTGTCTGCTCAAGTACGGCTTCGGCTCGGGGAGCTCGACCTCGGGGTCGACCTCGACGTCGACGAACAGGCGCCGGTAGCCATCGTCGGGCCCAACGGAGCCGGCAAGACCACCTTCCTGCGGGCCCTCGCCGGCTTGGTCCCTCTCGACGCCGGCCGGGTGTCAGTGGGCGGAACAGTTGTTGAAGACCCGGCAGGACAGATCCGGCTGGCGCCCGAGGAGCGCGGCCTCGGCGTCGTGTTCCAGGAGCCGCGCCTGTTCGACCACCTCTCCGCTCTGGAGAACGTGGCGTTCGGACTGCGGGCCCGGGGTGTCTCTCGAAACGAGGCCAGAGCCCGGGCCGAGGCCTGGCTGGAGCGGGTCGGTCTGCCCCAGGTCGCCCGCATGCGACCGCGACAGCTCTCGGGGGGACAGGCCCAGCGCGTGGCGCTGGCGCGGGCCCTCGTCACCGAGCCGGCCGTGCTTCTCCTCGACGAGCCCCTCGCCGCTGTGGACATGTCCGCCCGAGCCGAGCTTCGCCACCTCCTGCGCCAGGAGTTGAAGCGCTATCCCGGGGTTCGGATAGTGGTCACCCACGACCCCGTCGAGGCCGCTGCCCTGGCCGAGCGCCTGGTGGTGATCGAGGAGGGGCGGGTGACCCAGGACGGCCTCCTGGTCGAAGTCACGGCGCACCCTCGGTCGCGCTGGGTGGCCGACATGGTCGGGCTGAATCTCTGGGAGGGGACGGCGTCCGGGACATCCGTGCGGGTCGGTGCCGACGCCACCGTCGTCACCGCAGACCCTCTCGAGGGTTCCGTCTTCGTTTCCTTCCGGCCCAACGCCGTCACCCTGCACCGTCGCCGGCCGGAGGGCAGCGCCCGCAACGTCTGGTGCCTCCAGGTCCAGGAGCTCAATCCCACAGGCGATCGCGCCCGATTGCGCCTCGGGGGGCCTGTCACCCTGGTTGCCGAGGTAACGGCCGGCGCGGTGTCGGAACTGTCCCTGGCCGACGGCGGGACGGTCTGGGCTTCGGTCAAGGCGACCGACCTTGTCGCGTATCCCGTCTGAGGAGTGCCGAGCAGCGGGAAGGGCCTCGAATAGCTCCCCGGCCGGCGATATCGGAGCCATGGCCCGACACCAGTTCTCTCGGCCTGGCACTGGGCGTCACGGGAGAAGCAGGTTTGCTGGGTACTCGGCAGGACGACGTTTCCCGCCTGTACCAGTCGGACGGCTCGGCAGGGTGCAGTCGGCCATCCATCGCCTGGCCGTGGTGACGTAGGTGTCGAGCTCGTCGTTCCGGATTGGGATCCGGCGGCGCCGAAGCGGCGAATTCAACGTTTGACGAGCTCGGCGCTCCCCCCATCGTCCCCGTGTTACGCCGCTCGGGTCTTGTGTGCGGGCTGGGTGGCGATGATGAGCGGTCGGACGGGGCTGATCTGGGCGGCCTGGTTGGCGAGGTAGCTCAGTGCTCGGCGCAGTAGCAGCCAGCCGGCGACGCTGATGGCAGCGCCGTAGAGGAGGCCGGCGGTGACGTCGCCCGGGTAGTGGGCTCCGACGTAGACGCGGGAGAAGGCGAGGAGTAGGGCGAGGATGGTGCCAGCGGCGGCGAGCCATCGGGTGGCTTTGGTGCCGTAGTGGGCGATGATCCACAGGCCGGCGACGGCGGCCCCGGCGGTGACGGTGTGGTCGGAAGGGAACGAGTAGTCGTGGCTGCGGCTTACGAGAACCTCGACGTGCGGCAAGACGCTGTAGGGCCGGGCGCGATGAACTGCGCTGACGAGTGGCTGGTTCAGACCGACAGCCACAACAGTTCCGATGGCGGCCCACCCCGACGCGGCGACGGCCCGGGGGGCATCGGTCGGTAGCGGGCGAGCCACCACCCAGCGAGGACCAGGACGGCGAAGATCCCGACACCGTCGGTGGCGTAGAGCTTCATGAACCCGTGCAGCCAGGTGGTGTGGATGGCGAAGTGGTTGACGTCTTTGTAGAAGCTGGTATCCACGATCAGTTCTGCTGACTATGGGCGCTGGCTGTAGCTCGGCTCAGCGACCGTCTCCACGGATGCATGCTGGCGGACGCGCAGCCGCCGGGTCCGGTGACGACGAAGTGTTCCACTGGGCTCCTGAAACGCTGAGACAAGCAAGCGGCGCGACAGCCGCCTAACAACTGACTGTAGCTAATCTCGCTCTGGCAAATGTAGCATTCGTTACATGCTCTGGAGGATCGTCACCTACCGACTCGCCGGTGAGGAGTCGCGCCATCGGGTGGCCGCCTGGCGGGAGCTGCGCCGGGTGGGGGCAGTGGCTCTGCAGTCGGCGACCTGGGCCGTGCCGACGGGTGACCGCTTCGACGAGGGTTTGGAAAAGACACGCATCCTGGTCGAGCGCGCCCACGGCCAGGTGCTGGTCTTCGACGTAGACCCGGCCAGCGGATCCCTCGGCGAGCTGGAGCGGCTGTACACCGACGAGCGCGAGGCCGAATGGGTGGAATTCCGCGCCGAGTGCGACAAGGCGCTGGCTGAGCTGCGCTCGGAGTTCACCAAGGAGAAGTTCACCCTGGCCGAGCTGGACGAGGAGGAGCACAACGTCGACCGGCTGCGCCGCTGGTATCGGGACCTGCGCGCCAAGGACATCTTCGGGGCCCCCTCGGCAGCCGACGCAGAGGTGCAACTCAAAGCATGCGCCGAGCTGCTCGAGGACTTCGCCGAACAGGTCTACCAGGCTCGCCGGCGGCCATGATCGCCGCGGCGGCGGAGCGGTGGCGGCGGGGACGCTGGCCGCTGTATGGCGCCGGGTTCGTCACCGCTTTCGGAGCCCACGCGGTTGCCGCCAATCTGGGTGGCTACGCCACCAGCCATCACAGCTCGCTATGGGAGCTGGGCCTGCTCCTGGGCGTCTACGACGGCGCCGAGGTGGTACTCAAGCCGGTCTTTGGGGCGGTGGTCGATCGTCGCGGCGCCAAGCCGGTCATGCTGGCCGGGCTGGTGGCCTTCGCGCTGGCCTCGGGCGCCTTCGCGCTGGCCGGCAGCCCGCATTGGCTGGGGGTCGCCCGTCTCGCCCAGGGGTGCGCCGCTGCCGCCTTCTCGCCGGCCGCGGGGGCGGCGGTCGCCGGGCTGGGCGGCCAGAAGCGTGCCGGCCGGCTCTTCGGCGGCTACGGCGGGGCCAAGAGTGTCGGCTACCTGCTCGGACCGCTAATCGGCGGGGCGGTGGTGGCTGCATCCGGCTACCGGCTGCTGTTCGCGCTAACCGGCGCCGTCGCCCTGGCCGCCGCAATCGGCGTGGCGGCGCTGGTCCCCTCTCTCACCCCGGCTACCCGCCGTCAGCGGGCCGGCGTGGCCGCCCTGATCACCCAGATCCGCCAGCCGGCCTTCCTGCAGCCGGTATTGCTCCTCGCAGCGGGCACCGCGGCGCTCAGCGCCGGTATCGGGTTCCTGCCCCTCCTGGGAGTGCGCCACCATCTCAGCCCGGCGGCCACCGGCGCCCTGGTCTCTCTCATGGCCGCCACTGCCGCGGTCATCCAACCCTGGGCCGGCCGCCGTCACGATGACGGCCAGCTGCCCCGATCGGCTTCGAGCCTGGCCCTGCTTGCTACGGCCGCGGGTTTCGCCCTGGCCGTCGCCTATCCCGGCCCCGGCGGCCTGGCCGCAGCGGCGCTGCTCGTCGGAGCCGGCGTCGCGGTGGTCACCCCGGTCGCCTTCTCCCGGCTGGCGGCGAGCGCTCCACCGGACCGGCTGGGCCGCACCATGGGCGCCGCCGAAGTGGGGCGCGAACTGGGCGACGCCGGCGGCCCGGTCCTAGTCGGCGCCTTCGGCCCGCTCGGCCTGGGCGCGGGACTGGCCGCCCTCGCCGCCGCGTTGGTCGCCTGCGCCGGGCTCAGCGCCCCCCGGCTCGGCCGCCCCTCGCTGCGATCTACCAAAGTCGCCGAGCAGAGAGCCGGTCTGTGAACGTCCACCACCTGCTCAACCAATACGGCTACGCCGCCGTGTTCGCCGTTGTCGGCGCCGAAAGCCTCGGGATCCCCCTGCCCGGCGAGACCATCCTCATCGCCGCCGCGCTCTACGCCGGCTCCACCCACAAGCTCTCGGTGTGGGCGATTTTCGTCGTCGCTGCTACCGCGGCCATAACCGGTGACAACATCGGGTTTTGGATCGGCAACAAGGGCGGCTACCGGCTCCTGCACCGCTACGGCCGCTACATCCGCGCCGACGACACCAAGATAAAGATCGGCCGGCTCATATTCGACCGCCACGGGGGGAAGGTGGTTTTCTTCGGCCGGTTCGTATCCGTGCTACGCACGTACGCGGCGTTTCTCTCCGGGACACTCAAAATGCGCTGGCGGCGGTTCCTGCCCTACAACGCCTCCGGCGGGATCGTCTGGGCCGCCATCTACAGCTTCGTCCCCTACGCCATCGGCAACACCATTAACAAAGCGTCCAAACCCGTAGACATCGGCCTCGGTGTTGTCGCGGCGGCGATCGTTGCTGTCGGCATCTGGGTGATCCGCCGCCAAGCCGGCCGGCTTGCCGTCCAAGCCGAAGCCGCCTACCCCGGACCGCTACCGCGGCGGTAGCGTCGGGCCAGCCAGTTATGGGTGCGACGGCGGTCACCGCGGCAGCACTCGGAACAAGAGCGCCGGCGAGCGCTGTACGGCAGTAACAGGTGAAGCACCGACCCGGCCCGTGAAAAGGATTCGTGATGGAGATCGGCTGGGCTGAGCGTGGTTGCGCTATCGAGCGCGGGATCCGCGTTGCCGCATGCGGCTCGGCTGACTGCTGCTGTTCACACCTGCCGACCCTCGACACGCCCGCCGTTCATTCTCCCGAGCTCCGATCCAACTCGGAATCCCCCGCGGATGGATCAGCCGGCCCGCCACAGGGGTCGCACCCAACCCACGAACGGACCCGGCTAACGACTGGCTCAGCTCGCGGGTGATGGTCAGCAAGACACCGGTTATGGACAGCGGTTCGTACGCGCCCGCGACGCAGCTCCGGCTCCCCAACCCATGCCTGGTCGGGCGGGCAACAAGTCGCTGATTCGTATGGACGCAGATCATCGGGGGTGAATCGCCCTGGATCCGGTGGAGGCTGTTGTTAGGCCACCTCCTCACCGTTGGGGAAGGTGGTTGTGACACGATAGAGGGCTTCGTGTTCGATGGGTGGCAGGTAGCCGATGGAGCTGTGAAGCCGGGCCGTGTTGTACCACTGGACCCCCTCGGCGGTGGCCCGCTCGACTTCGCGTAGGCCGGTCCATGAGTGGGGGTTCTGGCCGATGACCTCGGTTTTGTACAAGCCGATCGTTGACTCCATCAAGGCGTTGTCCAGGGCGTCACCGACACTGCCAATACTTCCTGTGATGCCGGCGTCGATCAGCGCTTCGGTGAAGGCCAGCGATGTGTACTGGTCTGCGATCCGGCGTCGGAGTGGAAAACCATCCCGGTGGCGGTGAAGGCCACGTTGGTGCGCCGGCGGATGAACAGGGCCTGCTCGAGCGCGGAGAGCACCAGCGGGGGTGGTCTTGGTCGATGTGACCCTCCAGCCTAGGATCCGACGGGAGAACACGTCGGTGACGAAGCTGACGTAGACGAACCCGACCAGGGTCCACACGTAGGTGAAATCGGCTACCCACCACTGGTCCGGCCGGACCGGTGTGTCCCACTGGCGTTTGCACAGGTCGGGGTGACGGGCTGCGGCCGGGTCACCCTTGGTGGTCACTGTCTTGTGTTTTCCCCTTGTCACCCCGGCGATTCCGGCGATACGCATGAGCCGGGCGACCTGGTCGCGGCCGATGTCGATGCCCGCCCGCCGAGCTGCCGCGTGCAGCTTGTCGACCCCGTATATCGACCGGTTGGTCCGCCACAGGTCGACCAGGCGGTTGGCCATATGAGCGTCGTCCCAGTCGGCTTGTGAGACCCGCTGGCGGGCGGTGTGGGCGTAATAGGTGCTCGGGGCGATCTTGATGTCGTGCTCGGAGAGCACCCGGCAGATCGGCTCGACCCCGAAGCGGTCCTTGTAGGCGTCGATGTGAGCGCCGATCAGGAAAGTCTGCGGTCGAGCTCCGCCGCCGCGAAAAACGCGGACGCCGTCTTGAGGATCTCGTTCGCCCGACGCAGCTCGGCGACCTCCTTCTTCAGCCGGGCGATCTCGGCGTGCTCCTCGCCAGTTGTGCCCGGCCGGACCCCGGAGTCCACCTCGACCCGCTCGATCCAGCCCCGCAGCGTGCCGGCGTTGACGTCCAACAACTCACCCACTCGACGGCGGGACTCGATGGCCGACTCGCCCGGATGATCACGGCGTCGCTCCTCATAGAACCGGACCGCCCGATCACGGGTCTCTTGGTCGTACTTCCTCTGTCAACCCATAGCTCAGTCTCCTTGCGAGATCAGAGCCTCCGGTGGATCCAGGGTGGTTCAGGGGTGACGAGAGTCGAACCGCCGGTTCGCCCCACAAGACTCCGGAGAAACCACCCCTCAGACATCGGACGCGGTGGCCATGCTGCCGGCTCGGTGCGCCGTCTTATCCCGCTCGTCCAGGCGATTCGGTCGAGCCCGGTCGCCTCGCAAGCAAGATCGGCGCGCCGCCTCGTCAGCTATTCTTCCCCCGAGAACCGCTCCCAGGCGGCCTGTTTGCTGGTGCCAAGCGCATCGCCGACCTCGGTCCAGGAGCAACCGGCGTCCCTCGCCCTGCGAACTTGGTCCCGCAAGACCTTGTCGAGCGCCCTCTCTACCCCACGCGCCTCCCGGATCCCCTCAAGTGGATGCTGGCCCCAGTCACCAACTAGACGAACCCGAGTCGACCGTCCGTGACCGAGGATGCGCACGCGCTTCTCGGAGCCAACCATCCAGCCCTCCTTGCGTCAAGGTTTCCTGACGATTTTACGACGTGATCAGCGCCTTCGCCTTACCTGTGCGTGCCGAGAATGTCATCCGTCGCCTGTGAGCTGGACTTTGACGGCTGGCCCCGGGCGCGGAGAGCATCCGAGACCGTGACGCTGTCGTTCCTCTACCGAGTGTACTGCCGCGTCCTCCAACTGATCCGCCTCATCGCTCGCAAAGAGACGGACCTCGCGATCGAGGTCGTCGTGCTGCGCCACGAGGTGGCAGTGCTGCGGCGCCAGGTGCACCGACCCGCGCTGGAACCGGCAGATCGAGCGCTGCTGGCGGGACTCGCACGACTGCTCCCCCGCCAGCGTCTCGAGCACCTCTTCGTCCAGCCGTCGACCCTGCTGCCCTGGCACCGCGACCTTGTCGCCAAACGCTGGACCTACCCGCACGGCGGCCCAGGTCGACCGGCTATCGCCAAGGGAACCACCGCCCTCGTGCTGCGGTTGGCGAAGGAGAATCCCCAGTGGGGCTACCGCCGCATCCACGGCGAACTGGCCACCATGGGCGTCGTCATCGCCCCCTCGAGCGTCTGGGCGCTCTTGAAGCGCCACGGCATCGATCCCTCACCGCGCAGGTCAGGGCCGACCTGGGCCGCGTTCCTCGCCACCCAAGCGAAGGGATTGATGGCGTGCGATTTCTTCCATGTCGACACCGTCCTTCTCCGTAGGCTCTACGTGCTCGTGTTCATCCACCACGACACGCGACGTGTGCGAATCACCGGCATCACGACCAACCCAGACGCCAGCTGGGTCACCCAACAGGCCCGCAACCTCTCGATGGACCTCACCGACCAGGCGAACGCGCTCAGGTTCCTCATCCGCGATCGCGACACCAAGTACACCGCCTCCTTCGACGCCGTCTTCGCCGCCGAGGGCATTAGGGTCATCAAGACCCCGGTCCAGGCTCCTCGGGCGAACGCCATCTGCGAGCGCGTGATCGGCACCATCCGGCGCGATCGACCGGATGCTCATCCTCGGCCGCCGGCACTTGGAGGCCGCACTCACCGAGTACGTCGAGCACTACAACTCGCACCGGCCCCACCGCTCCCTGGACCAGCGTGAGCCCTCAGCGCTCGACACGCCTCCCGCGCTGATCGGCGATATCGACCTCGCCCAGCTACGAAGAACCGACCGCCTGGGCGGCCTCCTCCAGCGAGTACCGGATGGTCGCCTGAGATGGGCGGACGGGGTTCTCGGCACCCACAGGACGAGTCGCCGGCCCGGATCCCCGACCAGCCGCAAGCACGCTGCGTCTCGCAGGAGGCGCGCGAAGTCAAGTTTACTGTCGCTCAGGGTGATCAGGACGTGCAACGTCCCGTGAGTAGGGCGGTGCATGTGGCGCGCCATGGGGCTGCGTATGCAGCCGAACGGCCGTTCGGGCGGCCCAGCGCGAACTCGCTGGTCACCGGCCGCCCACCCCGCCGCCACCTGCCCTATGCAATCTCGGGCAAACCTGATAGGCGGTCGAGAAAAACGCCCGAGAAACGCTGTCCAGCGGTTCGAGAAACTGCTGGTCAGCGGCCTGCGCGTACGCAACGTGGCGCGCAAAACCAGAACTATTAGTGGCGGGGGCGCTGTCAGCTGCGATCCGCTCTGTGCCTCGGTGGACGCGAACCCGCTGGTCACCGGGGGTCTGCGCACGCACTGCATAGGCGGCTGCATACTCAATGTTGGGCGCCACGGCTGATTGTGCCCGAGAAACGCCCTCGCGGGCTCGAGTCTGTCGGCGCGTCGGTCGTCGGCCTGCCCGTGTGCCGGTGCACCCGACCGGTTTCCGAACGCGCCGCCGTCCGTCTGATCCGACACGTGTGCAAGGTCAGCATCGACGCCGTCACCTTCACCAGCGCGCCGGCCGTGACCAACCTGGTCGAGATAGCCGCCCGCCGCGAACTGGCGGCACAACTTCTCGGCGCCTTCAACCACGATGGTGTCGTTGCCGCACGTGTGGGCCCGGTCTGCGCCGAGCATGCGCGCCGCCACAGGGTCCAGCGCCCGGTCGCGCCGGCTCGGACTGCTCGTCCGGACCGTCACCGAGGAACTGTCCCACAGCCGCTCGGAATGGAACTGGGATGGTCAGCCCGCCGTTTTTCAAGGCAACCCCCTCTGCGTGGGAATGAGCGGCTGCGACTATCCGGGGCCGAGAGGAGAGCAGTCGCAGCCTGGCACAACGTCCCTGGCGCGGTCGTGGCCAAGACCACCCTCGCCAGCCAGACCCGGTCTACTCCCGGTGCGGTGGAGGCGGCCATCGCCCGGACCCGGGCACGGCTCGGCCCCTGTGGCCGGTAACTGATCCGGACCGTCCCCGCCCGCGGCTACCGGTTGTCCTGCCCGTAGGACCGGGACGTCAGCGCACCCGAGAGGCCGCTCCACCCGAGCCGTCACCGTCGAGTGACCGCGAGCTGGACGGGTGATCGCCACCGCCGCCAGGGCCTAAAACCTGCCAACCCAGAAGGGCAAGGGCAATTCCGTCACATGGGCCAGGGCCCTACCGAGGTACTGCGCGGACCGGGAGGCGGGTGAAGCCCCGCAGCAGGAAACTGTCGACCCGCTCGGGGGCACCGGCGGGCTCGAGTCGGCGGAGCCGGGCAAGGAGGGTCTCGGCCACGACGCGGGCCTCGAGTCGGGCCAGGGGGGCGCCGAGGCAGAGGTGGATGCCCGAGCCGAAGGAGATATGGTCGGCACCGTTGCGGTCGGGCGCGAAGCGGTCGACGACGAAGCGGTCGGGGTCGAGGTAGCGGTGCGGGTCGCGATCGGCGGCGGCGAAGGCGACCATGACCCGGCCTCCCTTGGGAATCGTGACGTCGGCGACCGTCACGTCGCGGGTGGCTCCGCGGAACAGCGCCTGGACCGGCGCGTCGTAGCGGAGGGCCTCCTCGACCGCGGCGGGGATCAAGCTTGGGTCGTCGCGTAGGCGGAGGGCCTGGTCGGGGTGGTCGAACAGCGCCTGGGCGCCGTTGCCGATCAGGTTGGTGGTCGTCTCGTTGCCGGCGATGAGCAGCAGCACGCAGAACATGACGATCTCCATCGGCCCGAGGGCGACGTCCCCGTCACGGCCCCGGACCGCGAGCAGGCTGATCAAGTCGCCGCCGGGGCGGCGGTAGCGCTCGGCGATCAGCTCGCCGAAATAGGTGAACATCTCGACCCCGCTGTGCTGTACCCGCGACTCGTCCCAGGTGCCGGACAGGCCCCCCACGACGTCGTCGGACCAGCGTTTGAAGTCGTCCCGTCGCTCGGCGGGGATGCCCAACAGCTCGGCGATGACGATGACCGGCAGCGGGTAGGCGAGCTGGGCTACCAGGTCGGCCCCGTCCCCGGCGTCGATGATGTCGTCAACCATGCCCTCGGCGAGCGTCCGGATCCTGGGCTCCAGGGCGGCGATCTCTCGGGGGGTGAAGGCTTTGCCGACCAGCCGGCGCAGGGTGGTGTGGTCGGGCGGGTCGGTGGCGATCAGCACCCGCAGGCCGGCCAGGTCGAGCATGAACTCCGGGGGGCGGCGGTTGCGCAGACCGGGCCGGCCCGCGAGCAGGTCCCCCATGCCGAGGGCCGAGGAGAACGTGGCCGGGTCCCGCAGGACCCCGACCACGTCGTCGTAGCGGCTTACGACCCACAGGTCGCTCTCCTCGTCGTGGTGGACCGGGGAGTGGTCGCGCAGCCACGCGTACTGCGGGTAGGGATCGGCGATGGTGTCGGGGTCGAAGGGCCGGTAGCCGGTGGCCGTCGTCATGCCGTCACCGCCACCGGCAGGCGGGACAAGCCGCGCAGGGTGAGCGTGGGCCGCCACTCCGGCGTCTCGAAGCGGGCTTCGATGGTGCGGCAGCGTGAGAGGAGCGCGTTGAACACGACCTGTCCCTCCATCCGGGCCAGTGGGGCGCCGAGGCAGTGGTGGATGCCCCATCCGAAGCTGAGCG
>Ga0209810_1003114_pt1 | contig 18113 bp, 21 predicted proteins | sample Coa_R1_7_FD_187159 | JGI IMG/M metagenome (GOLD analysis project Ga0209810, IMG submission 187159) | Surface soil microbial communities from Centralia Pennsylvania, which are recovering from an underground coalmine fire - Coalmine... | ecosystem: Environmental > Terrestrial > Soil > Unclassified...
CCCTGCTCGCCGAGCTCGACGGCTCGGTCGAGCCGGAGCTGGCCGCGGAGGCGGCCGCAGCGCTCGAGGAAGCGGGCAACCGTGCGCTGCGCGCCGACGCATTCGGCGACGCGCGCCGCCTGCTGCGGCGCGCGCTCGAGCTCGAGCCGACACCGCGCCGGCGTTATCTCGCCGGGTGGGCCGCGTTCGAGCTCGGCGACCTCGGCGCCGTCGCGGCGGAAGCCGAGCTCGTCCGCGAGGAGGCCGCCGCGGCCGGCGACGCGGTGCTCGAGGGACGGGCGCTGGTCGCGCTCTCGTTCGTCGCGATCGCCCGCGACGGCGACGTGCGGGCGTCCGAGCAGCTCGCGACGGAGGCGCTCGAGACGCTGCCGGAGGACGAGGTCGAGGGCCGCTTCGACGCCCTGTTCCGGCTGACGACCGCCGCCTGGTGGCCGGGCGACGTCCGCCGCGCGGAGCGTCACGTGCGCCAGGCGCTCGAGCTGGCCGAGGCGCACGAGCGCGGCGACCTCCGCGCACGCGCGCTGCGGCTGCTCGCGTGGCTGCTCGAGGTTCGGCTCGAGCTCGACGAGGCCGAGGAGGCGATCGCCGCGCTCGAGGCGCCGAGCGGCGTGCTCGAACGAGCCCGCACGCGCCACGCCGAAGGCTCGCTGCTCCGGATGAGAGGTCACCTCAAGGAGGCCGCCGCCGCGTTCGAGGAGGCGCGGCAGCTCTACGTGGACGCGGGGATCGCCACGGATGCGGCCTGGTCGGGGCTCCTGCTCGGCTGGATCGCGTACGTGCAGGGCGACCTGCCGATCGCGGAGCGCAACTTCCGCGAGGCGGTGCGCGTGTTCGCCGCCGCCGAGGACCACGGACGGCTCTGCGAGTCCGAGCGCGCGCTCGCGGAGGTGCTCGCCGAACGCGGTGCGCTCGACGAGGCGGAGCGGCTGGCGCTCGCAGCGCGCGGCCACGTCAGCCACCACGACCTCACCTCGACGACCGCGACCGTGCGCACGCTCGGGCTCGTTCGCGCGGCGCAGGGACGCGACGACGAGGCCGAGTCGCTCCTGCGCGAGGCGCTGACGGTGGTCGAGGGCACCGAATGCGCGCTCCTCGAGGTCGCGGCGGTCGTCTCGCTGGCGGGCTTCCTCCGCAGCCGCGGACGCGACGGCGAGGCGGACGAGCTCGAGGCGCGGCTGCCCGAGCGCGTTCCCGGCTGGCTCAACGAGGCGGATCGCTACGTGCCGCGACATGCGGCGCGGGAGCCGGCTGCGAGAGTCGCCCGCTGACCGGCCGGTAGCCGGCGAAGCTCGTCTCCACGACTCCTTCGCCGCCCGTCAGCGCGGGCAGCTGCCGCTGCAGCTCGTTGGTCCGGACGACCGGGAGGACGGCCTCGACCGTCGCCAGCTCTCCGCGCGCCGTCGCCGGCTCGACGGCCGCGCCGAGCCGCACGAGCGCGGCGACGACGGAGCCGATCGTCCTTGCAGGCACCTCGAGCACCGCGCGCACCATCGGCTCGCAAACGGCGGTGCCGCTCTGCTCGAGCGCGCGCCTCAGCACGATCGGCGTGAGCTTGCGGAAGTCGGCAGGCGTGCTCAGCGGTCCCCGCCTCGACGGCGGACCGTCGGGGACGCTGTACACGCAGTCCGTCATCGTCACGGTGCAGTCGGTCACGCGCCAACCGTGCAGCCCCTCGTCCAGCCCGGCCCGGACATACGTCTCCATGTACTCGCCGAACCGCTCGAACGTGCGGTAGACGTAGAGCGGCGCTGCGCGCGGGTCGACGTCGAGTCGAACCGCGACGCCGGAGTCCACGTCCGCAGGCTCGACGCGGAGGCCGATCGTCGCGAGGTACGGGTTCGTCTCCGCGCGGAGCCGCTCCACCGCCTCGCCGCGGCGCACCGGACGCTCGACGCAGATCGGCATCGTCTCGCCGAACGAGATCTCGAGCCGGTGATCCGCGGCGAGGGTGTCCTGGAGAACCTCCTTCTGCACCTCGCCGTAGAGCGAGACGGCGAGCTCGCCGTCCAGGCCGCGGCGGACGTCGATCAGCGGATCCTGCTCGGCGAGCAGCATCAGCGCATCGCGGAGATGCGTCGCGTCGCCCGGATCGCGGGGCGTCACCACGGCCTCGAGCGTCGGCGGTGCGAACTCGTGCCGCAGCGGCGGCAACGGGACGTCGCCGATCCGGTCGCCGATCCGGGCCGTGCGCAGGCCCCAGAGCTTCGCGATCGCGCGTCCCGACACGGACGGCCGCGTCACGACCGATCCGCGCTCGAAGACGCCGATCGCCGTCACCTTGTCCTCTGAGTCGCCGAGGCACACGCGCTCCCGCGTCCGCAACGTGCCCGAGAACAGGCGCACGTAGGCGATCTTGTCCCCGCCCGGACCGCGCTCGATCTTGAACACGACGGCGGCGGCAGGCCCTTCGTCGTCGCCGACGGCCGCCGGGAGCAGCGTCGCGATCCCGGACGCGAGCGCGTCGACCCCGGCGCCGGTGATCGCAGAGCCGGCGTAGACGGGGTGCACGAGCGCGCGGCCCGCCTGCTCGGCCAGCGCCGCCTGCAGGCGAGCCGGTGTGATGCTCTCCCCGTCCACGTATGCGGAGAGCAGCCCGTCGTCGCGCTCGGCGAGGACGTCGAGCAGCCGCGGGCGGAGGGCGGCTTCGTCCAGCGGGCGAACGGAGGCGGCGCGGGCGCCATCGCCGTCGACGGCCGTCATCGGCACGACCGCGAGCCCGAGCCGGTCGCGGATCTCGTTCGTCACCCGCTCGGAGTCGGCGCCCGCACGGTCGACCTTGTTCACGAACACGAGCGTCGGGAGGTGCAGCCGCCGGAGCGCGCGCATGAGGATGCGCGTCTGCGGCTGCACGCCCTCGACGGCGGACACAACCAGCACCGCGCCGTCGAGCACGCTCAACACCCGCTCGACCTCCGCGATGAAGTCGGGGTGGCCCGGCGTGTCGATCAGATTCACCGTGACGTCGCCGAGCTCGAACGAGACGACGGCGGACCGGATCGTGATGCCGCGCCGGCGTTCGAGCGCCAGCGTGTCGGTCTGCGTCGTGCCGGCGTCGACGCTGCCGGGCGCGTCGATCACACCGGCCGCGTACAGCAGCCGCTCGGTGAGCGTCGTCTTACCGGCGTCTACATGCGCCAGGATCCCCAGGTTCAGCGTTCGTCGCAGCAAAGCTCATACCCTCCAGGTAGGTCACAACGGACTCCTCGATGGACATGAGTGCTGCGCGCACGGCTTGCCTCCCCGGGTCGATCGGCGCGTGGAGCCGAAGCATAGCCGGGCGCACCGGGTTCGATGTAATGCGCCGGTGCTCCCCGAAACGCGACCGAGTGGCGCCGGGAAGGTCGTCGTCGACGACGTCAGCATCCGCTTCGAAGGCACGCTCGCCGTCGACCACCTGAGCCTGACGGTCGGGAGGTCGGAGTTCGTCTCGATCGTGGGCCCGTCGGGCTGCGGCAAGTCGACCCTGTTCAACGCGATCTCGGGGCTCGTGCGACCGACGGGAGGACGGGTGCTTCTCGACGGGCGGGACGTGACGGGCGAGACGGGCCACGTCGGCTACATGCTCCAGAAGGATCTCCTGATCCCGTGGCGGACCGTCGTCGGCAACATCGTCCTCGGCGCCGCGCTGACGCGAGGCACCAACCGGCAGGACCGCGAGGAGGCCGTGCGGCTCGCGACCCGCTACGGACTCGGGGACTTCCTCGACCACTACCCGCACGCACTCTCGGGCGGCATGCGCCAGCGGGTCGCGCTCATGCGCACGCTCGCGCTGCACGCCGACGTGCTCCTGCTCGACGAGCCGTTCGGCGCGCTCGACTCCCAGACGCGGCTCGACATGCAGCTGTGGCTGCTGTCGATCTTCCAGGACCTGAACGTGACGATCCTGTTCGTCACGCACGACGTCGACGAGGCGATCTTCCTCGCAGATCGCGTCGTGGTGATGAGCCCTCGCCCCGGTCGGATCATCGCCGACCTGCCGATCGCGTTGCCACGCCCGCGCGACATCGACCTGCTGACGGCGCCGGCGTTCACACAGCTCAAGCGCGAGACGCTGCGGCTCCTCCACGGTACTGTCGAACCAGCGGCATGAGCAGTCGTCTCCCCTCCCCTCTGAGAACGGCCCTCCTGCGCCTCGGGCTCGCGGCCGTGGCGGTCGCGCTGATCTTCGGCGTGTGGAACCTCGTGATCGTCGCCTTCGGGCTGAAGTCGTACGCGCTGCCGACGCCGCAGTCGGCCGTCGCCGCGGATGTCGACCACTGGCACGACCTCGCGCCGCTGACCTTGCAGACGGTCGAGGAGACCGCCTACGGCTTCCTGATCGGCGCGGCGATCGGCTTCCTCCTCGGCGTCGTGATGTCGACGTCCAGGACGGTGCAGCGCCTGATCTACCCGACGCTCATCACCTCCCAGGCGGTGCCGATCGTCGCGATCGCCGCGCCGCTCGCGATCCTCTTCGGGTTCGGCATGTTGCCGAAGCTCGTGATCGTCGCGTGGGTCGTCTTCTTCCCGGTCGTCGTGAACGTGCTCGACGGCCTCGCCCACATCGATCCCGACCTGATCAACCTTTCACGCGCGATGGGCGCGAGGCGCGGCCGCGGGTTCCTCGTGATCCGCCTGCCGGCCACCCTGAGCCCGCTGTTCTCCGGGCTGAAGATCGGGGCGACCTATGCCGTGACGGGAGCCGTGATCGGCGAGTGGATGGCCTCCGCCCAGCAGGGGCTCGGCACGTACCTCCAGACCGCGAACGCGTCGCTCGACACCCGCGGGGTGTTCGGGGCGACGATCCTGCTGACGTTGATCGGCGTCGTCTCGTTCCTGCTCGTGGTCGCGGTCGAGGCGGTTGCGACGCCGTGGCGCAGCCGGTCGACCGCCCGCCCGCGGCTTCGGTCGCGGCTCGCGCTCACAGCCGGAGGCTCGCGCTGGACGCGGAACCCAGGTAGATATGCACGCAGCACCCACGACTGAAGAGGAGATCCCGACCATGGTCGCGTTCAGGTACTGGCAGACGACTCGGCGCGTGGCTCTGGCGACGGCCTGCGTCGGCGCCCTGGTGGCGGCGTTCGCCGTGTGGGCCGCGACGTCGAGCGCTTCGACGTCCGCGGCGAAGCCGACGACGCTCCGCGTCATCTTCGACTGGCCGGGGATCGACTTCGAGGCAGTGCCGATCACCGCCGGCACGGCGGAGGGCTTCTACAAGAAGGCGGGCCTCGACGTCCAGATCGTGATCCCGCCGACGACGTCGACCACCGTCAAGATGCTCGCGGTCGGCAAGGGCGACATCGGGTTCGACACGACGACCGACGTCGTGTTCGCGCAGGCCGCGGGCATCGACGTGAAGTCGATCGCCAACTACTCGCAGTCGAACAACTGGGGGCTCGTCGCGGCGCCCGGGAAGAAGATCGACCTGAAGCACCTGAAGGGCAAATCGGTCGGGATCTTCACCGACTCGTGGACGAAGGCGATGATGCCGTACGTCCTCCGGGCGGGGCACGTCAGCTCCGGCGACGTCAGCCAGCCGATCTTCTCGAGCAACGACATCGCGCCGATGCTCGCCGGCAAGATCGACTATGCGACGAACACGGTCAACTACGCGATCGCAGAGGTGCAGAGCGCGACGGGCAAGCGGCCGACCGTGCTGCTCGCCACCAAGTTCGGCGCGCCCAACGTGCCGATCTGGGTGTACACGGCGACGAGCTCCTGGCTCGCGAAGCACGGGCCGGAGGCGAAAGCGTTCCTGGCGGCGACCAAGAAGGCGTTCGCCTGGTCGATCGCCCACCCGGTCGCGGCGGTGAAGGACTACGTCGCCGCGTACCCGAAGATCGGCGGCGGCGAGAACTACAGCCTCGCCGGCTGGCGGGCGACGATCCCCGCGCTCGGCAAGCCGGGCTCGCTGCTCGTCCAGCGCAAGGCCGAGTGGACGCAGGTCGCGCAGGCGCTCAAGTCGGTGAAGCTGCTCTCGAAGCCGCTGCCCGCGTCGAGCTACTTCACGAACGCCTACGTCGGAGGCTGAGGCGCGGCCGAAGCCTCAGGCGCTGAGCTCCGGGTGGCGGACCTGCACGCGGTGCTCCCGGTGGCGGATCGCCTCGTAGGCGACGACGAACGAGCAGACGGCGCCGACGACGCCGAGCGCGGCGAGGGCCGGCAGCGCGAGCGCGGCCGGGACGAGCGCGACCAGTGCCGCGGCGCCGATGGTGCGCCGCCGGAAGATCCGTCCGGTGGTACGGAGCAGGAAGGCGACCTGCGCGAGTAGGTACAGGGCTGCTCCCGTGCACATGGCGACCGCGGGCAGCGTGTCCAGCGTCCGCCCTGGATGCTGCAGCGTCGTCTCGAGCGCGAACGCGAAGAAGACGATGCCTCCGACCATCGGCAGGTGCAGATAGCTGTAGGCGTCCCGTGCGAGGCGCGCCTGCGCGACCCCGGTCGTCCGCACCAGCGCCCGTCGCGCGAAGAGCGCGGCGACGTCGAAGTAGAGCCACCAGAGGGCAGAGACCACGACCAGGCCGAGGAGGGCGCCGACGACCACACCGGTGCTGAGCGCGAAGCCCGCGCCGACGCCGATGGCGACGATCGACTCGCCCAGCGCGATCAGGACGACGAGCCCGTGCCGCTCCGCGAAGTGCGCCGGCGCGATGCGCCACCCGTGCAGCCTGACCAGGGCAGGCCCGAGGTAGTCGATCGCGAGCGCGACGACCCACGCGGCGAGGCGCACGTTGCCGGCGAGGAAGCCGGCGGCGACGAGCAGCGCGGCGCCGGACAGCTCGGTCGGCGCGAGCCGCAGCAGCGCGGCGAGCAGGTCGGGATCTTCCCTGCCGGCGTGGGCGTAGAGCACGACGTGGAAGAGGCGGACGACGAAGAAGCAGACTCCGAACAGCACCGCGTCGCCGCCGAACGCCTTCGGCAGCGCGAGCGCGGCGCCGAGCATCGCCGCCGTGGCGGCGAGCATCGCGAGCCGGACGCCGCCCTCGTCGACGTCCAGCGTGCTGGTCAGCCAGGAATACCCGGTCCACGCCCACCACACGGCGGCCAGCGCGAGCGCGCCGCGGACGACGCCGTGCCAGGTGGCGTCCCGCGTGAGGAGCGCCGTGACCTGCGTGATCGCGAACACGAACACCAGGTCGAAGAACAGCTCGAGCGGGGTGACCGCGTGCTCGCCGCCGCCCGACTCCTCCGCGTGCTCGGACATCCGCTGATCTTGGCAGCCGCGGCCGGCAGGCGGACGCGGGGTCGAGGACGCGGCCGCCTGGGCGAACCAGCCTTGCGATGCGCGTGTGAGGTTCGGGCCGCCGCTCACGCGGGTAGCGAGCGGTTGAGGACGATGGGAAGGTGGGGGCTGATCGACGCGGTGCGGGACTCGCGATGACGGACGACACGCCCGTCGTCGACGTCGAGCCGCTGAAGACCATCGTCGTCGGCTACGACGGAACGCGTCCCGCGGAGCGCGCGCTCGCGCGTGCCGCCGAGCTCGCCCGGGCGTTCGCGGCGACTGTCGTCGTCGCCGACGTCGCCGCGCCGGAGCCGGTCGAGACGACGCCGCCGGGCGCGTTCGGCTTGACGCCCTACTACGGCTTCCCCACGGGGAGGGACATGCACGGCGACGACGCCCTCTGGCGTGAGCATCGCGGCCGTGTCGAGGCCCTCCTCGCCCGGCACGGCGTGCGGCACGAGTTCGCGGGCGTCGTCGGGCAGCCGGCTGCCGAGATCGTCGACGTCGCGGAGCAACACGACGCGGATCTGATCGTCGTCGGCACGCGCGAACCGGGCCTCCTGACGCGGCTGCTCGAGGGCAGCACCAGCCAGGGCGTCGCGCGGCGGGCGCGCTGCGACGTGCTGATCGTCCACCCGTCGCGCGAGGAACCGCCGGGCTCCTAAGCCTGCTCGTAAAGCCGGCTGAGATCGGTCCTGCGCACGGCAGCGCGGCAGCTCTTACGAAAGGCCGCCGGTGGCGGCGAGATGCCCTCGTAGTCGCTCGATCACGCCGGCGAGGCCTTGGGCGAACGCTTCGAACTCCCCGCGCGACATCGAAGCGAAGAGCGTCCGCGCGAGCTTCTCGTGGTCGCGCTTGAGCTGGGCGACGAGCGTCTCGCCTCGGGGTGTGAGGGTCACGAGCGTCGCCCGCCGGTCGGTCGGGTGCGCCTCGCGCGTCACGAGCGCCTGCGCGACGAGCGCATCGACGAGCCCGGTCACGGCTCGCGGTGTCACCTTCAGCGCGTGCGCAAGCACGCGCTGGGGCACCGGACCGCGTTGTCCCAGCTCCCAAAGCAGGTGCATGCGAGCTGGAGTGAGGCCGAGCGCGGCGTTCGCCTGCGCCATGTCGTCGCCCAGCACGACCACCAACTCGAGGACGCGGTCGAGGAGATCCTCATATTGCTGTAGCTTGGCTATAGTGAAGCATGGTAACTACCAGGGCGGGGCGAGGGCGGACGGCGGAAGCGGATACCGCTAACCGAGCGGAGAAGGAGAGAGCGATGACGTCGGAGGCGAGATCGCCCGGAGCAAACGCGACCCTCCTACGCCGGTCGGTCGAGGCCTTCAACGCCGGCGACATCGCCGCGCTGCTCGCGGTCGCCGCGCCCGACATCGTCATCCATTACGCAGAGATGCCGGAGCCGCTCCAGGGACGCGACACGTGGCGGCAGGGGTACGAGTTGATGAAGCGCGCCTTCCCCGACCTCGAGATCGGGGTCGACGACCTCGTCGCCGCCGACGACAAGGTCGCGCTCCGCCTCACGCTCAGCGGTACCCACGACGGCGAGTTCCAAGGCATCCCGGCGACCGGCCGCACCGTCAGCTACGTCAGCCATGAGTTCTACCGCGTCGCGGACGGCCTGGTCGCCGAAGAGTGGATCTGCTCCGACATGGCGACGCTCTTTCGCCAACTCACCTGACGCACGACGCACGGGAGACGCTGCACGAAGGTCGTGCGCCACTCACCGAAGGCGGATCTGCGAAACACCGCCGAATGCTGTTGTGGTGATGCACCGGTGAAGCACGACTGATGCTTTCGTTGCCGGCAATGTCGGCGTCTCGGCTTTGTGGTGCCTCAATGCATCTGCCGTACCGGAGGCGCTACTTGCGCAACTCGTAGAGCACCATGCCCCGGCGTGTTCCGGCCTCGGTGGCATAGAGCTTCTCGATGGCCCGCCGCGAGCGAACGTTCTGTTTGTCGATAAGGAAGACGACCGTGTCGACGAACTGGAAGGCATGCTCGACCATCATTCGTTTCAGCTCGGCGTTGTAAGCGCCGCCCCAGTAGTGGCGGGCGAGGAACGTCCAGCCGATTTCGACCTCACTGCGATCGGCGTTGTGATTGGCGTATCGCGTGGCGCCGATGAGCCTCCCGGTCGCACGGTCGACGATGGCAAGCGCGCCTCCTGAAGCAAGATGGTCATCGAAATAGATCCGGAAGACGTCTTCTCGCCAGCGGTCTGAATCTGGGTGCTGCTCCCAGAGCAGGGGATCGGCGGCAGCCGCATAGAGCTCATCGAAGTCGTCCCCACGAAGCGGTCGCAACTCGACCAGGTCGCCTGTCAGCGTCGGTTGGAGGTCCACTCGTCTCGCCCAGGTCCTCGCGCTCGACCCATAGCCACGCCGTCGCAATCGCCGGCGCTGAGCGAACCTCGAATGCGGGTCACGCGACGTCGAGGTACTTGCGCAGCGCCTTACGAATGACCGACGAGGTCGTCTCGTGGTCGCGCTCGGCTCGACGCAGCAGCGCCTCGCGCAGCTCCGGCTCGAGCCGAACCGACTCCACGCTCGCCGGCGCAGAGCCGATCGGCGGGCGCCCTCCGCGGCGGCGCAGCATCTCGTTGACGTCGTAGCCGGCCTCGGCCTCCGCGGCCAGCTCGGTGACGAGCTCCTCGGTAATTGGGACGCCACTCTTCGTCTTGCCGTAGGTTTTCTTCGCCGTCGTCAGGCCTCTGGCAAGAGCCGCTGGTACTGGGAGCGCATCTTCATCGCGTGGATCGCGAGCTCCGAGCCGTCGTCGCGCACGATCGACACGACTTCCAACAGCTCGGCGCTACGCGAAGGGCCGAGGTAGAGCCTCGTGTCGTCGTCGTGGTCTTCGATCGCCATCGCGTGCCTCATTGCGTGCTCGATGTCCTCGTCGGCGATCCCGTGCTTGCGCGCCGACGGGTATCCACTCAAAGAATCGTACTACAAAACCCTTGCCTGAACGCCCTTCCTCAGAAGGGGGCGCCTGGCAAACTCGACCGCGATCCGCGGGCTCCCCGCCACGATCCGCATGAACAAGTGATCGCGATCAGGACGGCTCGGGAATAGCGACCATGATTTGCGCGACGCGCGATGCACGGGTGATTCAGAGCTACGGCGCCCTCGATAGAAAAGCCCCGACGGTGCGGGGCTTTTCGTTAGCAGGCCTGTAAGCCGGATTCTGTCGAGGGTGACCATCCCTCTCGGCAGCTACCCGGGCCCTCGGCGGGCAGCCTGTCGCGGGCCCTGTTCGCCTTGCACCGGACGGGGTTTGGCGAGCCGCCGCGTCGCCGCGACGCTGGTGGGCTCTTACCCCACCGTTTCACCCTTACCGACGGCGTCTCCGGAGCTACGCCGCCGGCGGTCTGCTTTCTGTTCCACTTTCCGTCGGCTTTCGCCGCCTCCCTCACGGGAGCGTCCTGCCCTTCGGTGTCCGGACTTTCCTCGACGCCCTACTGAGTCTCGAGGACCCAGCGCGCGCCGCGGTCACCCGGCCTGCAACCTCGATTCTAGCCCCGCGTCCACGAGGCTGCCCTCGTCGCCCAGCTGCGTGCCGCACTCCGGGCAGAAGATCGTGCCGCCGCGCGCGTGCATCACGAACTCGCCGCAGACGAGGCACTCGAGCGAAACGCCGCGCAGCAGCGCGACCAGCTCCTGGTCGAGCGTGCGGGCGAAGGAGACGGCGGACACCGACCTCAGAGCTCCCGGAAGACTCCCACCACACGACCCAGAATCTGGACGTAGTCGGCATAGATGGGCTCGAGCGCGCTGTTCTCCGGCTGCAGCCGCACGCGGCCCTTCTCACGGTAGAACGTCTTGACGGTCGCCTCGTCGGCGAACTCGTCGTCGCCGACGAGCGCGACGACGATCTCGCCGTTCCGCGCGTCCTGCGTCCGCTGCACGATCACGAGGTCGCCGTCGAGGATGCCGGCGTCGACCATCGACTCGCCCTTCACCCGCAGCAGGAAGTCGCCCTTCGTCGCCGCAGGCAACGGCACGTACTCCTCCACGTTCTGCTCCGCCAGCAGCGGGCCGCCCGCTGCGATCTGACCGAGCAGCGGCAGGCGCGAGACGTCGCGCTCGACCTCGCCGCCGACCGCCGGCTCCCGCCGCTCCCTGCCGATCAGCTCGAGCGCCCGCGGCTTCGTCGGGTCGCGGCGCAGCAGCCCGGCCCGCTCGAGGTTCGCCAGGTGGGCGTGTACGGTCGAGGGTGACGCCAGCCCGACCCGCTCGCCGATCTCGCGCACCGTGGGCGGGTAGCCGTGCTGGTCGACGTATTCGACGAGGAAGTTCCAGATCTCCTGTTGGCGCGCCGTGAGCACTCGGGCCTCCGGGGGTGGTGGGACTGCCGACGAACGTGTGTTCGTGATCAGAGTAGAGAGTCCTGCGGACGGCGTCAACCCGCCCGCCGAGGTCACGGCTCCGAAGGCCGTAATCCCGGAGAGAACGTCGCCCCAGAGAGAAGACGCCGCCTCCGCGGCGGCGTCAGGACGGGCATGCGCTGGAGAGGACTTGAACCTCCACGGCCTCAAGCGGCCACTAGGCCCTCAACCTAGCGCGTCTACCAATTCCGCCACCAGCGCGTGAGAGCGCGTGCAGTGTAGCCCGGCTCTTCTTCGCTCGGCGCGAAGGCCGCGCCGCTCTACTGGAGCAGCCGGAAGAGCAAAATCGTGTTCCCGAAGAAGAGCAGCGCGACGACGACGGTGACCCGCGTCAGGTTGCGCTCCACGATGTGCGTGCCGCCCTGCGACGAGGGCGTGAAGCCCATCCCACCCATGCCGGCCTCACGGCCGGAGTGCATGAGGATCAGGCCGACCAGCGCGGCCGACAGGAGCACGTGGACGACGGAGAAGAACGGGAGCACCGCGCGTCCACTGTAGCTCGCCTGCGCCGCGACGGCGCTACGCGGCAGCCGCGTCGAGGATCGCCCGCAGCAGGTCGTCCGCGATCTGATCCTTCGTGACGTAGCCGGCGGCGCCCGCACCCCGGGCGCGGGCGACGTCCTGCGTCGCGGCCGAGCCGCTGAGCACGACGACGCGCGTCCCGGGCAGCTCGGTGCGAATCGTTCGCGTCGCCTCGATCCCGTCGAGCACGGGCATCGCGATGTCCATCAGAACCACGTCTGGCCGGTGCTCGCGCGCGAGGTCGATCGCGCTGCGCCCGTCCGCCGCGCGGGCGACGACGCGGACGCGGACGTCGGTCGAGAGGATCGCCTCGAGCGCCTCGGCGAACAGACGCTGGTCGTCGGCGATCAGCACGCTGACCGGGGCCGCCATCTGCCCTACCTTATGGCCCATGGACGAGGCCGCTGCAAGGGCCAGGATCCACGATCTCCTGCTGACAGGGGACAACCGGCTGAAACAGGGCGTCTCGGCCGAGAAGGTGCGCGCGAGCTACGAGCAGGCGCTCGCGGTCGCGCGGGAGCACGGGCTCGAGTCGTCCGTCGCCCCGCTCGTCGAGGTCAGGCTGGCCGACCTCCAGCGGCTCGCCGCAGGATCTCCTCCACCCGCTCCGCCTGAGTCCTGACGTCGTGGACGGCGGCGGCCGCGCGCGCCGCGTCGTTGGGCGAGGGGAGCGCCGCGGCGACCGCGAGCGCGCGCGCGAGCGCTCGGTCGTCGAGCGGGTCGACGAGGACGCCGCACTCGGGCCCGACGAACTCCGGCGGCCCGCCGACGCGGGTGGCGACGACGGAGCGGCCGGCGGCCATCGCCTCCAGCAGCGCCTGGCCGAACGGCTCGACGAGGGCGGGACCGCAGACGACGTCGGCGGCGGCGAGCCAGCCCGGCACGTCCGTGTGCGGGACAGCCCCGACCACGCGCACGCGCTCTCGCCCTTCGAGCCGCCGGCGCAACGGCCCGTCGCCGACGAACGTCAGCGAGCCGCGCCCGAGCGTCGCGAACGCCTCGGCGAGCCGCACGACGTTCTTGCGCTCCGTGAGCGAGCCGACGTGCAGGAACGCGGGCCGTTCCAGCGTCGCGGCGGGATGCGCAGCCGCGAACCGCTCGAGCTCGACGCCGGAGTCGACGACCTCGGTCTTCCCGCGCGCCTCGGTCACCTTCGTCTCCAGCTCGCGGCGGAGGTAGTCGGAGACGGCGATCACCGTCGCCGCCCGCCGCACCACGCGCCGCGTCAGCCGCGCGACTCCCGGCACGGTTCCGACGTTGCGCACGTCGCGGCCGTGCGCGGTGACGACGAGCGGTGCGCCGACCTCGCTCGCGAATAGCCCCGCCGGCACGAGGAAGTGCGCCCACACCACGTCCGGCGGCCGTGCGCGCGCGGCCGCCTGCACGCGGCGCCGGAGCTCGAGGAAGCGCGCCTTGCCGCCGCCGCGACGGTCGAGCACCGCGAGCTCGACCTCGTGCCCGCGCTCACGCAGCGCGCTCTCGCCCTGCGCGACGAACGGGCCGAGATCCGGGTCCGCCGGGCCGGGATACATCTGCGAGACGAGCAGGATGCGCACGCGCGGCGCGTCGCCTACGCGGCGCGGGGGCGGTCGAACTCCCCCCACTCCTCACGCAGCACGCCGCAGATCTCGCCGATCGTGCAGCGGACACGGAGCGCCTCGCGCATCGGCACGAGCAGGTTCGCGTCGCCACGCGCGGCGTCGCGCACGTGTGCGAGCGCCGCGGCAGCATCGTCTGGATTCCGCTCCGCCCGTACGCGCGCGGTGCGTTCGAGCTGCCGCTGTTCCGCGGCCGGGTCGATGCGCTGCAGCTCGATCGGCTCCTCGTCCCGCGTCTCGTAGCGGTTGACGCCGACGATCACGCGCTCGCCCGACTCCACCTCCTGCTGCCAGACGAACGCGGCCTGCTCGATCTCCCCCTGCACGAAGCCCTGCTCGACGGCGGCAACCGCACCGCCCACCTCGTCGACGCGCTCGATCAGCTCGAGCGCGCGCCTCTCGAGCTCGTCCGTCAGCGCCTCGACGTAATAGGAGCCGCCGAGCGGATCGGCGGTCGCAGTGGTCCCGGCCTCGTGCAGAAGGATCTGTTGCGTGCGCAGCGCGATCGTCGCCGCGTGCTCCGTCGGCAGCGCGAGCGCCTCGTCGAACGCGTTCGTGTGCAGGCTCTGCGCGCCGCCCGCGATCGCCGACAGCGCCTGCACCGCGACGCGCACGACGTTGTTCTCCGGCTGCTGCGCGGTGAGCGTCGAGCCGCCCGTCTGCGCGTGGAAGCGCAGCGCGAGCGCGCGCGGGTTCCTCGCGCCGAAGCGGTCGCGCATGATCCGCGCCCACAGCCGCCGCGCGGCGCGGAACTTCGCCACCTCCTGGAAGAAGTCGTTGTGCGCGTTGAAGAAGAACGACAGCCGCGCGCCGAAGTCGTCCGGCGAGAGGCCCGCGGCGACGGCCGCCTCGCAGTACGCGATGCCGTTCGCGAGCGTGAATGCGAGCTCCTGCACCGCGGTCGAGCCGGCCTCGCGGATGTGGTAGCCGGAGATCGAGATCGTGTTCCAGCGCGGGATGCGCTCCGCGCAGTAGCGGAACAGGTCGGTCGTCAGTCGCATCGACGGGCGCGGCGGGAAGATGTAGTTCCCGCGCGCGACGTACTCCTTGAGGATGTCGTTCTGCACGGTGCCGCGGAGCGCGTCGCCGGAGACGCCCTGCTCCTCCGCGACCAGCTCGTAGAGGAGCAGCAGCAATGACGCAGGGGCGTTGATCGTCATCGACGTCGACACCTCCGCGAGCGGGATGCCGTCGAGCAGCAGCTCCATGTCGGCGAGCGAGTCGATCGCCACGCCGGTGCGCCCCACCTCGCCGGCTGCACGCGGGTCGTCGGAGTCGTAGCCGAGCTGCGTCGGCAGGTCGAACGCGATCGAGAGCCCGGTCTGGCCGTGGGCGAGCAGGTAGCGGTAGCGCGCGTTCGACTCCTCCGCCGACGCGAAGCCGGCATACTGGCGGATCGTCCACGGCCGGCCGCGGTACATGTCGGAATATGGGCCGCGCGTGAACGGAAACTCGCCCGGCGGCTCCAGCTCGCGCGGCGCGTCGTCGGCCGTGTAGACCGGCTTCACCTCGATGCCCGACTCCGTCTCGCGCCCGTCCGCGACCGCCATCGGCCGCAAGTATGCTCGCCGCGTGCGCGTCCTCGCACTCGCGCTCGTCATCGGCGTGCTCGCGACACCGTCGGCGGCGGCGGCACCCGGCCTGCAGCTGCTCGTCCGCGACGGAAACCACCTCACGCTCGTCGGTCGGCAGACGATCGACGTCGGGCCGTACCGGTCGCTCGCCTTCAGCGGCGACGGCAGGCTGATCTCGGTCGGCGGCTGGATCGTCGGCCGCGCGAAGCTGCCGACCCGGTGGCTCGTGTGGGCGCCGACCGGGGAGCGCGCCGCATACGTCACCTCCCAGGGCGGCGTCGTGGAATGGACGCCGTCGGGCCTGCGGCGGCTCGAGCCGAACGGCTGGGGCGCGCGGTGGTGGTGGTCGCCGAGCGTCGCGTGGTCGCGCGACGGCGCGCTCGCGGTCGAGCGCGACAGCTCGATCTGGGTCCTGCGCAACGGCACCGCGCAACAGCTCGTCGGCCCGGTCGCGCCGGATTGCTGCACGGGCGGGCCGTCGCTGCCGGTGCCGTTCGCGTGGGCCGGCGAACACGTGCTCTGGTGGGCCTGGCCGGGCTCGGGCTCGATCGCCGCCGACGGCGTCGCGCTCTGGGAGGACGGCACGAAGCTCGGGACGACGCTGATGTATCCCGACTACACCGCGGTGTGCGGGACGCATCTCGCGTTCGTCTCCGGCGGCGACCGCTACTCGACGGCGGGCAAGAGCATCGTCTTCGACGGGCGGGACGTCTCGCACGACCCGCGCCTCTCGTGGGTGTCGCCCGCGTGCTCCTCGGACGGCCGCCTGGTCGCGGCCGCGAGCACGAACACGCACCTCCTGAACCTCACCGAGACGCATCGCGCGATCTGGCAGCTCCTGCCGACGCGGAAGCAGCTGACGCGCCCGCCGTGGGGCTGGAGCGACGAGGACCCGCGCCTGGTCGGGAACGGCGAGGTGTTGTTCGTCCGCTCCCGAATCCACTCGGTGCGCGACGGGCAGACCTGGCGCGACACGCAGAAGGGTCGCGTCATGCTGCTCGCTCACGGCAGGCTGCGGCAGGTGGCGGAGATCGGCTACGTGCTGGACGAGAACCAGGAGCCGTTCGTCGGCCAGTATTACGGCCACTACGACTGGTCATCGTTCCTGGCGGCGCGGCCGTGACCGTCCGCGTGCGCCTGTTCGCGGGCCTCAGGGAACGCGCCGGCTGGTCGGAGCGGGAGATCGAGGCGGCGAGCGTCGCGGAGGTCTGGCCCGCACTTGGGCTCGGCGACGAGCCCGCAGGTCTCCTCTACGCCGTCAACAAGCGCTACGTCGAGCGCGACGCGTCGCTCGAAGACGGCGACGAGGTGGCGCTGATCCCGCCGGTGTCGGGCGGCGCGTTCCGGCTCAGCGAGGAGCCGCTCGAGCTCGCTCGCGCCGTTGACGAGGTGCGCTCCGAGCGGGCGGGCGCGATCGCCACCTTCACGGGCACGACCCGCATCGAGTCGCGCGGCCGCAGCGTGCTGCACCTCGACTACGAGGCGTACGAGGGGATGGCGGAGGAGGTGATGGCGCAGATCGCGGACGAGATCGCCGGCCGCTACGACCTCTGCGCGGTCGCGATCCACCACCGGGTCGGGCGCGTGACGATCGGCGACGAGTCGGTCGTGATCGCGGTCTCGGCCCCGCACCGCGGAGACGCGCTCGCCGCGTGCAAGGACGCGATCGACGCGCTCAAGGAACGGGTGCCGCTCTGGAAGAAAGAGGTCTACGAGGGCGGCGAGGAGTGGATCGGCCGGGGCTCGTGACCGGCGACGACGGCGCTACCGTGCGCCGGATGGACCCCTACCCCGTCCACGACTACGACCCGATCCAGCAGCCCGGCGCCGACTGGCGCGGCCGCGCGCGGAAGCTCGTCGGGCCGATCGTGGCGGCGATCGTCGCGCTCGCGAAGTGGTCGTTCCTGCTCGTCAAGTTCTCGAGCATCTTCATCGCGTTCGGCGGCTACGCGCTGATCTTCGGCTGGAAGTTCGGGCTCGGCTTCGTCGTGCTGCTGCTGCTGCACGAGCTCGGCCACTTCCTGGAGGCGAAGCGCGAGCGACTGAATCCGAAGCTGCCGGTCTTCGTGCCGTTCCTCGGCGCCTACGTCCGCTACACGCGCGGCAACCCGTGGCAGACGGCGCGCGTCGCGCTCGCGGGCCCGATCCTGGGCGGCGTCGCCGCGCTCGGCTTCCTCCTCGCCGGCCGCGCGAACGGCTCGCAGGCGCTCGTCGCGCTCGGCTACACCGGCTTCTTCCTCAACCTGGTGAACCTGTTGCCGGTCGGGATCCTCGACGGCGGCGCCATCTGGCGCTCGGCCGGCTGGCTGCGCCGCGGCGGGGGCTCGGAGAAGGCGCTCGTCGTCTACACGCTCTACTTCGCGACGGCGGCGCTGCTCGTGCTCGGGATGGCGGTCGCCTACTTCCCGCAGCATCGCCTGTGACGGACGATCGGCAGATTCTCGACCGCCCTGCTGCGGGCGACATCGACGCGTCGGTCGCGAAGATCGCCGACGAGCTGCGCGCCGGCTTCGAGGCGGTGGCGCGCATCGACCGGCCGGCGGCGACGCTGTTCGGCTCGGCGCGGGTGGCCGCCGGCAGCGCCCCCTACGAGGCGGCGCGCGCGGTGGGACGTCGCTTCGCCGAGGCGGGCTGGGCCGTGATCACCGGCGGCGGCGGCGGGGTGATGGAGGGCGGCAACCGTGGCGCGCGCGAAGGCGGCGGGCTCTCCGTCGGCTTCAACATCGAGCTGCCGCACGAGCAGCACGCGAACCCGTACATCGACATCCTCCACACGTTCGACCACTTCTACGCGCGCAAGGTGTGCTTCGTGCGTCCGGCCGAGG
>Ga0209810_1003115_pt1 | contig 18108 bp, 15 predicted proteins | sample Coa_R1_7_FD_187159 | JGI IMG/M metagenome (GOLD analysis project Ga0209810, IMG submission 187159) | Surface soil microbial communities from Centralia Pennsylvania, which are recovering from an underground coalmine fire - Coalmine... | ecosystem: Environmental > Terrestrial > Soil > Unclassified...
CTTTTTCTTTAATCTCGATTTGGACCTGTGTGGCCCCGGAGTGCCGGGTGATGTTGGTCAAAATTTCCTGAAAGATCCGAAAGACGGCGGTCGCCTGTTCTCGGTCGAGCTGAATGACGTTGAGATCCGAATGAAGCCGGCAGGTGATCCCGGTCCGCTGTTGAAAATCCGATGCCTGCCATTCAATCGCCGCCATCAGGCCGAGATCGTCCAGAATGCCAGGCCTTAACTCGGTCGCGACCTTTTGGACGGTCTTGATTGCGACGTCCACCAGCTCCGACATTGACTTGAGTCTTTCTTCAATGTCTGTTTTTGCCTCCGGCCGGTCCTCCTGTTTAGAGATGCGCTTGCGTAGAAGGGAGAGCTCATATTTGATGCTGGTAAAGAGCTGGCCCAATTCATCATGAATTTCGCGGGAAATCCAAGCTCTTTCTTTTTCCCGGATGGAATCGAGGCGGGCGGCCAGATCCCGGAGTTGCTGACGTGAGTTTCTCAGCTCCTCGTCGGCCTGCCGGTGTTCCCTCCGGCGGACGGCCTCTTGCAGCTCCCGCTCGATCGCCGGAATCAGCCTCGCGAGGTTGTCTTTCATCAGGTAGTCGTGAGCGCCCGCTTTCATCGCACCGACGGCGATCTCTTCCCCGATGCTTCCGGTGACGATGATGAAAGGGATATCAAGACAGGCCTCTTTAATCAAGCGCATCGCCGCGAGCGCGTTGAAGTGGGGCATCGTATAGTCGGAGACAACCACATCCCACCGGTTTTGGCGAAGCGCATCCATCATCTCTTCAGGCGTCTCAACCCGCCTGTGAACGGGACGGTAGCCGTGCTCTTTCAGCATTTCCAGGACCAACGCCGTATCATCTTCGGAGTCCTCTACAATTAATATATGAAGGGGTTTTTGCATTTTTATCTCACGGGGGGAGGTTCGTTTAAGAGAAGCCAGTAAAGGCCGAGTTGTTTCACCGCATCGGTGAACTGATGGAAATCGACCGGCTTTCGGACATAGCTGTTGGCTCCCGAGCTGTAGCCGGCAAGGAGGTCCTGCTCTTCGTTCGAGGAGGTGAGAATGACCACCGGGAGGAACTTTGTCCGGTCGTCGGCGCGAATCGCACGAAGAACGTCGAGCCCGTCGAGCTTCGGAAGCTTTAAGTCGAGAAGGACCACTTGAGGCTTATCGCTCAGATCGCGTCCGGCGTACCTCCCCCGGCCGAAGAGATAATCGAGGGCTTCGACACCATCATGGGCGACCACGATTTCGTTGAGCAGATTATTTTCTTGAAGCGCCATACGGGTCAGTATCTCATCGTCGGGATTGTCTTCTACCAACAGGATGATTTTTCTCGACATGGCGGCGTCCTTATTAAATTAAAGGGTGAAGTAGAAGGTGGCCCCTTTCTCCACCGCTCCTTCGGCCCAGACCTTTCCCCCGTGACGGCGGATGATCCGTTGGACCGACGCGAGGCCGACCCCGGTTCCCACAAACTCGTTGAGGCTATGAAGGCGCTGGAACGCGCCGAATAACTTGTCGGCGTAGGCCATGTCAAACCCTGCCCCGTCGTCTCGAACAAAATAGACCGGATTTCCATTTTTCTCGATCCGCCCGATCTCAATGGTCGCCGTGGGATGTTTGGAGGTGAATTTCCAGGCGTTACCCAGGAGGTTTTCCAGGACAATCCTCAGAAGGTGCGGGTCGGCGGAGGCTTTCAGACCTTCCTGGATGAGAAAGGTCACCCTCCGTTTCGGATCGGATCTCTGAAGATCCTCTGCAATCGATCGGGCAAGGAGGGTCAGGTCAACCGGCTCTTTACGTATTTCGCTTCGGGTGACGCGGGAAAGATTCAGCAGATTTTCGATCAATTCCCCCATCCGCCGGCTGGCGGCATCGACCCGTTGAAGAAAGTCTTTACCCTCTCGGTCGAGCCGGTCGGCATACTTCAGCAGGAGGACCCGGCTGAAGCCGCTGATCGCCCGCAGCGGCGCCCGCAGATCATGCGAGACGGAGTAGCTGAACGACTCCAATTCTTTGTTTGCCGCTTCCAATTGCGCGGTTCGGTCCGCGACCCGTCGCTCCAGATCTTGGTTGAGCTCCCGGATCGCCTTCTCCGCTCGTTTACGCTCGGTGATGTCGACTCCGAAAGCAAGAATAAAGGCCACCTTTCCCGACCGGTCGCGCAGTGGACCGAAGGTCGTATCGACAGTGATCAGCCGGTCCCCTTGCATCCGCACCACCGGCTCGTATCGGACGCGCTCGCCCCGAGCGGCGCGTGCCATTGCATCTTTTAGTTCTGCCTGCACACGCTGATCGTAGTTCCACCAGTAGGTTTCCCAAAACGGACGCCCCAGCACCTCTTCCCGTTTCACGCCGCCGGCCAGCAGAGGGGCTTCATTTACTTCAATCATCGTCCCATCGAGGGTATAAAGGCCGACGAAACCAAACAGGCCGTCGAGGATCTGTCGGAGACGGTTCTCGCTCTCGCTGAGCGCTTCCTCCGCCCGTTTCCGTTCGGTGATATCGAGCATGGCGCCGATCATCCGGACCGGTCTTCCGTTCTCATCGTGAACGACATAGCCCCGGTCGAAAACGACGGCGTAACTTCCGTCTCGCCGACGGAATCGATACTCACCCGACCAAAACTGGTCCCCCTGTTTGATTGCGTCATCGAGCTCCGAGAGGACCCACCCTTTGTCTTCGGGGTGAATCCGGTTGGTCCAGGACTCGACCCCCGATTCGATCTCCTCGGGTTGGTAGCCGAACAGGGTCTGGAACCGTTCGTTCCATTGAACGGCATTCGTCACCAGATCCCAATCCCAGATGGCGTCGTTGGTGGCGCGGGAGGCGAGTTGGAAGCGCTCCTCGCTTTTGCGAAGCGCCTCTTCCGCCTGTTTGCGTTCGGTAATATCCATGACCACGCCGATCATCCGCACAGGCTGTCCCGTGTCGTCATAGAGGGGTTCCCCCCGGCCCGCAATCCAATGGACGCTGCCGTCTGGCCAGACGATCCGAAATTCGTTCAGGACGGTCCGGCGTTCGGCAGCGGCCTGCACCAAGATGCGGTTAACCCTCTCGCGGTCTTCCGGATGCAAGCGGGCTTCGAACTCTTCGTAGGTCCCTTTGAAGGTGCCGGGCGCCATTCCCCACAACTCCTCGTGACCGCGAGACCAAACGATTTTTCCGGTGGTCATGTTCCAGTCCCATGTTCCGATCCGGCCGGCCTGCAGCGCCAGCCGGAGCCGCGCTTCGGCCTCTTGCAGCGCCTGCTCCGCCTGTTTGCGATCGGTGATGTCCGTGATGGCCCCGACCATCCGGACCGGCTTCCCGTTTTGATCACGAAGAACAAAGCCTCGGTCTAAAACGGTTGCATAGCTTCCGTCCCCCCGACGGAGCCGATACTCTTCCGCCAAAAATTGCTCGCCCTTATCGATCGTCGCTTGAAGATCTGAGAGAAGGCGCTCTCTGTCTTCCGGGTGAATCAGGCTTTCCCAAAATTCGAACCCCGATTTGATCTCCTCGGTCTGATAGCGGAACGTTTCCTTGAAGGTTTCGTTCCACCAGATTGTGTTCGTCGCCAGATCCCAATCCCAAATGGCATCATGCGTGGCAAGGGTAACGAGTCGGAGGCGCTCCTCGCTTTTCCGCAATGCTTCCTCGGCTTGTTTGCTCTCGGTCACCTCTTGAACCACCATGCTGACGCCGCGCACAAAGCCGTCGTCGCCGAGGACCGGATAGTAGCTGGCAACCCAGTCCCGCTCGGCGCCCGGCTGGGCCGGCGTGACGCCGTGGATCTGAACATCCAGGACCGGTTCGCCCGACATCACCCGGCGGTAGATCGGCTCAAGAGACGGCCATAACTGAGGAAGGACCTCCGATATGGTGCGGCCGATGTGTTGTTCGGCGGGCCGTCCGTTGATCTCAGCCAGACGATCGTTGATCCGCACGAACCGCAGCTCATGATCGACGAGCGCCAACCCGACGGGAGCCGTTTGGTAGAGTTGGTGCAGTTCGGCATATTGCTCGCGATTCATCTGCTCGCTTTCGCGCAGCGCCTCCTCCGCCCGCTTCCGCTCGGTGATGTCGGTGGCGACGCCTCCGAGGCCGATAATCTTTCCCTGCGTATCCCGTACGGGGAACTTAACGGTGATCATCGTGCGCGGGGGGCCGGCCTTGCCTCCGACAACCTCTTCGATTTGCAGCGGCACGCCGGTCGCCATGACCCGGTTGTTGGCCGCCTGGAGCGCGTCGGCCAGCTCTTTGGGAAAGAGGTCGTGCTCGGTCCTCCCCAAAATCTCTTCTTTGGGCATTCCGAGAAGCCCGGTCGCCGCCTTGTTGATCAACGTATATCGGTTTTGCCGGTCGGTCGCGAAAACATAGGAAGGGGTGCTGTCGATGATGTTGTTCAGCAGTTCCCGGTTGGTGTGCAGCGCCTCCTCGACCCGGTGGCGCGCGGTGGTTTCCAGAGCAACGCCGCGCATTCGAAGGGGGCGGCCGTCTTCGCCGAAAGTAAATTCGCCGCGGCCGAGCACCCAATGCACGCTCCCGTCTGGCCAGACGACACGGAACTCCCGAGAGATCGGCTCCCGCGCGGCGATGCAGCGGGCGACTTCTGTCTGGATACCCGGCAGGTCTTCCGGATGAACGCGTTCTGAGAACGCCTCGTACGTGCCGCCGAATTCACCGGGTGCGAGCCCCCAGAGCTTTTCGTGGCCGCGCGACCAGACGAGGCGGTTGTGCGGGATGTCCCAATCAAACGTTCCCATCTGCGCGGCGTCCAGCGCCAACCGTAATCGCTCCTCACTCTCCCGCAACGCTTCTTCGATCTGTTTTCGTTCGGTGATGTCCACGACCATTCCGAGCATCCGAACCGGCCGGCCCGCCTCATCGAAAAAAGGCTCCCCTTGACCGGCAATCCAGTGGGTGCTGCCGTCGGGCCAGACGATGCGGAACTCATGCCGGTAGGTGCGCCGCTTGGCAATCGATTCTGCGACGGCTCGGTTCATTCCTTCTCGGTCTTTCGGATGCAAGCGTGCTTCGAATTCTTCATAGGTCCCTTTGAATTCGCCCGGCGCCATCCCCCACAACGCCTCGTGGCCCGAGGACCAGACGATTTTCCCGGTGACGATGTTCCAGTCCCATGTTCCGATCCGGCCCGCCTGCAGCGCCAGGCGAAGCCGCGCTTCCGCCTCCTTCAACGCCGCCTCCGCCTTTTTTCCCAGCGTTTCTTCAGATGCCGGGGCCAAGCGTTTTCCTAACTCTTCTTCCACCATGGAGGCAAGGTCTTTCAGCGACTTTAGGTCCGATTCGCTCATGCGGCGCGGGCGGCGGTCGAAAATTGCGAGTGTTCCGAGAGGCCGACCGTCCGGGTCGGCGAGCGGGCATCCGGCATAGAATCGAATGGAGGGGGGGCAACAACCCACGGGTGGGCTGAAAACCTCGGGTCGCGCTTCGCGTCGGGAACGATAAAAATCTCTTTGCTGAGGATGGCCTGGCTGCAAAAGGAGCCGGATCGAGAGCTCTCTCTGATCGACAGACCTCGGCGGGATTTAAACCAGAGGCGGTCTGAGTCGACCAGGCTGATCAGCGCGATGGGAACGTTGAAGAGGCGGGAGGCGATGCGGGTGATTCGATCGAATCGTTCTTCGGGAGGGGTATCCAGGATCTGTAGGCTTTGAAGTGCGGCGATCCTCTGATTCTCATTTGGAGGAAAGGAGAGATCAAGCATGGCGCCTGTCCTAAAAGAAGATTGTCGCAAGCTTGAATTCTCGGGGGCGACAACCTAGCAAACTCACATTACAAGACAATCAAAAAAAAAGCAAGCCGTTTTCTGAAAAGCCGAAAGGTTACATCGGTATAAAATCGGAGATGGCCTCGGCTGTTTCCTCCGGCTTGTCGATTTGCGGAAGGTGGCTGCAGTGTGGGATCTTGATCAGTCGGCAGTTCGGAAGGCGTTGATTCAGGCGATGGGCATGGTCGATCGTCAGCCAGCGATCATTTTCACCCCAGAGGATGAGGACCGGCTGTCGGATCTGCGGCAAGAGGGCGTCGATCTCGCGCATCTCTTGGGCTGAAATGCCGCGCAGAAAACGGAAGAGATCCCTCCGTTGCCGCAGCGTTGCGAAAGGGGCGGTGACCCGTTCGATCAAGGCGTCGGTGATCAATGCCGGATCGTGAAGAGAGCGGCGAAAGATCGATTCGGCGCAGCGCTTCAGCGCCGGTTTTCTAAGGAGAAAGGGGAGGAGCCGGCCGAGAATCCGGCTGCGGGCCACCTCAACCGCCACCGGCGTGGAGGGGAAGCCGTATGGATTGAGCAGAACAATCCGGTCGACCCGATCGGGATGTCTCCCCGCGACACCGAGCGCGATGCCTCCTCCCATCGAGCTCCCGACGATCGATGTCGTTGCGATCCCCTTCGCGTCGAGAAAGCCGACCACCGCCTCGATCATCCCAGAGAGGCTCTCGTCCCATTCTTCCGGAAGCCGACTCTTCCCGAATCCGGGAAGATCGATCGCGTCAATTTTGAAATGGGGCGATAAGAGGGGAATCAGCCGCTCCCACGTTTCAAGCAGATCAAAGAGGCCGTGGATGAGAAGCAACGGGGGCCCGGAGCCCGATTCGATGTGATGGAGCGGGATTGGCATCGGAAACTTTGTGAGTGTTTCAACTCGGAACTATAACAGATCACGATCGGATTGAGAAGTGATCTCACCTCCAGCTTGTGCTCCATCCTGAAAATTACTTACAATAGAGAAGAGAAGGTGATGGAGGAAAAATCGATGAAGAGAGGACGTCCCAACAAGAGGCTTTGGATTTTTGTCGCTTTGCTCTTCGCCGCGACCGGATGCGCTTCAATGTCGAAGCCGAAGAGCCCGGGTGTGACGATCGGGGAGATCCAAGGGCATCCGCGCGACTGGGTCGGCAAAACAGTCCAGCTTTCCGGAGAGGTGAAGGATGCCTACTCGTTGATCTTCTACAAATATTTCGTTTTACAAGACAACACAGGGGAGATCCAGGTGGTGACCTCCAAACCGCTCCCCCGAAAGGGAGAGAAGCTCAATATCCAGGGAAAAGTCGAAGAAGGGCTCTCGATCGGAAGCGAATCGCGGACCATCATTCGGGAGCAGGGCTAATTGTTCGAAACGCCGATCGAGGCATTGCTTCATCCCTCCCGCGGTTTTTCAGAGGCCTGCCTTGACAGACCGACAACATCTGCTAACCTTTCATGTGTATCCCTGGCCGGAATGGAGGAGACATCTCCCCGTCTTCGCTCCTTTCCGCCATCCACTCCAAATGAAATCGCACATGATAATAAGAGAGGAAGTATGAGATTGGCACAACAGCTAATGCGTCTTGCGAGAATTGTTCCCGGCGTGGCCGGCCATCAAGATCTGGAAGCGCTGCGCGATACCGACCGGATGGTCCGATTGCGTCTCGCTTCGGATTTAAGAGAGTCGGAGCGGGATATTGAAGCGGTCAAACGGCGCCTGATGGAAAAGAAGGATCTGTCTCTTCTTCCCGCCCTCGATTATCTGACGGCGAAAGTGGAAAAGCTGAGCAACGTTATGAAATATGCCGGTCAAGGGTATCGAGGATTTTTTGATCCCTGCCCGATTGATCAGGAAAAACTGGAGCAGCTCTACGCATTTGACCTCCGATTGTTTGACGAAGTCCAAGCGGTCAAAGAGCGGGTCCAATCGCTGGGAAAGATCGCCGGCGATTCCTCGACCATTAAAGAGGCGATCCATACCCTTGAAGAGACGCTCGATCAACTGGAGAGGATCTTCTCAACGCGCTGCAATATCTTGACCGTCTCATGAGGAGCAATGGATGTCTGAATTCATCGATGTGATCGAGTGGTTGGATCAGGGTGACTCCGAGATTGTCCACCGCTACCCTGACAAGGGGTCGGCGGAGATCAAATTCGGCGCGCAATTGGTCGTCCGGGAAAACCAGGCGGCGATCTTCTTTCGAGACGGGAAGGGGCTTGATATCCTCGGTCCCGGCCGTCACACCCTCTCGACGATGAATCTTCCCATTCTCACCAAAGTCCTCTCCCTTCCGTGGGGATTCAAAAGTCCCTTCCGGGCGGAGGTTTACTTTGTCAGCCTGAAAATTTTTACCAACATGCGTTGGGGAACCAAAGACCCGGTGGCGTTCAAAGACAGCGAGCTCGGCTTGATTCGGCTTCGCGCCTTTGGGACCTTTACGATGCAGGTGACGCAGCCGCTTCTTTTTATCAACACCCTTGTCGGGACGAAAGGCTCCTTTGAAACGACCGAGATTGAAGACTATCTGCGCGATGTGATTGTCTCCCGGTTGAACGATTTCCTTGGAGAGACGGTTGATAGTCTGATCCAGCTCCCCAAGTATTATGATGAAATGGGGGTGGCGGTGAAGACCCGGCTGACGGAAGATTTCCGAAAGTATGGAATCGAGCTGGTCGATTTTTACATCAACCGGATTACCCCGCCTGAAGAGGTTCAAAAAATGATCGATGAGCGGGCCGGGATGGCGGCGGTCGGCGACATCGATAAATTTATGAAGTACAAAACAGCGAAGGCCATCGGAGATGCGGCGACCTCCGGCGGAGCGTCCGGACTCGGTTTGGGGGTCGGCGCGGGGATGGGGGCCGGCGTCGGGATGATGATTCCCGGAATGCTCTTCAAAACGCTGAGCGCGGAGCCGATGTCTCCAGAGCGAATTGTCGAAAAGGGGGTTGTGCATTGCACCGAATGCCACGGAGAGGTCGCCCTGGATAGCCGCTTCTGTCCCCATTGCGGAAACCAAATGGTCGTGATCAAGAAGTGTCCTCGATGCGATAAAAATATCACCACCAGCGCGAAATTCTGCCCCGCCTGCGGCCTCGATTTGAAAACCGAGCATCAATGCAGGCAGTGCCAGACGAAGCTTCCCCCCGGAACCAAATTTTGCTTCAACTGCGGCGAGCCGACCTCCAATCCATCAAAATCATGACGTCTTACCGGTCCTTTCCGAATCAATGAACAGCCGCCTGACCGTCTCGACGGAATGCCCCACCTGCGGCGCGCCCCTCGATTTTACCGAGGGGAGTCACGCGATTCAGTGCGGCCACTGCCGCTCCCGTCTTCTTGTGACCGGTCGAAAACAGCTCCTCAGCTATTTCATTTCTCCGAAGCTCGATGTTCATCGCGCGGTGGCGAAAGCGCTGGTGGCGCAGAGAGAAGAGGGGGGGGAGTGCCGGGTGATCGAGCCGCGTCTTTACTTTGTTCCCTATTACCGAATGACCGGTCACGATTTTATCTGGGAACAAGCCGCTCCGAAACCGCAGGTCGAGCCGCTCGACCCCGCCGCATTTTCGACCGATGCGCGGGAGATCGATTTTGAAGGAACCGTCCGGACCGCCTTCAACCTCTTTGACGCTTTTTGGGAAGCGGGGAAGCGGTTCTGCGGAGGAGAGGACGATCTTCTATCAGAAGAGAAGGAAATGCAAGGGGCCGCCGTCCCGGTGGAGCGCAGACACCCACTTGTGGAGCCGCCGCGAAACGAGCCGGAGCCGGTCTTGGAAGAAGAAATGGTGTTTCGAGACCGCTACGTTGAAAAAAACTTTATCGCCTGCGATCTGAAAGGGTGGGGGCCGTACTCGCTCGGCGTTCGGCCCACCGTTTTGCGCCTGGAGTTGTTCCAAAAAGAGGTCATGCAAGCGCAGGGGCGCATCGTCGGCGTGACGGTCTCTCCCGAAGAGGCGTTCCGCCAAGGGATGAAGGGAGCGGAACCGGTCCTTTATCGCCAGGTGCTCGACACGGTTTTATCGTTAATCTATTTTCCTTTTTGGGTGATTCAGGTTCAGAAGAAAGGAGAAGAGCGGCTGATTTTGTTGGATGCCGTCTCCGAGCAGGTGATTCATCTGAATGCGCCGATCGCTTTTCTGGAGAGTTTGGATCGTCCGGCCATAGATGATGCTGCAACGATCGGCTTTCGTCCCTTAACCTGTCCGAATTGCGGATGGGATCTTCCATTCACCCCCGAAGAGATCCTCTTCTTTTGCGCTACCTGCGAAAAAGGGTGGCAATTGCGGGGAAGCGATCTCCTTGAAATCGGTTACGAGGTCGTCGCCCTCTCCGATCAGGCCAAACCGGTGCGGTATCTTCCGATGTGGGTCCTCCAGGCGGAGGTGGAACAGAACGCCTCGTTTCGTTTTTTTGTTCCGGCGTTTCGCTATCGGCGTCTAAAGCTCCTCGGCGATTTGGCGCGCCACCTCTCAAAGATCCAACCGACCTATGCCCTTTCCACGAATTCATTCAAGGCGGCCCAAGGGGGTTGTTACGATCAAGAGGATGCCGTCTTGTTCGCTCAGTTCACCTGGGCGGGATTACAGGGTCGGAAAGGAATCACCGATCTGAATGAAAAACCGCTCTTGATCCGACACGCTACCCTCACCTGGTTTCCATTCCATATCGAGGGGAATGGACTCCGAGATCCGTTCACCGGGATGGAACTGCCGCAAAATCTTTTTGCGTGACGAATGGTTCCGGAAAAAGGCCTGCTCGGTTCGACCTCTTTTTTGTCTCTGTGTCCGTCTCTAGGCGATCACCCCCTCGGATGAATTGATCCTTCTTTTCCGCAGATGTTAGCCTGGAGTTGTCAGGTACCGGAATTATGTAAAGGGAGGTTATTTATGAATGTTCGGTTTTATTTCTCAGTGATTCTTGGAGTCTTTCTTTTGATCAGCGCTTCCTTTGTCTCTGCGCAGGATGAGTCGACCGGGGATAAAGGAGGATTGGTCCCGAAACTTTCACAAAATGATCAAGCTCAGCTGGCGATGAGCGCCGCGCCGGAGGCGATTACGAGGAACGCCACCGTGGTGGTCTACGATCCAAGTGGAAAATTTGTGACGGTCAAGCAGGGGACGAATCAATTTACCTGTCTTTCGGATCTTCCCAACACGCCGAAGGCCGATCCAATCTGCATGGATCCAAATGCGAAGCAGTTTATCACGTCGATGTTGAACAATGATGCGGCGCCGGCCAACAAACAGCCCGGCATCGCCTACATGGCCAACGGCGGTCAGCATTGGGAGAAAAACGGCCAGGTGATCATGAAGGAAGAGCCGGGGGCGAAATTGGTGGATGAGCCGCCCCATTGGATGATCACCTGGCCGTTCGATCCGAAAGTCACCGGTCTTCCAACGCAACCGAACGAGGGGGGCGTTTATGTCATGTTCGCCGGAACACCTTATGCTCATCTGATGGTCTATCAAGATCCGACAAAATTGCCGCAAGCAGCCGGATAGAACGGAGTTCAAAGAGGACCGCCGATTTTGTCAGGCCGTGCCGAGAGGCACGTGAATACAGAAGTACACTTCTACTCAGATGATTCTTCATCGGGATCAAATCGGGAGTCCAGTGTTTTAGATTCGATGCGCTCTGGATTGCTTCGCGAAGCGAGTGGAGGTGCTCCCGCACATAATTGACAGAGGCGCTTTCCCGATGAAACATAGATGGCCGTTCCATTTTCTAGGCCACAAGTGGCCGCTTTATTATTTAGGCCATCGGGAACGACAAAATAAACTTGACCCACTCCCTGCATTTGACTTCCGAGGAACATCGGCACAATCCCGTTATGCCCGCTCTTTGCATCTTTGCTCGGTATTACTCGGTATTAAATGTCCAAAATGTGCATCCTCACCTCCGCTCCTTCGAATAACTCCGTACGGAACATAATCCGCTAGCATTATTTAAATAAACTGGTATACTCACCTTGCCAGCCCAAAATTCCTCACCTGCGTTGGCTTACCTTTCCCTTTTGTATCGGGACCGACTTGCCTCAAGAAACACAATTCGCAAAGGAGACAAAAGGAGACAATTTGAAACGACTGTTCCGCGTCGTGTTGATTAAGCCGTCGCATTATGATGACGAAGGGTATGTCATTCGGTGGATGCGGTCGGCGATTCCGAGCAATACCCTTGCCTGTCTCTACACAATTGCGGAAGAGGTAAAGGCTTCGGGGCGTCTGGGATCGGAGACTGAGCTCACGGTTGATGTCTATGACGAGATCAACCAACGCATTCCGGTGAAAAAGATAATCCGCCGACTGACCGCGCCAAATACATCGGGGGTGATTTGTCTTGCGGGGGTGCAGTCGAACCAATTCCCGCGGGCGGTCGATCTCGCCCGGCTCTTCCGGGCCGCGGGACTTCCGGTCCTGATCGGCGGGTTTCATGTGAGCGGATGTCTCTCGATGTTGAAGAAAATTCCGGACGATCTGACGTCGGCGATGAAAGAGGGAATCACGCTGGTGGCGGGCGAGGTGGAGGAGCGGTTCGGCGACCTGCTGGAGGATGCGCTGCACGGCCGTTTGAAGCCGCTCTATAACTTTCTCAACGATCTGCCGTCGCTCGAAGGGCGGCCGATGCCGATCTTGCCGGTCGAGGCGGTCTCGCGCAATCTCGGACGGCTGGCGACCTTTGATGCCGGACGGGGATGCCCCTTCGAGTGTAGCTTTTGCACGATCATCAATGTCCAAGGAAGAAAATCGCGCTGGCGGACGGCGGACGATGTGGAGGCGATCATCCGCGAGAATTTTCGGCGCGGGTTGAAGTGCTACTTCATCACCGATGACGACTTCGCCCGGAATCGAAACTGGGAAGCGATTTTGGATCGGATCATTCTTCTACGAGAGCGGGACAAGATCGGCGTTTCGCTCGTGATCCAGGTCGACACCGCCTGCCATCGGCTGCCGCGTTTCATCGAGAAGGCGGCGAAGGCCGGTTGTAGAAAGGTCTTCATCGGGTTGGAGAATGTCAATCGCGACACGCTGATGGAGACCGGCAAGAAGCAGAACAACGTGGAGGAGTACCGCGCGATGCTTCAGGCCTGGCGGAAGGTGAATGCCGTCACGTATGCCGGTTATATTATCGGCTTTCCGAGCGACACCTATGAATCGGTGATGTGCGACGTGGAGCTCCTCAAGCAGGAGCTGCCGCTCGACCTTGTGGAGTTTTTTGTTCTGACGCCGCTCCCCGGATCGGAGGACCACCAGATTCTCGTCGAGGAGGGGGCGTGGCTCGATCCCGACATGAACCGGTATGACTCCGAGCATCCTTGCATGAACCACCCGAAGATGACGCATGCCGAGTGGATGCAGGCGTATCGGGACGCGTGGAAATCGTTCTACACCTTTGAACACATCGAGACGATTTTTCGACGACGACTCGCCGACGGAGAGAAAAATGTCGGAAAGCTGATCGGCCAGATGATTTGGTTTCGCGGATCGATGTTCGTCGAAGAGGTTCACCCCCTTCAGGCCGGAATCTTCCGGAGGAAGCACCGCTCCGAGCGGCGATCCTCTTTCCCACGGGAGAGCCGGCCGGTTTTTGCTTGGCGCCGCGCGCGCGAGATTACCGCTTCGGTATTCGGAATGGCGGCGCTGTTTTGGAAGCTTTATCGGATCAGCAAAAAGGTTGAGAGAGAACCTTCCCCCAAAGCTTACCGGGACCTGGCGCTGACCCCGTCGGCCGGCAAATCGCTTTCACTGAAAGTCCTCCCCTCCGTTTCGTCAAAAATCGATTCTGCGGAGGGAATCAAGACCGTCGAGGCGCCGAGACACTTGTCGTAAGGAACGGAATTGTTCCAGTTCCCTCGGTTCGTTATAATTTCTCAATGAGATGCGGCGAACAGGAGCGGGCGGGAAGGGATGAGGGAACGTGAGGCGTTAGGCGTAAGGGGGAAAGGATCAAACTTTCCGGCCAAGACGGTTACTTCGGAGAAGTCCGCTGATCATTTTATCGACTCGATTGATTTGAGCGTTCAATCTCTCCCATTCAGCGGGTTGGAGATAAGCTAAGTGTTTTGCTATTTCTAATTGCGTATCCAGTTCACTGAGTGAACCTCGTGCAATATGAAGATAATTTGCAAATTCCTTTTTAGTTTGTCGTGCAGCACCTTCCGCGATGTTGCTCGGAATACTTACAGCGGCCCGCCGAATCTGATTTGTTAAGCAATAACGCTCTTCTATCGGAAAAGATGCAGTCGCTTTATAAATTTGTGCGACCAAATCCATTGAAATCTTCCAAACATCTAACTGCTTATGGGGTTTTTCCATCTTTTACCCCTTACGCCTGACGCCTCACGTGTCCTAATTTTTACTTCTTCGGTTTTCTCAGAACATCTCCCTCGACGTTGAACTTCTGCGTTTCGCCACGCGTGTAGAGTTCAATCCATTCGGAGGGGATGACCCGGAAGATGAAGTGGGGACGGAATGTCATGACGGCGGCGGGGATGAGGATCACCGCCGCGGCGGCGCTCGTCAACATGGCGAGCGGCATCAAGATCCCTTCCATGTGAAGGTAGTAGCCGGTGAAGGTGACGAGAAAGGTGCCGGCGGCGAAGGCGACGGCGATCAAGAGAATCGCCTTGCCCGCCGTGGTGAGGGTGACCTGGAGAACCCGGTCGAGGTGGCGATTGAGCGACAGCTCCTCGCGCAACCGATAGAGGATGTAGATCGCATAATCGGCCCCCATTCCCACCGCCATGGCGGAGACCGCGGCGGTGGAGATGCCGAGCGGAATCCGGGTGAGTCCCATGAAGCCGAAATTCCAGAGCACGGCAAAGATCAGGGGAGTCGCGACGACTACGCCGCCCCAGAACGACCGGAAGATGACCGAAGAGAGAAGAAAGGTAATGGCGATCATCTGGATGATATTCAAGAGCTTGCCGCGGATGATCACGTCGTTGAGCGCGAGGGTGACCGGAACGCTCCCGGCGATGCCGACGGTGACATCGGGGGGAAAGTGGGCCGCTTTGTATTCGTTGATCGTGTTGATCAATTGCTCCGCCACCTGCGTCGCATCCGTTTTCAAAAAGGTGAGGATGACGGCATTCTGGTATCCGGTATCGGCGAGCCGTTTGAAGTCATCGGGGTTCCCGGAGACGGAGTAGAGGAAGAGAAACTGCGCCGCCTCTTCGGGACTGTCGGGGACCTGCTCCGCGCGCGGGTCGTCCTGATAAAAGGTGCGCCGCATTCGCTTGACGTAATCGACATACGATTCGGTCCGCCCGACATTTGGGTTCTCCTTCAATCGGGTCTGAAGCCCTTCGATCGCCCGCATGATCTTCGGGTCTTTCAGCCCATCCGGGGTCGGCGTGCTGATCAGAATATTGAGGGTCGAGGTCCCGCCGAACTTTTGATTCAAGACCGCATCATCTTTCCGAAGATCGGTGTAGCGAAAGAAGAGATCGCGAAGGGAGTTGGTCAGAACAATCCGGTTGGCGAAGAGCAGGGCGACCAGCGCCAGCACCGCTCCTCCCACCAGAATCGATCGCCGCTCCGGCCCCAGCGCCCAACGGCTGACCTTGGTGAGAAACCGATCGGCGGCCGTCTTGCGGAGGACCACCTCTAATTCCTCGCCGCTCGGCGCCGGGATCAACGATCGGAGGGCGGGGATAAAGGTCATCTCCAGGACCAACGCGCTGATGATCCCGAAGGCGGTCATCAGTCCGAACGACCGGAAGGTGGAGAGCCGGAAAGTAACCAGCGAGGCAAAGCTCGCCGCGGCGACCAGCCCGGCGGTCAACAGCACCGGGGCCATCTTCGAGGTCGCCTCGACGACGGCGGTCTTCTGCGCCGGGTCGGGAACATCCATCCCGATGGCATACTCCAGCGCGTCGTAGAATCGGCGCAAGATCTGCACCGAGTGACCCGCCGCCATCGCGACGATTAAAATCGGCGTCAGCCCCTTCGTCCAGAGATCGAGTTTCATCCCGGTGAGGCTGATGAATCCCAATGCCCAGATCACGCTTAAAAGCGCCGTCAGCGGCGGGATCAACATCCCTTGGAATGTCCGGAAAGAAAGATAGTGAATCGCCATGATCACCAGGAAGGCGATCGGAAAGACCCACCGGTTCATCACGGCGGTGTCTTTCTCCAAGAAGGCGAGCGAGACCGGAAGCCCGCCGAGATGAATGGTGGTATTGGCATCCTCCTCTTGATCGGCAATTGCTTTGAGCTGTCGATAAATCGCCAGATCGCTGATCGGCTCCGGCGCCCGGCCTTCGGAAATCGAGGCGGTCGCTTTTCGAATCGCTTCGGCCTGCTCGGTATCTTGCACATCGATAATGATCGCCGCCGCGCTTGCATCCGCCGAAACGAGGGAGCCGACATAGAGCGGGTTTGAGAAGACCCGCTCGCGAACAGCCTTCGCCCCTTCCGGCGTGGCGGGCGCCTCGGACATCAGCCGTTCAACGTTGAATCCTTGATCGTTGACCTGAAGGTGTTTGACCCGCCGCGAAGCGATACTTAAAACATTATCGGAGTAGACCCCCGGGATCTTTTCAATCGCCTGGGTCATGCGATCGATTTTAGCAAGGGCCGAAGGGGTGAAAATGCTCCCTTCTTTGGAGACGACCCCGACGACCACCACGCGCCCGCCGCCGAAGAGCTGCTCGATCTTATTGTTTATCTGAATGTAGGGGTGTTCTTGCGGAAGAATTCGTTTCGGATCGAGTTCCGTTTTAAGAAAGGGGAGTCTGAAGAAACAGAAGAGGGTGATCAGCAAGACGCCCGCCATCACGGCATAGGCGTGATCGGTCACAAACTCAAAATACTTTCGGGCCATTGATCTCCTAAACCCCCATCAGGCAATGCTCCGTGGGGGCGAAAAAGTCATCAAAGGATACCACTTTAAAGAGAAGAGTGCAAATAGGCGGGGAGGTCACCTTCCTGTGGGTTCGGAGGGTTCGGGCCGGATCGCCAAAAGCGACGCGAGCGCGGAGTGGCTGGTGGTTCCTTGAAGAGGGGACTCATGATAAAAGAGAATTCTCAGTTCGCCGAAGGCCTTCAGAAGCTCATTCGGTTCCAGGCACCACTCTTTTGGAAAGGTCGGGTTGATTTTTAGCTCCTCGGTTGTAACGCTCTGATAGACAAGCGCGCCTCCCGGACGGAGGCCCTTGATGATTTCAGAAAAGAGAGGACGCGCCAGAAAGAAAAAGCAGCAGATCAGATCGTAGCGGTTGGGAAAGATTCGATAATGATCGAGATCGGCGACGATCCCATTGATCGAAACATTGCGGGATCGGGCGAGCGCCGTCCCTTTTCGGACCGCCTTTTCCGAGAGGTCGACCGCGTCGACGGTGAATCCCTGCTCTGCCAGATAGACGGCGTTCCGTCCCTCGCCCATCGCCAGATCGAGGGCGCAGCCTTTACGAATCCGCGGAAGCTGCTCGACGAGAAACGGAACCGGCCGATCCCAGTAGTACTCTTTAATCTCTTCGAGGATGAGTGAATCGCTCACGGTTTTCCCTTTCGCGGAGGGAGTATAGACCGCTTTGCCGTGAGGGTCAAGGCGACCCAATTGCATTGCCCTCATGAAAAGGAATATCATTTTTACATATGACGAGGGAATCGGATCGTCGATCAGACAGCAATCCGAGGACGGGGAGGGTCTCTCCTCTGAGGTTTCAGAGGGGCACTGTAAAGATCTTTCACAGGAGGTGGGAATGAGACCTAAATTCCAAACCGTCGGAGAAATTAAAAAAGGAAATATGCTTTATGCCAGAGAAGAGAGCTCGGTCTTCGATGTGGCCGTGCAGCTTCTCGACAGCCACGAGGGGGGCATGCCGGTCATCACCGCCGATGATCGGGTGGTCGGTTTTATCAGCGAGCAGGACATCCTCCAAGCGCTTCGAGGCTCCCGCCGTCTGGAGGACATTCTCGTCAAGGAGATCATGAATCCGATCGTGGTGGTTGCGGAAGAAGAGGCGACACTGGAAGAGGCAAGCCAAGCGATGGAAGATCTACATATTCATCGCCTCCCCGTGGTTCGAGGGGAGCGACTGATCGGGACGATTACCCGTCACGATCTGATCCGGGCCTGGATCGGCCTCAACGTCGAAGTCTAAACAAAGCGGCCTTGCTCGCATCCCCGCGGGTGAGGCCGCCTTAAACTGTTCTTCCTCCTGAGAGACCTTCCGTCTGATTTCCGATTCGGTAGTGGGTCAGTTTGAATTTTGTCATTCCCGAATGTTTAATCGGGAAAGCGCCTCTTTTAATTGTGTGCGTCAGCACTTCCATTCGCTTCGCGAAGCAATCCAGTGAATTAGGTTCTAAAGCCTCTAGACATAATGGCTGACAGTTGAAAAAA
>Ga0209810_1003121_pt1 | contig 18086 bp, 16 predicted proteins | sample Coa_R1_7_FD_187159 | JGI IMG/M metagenome (GOLD analysis project Ga0209810, IMG submission 187159) | Surface soil microbial communities from Centralia Pennsylvania, which are recovering from an underground coalmine fire - Coalmine... | ecosystem: Environmental > Terrestrial > Soil > Unclassified...
TCGAGTCCTTTGAGCAGGCCGGCGCGCTGTACGCGCTCCATGAAGACGCGAATGAGCTCGGGCTGCTCACAATGCACCGAGAGCGAGACGCGCGCCCCGTCTTTGCGCTCGCCCTGCACCTTTGCCACCTGCTCCATGATCTCAAAGAGGTGTCCCAGGTCATAGCTATCCGACATGGTGTAGCCCTGGGCATCGCGCGAGGCTCCCGCAAGGTCGAGTCCCTTGTAAAACATGTAGTATTTGAAGGAGATTACCCCCTGCTCGCTGGCAAGCCAGTTGATCTCCTCGACCTGCCCATGCGTCATCGGCGCGAGGTGATAGCCGTAATCGACGCGGGCGCGGCCCTGTGTCGCGGCCAGCACTTCGGGAAAGATAGCGCGATAGGGGCCGCTCTTCTCCAGGTAATGGCTGCCGGTGCGAAAATAGCTGATAATGCTGGTCACGCCTCCGGCAAGCGCCGAGGTGGTTTCGCTGGCGGTATCTTCGCTGATATTGCGATAGATGCCAAGATGGAAGTGCGCATCGACTGCCCCGGGCAGGACCAGGCGGCTGCGCGCATCGATCACCTCATCGGCATCCGAGACGGAGAAGCCTTCGCCGATGGCCGCGATACGCCCGTCTTTGATGGCGATATCAGCATAGACCGGCCCGCGCCCGGGCAGCACGGCCTGTCCATTGACGATCATTGTATCGAAGTGAGGCATGTTCATTCCTTTCATCAATAAAGAGATGCACATTTACTGGACGTTCACGATCAAGATCGGGAAGCCCCGCCCCATGTCATCCTGAGCCGCATGAGCCGTAGCCCTGAGCGAGAGCGAAGGGAAAGGATCCGCTTCACCGGGCGCATAGATCCTTCGCTGCCGCTCAGGATGACATGCCTGCTTACGCCTCTGGTTAGTGCATTTCATCATAAACCCAGGTAGGCGCTGCGGATGCGAGGATTTTTGAGTACATCGCTCGCGGGTCCTTCGAGCGCCACCTGCCCGCTTTCAAACACATACGCTCTGTCGGCAATATGCAGCGTTTGCAGCGCGTTTTGCTCGACCAGCAGAACCGCCAGCCCCGTTGAACGGATCTGGCCGATGGCGGAGAAGACGGCCCGAGTTGTTTTAGGATCGAGGCCAATAGATGGCTCATCGAGCATCAGGAGCCGGGGGCGCGCCATAAGCGCCCTGCCAATGGTGAGCATCTGCTGCTGTCCTCCGCTCATCGTGGCCGCCACTTGCTGCTGCCGCTCGGCCAGCAGTGGGAAGAGTTGATAGACGCTCTCAAGCCGCGCCCGCCGCTCGGCTGCGGGCAGGGTATAGCCACCCAATAGCAGGTTTTCCCGCACCGTCAGTCTGCCAAAGAGGCTGCGCCCCTCCGGCACCTGCACGACACCCGCCTTCACAATCTCGTGCGGCAGCCTGTTGAGCAGTGAGCGCCCGGCGAATTCGATAGCGCCGGTCCGCGCGCGCAAAAATCCTGAGATGGTGCGCAGCGTTGTCGTCTTCCCGGCCCCGTTCGCGCCGATGATGGCTACGATCTCGCCCTCATCCACATGCAGCGAGATGTCGTGTAAGACGACCAGATCGCGGTAGCCCGCCGAAACCCCATTAAGCGTCAACATGCAGGCCATCCTCTCCAAGATAGGCGTCAATGACGCGCTGATCCTGCGTGACCGCCCGGGGCGGCCCGTCCGCCAGCAGTTTGCCGTGGTGGAGGACAAGGATGCGCTGCGAGAGCGCCATGATTGCCGACATTACGTGCTCCACAAGCAAGATAGAGATGCCTTCGTCGTGAATTGTTCTGACCATATCGATCACCGTGGCGCGTTCGGTGGGCGTCAGTCCGGCCAGCACCTCATCGAGCAGGAGCAGCCTGGGTTTGAGCGCGAGCGCCCTGGCGAGTTCGAGCCGTTTGCGCCCGGCGGTTGAGAGCGTCGCCGCCCGGCTGTTCTGCCAGCGTTCCAGGCCGACGCGTTCTATCACTGCCTGCGCCGCCGCCCGCGCCTCCCTGACGTTGGAGCGCTGGAGCGTCGCAACCATCACATTGTCGAGCACCGTAAGGCCGGGGAAGGGCCGCATGAGTTGAAAGGTGCGCGCGATCCCTTGATGAGCGATGCGATGGGGAGGCCATCCGGTGATATCCGTTCCCGCGAAGAGTACGCGTCCTTTATCTGGCCTGATTGTGCCGGCGATAATATTGAAGAGCGTTGTCTTCCCGGCGCCGTTCGGTCCGATCAGACCGACGACGCCGCCCTCTTCGAGATCGAAAGAGACATCCTCCAGCGCCTGAAGTCCGGCGAAGGCTTTGCTGATGTGCTGCACGGTGAGCAGGATCATGGCCGCGCCCTCGCTCGTATCGCGCCGAAGATCCCCTGCGGCACGAGCACGATAATCAGAATGAGAACCAGGCCGTAGAGCATCACGTCCAGCCCCGAACGACCAGCGAGGGCGCTCAGAAACGGCGGCGGCGTATGCACCAGTGCGACAGTAGCCTGACCGAGCAGCGTAATGATGAACGCTCCCACCACCGGCCCCCAGATCGTCCTTACGCCCCCCAGGATGGCGGGCAGCAGGATCTGTATCGAGACAGTTGCGCCAAAAGCCAGGTCGGGATTGATGTAGAGCAAATACTGAGCATAGAACGCTCCACCAAGCGCGGTCAGCGCCGCGCTGATGGCGCTGGCGAGCAGTTTGTAGCGCAGGGGATCGATGCCGAGCGCGGCTGCGGCCTCCTCGTCCTCGCGCAGCGCATTGATAAAATATCCCGGCCGGCTGCGCATGAGCAGCATAACTACCAGCAAGCTGAACGCAAGCAGGAGCAGTATCACGTAATAATAGTTCGCCGATCCCAGCGGAAACTGGATCATCACCCAGGACGAGCCGCTGATGAGCGGAATGTTCAGGCCAGTTGAACCGTTGAGCGGGCTGAGGTTCGTGGTGAGCAGGTGCAGCATCTCGGCGAAGGCGAAGGTGACGAGGGCGAAGAAGACACCTTTGAGGCCATAGTGAAATGACAGGTAGCCGATGAGCAGTCCCAGAAGCGCCGCCAGCGCAGCGCCGGGCAGCATGCCGACCCACGGAGAGACGCCGCCATGTATAACCAGGTAAGCGCTGATATAGGCGCCAATGCCGAAGTAGGCGGCATGCCCGAAACTGAACTGGCCGGCATAGCCCCCCATGACATTCCAGGCAACGGCGAGCAGGGCGAAGAGGAGCATCTGTACGGCGATGCCCAGTTCGAAGCGTGTAAGAAAGAGTGGCGCCAGTGCCAGAAGCGCGATCACCACAACAAATACCAGCAGGTCACGGCCCAGGCGTGCCGCGATGCCTTTGACTGCGTTCATGCTTTCCTCCCCAGCAAGCCCTGTGGTCGAAGGAGCAGCAGCAGGACGAAGACCAGAAAGACGATCAGCAGTTTGTTGATGTTCGGGAAGAAGGCGCCGCCTATCTCTTGCAAGAGGCCGATAATCAGCCCGCCGAGAAAGGCGCCTGCGACATTGCCCATGCCTCCCAGCACGACCACCACAAAGGCGATGATCGTGAATTGTTCACCGACGGTGGGATCGAGGGAGAGAAACGGCGCGACGAGCGCCCCCGCTGCTCCAACGCAGGCCGTGCCCAGGCCAAAGGCCAGCGCGTAGATAGTGCGCACGTCGATGCCAACCATCGCCGCCCCCTGCGCATTCTCCGCAACCGCCCGCACCGCCGTTCCGATAGTGGTTCTGCTTAACAGGAAGTAGAGTACGCCCGCAAGCAGCAGCGAGCCGGCGAAAGCGATCAGGCGAGGGATATCTACGACGGCGCCGAGAAGATGCAGGCTGCTCTGCGCGAAAGGCGCAGGGAGAGCCTTTGGCGTCCCCGTGAAGATCAATAGCAGCGCGTTTTCGACCAGGAGGGCAAGCCCGAAGGTAAGCAGCAGCTGATTCTCCGCCGGCTGCCCCATGATGCGATTGATCACGAAGCGCTGCAAGACGAAGCCCAGCAGGAAGAGCAGCGGTACGGTAATCAGCAGCGAGAGATAGGGGTTGAAGGCAGCGAATGTCACCAGGAGGTAGGCGGCGTACATCGCCAGCGCCATCAAGGCTCCATGCGCAAAATTAATGATATCGAGGACGCCGAAGATAAGCGTCAGGCCCATCGATACCAGGCTGTAGACTCCTCCCAGCAGCAGACCCGTAATGAGCGCCTGCAAAAGCACGGGATAGCTGGCCCTCCCCCACGCGGTGCCGCTGCCAGCCCAGATGAGCAGGAGAAGGACGATACAACCGGAGCCGACAAGCAGCCAGGTCTTTCGCGATACCGCGAAAGACCGCTGCCATACGCCGCCGCGCGCACTCATTTCGTTCCTCCGCTCCAGGGCGTAGCGGGGAAGATAGGTCTGGCCTGGGCATACTGGCCGGGATAGACCTGCACCACGCTGCCGTTCTGCACCTGCATCAGAATCGGCTGCGCATTTTTGTTCTCGCCATGGCTATCGAACTCGATGGGACCGGAGAACGGGAAGATCGAGGTGTTGAGCGAGGTCTGCGCTATGGCGTTGCGCAAAGCCTGTGCATCGGTAGAACGGGCGCGCTCAAGCGCATTCGCGATGACCTGCACCGCGACGTATGAGAAGACGGCAGGCGTGCGCATCTCATCGTTATACTGCGCCTGGAACTCGCTGCGAATCTTGTTGGCGTCGCTGCTGAGCGCATTCCAGTGATAGTTGCTGCTAAAGTAGAAACTCCCGGCCTTGCCCGCGTCTTTCGGGAATTGTGGCAGATCGAAAGCCCCGTTGGCGACGCCGTACATCGCCTTCACATTGGGCATGACGGAAGCGGCGTTTTGCGCCACCAGCAGGCTATCCTTGTAGTAGCCGGTAGCCGCGATTACATCAGGGTTGGCGGCTTTGAGCTGCGTCAGTTCGAGCGTCAGGTCGCTGACGTTAAAGGCATTGTATTTGATCTCTTTGACGACCTGGATGCCCTCTTTCGCTGCCTCCGCCTGAAATGCCTTGAAGACGCTGGTACCGAAATCCGATTCTTCGTGGATGTAGGCCACCGTCTTCACGGGAGAACCTGCGGCGTCGGAGATGGCCTTGAGGTAGCGCGCTCCGTAGGTCCCCATGGCAGTCGCATTGGGCTGAATGCGGAACGAGAACTGGTAGCCCTGCTGCATGATATCATCGGCGGCGGTCACATCGATGACCAGGGGTATGCGAGCGCGCTCGGCTATCTTCGCCACCTCGGCAGTTGCGTCCGATTGGTAGGTTCCCACCATCGCCGCAACGCCGTCATTGACCAGACGCTGGGCCTCGCTCTGCGCGACGTTCGGATCACCCTGGGTATCAACCGAGTCGATGGCAAGCTTCGCGCCCCCCAGAGACTTGATGCCGCCGGCGGCGTTGATATCGTCTATCGCCATCCTGACGGCCTCGTCCATCTGTTTGCCATCGCCCGCCAGGGCGCCGGTGAGTGGATGGATGGAGCCAATTTTGATGACCCGGGGCGTTGAACTGCTTCCGCTGCCGTTTGAGGAGCCGCTGGTTCCTCCGCAGGCGGCGGTGACAAGGATGACTACGAGCAGAAAAATAGCGGCGCCTGACCTGCGCAGCAGAGCACCCGGCTGCTTCTTCCGGGCATGCCGCTGCGTGGCGAATGGAGGAGAAGCCATAGTGATTACTCCCTCCTCGGAGACGCGTCCTCAAGGGCGCCTCCGCATAAATAATTACTGCACCAGCGTTGAAAAGCTCTGGCTCCTTCGCGTTCCCACTAGCGAAACAGAAAATTCTATGTTACGATTATACCACTGATATTACACAAAGTCAGCCCGACCAGTCAAGGGTAAATGGCGGTAATTCTCTCTATTCCGGCGGTTGACACAGAGAGGGACTTGTTCCGTTGGCAGAAACAACATCCACAGAAAAAGCTACACCCGAAACGGGAACGGAGGCGGTGACACGCGCCGCCGATGTGCTCCTGCTTTTTACCGGGGCGTCGCTGTCGCTAGGAGTGAGCGAGATCGCGCGCCGGCTGCACCTGAGCAAAGCGGTGGTGTATCGCATCCTGCGTTCGCTGATGTCACGGGATCTGGTGGTCTTTGACCAGAGCAGGCGCCACTATCGCCTGGGGCCGGCGGCGGCGGCGCTGGGTGCGCGAGCGCTGCGCGACCTCGACCTGCGCACCATCGCCCTGCCGGTGCTGCGACAATTGCAGCAAACGACAGGGGAGACCGCGACAGTCACGGCCCTGATGGGCATCGCGCGTGTTTATCTCGACCAGGTGCCAAGCCTCAAGGAAATCAAAATGGTCATCGAGACCGGAACGCCCTATCCTCTGCACGCGGGATCATCGGGGAAGGTCATCCTCGCCTTCGGCGCGCCCGACCTGCGCCGGCACATTCTCTCCAGCCCGCTTCCCGCGCTCACGCCGCAGACGAAGGTGAACCCGGAGGTCCTTGAAGCCGAGCTGGCGCAGATTGTGGAGATGGGCACGGCCTTTTCGCGGGGCGAGCGCCAGCCGGGGGCCGCGTCGGTAGCTGCTCCCGTACTTGGCTACGATGGCTACGCGCTCGGCTCGATCAGCGTGTGCGGGCCGATTGACCGCTTTACGGACGAGGTGATCGCTTCCCTGCGCCCGCTGGTCAGGGAGGCAGCGCGCGGCATCTCGCTCCAGATGGGCTGGGATGGCATCCTTCCTCAAGATATACGCGCGAACCCATTCAGGCATTGACACAGGGACAGATATTGAAGGAGGTTTCGATGGCGCAGAACCAGGCGCTGGCAGGACTCAAAGTGATCGATCTGGCTACCCTCTTCGCCGGACCGCTGGCGGCGACGATGCTGGGAGATTTCGGCGCCGAGGTGCTCAAAATCGAGCATCCCCGGGGCGATCCCTCGCGGCTGCACGGCCCGGCGAAACAGGGTGTGGGCCTCTGGTGGAAGGTGCTCGCCCGCAATAAGAAGGCGATTACGCTTTACCTGGGCACGCCCCGAGGGCAGGAAATCTTCCGGCAACTGGTCAAAGACGCCGATGTGGTTATTGAGAACTTTCGCCCGGGCACGCTGGAGCGCTGGGGACTGGGCTACGAACAACTCTCGGAGATCAACCCGCGCCTGGTCCTGGCGCGCGTGACCGGCTTCGGGCAGTTCGGCCCCTATAGCCATCGCCCGGGCTTTGGCACGCTGGCCGAGGCTATGAGCGGGTTCGCCTCCATTACCGGAGATCCGGAAGGTCCGCCTACCCTGCCACCTTTCGGCCTGGCCGACGGCATCGCCGCCCTGGCCGCTGCCTATGCCATTCTGGTCGCTCTGCGCGCGCGCGAGATGACGGGGCGCGGCCAGGTAATCGACCTGGCGATTATCGAGCCAATTCTGACCATCCTGGGTGCGCAGCCGACCATCTACGATCAGCTCGGCATTATTCAGCAGCGCACCGGCAACCGCTCCAGCAATAACGCGCCGCGTAACACCTATCGCACCGCCGATGACCGCTGGGTGGCGATTTCCACCAGCGCGCAGAGCGTGGCTGAGCGGGTAATGCGCCTGGTGGGGCATCCCGAGTTCATCCAGGAGCCGTGGTTTGCCTCGGGAGCCGGGCGGGCGAAGCATGCCGATGAACTGGATGCCGTAGTGGGCGCATGGATTGCGCGGCATACCCTCGAAGAAGTGACCAGGGAGTTTGAAGCGGCGCAGGCAGCGGTGGCCCCGATCTATACGGTGGCCGATGTACTGGCCGATGCGCAGTACCAGGCATTGCAGTCGATCATCAGCGTGGACGACCCGGAACTCGGCCCGCTCAAGATGCAGAATGTGCTCTTCCGCCTTTCCGAGACGCCGGGGGAGATCAAATGGGCCGGGCCGCGCCTGGGCGAGCACAACCAGGAGGTGTATGCGCGGCTGGGCCTGAATGCCGACGACCTGGCGGAACTGGCGCGCGAGGGCGTGATATGAGCGCGATGCGTCATCCTCAGCGGAAAGGAGCACTCTCGACATGAAGCTGCTAGAGAGCCTGGCGGCTGGCGTGAGGATCTACGATCTGGCCCAGCCGCTCAAGGTGGGGATGCCATCTTCCCCTAATCATCCCGGCTTTCGCATGGCGCTCATTCGCCGGCATGGCGACATGGTGCGCGAGGACGGAAGCTCGGCTGCCAATGAACTGATCGTCACCGGCGGCCATGTCGGAACGCATGTCGATGCGCTGGCGCACGTCTCCTACCGGGGAGAGCTGCACGGCGCTATTTCAGCCTATGAGGCGCAGAAGGGAGGCAGCTTTACGCGGCTCGGCATCGACACGATGGAGCCGCTGGTCTGTCGCGGCGTGCTGCTCGACGTTGCAGCGCTCAAGGGCTGTACGGTCCTGCCCGGCGGCTATGCCATTACCGCGCAGGATCTGCAAGCGGCGGCTCAGCAGGCGGGCGTAGCGATACAGAGCGGCGATGTCGTCCTGGTGCGCTCCGGTTGGGCGCGATATTTTGATGATCCTGGCAGATTTCTGGGCCATGAGTCCGGCGTGCCGGGGCCGGACGAGGAGGCGGCACGCTGGCTGGCGCAGCACGGCATTCGCGCGACGGGCAGCGATACCACCGCCTACGAGCATATCCCGCCAGGGATGGGCCACCGCCTGCTGCCGGTGCATCGCCTGCTGCTGGTTGAGCGCGGTATCCACATCATCGAGATGCTGAATCTAGAGGCGCTGGCCGCCGATCATATCCGCGAATTTCTCTTTGTGCTGGCACCGCTGAAAATCGTGGGCGCGACGGGTTCGCCTGTTCGCCCCCTGGCTGTGGTTGAGCAATGACAGAAACGATCCTTCAAACACTCGCCCACTTCGCTGCAAAGACGCGTGAGCAGGGCATCGATGCCGCGCTGCAACAGGATGTGAAGCGGCGCGTGATGGATACGCTGGGCATCTGCCTTGCCGCGAGCATGCTGGAGCCTGCAACCATTGTCGAGCAGGTCATCGAAAACTGGGGCGGCTCCCCCCGCGCAAGCATCGTTGGCCGCCAGCAGCAGTACCCGGCCAGCAGCGCCGCGCTCTTCAATGGCACGCTTGCTCACGCGCTCGATTTCGACGATACACACCTGCCCTCGGTGCTGCATCCCAGCGCGTCGGTCATCCCTGCTGCGCTCGCGGTGGCCGAGGCAGCGCAATCGCCGGGCAAAGATCTGCTGGCCGCTATCGCCGTGGGCGACGAACTCACCGTGCGCATAGGCATGGCGGGCTACAACCGCGAGTTGGGGAACTCGGTCTTCTTCGAGAAAGGTCTGCATGCGACCTCGATAGCGGGTACGCTCGGCGCGGCAGCGGCGGCGGCGATGCTCTACCGGCTCGACGAGGCAGAGATCGGGCATGCCATCGCTATCGCGGCCAGTATGGGCGCTGGCATCATCGAGGCGAACCGCACAGGAGGGACGGTCAAGCGCATCCACTGCGGCTGGGCCGCGCATGCCGGCATAGCCGCCGCCGAACTGGCAAGGAGCGGCCTGAGCGGGCCGCCGACCGTTTTTGAGGGACGGTTTGGCTTCCTGCAAGCGTATCTGGATGAGCAGGCTGACGCGCAAGCGCTGACGCGTAAACTGGGTGAGGAATGGGAGTTACCCCGCATCTTTTTCAAGCCCTATCCTACAAACCACTTTACGCACGCGGGCATCGATGCGGCGCGCATACTGCGGGCACAGGGCCTCGATGTCGCTGACATTACCGATATCGAACTCGGCGTGGCGAGCGCGGTACTGCGCACAATTGCTCAGCCAGAGGCCGAGAAAGCGCGGCCCGCTACCGGCTACGCGGCGCGGTTCAGCGGGCCGTTCACAGTGGCGACGGCGCTTGTGGGAGGGGGCGGGCTGGGCGTCTCCGCCAGCGATTTTAGCGACGAGGCGGTGCATGATCCTGTAAAGTTGGAACTGGCGGCGCGGGTGCGCTGCGTCGCCAGCGAGGAGTGCGATAGGATCTTCCCCGATCAGTTCCCGGCCATTTTGCGCGTATGGCTCAAGGATGGCAGTATGCATGAGGCGCGCGTGCTCGCCAATCGGGGCGGTTCTGAGAATCCGTTGAGCGATGAGGAACTGGCGCTGAAGTTCGCCATGAATGCGGGGGCGGTGCTGCCAGAGCCGCAGATTGCCGCGCTGCGCGATGCCATTCAGTCGCTCGATACTGTTGATACGATCAGCGGCATGATGCGCCTGCTGCAACGATCTTAGCTTTTTCTCTGCTGAGGTAAAAGCATGACAAACTTCGATGCAACTCAACAACTCTATCAGGAGCGGGGCTTCAGCCGCCGTATCGGCTTTGGCCGGCGGCCCGCGCTGCTCATCGTCGATGTCATCCAGGCGTTTACCGATCCTGCTTCTCCGCTGGGTTCCGACCTGAACGCTGTTGTCGCGGCGATCCGCAGCCTGCTGGATGCGGCGCGGCCAGAGGGGATACCAATAGTTTTCACCACGGTTGCCTACGATGAGAGCGTCTGGCAGCCCGCACAGATCTTCATTACGAAGGTTCCCGCGCTCAAAGTGCTCAAACTGGGTACTCCTGCGGTGGAGGTTGATCCGCGCCTGGAGCGGCGGGCCACAGAGCCGGTGCTGCTCAAGCAGTTCGCCTCGGCCTTCTTTGGCACGGCACTGGCCTCGCTGCTGGCGGCGCAGAACTGCGATACACTCATCGTCACCGGCTGCACCACCTCCGGCTGCGTGCGCGCTTCGGTGGTTGATGCCCTGCAATATGGCTTCCGGCCAATCGTGCCCCGGGAAGCTGTCGGGGACCGCGCCGACGGGCCACACCAGGCGAACCTCTTCGATATCCAGGCCAAATACGGCGATGTGCTCGCACTCGACGAGGTAGTGCAATATCTCCAGGCATTACCCGCGCCGGGTGCGTAGGGCAGGCTGCCCGCAGCCGGCGTCCCATGACTGCATTGAAGAAAAATATTGTATCATGTCTGTCATACGCTCAAGCAACCGGGCGGAGTGTATGGCTCATTATTTCAGGAGGAACGTATGGCATACCGACTGGGCATCGATGTCGGCGGCACCTTCACCGATCTCGTGCAGGTGAACGATGAGACGGGGGAATTCTTCCGTATGAAGACGCCTTCGACCCCCGCCGATCCATCGCAGGGCATTCTCGAAGGATTGCGGCGCATCTGCCAGGATAACAACGTCAGCGCCAGCGAGGTTACGCATCTCTTGCATGGCACCACCGTTGCCACCAATGCCGTCCTCGAAGGCAAGGGCGCGCGCGTCGGCCTGCTGACCACGCAGGGTTTCCGCCAGATATTGCACCTCGCGCGTTCGCAGACGCCGGGGCCGCTGGCCGGCTGGATCATCATGAGCAAACCCGAGCCGCCGGCCTCGCTCATTGATACACGCGAGGTGCGCGAACGCATGGATGCGCGCGGCAACGTCGTGACGCCGCTGGACGAGGAGCAGGTACACAGCGTCGTGCGCGATCTGGTAGAGAGCGGCATCGAATCGCTCACCGTCAGCCTGATCAACTCGTATGCCAACCCGGCCCACGAGCGGCGCGTGAGGGAGATTATCCACGAACTCTATCCCGACCTGCCGGTTACTATTTCATCCGATGTACTGCCCGAATTCCGCGAGTATGAGCGCACACTGACGGCCTGCATGAACTCGTATGTGCGCCCGCGTGTGCAGACCTATATGCGCAACCTGGAGCAGAAGGTACGCCATGAAGGCATGCAGGGCGAGATCAATATCCTGCGTTCAGATGCGGGGCTGATGACGGTGAAGATCGCCGAAGAGAACCCCGTCTATGCCGTGCTCTCCGGTCCCTCCGGCGGCGTGGCCGGCGCGCTTTATATCGCGCGCAAGGCCGGCTATCCCAATATTCTGACCTTCGATATGGGCGGAACATCAACCGATGTGGCGCTCTGCGAACAGGGCCAGCCCACGATTGCGCGCGAGACGATGCTCGGGTATTTCCGCGTCAAGGTGCCGAGCGTGAATGTGCACTCGGTTGGCGCCGGCGGCGGCTCGATTGCCCACGTCCCGGAGCTTACGAAAGCACTGCGCGTTGGCCCGCAGTCGGCGGGCGCCGAACCGGGACCGGCCTGCTATGGCAAAGGCGGCAGCGAACCCACCGTCACCGATGCCAACGTGGTCGTCGGGCACCTGCCACCAAGCCTGCTCGGCGGAGAGATGCGCCTGGATGTCGAGGCGGCGCGCAATGCCGTCGCGAAGATCGCCACGGCGCTTGGCCTGGGCATTGAGGAGGCAGCACAGGGCATTCTCGATATCGTGAATGAGAATATGGCCGGCGCGCTGCGCCTGGTCTCGGTGCAGCGCGGCTACGACCCGCGCAACTTCGCCCTGGTCGCCTTTGGAGGCGCGGGACCGATGCATGCCAACGCCGTCGCGAAGGTGATGGGCAGCTTCCCGGTGATTGTGCCGCCCTCGCCCGGCCTGCTCTGCGCTACCGGCGACCTGGTTGCCGACTTCCGCCAGGAGTTTGCGCGCACCTTTATTCGCACCTCCGATCAGACCAATACCGCCGAGGTGCAGGGCATTCTCGCCGAACTGGAGGGCGAGGCGACGAAGTGGCTGGAACTCGAAGGCATCCCACCGGCCAGCCAGATCGTCAGCTACGATGCCGATATGCGCTACTACCGGCAGGGCTACGAGATCCCCATCCAGTTTACCCTTGATGAGCTGAACGGGAATGGCCTTGACCTGCTCATCGAGCGCTTTAACCAGCTCCACGACCAGTACTACGGCTTCCGCATGGAAGGGACGCGGGTGGAGATCGTGAATCTGCGCGCCATCGCCATCGGCAAGATGACCGATCCAGCGCTGCCCGAAGGCGAACCTGATGGCGCGAGCGATGCGCGGGAGGCAGCGGTAGAGGGCCACCAGGTCTACTTCGGCGGGGAATGGCTGCCCACGACTATCTATGATCGCGCCAGGCTGCGCCCCGGCCATGTTATCCAGGGGCCAGCGATTGTGACCGAGTTCGACTCGACCACCGTTATTCTGCCCGGCTACAGCGGGCGGATTGATCGTTACTTCAACATCTTGATCCACCCTGCATAGGCCGAGGAAAGGATACGCTCAATGATAGATGTCAAGATAGCCGAAATCCCGAAAATAGAAATTGATCCGGTTACGCTCGATATCATCGAAAACGCGTTGAAGAATGCGCGCTTTGAGATGGATGCCGTGCTCTTTCGGACGGCGATGAGTCCGGTCATTCGCGAGCAGCACGATGAGTTTCCCATGATTACCGATCCGCAGGGGCGTATGGTGGTGGGTCAGTTCGGCAGCTACATCGCGGAAATGATGAATGAATACAAACATCCGGTGCGCCCCGGGGATGTGATCCTGACCTCCGATCCGTATCTCTGCGGCGGCGCGATCTCGCACGTCAACGACTGGCTCGTGCTGGTGCCGATCTTCTATGATGGCGAGCTGATCGGCTGGTCAAGCATGTTCGGCCACCAGATGGACAGCGGCGGGCCGCTGGCCGGTTCGCTGCCGACAGGGGCGCGCACGATTTTTGGTGAAGGAATCCGTATTCCCCCGGTCAAGGTCTTCGATCAGGGAAAGCTCCAGGAGGATGTCGTTGACCTGATTCTCAACAATGTGCGCCAGCCAGAAATGAATCGCGCCGACCTGATGGCGATTATCGCCGGCTGCCATACAGGAGAGAAGCGCGTCATGGAGCTGTGCGAGCGCTTCGGCAAAGAAACATATCTGGCCGCGTGCCAGGCGCTGCTGGATCGCACGTACCGGGCGATGGCGCAGCTCATCTTGCAGAATATCCCCGAGGAGCCGCAGTTCTTTGAAGACTGGATCGACGATGATGGCCTGGGCAATGGCCCGTTCAAGATGAAGCTGACGATCTGGCGCGAGGGGGACCACGCCTGGTTCGACTGGTCGGGCACCGATCCGCAGGCTCTCGGCCCGATCAACTTCTATCTCAACGAGGGCATGTTCAAGATGTTCATTGGCGTCTACCTCATCATGGTCTTCGATCCACAGATCCTGTTTAACGATGGCTTCTATCCGCTGCTTCACGTTGTCATTCCCGATGGCAGCCTGCTGCATCCCCGCTTCCCGGCTGCGCTTGGCTGTCGCACACACGCCCTGACGCGCCTCTTCGACGTGCTGGGCGGGGCGCTGGCGAGGAAGGCACCGGAGTATACAACCGCCGCCGGCTACGGCACCAGCCCCTACATGCTCTACTCCGGCTGGGATCGCCAGGGCAGCTTTTACTACGTCATGGAAATCAACTATGGCGGGTTGCCGGGGCGACCTGTCGGGGATGGCATCGATGGGCATTCCTGGTGGCCCCTGTTTGAGAACATCCCCACGGAGTACCTGGAGTCGTATTATCCGCTGCGCATCGAGAGCTATACCGGCATTCAGGACTCGGGGGGAGCGGGCTTCCATCGGGGCGGCAACGGCATCGAGAAGGTGTATGTATACCTGGAGCCGGGCGAGGTCTCGATTCATGATGATCGCTGGCTGACCTATCCATGGGGTATCCTGGGAGGGACGCCGGGCAGTCGTTCACAGAAGATCCTGCTGCGGGCGGACGGCAGCCAGCAGGCATTACCCTCCAAGTGCGATATGATCGAGGTGCAGCCGGGTGATCGCCTGATCTATCGCACCGCCGGCGGTGGCGGCTGGAAAGATCCCTTCGAGCGTCCCGCCGAACAGGTGTGCGACGATGTACGCAAGGGCCTGATCTCGCGCAAGAAAGCGCACGATGAATATGGCGTGGTGCTGACCGATGTGCTCACGCTCGACAAGGAAGCAACGCAGGCGCGGCGCGCGGCTTTGCGCACGGAACGCGAGGCTGCGGGCGGTATCAAAGATTTCGATTTCGGCCCTCCTCTGGAAGAGATCCTTGCCAGGGCCAGAGAGGAGACCGGTCTGGAGCCTCCGCGCCTGCCACGCCAGCTCTCGTGGTCTCCCATCGAGGATCCGGCAGCAGCACTGGAGCGGGTGCGCAGTCAGGGAGATCGGCAGATGTCGTTGAGCGAATAAGATCGGCGCCTCATCTTGATGCCATCAATGGTTTCAGTCGCGTGCTATCCCCGATCCCGGTAATCGCGTCCACATAGTCCTGAGCGCTGGCCGCGCGGTAGAGCGCGTGCGCCAGCGCCGCCCTGAAGTGCTGTACCGAACAACTCCTCAATCTATTGACCATTTTCCGGGAAATCAGTAAGATACGATATGGGCCGCTTTCCACTGAGGAGGCATTGATGCTCTTCCCTTTCCAGGAAACATTGTGTTGACCAGGGACGAGTTGACCATCACTCTACAAGCTGTATCCGATTGGCGACTTTTTCTCGTCTTGAGAGTGGAACGTTTGTGATCAGAGCACATTTCCCCATCGATCATTACGGGTATGAGATGCCGGGCGGGAAGTTTCCAGGTGTAGAGTAAGAGGTGTATGTCGTGTCATATGGACCATTCAGCGCCGATCAGGACGACCAGCCAGACATGTCCTTCTTATCTGAAACGGGGGAGCAGCCTTCGGAACAGGAAAGCTGGCAGGTAGAAGTTGTCGCAAGATGCCTGGCAGGAGATGAGCGCGCCTTCGCCCGCATTGTCGATGCCTATGGCGGCTTGTTGCTGCGCACGGCCTTCCTGCTGCTCAGGGATGAGGAAATGGCGAAAGATACTGTTCAGGATGCGTTTTTCCTGGCCTGGAAGCGCCTGGAGACGCTGCGCGACCCGGCGCTGTTGCGGCCCTGGCTGCTCAAAATCGTGGTCAATCAGACAACGAGCTTGAAAAGGCAACTGGCCCGCCAGGCCAGGCTCCTGCGCGAACGTCTCGGCAGCCCGGAGGCCCTGGCTGCCACCAACGGTGCCGCACCCGCGCTGGAGCAGAGGGAAGACTGGCTCGACATACAGGAGGCGCTGGCAGCGCTGCCTATGAATCAGCGCGTGGTTCTTGTGCTCTTTTACTACCATCGTCTCACGATGCCCGAGATCGCCGCGCTGCTAGGTGTCGCCGAGAACACGCTGCGCAAGCGCCTGCAAGCTGCTCTCAAGAACATCCGGCGCCGGTTGCGCATCGAGCTACCCCCTCCGCCAGCCCGCAAGGGCATGCTGGAACCGGAAGAGGAAAGGCCGCAGCTCAACCCCCGAGAGAGAGGAATATCATGAGCGACACCAACGGCGGAGTACACGAACCCGCTCGCCAATCGCCGCGCCATGACCCGCAGGCGCCGGCACACCCTTCCTATCCCGATGTCGATCCCCGCCTTGAAGCGGCGCTCATCTCCGCGTTGGAGCGGCAAGCCGCGCAGGTGCCTTTTCCCCCTGCCTTGCGCGAACATATCGTCGGCCACCTGCCTCCACGGCACGTTCGCCGCGCGCCTCGCCGTCTCGCGCTGGGACTGGCCGCTGCCCTGGTCATCGCGCTCTCTCTTTCGCTGACGTTGCTTCTCTGGCGGCCCCAACCCGCCCCGTTCCCGACGGGGCAGGCTCTCGCCTATCAGGTCGAGCGAACGATCCCGGCTCCCCCATCACTCTCTAAAGGGGTCAGCGTCATCGCGCTTGATCCCACCGGGCACCACCTGGTCTATGAGCCGGTCAATCAGCCCGGTGTCATGTATACGGCGGACCTTTCCGATCCCACCGCGACGAATGTGCTGGCAATGCGCGAGGCCCATAGCGCCAGCTGGGCGCCCGACGGCTCGGCACTGGTGACGGTTGTCACTCCGCCAGGGGCCGCCCAACCGCTGCTGGCACTGGTTCCCTACGGCAAATATATGTCTCCGCTCGGACCACACGCTCTCGCTGCCGACTGGTCCCCGGCGGGACAATCGATCACCTATGTCACGCAAGAGAAAGGGCCTGCGGCGTTGTGGGCGACTACGCGCGACGGGCACCCTACCCACCTGCTGGCAAAGATGTCGCTTTCGCTGCCCGTGCAGCGCCTGCTCTGGTCTCCCGATGGCAAACACCTGGCTCTGGTCGTGGCTGGCAATGGACCGGCAGGCCCAACCGCGCTCAGCCAGCCGGGGCGCGCGATCTATCTCATGGACAGGCAAAGCGGGCGGCTGCAAGAACTGGTGGCACCCGGAGACTTCACCATTGGCACCCTCGCCTGGTCTCCCGATAGCCGCCTGTTGACCTATGAGCGCCTTTCGGCAGAGGCAGGAACAAGCCTCCAGGCCATCAACGTTGCCACGGCACAAACCCGGCTCGCCATCCCTATTCATCACGCGCTGGCGGGCTGGAGCTGGTCCCCTGATAGCCACACCCTGATCTACAGCGATGGGGGAGCGCTCCGCGCGCGGACGCTCTCTGGCCCGCGCATCGTCCTGCCCGCAACCAGAGCGCAGCAGACCTTCCCAAACTTTCTGCGCGATGGCCGCATTCTTCTCCTCCAGTCCACGCCAACCGGGGAGGAACTGGTGCTGCTCCATCCGAAAACAGAATAATTTATAGGGTGTGTTGTGCAAGAAATCGTGCGAAGATCGATTTCTTGCACAACACACTCTATTTCTTGCGCGGCTGCACCGTGTGACCGCCCGGCCAGAGAAGGCGAAGGCGCTGAGCATCGAACATCCCTCACTGTCAGATTGCTATTACCAGAATGTACCAGATGGGGCGTCTTATGGGTATGCTGCATCCAGCAGGATGACACAACCGCCTCTGCCCACCGCGTGGGACCCTTCGCAGCACTTCTGATCCTGCTTTCTCCCCTGGATACAATGAAGAAAATAGCTATTCCTGGTCCGCAGCATCCGGGCAGAGGCATTACTTTTGAGAGGAACGAGTTCTGGTATGAGTTTTGTTGAGACAGCGAGGAATGGTACGCAAAGTCCCGGCCATATCAAGGAAGAGCCTGGCCCTGTGAGAGAGGCGGGTCGCCCCGGTTCCCCCGTCGCAGGGAATCTCGCCTGGGAGGAACAGCTCCTGGCAACGCACGGACGGACCTTCCATTTTGCCGCGCGTTTTTTCCCCCCCACTCTTCGCCGTCCTATCACCACCCTCTATGCCTTCTTCCGAACACTTGACGATCTGGTAGATGAGCCAGGTGAGCACAACCAGAGTGAAAGAGTGCGCGAGGAATTGTGCGCCTGGCATGCCTGGTTCACAATGCACGGTTCATCCCCGGCGCCCCGCGAACCTTTAGG
>Ga0209810_1003122_pt1 | contig 18086 bp, 17 predicted proteins | sample Coa_R1_7_FD_187159 | JGI IMG/M metagenome (GOLD analysis project Ga0209810, IMG submission 187159) | Surface soil microbial communities from Centralia Pennsylvania, which are recovering from an underground coalmine fire - Coalmine... | ecosystem: Environmental > Terrestrial > Soil > Unclassified...
CTCCGCCCATTTCTCGATCACTGTCGGGGCGGCGCCGGGCAGCATCGTGTAGGTGCGGATCTCGTAGAGGCCGCCGAGCTGGCGCGGTTCCATCTTCGGCGAGAACGGCGCCGCGATCGCGATCTTGCTCTCCATCTCGACGATGAACTCGCGGATGTTGGGCGGCCAGCCATTGAGCTTGCTCGCCTCGGCGCGCAGCCGGTCGCGCTCGCCCAGGGTCTCGTAGGGCCAGCAATGGATGATGCGGTTGAGCGGGCCGACCTCGGTGTGGAAGAATGCGCCGAGCGGCGACACCTTCGTGCGGCCGGAGGAGGCAAGCGCCTCGCCGAAACGTTTCTCGACCTCCGCCAGCGAGCCGGGCTGCAAGGTGTAGGTGCGCATTTCGAGGATCATCGACTTGCTCCTGGTCAGGTTCAGCAACCCATCTTAAGAGGAGAAGCGCGGCCCTGTCCAAGCCGCCATCCCCGCGCTTACGGCAAAAGCGCGAGCCGCTCGGCGAGAAGCGCGTAGAAGCCGTCGGCATAGATGCGGTGCATGACCTCGGCGTTGGCGGCGCGGCCGCTGACCCCGCGCCAATCGACGACGGTCATCCCCATCGTCAGCTCGCTGACGGTTTCGATGGCGACGTTGACGGCGCTGCCCTCGAACAATTCGGGCGCCAGCAGATAGGCGATCACGCACGGGTCGTGCAGCGGCAGCCCGTCGGGAAACCGGGTACTGTATTCTCCCGCCGCCGGCGTGAGCAGCTCCGCCGCCGCCATGCCGCAGCGATTGCCGAGGGCGCGGAGCCGCGCGATGCGCGGCGGCGTGCTCAGCGCTTGGTGCGTCAGATCGAGCGGGATCACGACGAGCGGAATGCCGCTGGCGAAGACGATGTCGGCGGCGTGCGGATCGACGTAGATGTTGAACTCGGCCGCCGGGGTGATGTTGCCGAGGGCGCGCGAGGCGCCCCCCATCAGCACCAGCTGCCGCACCCGCACCGCGATCTCCGGCGCCTTGACGAGCGCCATCGCGATGGTGGTCAGGGGGCCGAGGGCGCACAAGGTGACGCTGCCCGCCTCCTCGCGCCGCAGCGTCTCGACCAGAAAATCGACGCCATGCTGCGCTTGCGCCGGCCGGTCCGGCAGCGGCAGCACCAGCGAGCCGAGGCCGGAAGGCCCGTGCACATGCTCGGCCGTCACCAGCCTGCGGCCCATCGGCCGCGCGCATCCCGGGTGCACCGGCACGTCCGCCCGCCCCGCCAGTTCGCAGATCGACCGGGCGTTGCGCTCGGCCACCGCAAGCGGGACATTGCCTGCCACCGCCGTGACGCCGATTACCTCGACCTCCGCCGAGGCGAGCGCAAGCAGGATCGCGACGGCGTCGTCGATGCCGGGATCGGTATCGATGACGATCTTGCGGCGCATCCCTCAACCTGCCCGGATCAGCACGATACCGCCGCGCACGCCGATCGTCGCCGTGTTGGTGCGGATCGTCACCGCATTCTCCTGCTTGCTGAGCCGGCCGCCGACATAGCGCAGCACGCCGCGGGTGGCGGTCATCGCCAGCTGCCCGGTGCCGGTATTCGGGTCGTACACGAAGCGGTCGATCGTCAGGTCGGCGTTCGGGCCGATCGTCATCGCCGACTCGTCGAGAAACAGGATCTGCGTCTGCCCGTTGGCCGAGGTTGTGATGTGCTCGTTGTAGACGACCTCCTGCCCGATCACGATCGAGCGGACGGCGCCGCCGGGCGGCGACCCGGTAACGCTGGGGTTGACGCCGGACGCGACCCCGATTCGCTGCTGCGCCATCGCGGGCGCCGCGAGCAGGATCAGCGACAAGGCGGCGGGGACAAGCTGAGACGAACGCATCTTATTCTGCCTTCTCGAATTGCGGTGGGGTCAGCGGCACACGCGGCCGAAGATGGGGGTGTCCCAGTAGAACATGATGCGGCATTGCGGCTGCGGCGGCGTCTTCGCCGGCGGCTGGGTCGCGGCCTGCGCCTCGAAGCCGAGGAAGGCGCCCGCCAGCACCGCCATCGCGATAATCAAGGTGCGTTTCATCTGCCTCTCCGTCGAGAGCGGAGCCTCGATGCGCGATAGCTGGTGACGGGGTGGCGTCGCCGCCACGATGGCCTCGGCCGCGGGCCCCTGCCGCGGCCCGGCATGGCGATGTTGCAGACAATTCCCTATCCGTTCACGCCGAAGCGGCGTGCGAGAAATTCGGCGACGTCGGCGGCGCAGCGATCCGGGACGGCGTCGCAGATGTTGTGCGGCAGCCCCTCGTAGACGCGCATCTCGACATCGAAAAGCCGGCGGAACGGCTCGTAATTCGCGAGCGAGCCGACGGTCTCGCCGCCGGGCATGACGACCAGAGTCGGACAACGGATTGTATCGACCTCGCCGCTCCAGTCGTAGCTCGCCATCAGCAGCACGAATTTCGCGATGTAGGCAGGGTCGTTCTTCGCCGCCTCGTCGAGAAACCACTCCACGAGGCCGGGATCGGCGTCGGCGGGAAGCCGGTCGGCAATCGTCTCGGCCAGGAAGCCCCGCAGCCCCTTCGCCTGGATCTGCGGAATCCAGCTCGGCGCCTGGCTGTTCCTGAGGCCCGGCGTGGAGCCGAACAGCGCGAGGCTGCGGACCCTCTCGGGGCGGGTCATCGCGAGCTGCTGGCCGAGATAGCCGCCCGCCGAGTTGCCGACGATATGCGCTGCATCGAGGCCGAGATGGTCGAGCAACTCGGTGACATCCGCGACGAGCCGCTCCAAGGTCAATTCCCGCTCCGGCGGCGGCACCTGCGAGGCGCCGTGGCCGCGCAGGTCGAGCCGAACGACCCGCCAGCGCCGGGAGAGATGGGGAACCCAGCCGAAATAACGCCGTGCGCTGCCCATCGCCGCGTGCAGCAGCAGCACCGTCGGCGCCCGCCGCCACGGATCGGTGAAGTCGTCGATGTAGTAGGCGAGGTTCAGGCCGTCGCTGGTCGTGAAGCGGTTCATGCCGGTCTCCCGAGGGCAACGGTGCTATGATAATGCCGCCGCGAGCGAAACCCAGAACGGGAGGAGACGGTGGCTGAGGCAGCGGACGGCGGCGCCGGTCTGGCCGGATCGAACGGCAACGCGGCCGACTACTTCATCGACCGCCACATGCGCGGCGGCAACGGCGCGCGGCTTGCCTTCGCCGACCCGTGGCGGCGCTTGACCTACGGTAAGTTGCACGAGCGCTCCGCCGCCTTCGCCGGCGCCCTCTGCGACGCCGGCGTCGCGCGCGAGCAGCGGATCGCGCTGCTGCTGCTCGACACGGTCGATTTCCCGATCGCCTTCTGGGGCGCCATCCGCGCCGGCATCGTGCCGGTGCCGATCAACACGCTGCTGCCGCCGGACCTCGTCGCCTACATCCTCGGCGACAGCCGGGCGGTCGCGCTTGTCGTCTCGGCGCCGCTGTGGCCGGCGCTGCGCCCGCTGTTGCCGGCGCTGCCGCACCTGCGCCAAGTCATCGTCGCCGCCCCCGACGGCGGCGCCGCGGCGACGGCGGCGGGTGAAACGGGTCTTCCGCAATTTATCTCCAGCGCACGGCCGCAGCCGCAGCCGGCCGCCTGCTCCCGGGACGAGGTCGCCTTCTGGCTCTATTCTTCCGGCTCGACCGGCGCGCCGAAAGGCGCCCGCCACGTCCATTCGAGCCTGCGCGCCACCGCCGAGACCTATGGCGCCCAGGTCTTGCAGATCCGGCCCGACGACGTCGTGTTCTCCGCGGCCAAACTGTTCTTCGCCTACGGCCTCGGGAACGCGATGACGTTTCCGATGGCGGTCGGCGCCGCCGCCGTACTGTTGCCGGAGCGCCCGACGCCGGACGCGGTGCTCGGCGTCATGCGGCGCTCGCAGGCGACGATCTTCGCCGGCGTGCCCACCCTCTATGCCGCGCTGCTCGCCCACCCCGAGATCGGCCCCGGCGCCGGCTCCGATCGGCTGCGCCGCTGCATTTCGGCGGGCGAGGCGCTGCCCGCGCATATCGGCGAGCGGTGGCGCGAGGTCGTCGGCGTCGACATCCTCGATGGCATTGGCTCGACCGAGATGCTGCACATCTTCCTGTCGAACCGTCCCGACGGCATCCGTTACGGCACGACGGGGAAGCCGGTGCCGGGCTACGAGGTCCGCATCGTCGACGGCGACGGCCGGGACGTGCCGGACGGCGAGCAGGGCGAGCTGGTCGTGCGCGGGGCAAGCGCGGCCGACGGCTACTGGAACCAGCGCGACAAGTCGCGCCGTACGTTCCGCGGCGAATGGACCCACACCGGCGACACCTACATCCGCGACGCCGACGGCTACTACCGCTATTGCGGGCGCAGCGACGACATGCTGAAGGTCGGCGGCATCTGGGTCTCGCCATTCGAGGTCGAGGAGGCGCTCGGCGCCGACGAGGCGGTTCTGGAAGCCGCCGTCGTCGGCCACCCCGACGACGAGGGGCTGATCAAGCCCAAGGCGTTCGTCGTCTTGCGCCCGGCCGCCGCCGCCGACCCTGCCGCGCTGCGCGAGCGGCTGCAAATGCAGGTCAAAGAGCGCATCGGCGTCTGGAAATACCCGCGCTGGGTCGAGTTCGTGGAGACCCTACCCAAGACCGCGACGGGCAAGATCCAGCGCTACAAACTGCGCGTCTGACGGCGATCAGCCGCCGAGAGCGGTATCCAATCGAATGGAGCCGCTCCCTGCACAAGCCGCCATGGCGATGACGCGACAAAGAACGTTCGCACCTGATCGGGAACCGCTCTACGTCAGCGTTGATAGGCGGCGGCGTTGCGGACGAGGCCGGCATAGCGCTGCGGTGCACGCGCCTTGGTCATGATTACGTCGGGGCCTCGTCGCGGCGCCGGCGCCGGCGGCAGCGACACGGCCGAACCGCCCGAGCCGGCGCCGCAATTGCCCGAGCTGTGGGACACGACCCGCGGCGGGGCGCCGTTGCCCTGGGAGGTGATCTCGACGCTGCGCGTGCAGACGCCGTTCCCCAAGACCGTCGTCACCATCGAATAGCTCGCGCTGCCGGGCGGCAGCGTACCGACCGTCAGCGTGCTTGCGGCGGCGGGTTGCGCCGCCAGCGTCTCGGCCTGCCGCATCAGTGCGGCCGCCTGCCGGTCCATCTCGGCCGCGATCCGGTCGAGCTGGGCGAAGGCGCCGAACATCGGCGCCGGCATCGCGATGTCGAGCGGTAGCGGCTCTGTGCTGAACACGACTCTGGGCGGTGTATTGCCGGCGTATCGGATCTGCTCGAGGCTGCCGTCCGGGAGCCGAACGGTCAGTACATGCGTCCGCTGGCTTTGCGCCGTCGCCACGCCGCAGAAGCCGGCGAGCGACATGGCGGCGACTCCGATCCGGAGGGCGGTTCGCAACTTTCTCATGGCCATCTCCATGATTGCTGAAGACAGACACCTTTTATTGTAGTGCCGGAACGGGCCTGCGGAAGCGGCGCATGAAGTCGCAGAGAGAGGCGGTCGCCGCCCTTCAGGGAGGAGAGGGCGCTCAGTCTGAAGCGGCGCGGCGGATTGCCTCCCAGATCGCCGCCGGGGTGGCGGGACCGGCGAGTTCGGTGACGCCGAGCGGCGCCAGCGCGTCGAGGATGGCGTTGGCGATCGCGGGAAACCCGGCGATCGCCCCCGCCTCGCCGCAGCCCTTGACGCCGAGCGGGTTGGTCGTGCAGCGTGTGCCGTTGAAGGCGATGCTGTAGGCGGGAAGGTCGGCCGCTCGCGGCAGCGCGTAGTCCATGAAGGAGCCGGCGAGGAGCTGCCCGCTCTGCGGATCGTAGCGGCCGTGCTCCAGCAGCGCCTGTCCGATGCCCTGGGCAATCGCGCCGTGCACCTGGCCGACCGCGACCATAGGGTTGACGAGGACGCCGTAATCATCGACGGCGGTATATCGCACCACCTCGGCCCGGCCGGTCTCCGGATCGACCTCGACCTCCGCGACGTGCGTGCCGTTCGGGAACGTCATCCACTCGCGGGTCCAGGCGTAATACGTGTCGAGCGGCGTGCCGGCGGCGCGGGCGCGGGCGGCGACGTCGAGCAGCGCCACCGCCCGATCGGTGCCGGTCACCACGAAGCGGCCGTCCTCGAAGCCGATGTCGGCCTCGGCTGCTTCCAGCATCTCGGCGGCGATCCGCCGGCCCTTCTCGATAATCTGCTCGGAGGCGCGCCAGATCGCGGTGCCGCCCATGTAGGTCGCGCGCGAGCTGCCGTGCCCGCCGCCGATCGGGGTCAGGTCGGTGTCGCCCTGGCGCAGGCGGATCAGCGCGTTCGGCACGCCGAGCCGGTCGGCGAGGATCTGCGGAAACGTCGTCTCGTGGCCCTGCCCGATCGTCTGCGTGCCGGTGATCAGGGACACCGTGCCGTCGTCCTCGAAGCGGACATCGACGTTTTCGGATGGCGAGCCGCCGGTACCCTTGATGTGATAGGCGAAGCCGAGGCCGCGGCGCCGCCCACCCGCCTCGCTGTCGCCCCGGCGGGCGGCGAAGCCGGCCGTATCGGCCGCCGCCAAGGCGCGCTCGAAGGTCTCCGGAAAGGCGCCGCTGTCGACCCGGTTGCCGACCGCGTTGGTCAGCGGCATCGCGCCTGCCGGCACGAGGTTGCGGCGGCGCAATTCGGCGCGGTCGAACCCGCATTGCCGCGCCGCCTTGTCGATCAGCCGTTCGACGATGTTGTTGGCTTCGGCGTAGCCGGGGCCGCGCAAGACCCCGATCGGCGCGGTGTTCGTGAACACGGCGCAAATGTGCAGATCGACGGCCGGGATCGCGTACACCGTGCCGGGCAGGAAGGCGTACTGAAACGTCTGCACCGCCGCGGCGCTGCCGGCGAGATAGGCGCCGAGATTGGCGACGCTTTCGACGCGGAGAGCGAGAAAGCGGCCGTCGGCGTCGAGTGCCAGCGACGCCTCGGCGATCTGGTCGCGGCCCTGGTGGTCGGCGAGGAAGACCTCGCTGCGGGTCGCGATCCACTTGACCGGTCGGCCCACCCGCCGCGCCGCCCACGGGATCAGCGCGTGCTCCGGGTAGACGAAGTTCTTGGCGCCGAAGCCGCCGCCGACATCGGGTGCGACGAGCCGCACGGCCGCCGAGGGCACGCCGAGCGCCCGCGCCGCCTGGTCCCGCGTCGCGTGCAGGCTCTGCGACGAAACCTGCGCGGTATAGCGGCCCGTGTCCGGGTCGTAGAGGCCGACGACGCCGCGCGGCTCCATCGGGTTGGTGACGACGCGGTGATTGTCGAGACGGAGGCTGACGACATGCGCCGCGGCGGCGAACCCGGCCGCGGCGGCCGCGGCGTCGCCGGTACGCCAGTCGAGGCAGATGTTGCCCGGGACCTTCTCGGACAGGAGCGGCGCGCCGGGCGCGCGCGCCGCCTCGGCGGTCGCGACCGCCGCCAGCGGACTGTAACGGACCGCGACAAGTTCGGCGGCGTCGAACGCCTCGTCCCGCGTCTCGGCCACGATCAGCGCCACGGCCTCACCGGCGTACCGTACCTTGTCCGCAGCCAACAGCGGCTGAGGTTCGAAGGCAAACGGGTCTCCTGTCTGCGTGTTCGCCACTGCCCCCGGTGGCAGCGGCGACAGCCCGTCGGCCGCCGCCTCGGCCGCCGTCAGCACCGCCAGCACTCCCGGCGCCGCGCAGCCTGCCGTCGTGTCGATGCCGTCGATGCGCGCGTGCGCGTGCGGCGAGCGCAGCACGACCGCGTGCGCTGCGTGCTCGAAACGGAGATCGTCGAGATAGCGCCCCCGCCCGGTCAGGAAGCGTTCGTCCTCGCGGCGCTTGGGGCTGTCGCCGATGCCATGGCGTGCCCTGGTCATTGGGCCGCCGTCATTCTTCAAGGTCGTCGGAATGGCCCGAGCCACGTTTTACGGGAAGAGGCTCAGAGCCGCGGCACATAAGGCGCGAGGCGGCCGCCGAGGCGGACCGGCTCGATACGCCGGGCGAGACCGCTCGTATCGTCGGTGACGAGAAAAACGCCGCACAAGGTCGCCTCGCCGTCAGCGACCTGCGGCTTCTCGCCCGGCATCTTGGTCACGAAGCGGCGCAAGGACGGCTCCTTCTGCATGCCGATGACGGAATCGTAGTCGCCGCACATGCCGGCGTCGGTCATGTAGGCGGTGCCGCCGGGCAGGATCTGCGCGTCCGCCGTCGGCACGTGCGTATGCGTCCCGACCACGGCCGAGACCCGGCCATCGACGTAATTCGCCAGCGCCATCTTCTCGCTTGAAGCCTCGGCGTGGAAATCGACGACGATCGCCGTTCCGTTGCCGAGCGGCCGGTCGGCGAGAACCTCCCGCAGCCGCGCGAACGGGTCGTCGAGCGCGTCCATGAACAGCCGCCCCATCAGGTTGACGACGAGCGCCGCGCGGCCGTCCGCCAGCGGGTGCAGGCGCCAGCCGCTGCCCGGCGTCCCCGGCGGGAAGTTCGCCGGCCGCAGCAGCAGCGGGTCGCGCGCGATGTAGGGGATGACCTCGCGCTGGTCCCAGACATGGTTGCCGGTCGTCAGGACATCGGCGCCGGCATCGTAGAGCTCGCCGGCGAGCCGCTCGGTAATGCCGAAGCCGTGCGCCGCGTTCTCGGCATTGACGATCGCGAGGTCGATCGCAAGCGCGCGCCGCAGCCCGGGCAGATGCGCCTTGACCGCCTCACGCCCCGACCGCCCCATCACGTCGCCGCAGAACAGGATGTTCACGCCAAACGCTCCACGCCGGCCTCACCTGCCCAACGCGTACGGGGCCGCGCGCGATCCCGCAAGAGCATTCGATGCGCGCCGAAGGAAGTGCAGGGTGGAGCCGCCTCGGCCGTTGGCGTGAAACCCTCCGTGGCCCGCCGTAGCAGGTGGGCGCCATATGCCGGAACCACGATCCCGGCAGGGACAGCTCCCAAGAGGTAGGAATCGGCCCCGGGGTAACTAGCAGCCTGACGCGCCGCGCAGCCCCACCCCGCCGTGCTTAGCTAGGACGTCTCGAAGCGCGCTGCAATACTTTCGATGCGCGCGGCGATGCTGTGGATGCCGCTGACCGCCGGACCGACCGCCGGGGTCGGCGCCACCCGCGGCGTGACGCTGCGCCGCGCCGCCACCTCGTGCGCATCCGACAGCTCGTCGGCGATGACGATTGCCGCCATCAGCAACAGGCGCGCCTCGCCGGCCTGGCCGGCATTGCGCATCAGTTCGCCGACCTTGGAGTCGACGTATTGCGCCAGCTGGCGGATGCGCGATTCCTGGCCGTCGTCGCAGCTGAGCTGAAAGGGCCGGCCGTTCACGTTGACGACGATCTCGCCCATGTCAGGCCTCCCCGAGAACTTGCCCAATCCGCGCCAGCGCCGCATCGACGTGCGCGACGATTGCCGCGGTCAGCCGGCGCCTCTCCTCCTCCGCCTCGCGGTCGATCTCGGCGGCCGCCGTCGGCTCCGGCAGCTCAACCGCGGCCGCTTCGAGCCGGGCGACGGCCTGTTCGAGCCGCGCCAGGGCTTCCTCCAATTCGCTCATGACGCGAGCTTAGAGAGGGCCGGGACGGCGCGCAACGACGCCGCGCCGAACTCAGCGCACGCGCTCGTATTTCTGCAGCGAGCGGATGAAGGCCGGGCGCGGCGTGTCGAAGAATTGCGGCCACTGCGTCCACGAGACCTCGCCGACATAGAGGTCGCCGCGCGAGTCGACGGCAAGCCCGTGCGGGCCGAGGAACGCGGTCGGCGCGGTTCCCGCGTGGGGATCGCCGAACCGCGACAACAGCTTCCCCTGATGATCGACGATGCTGATGCGCGGCCCGAGGTTCGGGCTGTTGCGGTTGACCGCCATGACCGGGCCGAGCTCGCCGATGTAGCACACCGGGTGGCGGGTATAGTCCATGTAGAGGCCGCACGGCCGGTGCAGGTTGTTCCACTGCGCCTCGTACTTGCCGTTGCCGTCGAACACCTGGACGCGGTGGTTCTCGCGGTCGGCGACGTAGACCCAGCCGTCGGCGTCGGTGCAGATGTTGTGGACGATGTTGAACTGTCCCGGATCCGTGCCCGGCTCGCCCCACGACAGCAGCAGCTTGCCGTCGGGCGAATATTTATGGACGCGGGCGTTGCCGTAACCGTCCGAGACGTAGATCTCGCCCTTCGGCGACAGCGCCGTATGAGTGCAGCGGTGAAACGGTTCGCCGCTCATGTACTCCGCCGGCTTGCCCGGCACCCCCAGCTCCAGCAGCACCTTGCCGTCGAGCGAGCATTTGCGGACGAAATGGCCGCCGTCGTCGGTCAGGTAGATCGAGTCGTCCGGCCCCATGTGCACCCCGTGGGCGCGCGGGTATTCGCCTTCACCCCAGGAGCGCAGGAAGTTGCCGTCGCGGTCGAACACCATGACGGGATGGTCGCCGCGGTTGAAGACGTAGACGTTGTCCTTCTTGTCGACCCCGACCGCGCCGACCTCCTTGAACGACCAGCCATCGGGCAGCTTCGCCCAGTCCTCGATGATGCGGTACTTGTAGTCGCCGCTGCCGACGATCGTTGCCATGTGCTCCTCCCCAAGCGCGTCGGCCGCAGCCTAGCCGGGCGGCCTCAATCCGGCAACCGGCCGGGCTGGGTCGCCCGTCGCGGTCATTGCCCGACTGGGTGTTTACCCCCGTTCTTCTACCAGCGCGGGGAAGTCCCAAATAAAATTCACCGATGTTTCAAATTATTGCCGCTTTTGATTAGCCGCAATTTTACTTATTGAGACATACCGTCACAAAACCAAGCACGTTCCCACCGCCGCAGCGTCGGCTGCGGTGGCCCCTCACCTCTTGATCGCAAACATCGGAGACTGAAGGACCGTGCGCAACACGCTAGTTTTTGCTGTGCTCTTCTCTCTCGTATCCGCCACAACAGGACAAGCCAATCCTCAACCCCTATTTCACCAGTATCGCGCCTACGTCACCGGCTACAACACGGTCCCGGAGCAGACCGACGGCACCCCCTGCATTGCCGCCTCCGGCGACAATATCTGCGGCCGCACCGACACAGTCGCCTGCCCGCGCCGCATTCCGCTCGGCACCTACCTGCAGATCCGCGGCGCCACCTACGTTTGCGAAGATCGGCTGGCGCGGAAATACGACAGCCGCTTCGACATCAGCTGCGACAAGGACATGAACTGCCCCGGCCAAGTCACGGGATGGGCGGTGATCCGGGTTTTCGGTCCCGAGCGGCGAGAACCTGTGATCGCGGCGGCGGCCCAGGCCTTCGTCCGCGCCATGCATCGCCGGCTCGTGTGGCACGGGCGCGGGCACCCTCGGCGGACACTCTTGTAACCAACCCCGCTTCAGGGCGTTTGCGGCCGGACAAAGCCACGATACATTTGCCGGCCATGAGCGCTCCCTCCGACGCCGCTTCCGCGACCGCCCCGCCCCTCCCCGCTCCCAAGGACCCGAAGCTGCGCCACATGGCGGACGCGTTGCGCGCGCTCGCGATGGACGCGGTCGAGAAGGCGAAGTCGGGGCATCCCGGGATGCCGATGGGAATGGCGGATGCGGCGACCGTGCTATTCTCCGAGTTCCTGCGCTTCGACCCGACGGCGCCGGAGTGGCCGGACCGCGACCGCTTCGTGCTGTCGGCCGGGCATGGCTCGATGCTGCTCTACGGCCTCTTGCATCTGACCGGCTATCCGGACATGACGCTCGACGAGCTGAAGCATTTCCGCCAGCTCGGCAGCCGCACCGCCGGCCACCCCGAGCGCGGCCTCGCGCCCGGGATCGAAACGACGACCGGCCCGCTCGGCCAGGGCCTCGCCAACGCCGTCGGCATGGCGCTCGCCGAGCGCATGTTGGCGGCCGAGTTTGGCGAAGACATCGTCGATCACCGCACCTACGCAATCGCTGGCGACGGCTGTCTGATGGAGGGGATCAGCCACGAGGCGCTCTCCCTGGCGGGCCATCTCCGCCTGTCGCGCCTCATCGTGCTGTGGGACAACAATTCGGTCTCGATCGACGGCCCGACCGACCTCGCGGTCTCGGACGACCAGCTCGAACGCTTCCGCGCCCATGGCTGGGCGACCGAGTCGGTGGACGGGCACGATCACGCCGCGGTTCGAGAGGCGCTCCGGCGGGCGCAGGGGAGCGATCGGCCGACCCTTATCGCCTGCCGCACGACGATTGCGTTCGGCGCGCCGACCAAGGCCGGGACCGCGGCGGCCCACGGCAGCCCGCTCGGCGCCGAGGAGATCGCCGCCGCCCGCCGGCGGCTCGGCTGGACCTCGCCGCCATTTGAAATCCCGGAAGACGTGCGCGCTTGGTGGCGCAACGCCGGCGCCCGGGGCGGTGTTGTCCGCAAGGCGTGGGAGGAGCGGCTGCAGCGGCTCGAACCAAAGCGGCGGACAGAGTTCCTGCGCCGGTTCAAGGGCGAACTGCCGGCGGAACTCGACGGCGCGATCGGCGAGTTGTGCGACGAATTTCGCGCCAAGAACGCCAAGCTCGCAACCCGCCAGGCGTCCGGCAGCTGCCTCGACAAGCTCGTCCACGTCGTACCGGAACTGGCCGGCGGCTCGGCCGATCTGACGCCCTCGAACAACACCAAGGCCAAGGACCAGAAGGACGTAAAGACGGGCGACTTCAGCGGCCGCTACATCCGATACGGCGTGCGCGAGCACGGCATGGCGGCGGCGATGAACGGCATCGCCGCGCATGGCGGCCTCATCCCCTACGGCGGCTCGTTCCTGACCTTCACCGACTATTGCCGGCCCTCGATCCGCCTGTCGGCGCTGATGGAGCTCGGCGTCATCTACGTAATGACCCACGACTCGATCGGGCTCGGCGAGGACGGCCCGACACACCAGCCCATCGAGCAGCTCGCGGCGCTGCGCGCCATCCCACGCCTGTTCCTGTTCCGCCCGGCCGACGCCGTCGAGACCGCCGAGTGCTGGGAATTGGCGCTGAAGCGCCGACACGGCGGACCCTCGGTGCTGGCGCTGACCCGGCAAGGGGTGCCGCTGCTGCGCACCGCCGGCGCCATCGAGGGCAGCGACCGCAATCTCTGCGCCCGCGGCGCCTACGTCCTCGCGGACGAGCCGCACGCGCGCCAGGTGACGCTGCTCGCCACGGGATCCGAGGTTTCGCTGGCGATGGAAGCGCGCGAGATGCTGGCGCGCGACGGGATCGTCGCGGCGGTCGTCTCGATGCCGTGCTGGGAATTGTTCGAGGAGCAGCCGCAGGCCTATCGCGACGCCGTGCTCGGCACGACGCCGCGCGTCGGGGTCGAGGCGGCGGTGCGCTTCGGCTGGGACCGCTGGCTCGGACCGAACGCGGCCTTCATCGGCATGACGGAATTCGGCGCCTCGGCGCCGGCCGAGGCCCTGTTTCCGCATTTCGGCATCACCGCCGAAAGAGTTGCTGACGCGGCGCGCTCGCTTCTATAGCAGTTCAAATTTGGAGTTTCGCGCCGGACTTCAGCTCCCTTAGAAGCTCGTCACCCGCGGACTTGACCCGCGGGTCTCGGGGCCGCTCCCGAGATGGCCGGGTCAAGCCCGGCCATGACGCCGAGAGCGGTCGGTCGAAACATCTTGGAGGGACAAGCCATGGCGGTACGGGTTGCGATCAACGGGTTCGGGCGCATCGGCCGGCTGGTCCTGCGCGCCGCTTACGAGCACAAGCACACCGAGATCCAGGTCGTCGGCATCAACGATCTCGGGCCGGTCGCGACGAACGCGCACCTCCTCAAATACGACAGCGTGCACGGGCGGTTTCCCGGCGAGGTCACGTCCGGCGACAATTGGATGGATATCGGCCGCGGCAAGATCCGCGTCACCGCCGAGCGCGACCCGGCGAAACTGCCGTGGCGCGAGCTCGGGGTCGATGTCGCGCTCGAATGTACAGGCATCTTCACCAAGCGCGAGGCCGCCGCGAAGCACCTCGAGGCCGGCGCCAAGAAGGTCATCGTCTCCGCCCCTGCCGACGGCGCCGATCTGACGATCGTCATGGGCGTCAACCACGAGGAGCTGAAGCCCGAGCACAAGGTCATCTCCAACGGCTCGTGCACGACCAATTGCCTCGCGCCGGTGGCCTATGTGCTGCACCAGGGGGTCGGCATCGAGCGCGGCTTCATGACGACGATCCATTCCTATACTGGCGATCAGAGCCTACAGGATACGCTCCACAGCGACCTGCGGCGGGCGCGCGCCGCGGCGCTGTCGATGATCCCGACCTCGACCGGGGCGGCGCGGGCGATCGGCCTCGTGCTGCCGGCGCTCAAGGGCAAGCTCGACGGCACCGCGATCCGGGTGCCGACGGCGAACGTGTCGCTGATCGACCTGACCTTCGACGCCGCGCGCGAGACGACCGCGGAGGAGGTCAACGGCCTGATGGAGCAGGCGGCGCAGTCGAACCGGCTGCAGGGCATCCTCGGCATCAACAAGGCGCCGACCGTGTCGTGCGACTTCAACCACGACTCGCACAGCTCGACCTTCGACGTGACCCAGACCCAGGTGCTCGACAAGCGTTTCGTGCGCGTCCTGTCCTGGTACGACAACGAATGGGGCTTCTCGAACCGGATGGTCGAGGTCGCCGCGCATTTCGGCGCGATGAATTAAGCGGCCGCAGCCCCCCACCCCTGCCCTCCCCCGCTTGCGGGGGAGGGAGACGCGCGGCATGCAGGGTTCTTCACCACAAGCGGGGAAGAGACGCGCGTCTGCGGGGTCGTCCCCTTCCCCGCAAGCGGGGGAGGGGACAGGATGGGGTCCCCGATTGCGAAATTATGTCTCCGTCCCTCGCTTCGCCTGTCATCGTCGTCCATTCGCTGCCGCAGGCGGTCGCGGTGTTGCAGGAGGCGGCGAAGGTTGGGCGGGCAGTGACGCTGCTGAGCGCGCCGGGCGCCGGCGCTTCGGCCGGTCCGGGGTGGTTCGGCAACGTCGTCGCGGCGGCGCGCGCAGAGGTGCCGGCGGCGCGATTCACAGCGCTGCTCGATTGCGGCGACGAGAACGGGGCGGCGCTGGCGGCGATCCGCTACGGCATTGAGGGCATCGTCTTCACCGGCCGCGCCGACGTGGCGGCGCGCCTCGCCGATCTGGCCGCGCGCCAAGGCGCGTCGCTGTTGACGCAGCGGCCCCGCGAGGATCTCGATCTCGCCAGCGAATTTTTCGCCGACGACGAGCGCTTGCACCGGCGCTGCGCCGAGTTCCTCGCCACCGTCACAGGCATTTGTTAAACCGGGACGCGCAGCATCCAGCCGCGCCAACCGGACGAGGGAGATCGCGCATGGCCATCGGATATGACAAGCCGCTCTACATCCTGCCGTTCGACCATCGCGCCTCGTTCGAGAAGGGGCTCTTCGGCTTTACCGCGCCGCTCTCAGCCGAGCAGACCGCGACCGTCGCGGCGAGCAAGCGCGTCGTCTATGACGGGCTGAAGCTGGCGCTGACCAAGGGCGTGCCGAAGGAGGCGGCCGGGATCCTCGTCGACGAGCAGTTCGGCGCCGACATCCTGCGCGACGCCCGCGCCCAAGGGCTTGTCACCGCGTGCCCGGCCGAGAAAAGCGGACAGGACGAGTTCGATTTCGAGTACGGCGCCAAGTGGCGCGACCATATCGCCGAGTTCAAGCCGACCTTCATCAAGGCGCTGGTGCGCTACAACCCGGAGGGCGACGAGGCGATGAACCGCCGCCAGGCGGCGCGACTCCGGGAACTCGGCGAGTATGCGCACCAGAACGGCCATTACTTCATGTTCGAGCTGCTGGTGCCGATGACGGCGGAACAGAAGGACCGGCTCGAAGGCGACCAGCACCTCTACGACCTGCACCTGCGGCCGTCGCTGATGATCGCGGCGATTAAGGAATTGCAGGCTGCCGGGGTCGAGCCGGATGTGTGGAAGATCGAGGGGCTCGATCGCCGCGACGACGCCGCCGCGGTCGCCGCCGCCACTAGGCACGACGGGCGCGACAAGGTCGGCTGCATCCTCTTGGGCCGCGGCTCCAACGAGGCCGGCATCGTGCATTGGCTCAAGGAGGCAGCGCCGCTGCCGGCCTTCATCGGCTTTGCCGTCGGCCGCACGTCGTTCTGGGAACCGCTCGCGGCCTTGCGCGACAAGAAGATGTCGCGCGAGGCCGCCGTCGCGCAGATCGCCGACAATTACCTCAAATGGGTCCACACCTTCGAGGAGGCCCGCAAGGGCTGACCAAGAACCCCTCTCCCGCACCGCGGGAGAGGGTGGCGCCCCGGCACAGCCGGGGCGACGGGTGAGGGTGCGGCGAGCGGAGGGACCCTCACCCTCCCATCGCTGCGCGATGGGTCCCTCCCTCTCCCGCGGTGCGGGAGAGGGGTTGACGTCAGGGTGGGGGCTTCGGGGCGCAGCGAACGGCGCAGACGGCAACGGTCGAACCCAGCGCGATCGTCACGAAGGCGGCGCGCCAGCCGGCAACGCTGCCGGCGCCGCCGAACCAGTCGAGCGCTAGCCCGACCGCCACCGGCCCGAGAAAGCCGGTGGCGTAGCCGGCGAGGGCATAGATCGCGAGCGCCGACCCGCGCCGCGCCGGATCCGCCGCCAGCACGGCGCCGCCGGCGAGCGCACCGACATCGGCGAAGCTGGTGATCTGCACCAGGATCAGCAGACCCATGACCAGCGGCGCCGGCCCGCCGGCGGTGGCCGCCAGTCCGAGGCAGACCAATACCGACGCGGCGCACGCGCCCGTGATCGCGCGCTGCCGCCCATACTTCGCCGCGAGCTCGGCGACGGCGATGCTGACCGGCAGCCCGGCGAGCGAGGCGAGGCCGGCGACGACCCCCAGCGGCGGCAAGGACAAATGGTTCCCCGGCAGGCCGATTGTCCACGCGAGATACGCGACGAACCACACCCGGACCGCGAAAACCTCCCAGGTGTTGCCGGCGAACCCGACGACATATGCCATCAGGCCGCGGTTGCGCAGCACCGGTGCGAATTCGAGCAGCCGCCGCACCGTCGGCCGGCCCCCCGGCGCCGGCGGCAACAACGCGATCCCCGCCATCGCCAGGAGCGGCCCGAAGGCGCCGGCGACGAACGTCGCGCGCCACCCGAACGCGGCATCGACCACCCCCGCGAGCGCCAGAGATACTGCGCCGCCGATCGCGTAGCAGGAGGTGTAGAGGGCGGCGGCTCGCGCCTGCTGCGCCTCGCCGACCCGGTCGACCAGGAGCTTCATCCCCGGCATGTGCACGCCGGCGAAGGCAATGCCGCCGAGGAAGCGCAGCAGCATCGCAATCCAGAACCCGTGCGCCCACACGGCGAAGCCAAGGCTGGCGGCGGCGCCGAGGGCGCAGCTCAGGACATAGAACAGGCGGCCGTCGAGGCGGTCGGCGGCGCTGCCTAACAGCGGCACTGCCAGCGCATACCCGGCGAAATAAATGCCCCCGATCCAGCCCGACTGATCGGCGCTGAGGCCCCAGTCGCGGGCGATTTCGTGCAACGTCGTCGCGAAGGTCAGCAGCGGGGTCAGGTTCGCGACCAGCCCGAACAGCAGGATCGCTGTGCTGCGCAATGCCGCGCCGCGCGGCATCGCCGCGGGCACCGCTCCCGAAATCGCCAGCGGCTGGTCGAGCCGATCGGTCATTCTTGTTGCTCTTTCCGGAGCCGCCGGGGACCCGGTTCAGGCCCCTCGCCTCAAACCCGCGCTTTTGCTAAAACGTCGCACTCCCACGCTGGCCCCGGAAGGAACCCGCCGATGAAGATCAACGGACAGGTTGCCAAAATCCTCAGCCACTACGACAGCGACAACCCCGGCACGAAGATGAACCTCGCCCGCATTCTGATGCAGGGCAAGCTCGGCGGCACGGGAAAGATGGTGATCCTGCCCGTGGACCAGGGGTTCGAGCACGGGCCGGCGCGCAGCTTTGCGCCGAACCCGCCGGCCTACGACCCGGCCTACCACTACGAGCTGGCGATCGAGGCCGGCCTCAGCGCCTACGCCGCGCCGTTCGGCTCGCTCGCCGCCGGCGCCGCCAACTATGCGGGACGCATCCCGACGATCCTCAAGGTCAACAGCGCGAACAGCCTGTCGCGGCTGAAGGAGAACGCGACGCAGGCGATCACGGCCAGCGTCAAGGACGCGCTGCAGCTCGGCTGCTCGGCGATCGGCTTCACGATCTACCCCGGCTCCGACGCGGCATTTGATCAGATGAGCGACATTGCC
>Ga0209810_1003123_pt1 | contig 18080 bp, 12 predicted proteins | sample Coa_R1_7_FD_187159 | JGI IMG/M metagenome (GOLD analysis project Ga0209810, IMG submission 187159) | Surface soil microbial communities from Centralia Pennsylvania, which are recovering from an underground coalmine fire - Coalmine... | ecosystem: Environmental > Terrestrial > Soil > Unclassified...
GAGGTCGAGCGGCGCGCCGAACGGGTTCCCGAAGACGGCCGGGCGGCGCAGCCAGCGCTGACCCATCACCAGCGCGGCCACGAAGAAGACGACGACGAAGTCGAACAGACCGTTCCACTTCGAGTCCGCGACGAGCGCGGCGAACAGCGCGAGCGCGACCCACCAGACGCGCGCGTCGGCGGCGCGGATCGTCGTTCCCGCGACGTCGGCGGTCGCGTCGGGCCGGTACGTCGCGCTCGCCGTCGGCGTCACGTACGACAGCGTGCCGGTCGCGTCGACCGTGCGCTGCAGCCCGTCGGCCTGCTCGCGCACGACCGGCTTGTCCTTGCGCACCGCGGCCAGCGCGAGCGACGCGCCCTCCGGCGTCTCGAGCCGGAGACCCGTCGCATCGCCCGCGATCACCCGCGATCCGTCGGCGTAGGAGACCTCCGAGGCGGGCGGCGACACGCGCGGGACGACCAGCGTCCGCCCGAGGAGCCACACGAGCAGGAAGGTCCACACGAACGCGACCTGCTGCGCCGACCCGACGTAGTCGACGCCGCGGACGGTGATCGGTCCGGAGGCGTGCGGGACGACCCACAATGCGACGACGAGCCCGGCGACGATCCCGGCGGCGGCGGTGGCGCCGAGCGCGACGGCGCCCGGGCGCATCAGCGGGACGCGCCGCGCGACCTGCGCGGCGAGCCACAGCCGGTAGAACGCGTAGAGCGTGAGCAGCGAAAAGAACGCGACGGTGATCTCGGGCGTCGCGATCCGCGACTGCACGTAGTGGAAGCCGTCGCAGGCCAGCATCAGCGCCGCGAACGCCGCGAACGGCGTCGAGCCGCACAGCCGCTTCGCGAAGCAGTAGACGACGCCGACCGTGAGCGCGCCGACCACGACGTTCAGGAAGCGCCAGCCCAGCGCGGTGTCTCCCAGCCCGTGCAGCCCGCCGAACAGCATCATCGAAAGCGTGATGATGAGCTTCGTGAGCGGCGGATGGGTGAACTCGAACGGCCCCCAGCCGCTCACGTCGAGATGCTTGAGGTACTCTTCGCCGGCCCGGGCATAGTAGATCTCGTCGAAGATCTTGTCGGGCGGATACCAGACCCACGCCACCATCACGACGAACGACGCGAGGGTCATCCCGCCGGCGATCAGCCAGTCGACGCGCGTCATCGCGGCGATGCCCTCGCGCGGATCGAACCACGCGCGGCCGCGCGCGAAGATCCGCGCGAGCCCGAACGCGTCGGCGGTCAGCTCGTCGCGCGCCCCGTGCGCCGGAGCCGCCGCGACCGCTTCGCCCGCGTTCCCGAGATACCGGAACGTGAGCCAGAAGAGCAGCGCGACGTTGGCGAGCGCCGCGGGATGCGAGACGAGCGGCCAGAGATTCGTCGGATCGGGGCCGTTCGGCAGCTTCGCCTCCATCACGACCTGGTAGGCGAACGAGTACGCGAGGTTGAGGTACATCGTCACGCTCAGGACGATCGCCGACCAGAAGCCCGTGCGGCCGAAGGCGACGAGCGGCATCGCGAGCAGAAAGGCGCCGTAGATGTACCGCTCGTGCATCCGGGTCGCCAGCACGAAGAAGGCGAGCGCGCACAGCATCGCGCCTTCGAGCAGCGCGCGCTCGTCCCGGCGCTGCAGGTAGCGGCCGACGATCAGCGCCGTCGCCGCCGCGACGAGCCCGATCCCCCACGCCCACAGCGGCCCGGCGGCGAAGCCGAAGATCGAAAGCGGGACCGAATCGGACTGCCAGAACGGCTGCCGCACCGCGTACAGCGAGAACGCGTTCACGCTGTTGTAGGCGTACACGCCGCTGCCGAACGTGTAGCGCCCCAGCAGCCAGCCGAGGACGTCGGCCTGCGGGTGGAACAGCAGGCCGACCAGCACGGCGAACACGAACGCCGCGACGATACCGAGCGCCGTCCCGGCGAGGCGGCGCGCGCGCACCGGCGCGTCGGCCGTCGCGAAGGGATACGCGAGCAGCATGAAGCCGACCGTCGCGGCTTGCGGCTTCATCAGCAGCGAGAACCCGAACGCGAGCCACGCCCACGTCAGCCGGGGGACGGTCTTCCGTTCCTCGTCGCCGGCGCGCAGCACGCACCACAGCGCGACGAGCACGAGCCCCCACGAGACCGAGTCGACCTGCCCCCAGTACGCGGAGACGTAGATCGCGCCGGGATTGAGCGCGAGCAGCGCCGCCGCGACGAGCGCGACCGTGCGGCTCGCGTACCGGCGCGCGATCGCGAACACGAGGCCGGCGTCGACGAGGTCCATCGCGATCGCCGGCAGCTTCACCAGCGCGCGCAGGATCGAATAGCCGTGCGCGGGATCGGCCGCGCTCCCGGGGACGAGCGCGTAGAGGTGGCCGATCACCCAGAGCACGAGGAAATAGCCCGGCGGGTAGTCGGCGAAGCCCGCGTTCTTGTAGAACAGCCACGGCGGGTTGTCGCGCAGCGTCGTCGCCCACGACTCGAACGCGCCGATGTCGTTGTGGAAGCCTTCGCTGCCGATGAACAGCAGCCGCAGGACGAGCCCCGCGCCGAGGATCGCGGCGAGCGGCGCGAGCGCTTCGCGCACGGCGATCTCCGGCGCGACGCGGGCGGAGGCGGAAGCGTTCATGCGACGCGCCGGACGGCGCCGCCGAAGAAGGCGCGAACGCGGCCGCTGCGGTCGATCGCCTCGCGGTCGGCGATCGCGTCGGCGTCGGCGAGCGCGCAGCGGACGGCGCGCAGCGCGGCTTCCCGCGCGCCCAGCCCGTCGAGCGCGTCGATGGTTGCGCTGACCGACGCCGCGTCGAGCTCGGTCCCGCAGGCGTATGCCGCCGCGACGCGGTCGCGCGCCGGCGAGGGCGGTCCTTCGAGCGCCCAGACCACCGGGAACGCCCACTTGCGTTTTGCGAGGTCGGCGCCGCTGGGCTTTCCGGTCGTCGCCGAATCGCCCCACGTCCCGAGCAGATCGTCTTCGATCTGGAACGCGATGCCGTACGCGCGGCCGAGCTCGCCGTACGCGGCGGCGCGGCGTTCGCTCGTCCCCGCGGAGAGCGCGCCCAGCTCGCAGGCCGCGGCGAAGAGGGCGGCGGTCTTGCCGCCGACCATCGCCAGGTAGTCGTCCATCGTCACCCGCGCTTCGGTTTCGAACGCGATGTCCCGTCCCTGCCCGGCGCACATCGCGAGATGCGCCTCCTGCAGGACGCGGGTCATCGCGACCGTCCGTTCGGCCGGGCGCGGCATGCTCCCGTCGAGCAGGCTCAGGTAGGCGACGGCGCACAGCGCGTCGCCGGCGTTGATTCCGTGCGCGAGCCCGTAGCGCGACCACAGCGTCTCGCGGCCGCGGCGCAGCCGGTCGCCGTCCTCGATGTCGTCGTGGATCAGCGAGAACTCGTGGACGATCTCGATCGCGCAAGCCGCGTCGAGCGCGTCCTCGTCGACGCCGCCTTCTTCGGCGCACACCTCGAGCACGAGCCGCGAGCGCAGCCGCTTCCCGCGGCGCGACGGCTCGCCGAAGCCGAAGTGGTAACGGATCTGCGCGCTCGTCGGCGAGCCGTCGTCGAACCGCGTGACGGCGCGTTCGAGCGCCGCTTCGAGGTTAGCGCAGACTGCCGGCGAGAGCATCCATTCGGTCCGCCACCTGATCGACGAGCCACCCCGGCGTCGAGGCGCCCGACATGAGACCCGCGATCTCGACCCCGTCGAACCACGACGCTTCGAGCTCGTCCGGGCCTTCGATGTGGTAGGCGCGGGCGCCGTTCATCGCGGCGAGCTCGGCGAGGTGCTTCGTGTTCGCCGACGTCTTGCCGCCGACCACGACCATCACCTCGACCTCGCGCGCGAGGACCTCGACCTCGCTCTGGCGGTTCTTCGTGTCGGTGCAGATCGTGTTGACGGCCCGCACTTCGTAGTACTTCTCGCTCAGCTTCCGCACGATGTCGGCGAAGCCGGGGCCGTTCCACGTCGATTGCACCACGACGCCGACCCGGCTCGCGCGCGGCAGCGCCGCCACGTCGTCGACGGTTTGAATGCACCACGCGCCCGGGACGTGCGAGAGCGTCCCCTTGACCTCGGGATGGTTCGGGTCGCCGACGACGACGATCTTGTAGCCGTCGTTGCGCAGCTTCTCGGCCTGGACGTGGATCTTCGTGACCATCGGGCACGTCGCGTCGATGACCGTCAGCCCGCGCTCTTTCGCCTTCTCGAACGTCTCGACGGGGAGCCCGTGCGCGCGGACGAACATCGTGCCGGTCGAGACGTCGTCGACGCTGCCGGCGTTCTTGAGGCCCTTCGCCTCGAGCTTCGCGACCATCTGCGGGTTGTGCACGACGTGGCCCAGCGTCGTCACGTCGCCGCCGAGACGCTCCACCGCCTCCTCGGCCTTCTTCACCGTGATGGCGACGCCGAAGCAGAATCCCTGGGTCTTGGCCCGCTTGATGATCACCGGATGCTCTCCCCGAGCGTGCGGATGCGCTGCATGATCTCCGCCGCTCCTTTCTCCAGATCGTCCCCCTCCGACTGCCGGTTACGCGCGATCGTCATCGGCTCGCCGAAGACGACGGTGACGCGCTTGAACGGACGAAGCGTGCGCGAACCGACGATCGCGGCCGGAACGACCGGCGCGCCGGACGCCGCGGCCAGGAACGCCGCGCCGGCCTTCGCCTCCTTGTCTCCGTGGACGTTGCGGCCGCCCTCGGGGAACACGCCGACGCAGCGGCCTTCCTTCAGCATGCGCAGCGAGGCGCGCAGGGCCGCCGTCCCGCCCGCCTGACGGTCGACCGGGTAGGCGTTCAGCCGGGCGATCAGCGGCCCGAGCACGGGGACGGCGAACAGCTCCTTCTTCGCCATGTACCAGATCGGCCGCGGCATCGAGACGCCGAGGAACGGCGGGTCCATGTTCGAGACGTGGTTCGCGGCCACGATGAGCGGGCCGTCGCGCGGGACGTTCTCGCGGCCGACGACCCGGAGCCGCCACACCGCCCTCGCCAGCGCGCCGACGAGGACGTACGCCAGGCCGTAGAGGCTCACGTGCGTGCGGCGGCCATTTCGGCCCGCATCCGCGCCACCACCTCGTCGGGCTGGAGGTCGGTCGAGTCGATCGTCAGGGCGTCGGGCGCGGCGCGCAGGGGAGCCACCGCCCGGGTCGAGTCGAGCCGGTCGCGCTCCACTACCTGAGCGCGAACCTCGTCGAACGGCACGTCGAGCCCGCGCTCGCGGAACTCGGCCTGCCGGCGGCGCGCGCGCTCGTCGACCGAGGCGGTCAGGAAGAACTTGTGCCGGGCGTCGGGGAGCACGACCGTTCCGATGTCGCGCCCGGCCATGACCACGGGGCCGTTCGCGGCGATCGCGCGCTGGCGCGCGACCAGCTCGGCGCGGATCCCGGGCAGCGCGGCGACTGATGACACCGCCGCGGCGACGTCCGGATCGAACAGCCGGTCGCCGACGTCGCGGCCGTCGATCAGCACCCGGTAGCCGACGGCGCGCGCGGGGTCGGCTTCGATCGCGATCGTGTGGTGCGCGAGCATCGCGAGCAGGCCGTCTTCGCCGTCGAGATCGACCATGTTCTTCAGCGCGAGATACGCGACGGACCGGTACATCGCGCCGGTGTCGAGGTAGAGATGCCCGATCTCCGCGGCGAGGGTCTTCGCGCTGAGCGTCTTGCCGCTCGCCACCGGGCCGTCGATCGCGACGTGGTCGTTCGCCATGCCGGACCCGCACGTTCGCCGGGGGCGCGGCCGGGGCCCGTCGTACCGAGCGGCATGGACGCGGCCGACCGCCTCCCCGAGCGACCGTGGCGCACGGCGTTGCGCCGGCTGTGGGCGCGCTGCTTGGCCCAGCGCGCCGGCACGACCGTCGCGCGCGGCGCCGACGATTGGCCCGCGGAGCGCACCCTGCTGCTCGGCCTGCGCCTCGGCTTCCACGAGGCGTTCTCGTACATCTATCAACGCGCGCCGGCGTTCGAGGAGCTGGAGCGCTGGGTGACCGAGCGCAACGGCGGCGCGCTCGACGACGAGGTCCTCGCCCGGCTCGACGCCGCGCTGCTCGGCTCCGACGCCGCCGTCGTCCCGGTCGAGCCGGTGCTGAGCGCCGCGGAGCTCGCGTTCTTCGAGGAGCACGGCTACGTCGTCGTCCGCGAGGCGGTCACGCGCGCCCAGGCGGCCGCGGCCGAGGCGGCGATCTGGGACTTCATCGGCGCCGACCGCGACGACCCGTCGACCTGGTATCGCGGCCCGCAGGGGCACAGCATTTGGGTGCCGCTGCTGCGCCACCCCGCGTTCGAGGAGAACCGCCGCTCGCCGCGGATCCGCGGCGCCTTCGCGCAGCTCTGGAGACGCGCAGATCTCTGGGTGACGACCGACCAGGGCGGCTTCAATCCGCCGGAGCGCCCGGGATGGCGTTTTCCGGGGCCGAACCTCCACTGGGACACCGGCCTGGTTCCCCCGGTGCCGCTCGGACTGCAGGGAATCTTGTACCTGGTCGACGTGGCGCCGGATCAGGGCGCGTTCACGTGCGTCCCGGGATTTCACCGGCGCATCGACGCGTGGCTCGCGGCGCTTCCGCCGGGCGCGGAGCCTCAGAAGCAGGATCTCGGCGCGCTCGGGCGCGTCCCGATCGCCGCGAACGCCGGCGACCTCGTCATCTGGCACCATGCGCTGCCGCACGGCAGCAGCCCGAACCGCGCGCGCCGGCCGCGCATCGTCCAATACGTCACGCTGCGGCCGGGGCTCGGCATCGACGAGCCGCGCTGGCGCTGACTGCCAGGCACCTGGCACCGTGCCGCGCAACGATGGCGGCGTGGCGAAGGCCAAATCGGTCTACTACTGCACCGGGTGCGGCTTCGAATCGGCGCGCTGGCTCGGGCGGTGCCCTGCATGCGAGGCGTGGAACACGTTCGAGGACGCGCCGGTGGTGAAGGCCGCGAAGTCGCCGGCGTCGCGCACCGTCGCGCCGTTGCGCCCGGCCGCGCCGGTCCCGCTCGCGGCGATCGAAGAGACCCGGATCGCGCGCCGCCGCACCGGGATGGCCGAGTTCGACGCGCTGCTCGGCGGCGGCATCGTCCCGGGGAGCCTGGTCCTGCTCGGCGGCCCGCCCGGGGCCGGGAAGTCGACGCTGCTGCTGCAGCTCGTTACCAGCCTCGCGCGCCGCGACGCGCGCGCGGTCTACGTCTGCGGCGAGGAGTCCGCCGCGCAGACGAAGCTCCGCGCCCAGCGGGTCGGCGCGGCGGAGTCGCTGCTCGTCTTCCCGGAGACGAACGTCCGCGCCGTCCTCGACGCGCTCGAGCGCAACGTCCCCGACGTCCTGGTGATCGACTCGATCCAGACGATGTGGCTCCCGGACGTCGAATCGTTCGCCGGGAGCGTGTCGCAGATTCGCGACTGCACCCAGGTGCTCATGGAGTTCGCGAAGCGCACCAGCTGCGCGACGTTCGTCGTCGGCCACGTCACGAAGGACGGCGCGATCGCGGGCCCGCGCCTGCTCGAGCACCTCGTCGACACGGTGCTCTACTTCGAGGGCGATCCGTCCGGCGAGTACCGCATCGTGCGGGCCTACAAGAACCGCTTCGGCGGGATCGACGAAATCTGCGTCTTCTCGATGGACGACCGCGGGCTGCACGAGGTCGCCGATCCGTCGGCGCTCTTCCTGCACGGCCGCGGGCCGCGGCCCAGCGGCTCGTGCGTCGTCCCGACGCTGGTCGGCCAGCGGCCCGTCCTGGTCGAGATCCAAGCGCTCGTCGGGGAGGCCGCGTACGCAACGCCGCGCCGCCTCGCCGCGAACATCGACAACGCGCGCCTCGCGATGATCATCGCGATCCTCGGGCGCCGCGCGGGCATGCAGCTCGGCGGCCACGACGTCTACTGTTCCGTCGCGGGCGGCCTGCGCGTCGCGGAGACCGGCGCCGACCTCGGCATCGCGCTCGCGATCGCCTCGGCCTTCCGCGACGTCCCGTTGGCCTCGGGGACGGTCGCGTACGGCGAGCTCGGCCTCTCCGGCGAGATCCGCGCGGTCTCGCAGCCGCTGCGCCGCGCCGCCGAAGCGACGAAGCTCGGCTTCACGCGCATCGTCGCACCGGAAGCGGCCCGCGACCTCGCCGCCGCGATCCGCCTCGCGTTCCACGACTAAACGAGGACCATTGCTCAGTGCGCGCAACTCCATGAATAGGCCGATGTACCAATGTCGCGATGTTGTTGCAGTCCGGATCACAGCGCGGCTCAGGGGGAGGTTTCCATGTGACTATCGCAGTGTCGTAACGCTATGAAGCGGCGCGCTAAGTTCGCAATTGTAGCCGAGGAGTGGCTTCGCAACACCCAACCTGACACCCCGATGAGCACGACTGAATTCTGGGCCCGATTCTCTGTTGATCATCCAGAGCTTACTACGCCATCGGCCAGGCGCCGCACACCTCGCGCAACATGCATGCGCGACCTTCGGCAAGATTCTGCCTTTACTCTAGGGTCCGGTAAGGTTGCTCTCCGGTCTCGCACTCAGGAGACTTAATACTTCGTATGCCACGCGGCGGCTATGTCGAGCAAAGACCATTCCTACGTTGGGCAGGAAGCAAACGAAAGCTTTTCCCGAAATTGCTGCCGTACTGGGGCTCCAGAACCAGTCGCTACATCGAGCCTTTTTCTGGGTCAGCTGCCCTTTTCTTCGCCATTCAGCCCACCGAAGCCGTACTGAGCGACACAAATCCAGAGCTTATCGGGACGCTTCTGCAGGTTCGCGATGATCCCGAGACCGTTTTTAAGGCGTTGTGTTACCTCCCCACCGGCGAGAGCAACTACTATCGCCTCCGCGACAAGTCAGTTGAAGAACTTCACCCGGCTCAACGCGCCGCACGATTCATTTTCTTGAACCGCTTTTGCTTCAACGGACTGTACCGAACTAATCGAGCAGGCCAATTCAACGTACCATACGCGCCACGCGGAACGGGAAGCCTACCCTCGCTGGAGCATCTAATGTCATGCGCGAAGCTGCTACAGCGCGCCACGCTTGAATGCGACGATTTTGAACCCATTCTGCTAAAGCACGCGAAACGAGGCGACTTCGTCTACCTAGACCCTCCCTACGCAGTAGGGAACCGCCGCGTATTCAAGCAGTACGGTCCGCACTCGTTTGGCACGGCCGACTTGGCGCGACTTCAAGACATCCTTCGGGTCCTCGACGAACGAGGGGCGGAGTTTGTGTTGAGCTATGCGTATTGCAAAGAGGCGTTGAACGTGTTCTCAGGCTGGTCCCTAAGGCGTGTGTATGCACAGCGAAATATCTCCGGATTCGCAAAGCATCGTCGTCGTGCCGCCGAAGTAATCGTCTCAAACGTCGAACCAATGAGAAAAAAACGCACTAATTGACAGCAGCGTGTCCGCCGCTATCAGGGGAACACGCTACGGAGGACGAGTGCCTGACGTTGTAACGCTTATTGCTCCGGCTCAGCTTCGACGGAATCCGGACAATCCGAGGCTGATATTTCGAGTTGACGATATGCAAGAACTCGAGAACAGTATCGCGCAACAGGGAATTCTTGTACCCTTAACGGTGTATCGTGATGGTGCGCACTTTTCGCTGCTAGACGGCGAGAGACGTTGGCGCTGTGCTACAAAGCTTGGTCTTCCCAAAGTTCCCGTCATTATCCAACCGAAGCCACGACGCTTACAGAACATCATGATGATGTTCGCAATCCATCACGCGCGTAAGGATTGGGACCCGCTTCCGACGGCTCTGAAACTGGGAGAACTCGAGGAAGAATTTCGTAAGATCAATGACCGATCGCCAACTGAAGCTGAACTTGCCGGTTTAGCGTCGCTCAGTCGCGGCGAGGTACGACGCTTAAAAAAGCTCTTGTCGCTTCCCGAGATATACCGCCGCGAACTACTGCAAGAACTAAACAAACCACGGTCTCAGCAACGAATCACCGTGGACCACGTGCTCGAAGCGACGACGGCCGCATCGTTGCTGCGCAAACGCGACATTGTAGACGAGAAAACCGAAGATAGACTTCGGCGCGCAATCATCAAGAAGTTCCGGACTGGCGTTATCAACAACACCGTTGCGCCGCGCAAGCTTGCTCGTATAGCTCGAGCCGTAGAACGCAACCAAGTGAGCAGACGATCGGCACGCAGCGTCGTTCAGAAACTAATCACCATTGCGGATTACGACATTGACGCGGCATTCGCAGAATCCGCTGAACAAATCGATTTTCAGCACAATCTCGAACAGCTCATAGATCGACTGGAGACCGCCCTTACCGAACATCAGGCGAGGTCGTATCACTTTTCGGCACCGCTCTCGAATCGGCTCAGACGACTCGGAAGAATGATTTCGCGCTCGCTCTCTGAGCACTAACGGATGCCGCGCACTGAATTTGAGACAGTACCGGACGAGTTGCTAGAACTTGCTGAGTTAACCGTCAAGCATTTCCGCGCGGCCGGTTATCAAGTCACTATTGAGCGTAGTGACCTCGGTTACCCGTATACTCCAACGTTGATCTGCAAACGAGCGACAACAACGACAATCGTAGAGGTCGACTCGCGCCTGCGGTATAAGCGCGTAGCCGAGTGGCTCGCATACGGACACTCCTGCACACGCGATACGCGGTTCGCATTGGTCTTGCCGACGCTCGGCGAGGAGGCCAACAGACACGTCGCCGAGCTTGCCGAGAAAGGAGTTGGGCTTTACAACGTCATTGATGATCGACTCATCGAGGTCATGGCTCCACGTGACCTTGGTGTCAACATTGAGCTACCGCCATTGCCTTCAAGACTACGGCCGGTCTTGGCGTCGGCTTACGAGCATTTTAGGCACGCGCGGTGGCGCGAGGGGTTCTCGGACGCCTGTCAGGCACTTGAAGACGAATCTCGGACCTACCTCAAGAAGCATTCTCGGACAGGCCGGATACAGATCATGCGAGCGAGTGGCGCAGCCACCTTATCAAGTGCAAAGATCAACCGGATGACCCTCGGCCAGCTAGCCCTCACATTTTCCGAGATTCAAGTTCAAAACCGAACCGATGCGATAATCGCTCGTTCTCTCGCATCGATCAATCGAGATCGCGTTGGGGTGACCCATTTCCGTGGAAAGCGAAACGTTGTCGAGCGGCTTAGGAGGAACGTCGGACAACACTTGTGGACCATCGTCGCTGCACTTAGGGCCATCCGCGAATGCTGATCTCGTGCGCAGAAATCGTTTCGACTTCGAGCTCGTCCGTGGGTCAGGGTATGGAGCGTGGACGCGTCTTTGCGCATCTCGCGCTCGTCCATCTACGGTAGCGTAGCAGTTTCTGAAAGTTCTGATGACTACGTCCCGCGAGATTCAGCGGCGCACTGCTCCTGGTCCTCCGCTTGACCGTCGACCAAGCATGGAATTGCACGCGGCTCGTCTGATGAGGTGCGCTGCGGACACTCTTGTAAGCGCGGCTTTCATCGAGCGCGGCCTCGTCATGGATCGGCTGGTTCGTTCACGATGACTGCAACGCGTAACGGGTGGCAATGAGTTATCGTATCCGTGGTGGGCCAGTTCGAGATCGTTCCGAACGTCAGCGAGGGCCGCGACCCGGCGGTGATCGACGCGTGCGTGGCCGCGATGGAGCACGAGGGCGTGCGCGTGATCCATCGGACGAGCGACGCCGCTCATCATCGCAGCGTCATCACGGCGGTCGGACGCGCGTCGCAGGCGGTCGCGGCGGCGGTCGCGCTGGCGCGGGTCGCGCACGAACGGATCGATCTGCGCGTGCACCGCGGCGCGCACCCGCGGATCGGTGCGCTCGACGTGCTTCCGTTCGTGCCGCTCGGCGATGCGACGCTCGATGACGCGGTCACGCTCGCGCATCGCGCGGCGGCGCGGATTTGGCGCGAGCTGGGCGTCCCCTCGTATCTGTACGGGGCGGCGGCGACCTCGCCGCAGCGCGTGCATCTCGCCGACATCCGGCGCGGCGAGTTCGAGGGGCTCGCCGAGCGCGCCGCGCGCGACCCCGCCTGGGCGTTCGACTACGGCGACGCGGCGCACGCGCGGGCCGGCGCGATCGCCGTCGGAGCACGGCCGTTTCTCGTCGCCTACAACGTCGAGCTGCGCTCCGGCGATCTCTCGCTCGCGAAGCGGATCGCCCGCACGCTGCGCGCCTCGAGCGGCGGCCTCACGACGCTCAAGTGCCTGGGGCTCCGGCTCGCGCCGGACCGCGTGCAGGTCTCGTGCAACGTCACCGACGTCGATGCGGTGCCGCTGTATCGCGTCACCGAGCTCGTGCGCCGGGCGGCGGCACGCCACGGCGCCGGCCTCGCGCGGAGCGAGCTGATCGGGCTCGCGCCGCTGTGCGCCGTCGAGCGGACCGCGCGCGCCTACCGCGCCGCCTCGGCGGGTGACGAGGACACCGGCTCGGCGCAGCGCTGAGGGCCCGCGCTCGCGAGCCGCGCTCGCCGGCGAGATGTGCGGTGACTGTCAATTTCCGCCGCGCACGGCGACCGGCGGGTATGGGACGGCGCGGCCGGTCGCCAAGTCTGGTCGCGGCATGCTGCGTCCTTCGGTCGTTCTCGCCGGCGTTCTGTCGTGCGCTCTGAGCTCGCTCCCGGCCTCGCCGGCCGGCGCGGCGGCCGCCCCGGCGCCGCCGCTCGCGGCACCGCCCGGCGAGGGGACGGCGAGCCGCTCGGCCGTCCTTCCGCCGGTCCAGACGCGGACGCTCCCCGACGGCCTGCGCGTCGTCGTCATCGAAGACCACGCCGCGCCGGTCGCGCACGTGCAGATGTGGTACCGGTTCGGCGCGCTGGACGAGACGCCGGGGAAGACCGGGCTCGCGCACGCGCTCGAGCACATGATGTTCCGCGGCACCGCCGACGTCTCGAGCGCCGCGATCGACGACATGACCGCTCGGCTCGGCGCCGAGGTGAACGCGGAGACCGAGAACGAGGTCACGCACTATCATTTCGTGGTCCCGGCCGACCGCGTCGCGACGATCGTGCGCTTCGAAGCGGACCGGATGCGGAACCTCAAGCTCGATCCGGCCGACTGGAATCTCGAGCGCGGCGCCGTGCTCGAAGAGTACGCGCAGAAGCACAGCAACCCCGCGTCGTCGTTCCTGTACGCGGTCCAGCAGATGGTGCTCCCGGGCTCGCGGCTCGGCGGGACGTCGCTCGGCGAGAAGGACGACATCGAGCACGCGAGCGTCGACGATCTCCGCGCGTACTACGATCGCTGGTACCGGCCGAACGACGCCACGCTCGTCGTCGCGGGCGACGTGGTGCCGTCCGCGATCTTCGCCGAAGCCGAGCGCGACTTCGCCGGGATCCCCGCGGCGCCGCTCCCCCCGCGCCGCGAGTACGCGCTGCATCCCGCCTCGGGCGTGGAGTGGACGGATCGCGCCGCGTTTCCGTACACGCTGATCGACGAGGCCTACGCCGCTCCGGGCAACGCGAAGCCGTTCGAGCACGATCAAGTCCGCAACGACGTCGCGCTCGACGCGATGTTCAGCGAGCGCGGCCGCTTCCGCACGGCGCTGGTCGACAGCGGCCTCGCGCTCGCGTGCGAGCCGATCCGGCTCGAAGACCGGCGTGCCTCGGCGATCCACGTCTTCATCGTCGTCGCGCCCGGACACAGCGCGCGCGACGTGCGGAGCGCGTACGAGAAGACGATGGCGCAGGTGCTGGCCGGCGGCATCGACCCGGAGCTGTTCGCGGCGGCGAAGCGGCGCGAGCTCGCCGGGCTCACCTACGCGCGCGACTCCGTCGTCGGCATCGGCAACGCGATCGGCGCGAACATGGTCTTTCCGGGCGATACCGACCCCTCGCAGTTCGACGCGCTGTACGGCGAGATCACGCTGGACGAGGCGAACGCGGTCGCGCGGCGCGTGTACGCGAAGCCGAGCGTCGCCGCGACGCTCGTCCCCGACGCCGGCGCGCGGTTCGTGCCGCCCGAGGGGATCTCGTCGTCGGTCACCGACGACTTCGGCTCGCGCTCGGCCGACGGCCCGCTCGTCGAGCCGGCGTGGCTGCGGGACGCGCTCGCGAAGCCGCTCGCGCTGCGCAGCGCCGTCGATCCGGCCGTCACCACGCTTCCGAACGGCCTGCGGCTGCTGGTGCAGCGCGTCGCGACGAACCCGACGGTCTTCGTCCGCGGCGTCGTGCGCACGTCGCCGTCGTTCGATGCACCCGGGAAGGAAGGAACCGGCGAAGTGCTCGCGGGGCTGCTGCGGTGGGGCGGCGCGCGGTACGACGCGGACGCGCAGCGCAAGATCGCCGACGACCTCACCGCGACGTTCAGCTTCGGGACGTCGTTCGGCGCGCACGGGCGCGCCTCGGACACGCGCGAGCTGCTCGACGTCCTCGCCGACGATCTGCGCAGTCCGCGCCTGCCGGCCGACAAGTTCGCGCTCGTGCGCACGCAGCTCGCGGGCTTCGCCGGCCGGCGCGCGCTGCAAGCGGGATTCCAGGCGGAGCGGCTCTTCGACGCCGCGCTCTACCCCGCCGGCGATCCCGCGCTGCGCGTTGCGGGCGCGCGCTCGATCGAGAACGTCACGCTCGACGACGTGCGCGCGTATCACGCGCGCTACGTGCGTCCGGATCTGACCACGCTCGTCGTCGTCGGCGACGTCGATCCGGGCGCCGTCCGGCGCGAGGTGGAGGCCGCGTTCGGCGGCTGGCGCGCGAGCGGACCGGCGCCCGATCCGCACTTGCCTCCGATCCCGGTTCCGGCGCCGCAGATGCGCCACGTCGAGACGAACACCGAGGACGTCGCCGTGCAGCTCGGCACGCCGGCGCTCGCCCGCACCTCGCCCGACTACGACGCGCTCACGCTCGCGAACGCGATCTTCGGCGGCGCCGGCTCGCTCGAGTCTCGCTTGTTCCGCGAAGTCCGCGAGCGGCGCGGGCTGGTCTACACGGCGTCGAGCACGCTCACCGCCGACCGCGACCGGGGAACCTTCACGATCGGCTTCCGCGCCGTCCCGGCGAAGGTAGACCTCGCCGAGGCGATCGTCCGCGAGGAGCTCGCCCGCATGCAAGAGGAGGACGTCGCACCCGAGGAGCTCGAGCACGCGAAGACCCGCGTCGTCGCGCAGCAGCTCATCGCCGAGCAGGCGACCTCCGCGATCGCCGGCGACCTGCTCTCCATCGGCACGAACGATCTGCCGCCGACGTACTTCGCGACGCTGGCGCAGCGCTACGCCGGAATCACCGCCGCCGACGTGCGCCGCGTCGCGAAGACGTACTTCCATCCCGACAACCTCGTCGAGGTGCGGGTCGGCCCCGGGTTTTGAGCGCTACTCGTGCCCGCCGTTTCCGCTCGCCGGGCACGAGCGCCCGCCGAAGACGACCTTCTTGAACTCGGGACGGTCCTGCGTCGGGAACGGCTCGCTGCCGACCTGGCTGTGTGAGACGCAGTCGTACGAGAGCAGGTAGGCGATGATCGCCGCGTACTGATCGGGCTTGAGCGAGCCCGGCGCGGTCAGCGGCATCTGCGTCGTGACGATCGTGCGGAGCTGCGAGAGGTTCAGCTTGTTGCCCGCCATCTGCGCGCCGGTCAGCGCCGGCGCCGAGACGCCCTGCAGCTGCGCGCCGTGACACGAGGAGCAGTGTTGCGCGTATAGCTGCGCGCCCGCACTCGCCTGCTGCGCCGTGTACGGGGCGGAGCCGATCGACGGCGGCTGGTTCGCGTTCTGCACGTTGCTCCCGGCGACGTTCTGCGAGGCCGCGGTGTTCACGCGCGGTGAGGCGACGGGACCGAGCTTGAACGCGACGACCATGCTGCCGTGCGTTTTCGGAATGTTCTTCGTCTGCTGGTTCCCGGCTTCACCGACGAGCAGCGCGATGTACTCGTCGCCGTTCGCGCGGTACGCGCTCGGCGTGGCGACGATCGAGGAGCCGAGGTCCGTCACGAAGAGCTGCTTCCCGGTCTTCGCGTCGAACGCGTAGAAGTGGCCGCCGAGATCGGTCGTGAAGGCGATCCCGGTCTTCGTCACGAGCACGCCGCCCTGCCCCGGATACGGCAGCTTGTCGACCCACGCGATCTTTCCGGTACCGATGTCGATCGCGGTGAGCTTCCCGGTCGGATCGTCGCGCTTCGGCAGCGCGCCGCCCTCGTACGGCTGTCCGGGAACGTATTTCGGGTCGTTGGTCTGGAGCTTCCAAACCGCGCACTCTTCGGTGCTCGGAATCAGGAACAGGTTGTCCGCGGCGTCGTACGTGCCGCCGTTCCACTCGATCCCGCCGCCGTGGTTCGGACACGCGCGCGTCCCCTGCTTCGTCGGCACGGTCGTCAGCACGCCGCGCTGATCGTCGATCGCCATGCGGTAGATCTGCTGTCCGTTCGTGCGGTCGAGCACGACGAAGTCGGCCGCCTTGTCGCCGATCGCGAGCAGGTGCCGCGACGTCCCGCCCACCGTTCCGTCGAAGAGCACCGCCGGCATCGCCGGATCGGCGTCGTGCGTGTCGTTCCGCAGGATCTGGTAATACCACTTGATCTTCGGCGAGTCGCCGGACACGTCGAGCGCGACGACCGAGTTCGTGTAGAGGTTCTGCCCCTTGCGGTGCGCGTCGGTGAGGTCCGGACCGGGGTTGCCCGGCGCGACGTACAGCGTCTGCGCGTCGGGATCGATCGCGAGCCCGCCCCATACCGCGCCGCCGCCGTGCATCCATGAGTCGCCGGGCCACGTGTCGTGTCCCGGTTGGCCGGGGCCGGGGATCGTCTGCCAATCCCACACTTGGTGGCCGTCCTGCGCGCTGAACGCGGTGACGTGCCCGACGTTTCCGAAGTCGCCGCCCGCCGTGCCGAGGATCACGTTGCCCTTGTAGACGTACGATGCCATCGAGAACCACGAGTTCTTCGTGTTGGCCTCGGGCGTGTTCGGACACCCGTTCACGTTGAAGATCTGGTGGCCGTCGTTCGCGTCGAGGGCGATCACGCGGCAGTCCTGCGTCGCGTCGTAGATCCGGCCGCCGGCGATCCCGACGCCGCGGTTGACCGCGTACGCGAGCACGTACTGCGGGTTGTACGGGTACTGCCACTTCAGCTCGCCGGTAGTTCCGTCGAGCGCCAGGACGCTGTCGTGCGGCGTCGCGACGTACATCGTCCCGCGGTAGACGATCGGCGAGGCCTCCTGCTCGCCGTCGTCCGCGAGCTGCGTCACCCAGGCTTTCGCAAGCGATCCGACGTTCTGCTTCGTGATCTGGTCCAGCCCGGTGTAGCGGACGTTGCCGTAGTTCTTGCCGGGGAGAATCCAGTCGTCGTCGTCGTTCGCCGCGTTCCCGAGCGCGACGTCGTCCGGCGCCCCGGCGCCCGACGCGCCGGCGGCCGGCGCGCCGGAAGCGTTCTCCTCGGCGAGCGGCGTGCTCGACGCGGCGCCTCCTTCGGCACCCGACGACACGGCGGCCGGCGACGCGACGCTTTCGCTCGACGTACTCGACGTCGAGCTCTGGTTCGACGTACACCCGGTCGCGAAGACGAGGGCGAGCAGAAAAACGGCCAACGTCCGGCCGCGCAGCGTCGACATGCGGTGATCTCCGAAGGGAAGAGGTCTGCGGTTCTCTACCCCTCGGAAACGCTCGCGCCCGGTTGCCTTCGGCGCATCAGAGCGCGGCGATGCGCCGCAGCCCTTCGGTGAGGTGATCGATCGGCGCGACCCAGCTCAGCCGGAGCCAGCCTTCCAGCTCGTCGCCGAAGATGCGGCCGGGGATCGCGGCGACGCCGCGGCGCTCGACGAGCTCGATCGCGGCGGCATACGAGTCGCCGCCGTTCGGCAGACGCACGCACACGTAGAACGCGCCGTCGATCGGGACGAAGCGCAGCCCGCTCGCGTCCAGCGCGGCGATCACCCGCTCGCGCTGCGCGCGATACCACGCCGACTGCTCTTCCAGCGCCCCGGGCTCGCCGAAGATCTCGTACGCGACGCGCTGCCCGAACGCGCTCGCGGTCGAGGTGACGTAGCTGTGCGTTCGCACGCAGGCGTCGATCGCCGGATCGGGCGCGATCAGCCAGCCGATCCGCATCCCGGTCAGCGCGTTCGACTTCGAGAGCGAGTTCGCGACGACCGTATACGGATAGTGGTGCGCCACGTAGCCCGGGTCCTCGACGTACGTCAGCTCGCGATAGATCTCGTCGTGCAGCACCCACACGGGCTCCCCGCCCCGC
>Ga0209810_1003124_pt1 | contig 18075 bp, 13 predicted proteins | sample Coa_R1_7_FD_187159 | JGI IMG/M metagenome (GOLD analysis project Ga0209810, IMG submission 187159) | Surface soil microbial communities from Centralia Pennsylvania, which are recovering from an underground coalmine fire - Coalmine... | ecosystem: Environmental > Terrestrial > Soil > Unclassified...
AAGATGTTCTTCGCTATGTGATGGAGGACGCCAAGAAGGACTTCACGATTACGCGATTCAAGGGACTGGGAGAAATGAATCCCGAGCAGCTCTGGGCGACGACGATGAACGCCGAGACGCGGACGCTTTTAAAGGTGAAGCTCGAGGACGCCGTGGCAGCGGAGGATATTTTCACCACCCTGATGGGAGAAAACGTCGAGGCGCGGCGGAAGTTCATCGAGGACAACGCCCTGGAAGTGGTGAACCTGGATATCTGAGGCAACTCCGACTTTTTGCTTCAAACAGAAGAAGTTGCTCGGCGAGATGCCGGTGCTACACGATGCTCTACCAGTTGGGCTGGACGACGCTGCCAGGGTTGCGGGGAATATCTGTGGGCGAATTTCGCGCGACTCCGACAGATGCCCCGGACACCGAACGCGGCGTGGCGGTCGAGTTTGCGAATGAAGAAGAACGCGCGGCCTTCCTGCGTGAGATGGAAGCGGAGTTTGCGGCGCGGCGGTTCACGAATGCCGCCGACGCCTTTGACACAGTCAAAGCGTACGTGCTGGAACGTGTGGCGAAACGATAGGTCTTTGTGTAGCGCCACCCTCCAGGGCGGCATGCCAGGCTGAAGCCCGGCGCTACAACGGCAAGAGGCGAGACACGAGGATACATGGCAGACGAACAAAACCAGTCGGTAATGATTCCGGTCGATATCGAAGCGGAGATGAGGAAGTCGTACCTGGACTACTCGATGTCCGTGATCATCGGGCGCGCGCTGCCGGACGTGCGCGACGGCCTGAAGCCGGTGCACCGTCGAATTCTCTATGGCATGTACGAGTTGGGGCTGACGTCCACGCGGCCATACCGCAAGTGCGCGAAGATCGTCGGCGAGGTTCTCGGCAAGTATCACCCCCACGGCGACACGCCGGTGTACGACGCGCTGGTGCGCATGGCGCAGGACTTCAACATGCGTTATCCGCTGGTGGACGGGCAGGGGAACTTCGGCTCGGTGGACGGCGACATGCCGGCGGCGATGCGGTACACGGAAGCGCGCCTGGCGAGAATTTCCGAAGAGCTTCTGGCGGACATCGAGAAGGAAACCGTCGATTTCATTCCCAACTTCGATGAGACCGAGAAAGAGCCGACTGTCCTGCCGACGCGCGTGCCAAACCTGCTGGTGAACGGCGCGAGCGGCATAGCCGTGGGCATGGCGACAAACATTCCGCCGCACAATCTGCGCGAAGTCATCGATGCCACGGTGCTCCTGATCGAAAAACCGGAAACCACGCTGAAAGAAGTGCTGAAGCTCATGCCCGGGCCGGATTTTCCGACGGGCGGATACATCGCGGGACGCGAAGGAATCGAGGCGGCGTACAAGACGGGCCGCGGCAGCTTCACGATGCGCGCAAAGGCCGCGGTCGAAGAAGTCGGCAAGGACCGCGAAAGCATCGTCATCACGGAAATTCCTTACCAGGTGAACAAGGCGACGCTGATCAAGCGCATCGCCGAGCTAGCGCAGACCAAGAAGATCGACGGAATCGCGGACGTGCGCGACGAGAGCGACCGCGACGGAATGCGCATTGTGGTCGAGCTCAAGCGCGGCGAGGAATCGCAGCTCGTCCTGAACAATCTCTACAAGCACACGCAGATGCAGGAATCGTTCGGCATGATCCTGCTGGCGATCGCGGGCGGGCAGCCCCGCGAGATGGGCCTGCTCGAGATCATCCGCCTGTTCATCGAGCACCGGCGGGACGTGGTGCTGCGGCGGACGCGCTTTGAACTGCGGAAAGCGCGCGAGCGCGAGCACATTCTGACCGGTTACCAGGTGGCGCTGGATCATCTCGACGAAGTGATCCGGATCATTCGCGGGTCGGCGAGCCGCGCGGACGCGAAGGAGAATTTGCTGAAGTTCTTCGGCGAGCAGGACGCCACGATCACTGAGAACGGCAAGCAGAAAAAGATCGAGGGCGTCAAGCTCGACGGCCGGAAATACAAGCTGGGCGGAATCGAAGGGGAAACGGCCCGCGCGTGGACCGGCGGTCTGACTCCGGTCCAGGTGGACGCAATCCTCGAGCTCCAGTTGCACCGCCTTACGCAGCTTTCGGTGGACGAAATCCTGAAGGAATTGAAATCCATCCGCGAGCGCATCGCGGAACTGGAAGAGATTCTGGCCAGCGAAAAGAAGCTGAAGTCCGTCATCGTCTCCGAGCTGCGCGAAGTGCAGAAGGCGTACGGCGACGACCGGCGCACGCAAATCGTGGACAAGGTGGACGAGATCAAGTTGGAAGACTTGATCGCGGACACGGACATGCTCATCACGGTGAGCCACGCGGGCTACGTGAAGCGCACGCCGGTGGAGATCTACCGGCACCAGTCGCGAGGCGGGAAGGGCCGCATCGGCGCCCGCACACGGGAAGAAGATTTCGTCGAGCATCTTTTCATCGCTTCGGCGCACAGCTACATTCTGTTGTTTACGTCGAAAGGTCGCGTGTACTGGCTGAAGGTGTACGAGATACCGGAAGCGGCCGCGGCCACGCGAGGCAAAGCCATCACGAGTCTGGTGCGCTTCCAGGAAGACGAAAAGCTGAGCGCCATTGTGGCGGCCACGAATCTAGAGGACGAAGGCAAGTACGTCTTCTTCGCCACGCGGAACGGCACGGTGAAAAAATCCGCGCTGACGGAGTTCTCCAATCCGCGCCCAAGCGGCATCATCGCGATCAACCTCGAGGAGAAGGACGAGCTCATCGGCGCGAAGCTGACCGACGGGAAGCAGATGGTCTTCCTCGCGAGCCACGAGGGCCAGGCAATCCTCTTCCGCGAGACGGAAGTCCGGCCGATGGGCCGCAACGCCGGCGGAGTGAACGGCATGGATCTGGACAGGGAGGATTTCGTCGTTTCGATGGATGCGGTGCAGCCGGACTTCGAAATCATTGCCAAGGAACACAAAACGACGAGCCAGGATCTCGAAGAGCTGGAAAACGAGCAGATCAAGGATTCGCTGACTTCGCTGATGCTGACCGTGGCGGAGAAGGGCTACGGAAAGCGCACGCCGCTGGCGGAGTACCGCATCACGTCGCGCGGCGGCAAGGGCGTGGTGAACATGAAAACGACGGACCGCAACGGCTCCGTTGTCGCTACACTGCAGGTGACGGAAGAATCCGACGTGATGATCATCACGGCCCACGGCAAAGTGATTAGAGTGCATGCGAATGAGATTCGCGAAGCGGGCCGCTCGACGCAGGGAGTACGCTTGCTGCGGCTGGATGAAGGCGATAGCGTCGCCGCCGCCGCCGTCCTGCAGGAAGAAAGCGAAGAAGAGAAGAAGTAGCCGCCCGTTAAATCCGGCAAGTGTCGCCTTTTCCTTCACCAGCTCCGGCTTAGGAGCCGGCGTCTTTCTTTCCATCAAGCGCCCGCACGACGCTTTTTCCTCGAAGCGCTTCGGCCGGTGCTACAATTTGGCGCGCCATGAAAATCGACCGACGAAGTTTCCTTTTCTTGTTGCTTGCAGTCTCAGTCCTTGCGCTTGGTGGACATGCCCGAGCCGCAGCCGAAAAGGGCCAATATCTCGCCTACGTCGGGACGTACACGGCCAAGACGCAAAGCAAGGGAATCTACGTGTACCGGTTTGATCTTGCAACGGGAAACCTGGCCTCGAACGGGGTCGCGGCAGAGACGCCCGATCCCTCTTTTCTGGCGGTGCATCCCGGCGGCAAGTTCCTCTATGCGGTGAACGAAGGCGCCATCGCGGATGGCGGAAAGCACGGCGCCGTGACTGCATTTGCCATTGACAAGCAAAGCGGCAAGCTCAAAGAACTGAACCAGGTGTCCTCGTTGGGAGTGGATCCTTGCTATCTCTCGCTCGACAAGACCGGCAAGTACGTCCTGGTGGCGAACTACACGAGCGGGAGCGTGGCGGTCTTTCCCATTCTGGAAGACGGCAGCCTGGGGAAAGCGACGGCCTTCGTGCAGCATAGCGGCAATACAGGACCGAACAAGGCGCGCCAGGAAGGCCCGCACGCGCATTGGATTGAGACGACGGCGGACAACCGCTTTGCCATCGCCGCGGATTTGGGCCTCGACGAAGTGCTGGTGTACAAGTTCGACGCGAGCACAGGAACGCTTGCGCCGAATGACCCGCCCTACGTGAAAATCAAGGCAGGCTCCGGCCCGCGGCATCTGGCGTTTTCCGCCAACGAGAAATTCGCCTATGTCGTGAGCGAACTGGTGTCCACCGTCACGGTCCTGAAATTCGACGCAAAGAAAGGCAGCTTCAAGGAGCAGCAGACCGTTTCGACGCTGCCTCCGGGCTACTCCGGCCGCAATGACGCGGCGGAAATTGCCCTCCACCCAAATGGGAGGTTCCTGTACGCATCCAATCGCGGAAACGACAGCATTGCGATTTACTCGATTGATGAGAACAAAGGCACGCTGACGCCCGTCGGCGGCATGCCCGCCGGCGGAAAAGAGCCGCGCCACTTTACGTTCGACCCTTCCGGTAAATTTCTTTTTGCGGAGAATCAGTTCAGCGACGAAATAGACGTGTTCCGCGTGGACCCGGCGACGGGGGCGCTCTCCGCGAACGCGGAGACCATCAAGGTGCCTTCGCCCGTGTGCCTCAAGTTCGTGTCCTTGGAATAGCCGAGTACCTCGTCGGTGAATTCTTTTTCAAGTTTGGCAGTTTGCCGCCAACCTGGGCTAAAATCCCGCGTTCACTTCCAAGCAAGGGAGAACTCCAATGAGCCGAAAGATTTTTGTGAAACTCTCCATCCTTCTTGTCGCGATTCTCGTCGGCGGCGTTGCGGCGGCCTGGGCGGACAACGAAACCGCGCCCGGACGCGATCCGAAGCAACCGGTGGACGAAGCCTACACGACGAAAATCAAGAAATACACGACCGAACCGTATTTTTCCTCGCCGCTGGTGGATTATCTGCCGGCCTCGAAGACCGTGCCGACGCCGGAAGCGGTTCTGGGCGACGTGGCGGGAGCGCCGGGAATCCTGCCTTACGCGGAAGAGGTGTACAAGTACATGAGGCTGCTGGAGAAGGCCAGCCCGCGGGTGAAGGTTTTCTCAATCGGGACGACCGAAGAGGGCCGCGAGATGATTGCCGTGGCGGTTTCGTCCGAAGAGAACCTGAAGCGGCTGGATGCAAATCGCGCGCTGCTGGCCAAACTTGCGGACCCGCGCACGATTCAAATGAACGACGCGGAAGCGGAGAAGATCGCGGGGCAGGCGGTTCCGGTGTACTACATCACGGGAACGATTCACTCGCCGGAAACCGGCGCGCCGACGGCCCTCATGGAACTCGCCTACCGTCTGGCGGTGGACGAGAGCCCGTACATCAAGGAGATTCGCGACGGCGTGATCACGCTCATCACGCCCGTGGTGGAGGTGGACGGCCGCGACCGCATGGTCGATATCTACAGATGGCACTTGGCGCATCCAAAAGAGTTCTATCCGCCGCTGATTTATTGGGGAAAGTACGTGGCGCACGACAACAACCGCGACGCCATGGGCGTGACGCTGAAGCTCACGGAAAACGTGCTGAATACTTACGTGGATTGGAAGGCCCAGGTCCTGCACGACCTGCACGAATCGGTCCCGTATCTCTACGACAATACCATCGGCGACGGTCCGTACAACGCCTGGATCGATCCGATTCTTGCCGACGAGTGGGGAATGATCGGGTGGCGCAACGTTGCGGATATGACCAAGTTCGGAATGCCGGGCGTCTTCACGCACGGCGATTTCGATACCTGGTCACCGGGCTACCTGATGTTCATCGCCGCGCTGCACAACGGCATCAGCCGGCTGTATGAAACCTTCGGCAACGGCGGCGCGGACACGCGGGAGCGCACGCTCGAACCAGAGGAATACGCGCGCACCTGGTACAAGCAGAATCCGCCGCTCCCAAAGACGCTTTGGTCGCAGCGCGACAACAACAACTACGAAGAAACCGGCCTGCTCACTTCCTTGCACTACTTCAACGAGAACAAGCGGCTGTTCCTGACAAATTTCTATTTGAAGGCCAAGCGCTCCATCCTCAAGCCGCAAGCGGAAGGCCCGGCAGCCTATGTCTTGCCCGCAAGCGACACGAGGCCGACCCTGCAAGCGGACTTGCTGCGCGTGATGGAGAAGCAGAAGGTGGAGATTTCGCGCGCGACCGCGGCTTTTTCCGTGAGCATGCCCGTCAAGGAAGAGAAGAAGGACAAAAAGGAAGCGGGCTCAAAGCAGAAAGAGGAAAAGCCGAAGACGGAAACCAGGGAGTTCCCCGCCGGAAGTTACATCATCCGCATGGATCAGCCGTATTCGCGCATCGCGGACGCGCTGCTCGACCATCAATACTGGAGCCCCGACGATCCGCAAAAGACGCCTTATGACGACACCGGCTGGACCTTTGGAGAGCTCTTCAACGTGCAAGTCGTGCGCGTGACCGATCCCAAGGTGTTGGACGCATCCATGGAGCGCGTGAAGGAAATCCGCGTCCGGTCCGGCGTGCAAGGCGAAGGAAGCGTGCTCGCGATTGATAATAACGCCGAGCCCGCTCTTGCCACACTGCGCTATCGCCTGAAGAACGCCACGATGGAAGCCGCGGAGGAAGAGTTCGAGGCAGGCGGCAGAAAATTCCATCGCGGGACATTCCTGATCAAGGGCGTTAGCCGGGCCGACTTGGACACGGCGACAAAGGATCTGGGCCTGGAGGCGGTTGCTATTGCTTCGGCGCCGAACGTCCCCACGCATCCCTTGCAGGCGGCGCGAATCGCGTTTCTGCACACCTGGCTCGGCACGCAAACGGAAGGCTGGTGGCGGCTGGCGCTCGACAAGCTGCAAATCCCTTACGACTACATCAGCACGCAAACTATTGCCAACATCCCGGACTTGAACGAAAAGTACGACGTCATCCTCTTTCCGCCGGTCGGCTGGGGAGCTTCTCCGGCGGCGATCATCAATGGCCTGCCGACGGGCTGGGGCAATCCGCTGCCTTGGATGAACACGCCGCTCACGCCGAATCTTGTGGGCAAGAACGATTCGACGCCGGACATGAGACCGGGCCTCGGCTGGGAAGGCGTGGCAAAGCTCCAGCGGTTTGTCGAGAAAGGCGGAGTCCTCGTGAGCGTGATGGATACGGCGCGATTCGCTTCGTCGATCGGTTTGACCATTGGCGTGAATATAGGTTCGAGCGGAAAGATGAAGATTGTCGGCTCGGTCCTCGGAACTCGCTTTGTGGACTCCGCGAGTCCCATCGCGTACGGCTACGGAGAAAAACTTTCGGCCTATTGCGATGACGGGCCGATCTTTTCGCTCACCGGCACGGTCAGCGGGCGCCGCCAGAGGCACTTGGGTCCCGAAATGCACGAGCGTCCCACGGGGCGTGGAACCCTGGACGACCCTGACTTTGTTGTCGGCCGCCCGGTCGCGAAGGCCCCCGAGCAGCCGGAAGCCGAAGATTGGGAGAATCCCCCGCTTACCGACGAGCAGAAACACAACAATCCGCGCGTGATCCCGCCGGCACAGCTTCCTCGCGTGATCCTGCGTTATGCCGACGCCAAGGACTTGCTGGTCTCAGGCTTGGTCGAAGGCGGCGGGGAGATTGCTCAGCATCCCGCGGTGGTGGACGTTCCCGCCGGGAAGGGGCACGTGGTCCTTTTCTCGATCAACCCGGTGTACCGCGGCGAAACAGAGGGGTCGTATTCCCTGGTATTGAACACGGTGATGAACTTCGACAGCCTGAACAGTGGCAGAAAAGACGCGGCGAAATAAGCCCAGACTTCCGCTTGCCATTCGGGAAGGTTGGAGTACAATCGCCGCCCAAATGGCGAAGCGCAAAGCTGGCAAATCAGTTTCGAGACGCAAGAGTGGCCGGAGCGGCAGTCCCGCAAAGCTGCCCAAAGACGCGGTGACGCTCATCGTCATTTTGCGCGCCAAGGAAGGCCAGGGCGTGCTCCTTGAGGCGGAGTTGCGCGCCCTCATCACGCCGACGCGAAAGGAAGAAGGCTGCCTGCGCTACGATCTGCATCGTTCTCTTGAGGTTCCGGGAGCGTTCCTGCTGCACGAAGTCTGGGAGACGCGCGAGCATCACGCGCAACACACCAAAACCCCGCACTTCCTGCGCTGGAATGCTCGCAAGGATGCACTTCTTGTTTCCCGCGAGGCGACCTTCTGGGCGCAACTTGCCTGAGTCCTCAGGACCACCAACAGGCTTGCGCTAAAGTTACGGCAGTATCGCGATTACTTGAATATTTGAAGAAGCTCACCCTTCGGGCGGAGCGAGGTAGTAACCGGGTCGCGCGCGAACCTTCAGGCCTTTGCGATCGACGCTCACCTTGATTTCATGAAAGCCGTTCTCGCTCGTTCCGGCGGGCGAGTAGCTCAGCGTGTACTGGGAATGCAGCTCGCCGCCGATTTCATCAATCGCGTTCTCGATCGAGCGGTCCTTGAACGTGGGAATGTGCTCGCCGCCCGTGCCTGCGGTCGCAAGCTCCAGCGGATTGCCGGTCACTTCGTTCTTTGCATGGCTCACGGCCCAGATGATCGCGGCCATTAGATCCGCGTTGCCGCTCAGGCGCGGATCGCTTTCTGCCGGCCGCGGAGGCGTACCGGGAATCGGCGGAAGGGGATACGTTCCCGGCGGCGAGATTTTGACCCGGTTGTCCTGCGGCTTTTGTTGCAGCTCGGCGCGCGTCGTGGAGAGCCCCACGCTGTAAATAGTCACATTGGAGAGCTGCGCTTGCCGCAGAACCTCTCCCAGCTTCGCCTCGCTTCCGTCGTCGCGCGCTTCGGAAATCACCAGTAGCACCCGGCGGCGGCCTTCTCGCGCGGGGCGATCGGGAGTGTCCGGCGCGGAACGGCCGACCGCGGACTCCGGCCGAGTGCTCAGCATCTCCACGCCCGCGGCCATCGCATCGTAAAGTTTCGCTCCAGAGGTGCCGAGCTTCAAACGAGCCACAGTTTTCAGCACTTGGTCCGCGTTGTTCGTGAAGTCAAGCAGATGGTCCACGGAATCGTTGAAGCCGAGGATCGCCGCTTCGCCGGTCGGTCCCATGACCGTCTCCGAGATGAGAATGCCCGTCTTCTGCAGGGCCGGCAGCAGAGGCTCGATGCGAGAGCTGGTTTCGTAGAGCACCACCAGAGAGATGGGATCGCCGCCTACATCGAAGTGAGAAATGGTCTGCGGAACGCCCTGGTCGGTGATGCGAAAATCCTTGGCGGCCAAGCTGGTGACCATTTGGCCTCTCGCGTCACGCACTGTGACGGGAGTGTTCACAAGGGTCACGCGGCTCACCAGTTTTTTTGGGGAAACCGCAGGGGCTTGCTGCATCTGCGTGCCGGGAGCGGGTATTTGCGGGCCCGCAGGAGCCTGCCCGAACAGCGGACCGCATGCGGCGAAGACGATCATCGTGACGAGCCCGATCCGATTTGCTATTGCGCGCATGCCTTCTCCAACTGCCACAGTTGCCCTTGCTCCATCTTAAGCCACTGCCACCGCTTCCCGTTCTTGTGATGGTTCATGCCCAAGGCCGAGAAAGCCCCCGTGTATTTAATTCGACGCAGTCTTGGCGAGAGGCGTTGCCGAGTCCTTACTCGCTTCCTACAATGGACAATCGCGTTTATCGGAGGCAGGTCCCATGTCGCCAGCACGTCCCCGCTTGAAGCCGCTGCACGCCCCCAAAGTTCCTCACGAAGATGAGCAATTCCTGGAAAGCGTGCCCGCGCGGCCCCTGCGGATCCTGGGCGAATACATCAAACCGCTCGTGCAGCTCAAGAGGGAATCCATCGGCGACACCATTGTCATGTTTGGCTCGGCTCGCATCGAAGCCGAAGAGAATGCAAAAGCCCGCCTGAACCGCTTAAAGAAGATAAAGGTCGCGAAGCTGAGCGCAAAGAATCAGGCGAAGCACTTCGCGGCTCTCCGGCAGGCGGAAAACCGCCTTGAAATGTCGCGCTATTACGAAGAAGCGCGCCAGTTGTCGTTCAAGATTACCTCCTGGGCTTCGACGCTCGGGACCAAGCCGCGGCGTTTTGTGATCTGCTCCGGCGGGGGCCCGGGAATTATGGAAGCGGCAAACCGCGGAGCTTATGAAGCGGGGGGAAAATCCATTGGGCTTTCCATCGAGCTGCCGCACGAACAGTTCGCCAATCCCTACATCAGCCCGGAGCTGAGTTTCAACTTCCACTACTTCTTTATGCGCAAGCTGTGGTTCGCGCAGATTGCCAAGGCGCTGATCGTTTTTCCCGGCGGATTCGGCACCATGGACGAACTGTGGGAGATGATGACGCTCCTGCAAACCGGCAAAATGACCCGCGGTAAGTTGATCCTGATTTACGGCCGCAAATACTGGGACGAAGTGCTGAACTTTCGCGCTATGGTCCGCTGGGGCACGATCAGCGCGGAAGAATACAACCTGCTCCAATTCGCGGACACGGTGGACGATGCGTTCAAGCTGATTCGCGCGGGCCTCGAAAAATACCACATGGAAGTTGACCCGTTTTTACAGGCGTACTGAAAAATCTTCGCGCACTAGAACCCTCCTTTGCGTTGCATCCGCGGAAGTTACCTTTTGGCGGATTTCTTGCTCTTTTCTCGTTTGGAATAGACGAACAAGGCTTAAATACCCGTGGCAGAGCCGCGCGGAGCCGGGGAGAGCGAAATGGAAGATCCTTACGATGCGCAGAGAAGGGGATTTCTCAAAGGAGTATTCGGTTTTGCCGCGCTGCTTGGCTTGATGACGCTTTCCGGAGCGCCTGTCGCGAATGCGGACCGCGACGATTGCCAGCACCGCATTATCAAGGCCGACCACAAGCTGCACGAAGCCGTCGAGCGTCATGGCTGGAACAGCAAGCAAGCCGAGCATTGGCGGCATGAACTCCACGAAGCGCGGGAGTATTGCTGGACGCACAGCCATCGCTGGTGGGACGAAGACGAGCGACGCTGGCACACCGAGCGTGATTGGGACGATCATGACCACGATCACGACCGCGGCCATCACGAATAAATTGTTTTCGGATGGATACCGCGCCTGAGCGGGATTTTACCGGCCGCATGTCGTTTACTACACGCGGGTCGCGCCGGCCTATCGCGTGTACCCGCGGCCATACGCCAGGCGCTATTGGGATGCGCGTTTCCACTGCTGGCGTTACTACCGCTAACACGTCTTTCGAATCTGTGGATAAAAAGGCAAAGAAAAGGGGCGCAAAGCCATCCAGCTTGCGCCCCTCTCTTTCATTGGGGAACGAACAAAACGTTTAATTCACCGTCACGGACAGATCGTGTGAAAAAACCGCTTCAAATCGCCGCGCTTCTTCCTGATCGTGCAGCATAACGACGGGTACAACGCGGAGCCACTGTTTGCAGGAGTGGCACTGCGTCACTTCGCCTTGCAGATCCTGCAGGAATCCATCCGTAAAGTGATAGTGGGTCCGCTCGCGCCGGGCATTTTTCTGATCGTGCGCCCCGCAGTGCGGACAGACAAACTCGATCTTGTCCTGCTGCGGATCGCGGTCCAGAGCCGCCCAGCCCGTGCGACGCACACCAACGGTCTCGGGGTTGCGCCGGTCCATGGGTCACCCTCCTTGGATCCACGTCCACTCACATTGATGCGGAAGGGGGCACTTTTGATACAGTTTCGCGTAAGCCCTTTGTAATAAGCAAATTACACCGGATCCAGAAGAGGGCTTGTGCTCTAAAGCGCGAGCCGGCGACGTTCTGTTAGCGTTTCTCCTAGCTTCCACGATAAACGCCAGAGTAACTCTCCTGCTAGGCATTCTTCAGGAACCCGCGGCACCCTCCGGTGTCAAAAGCTAAAGAGGACGCGCGCACCTCACATCCCTGCGAGCGCTGCGCCGGCTGCTGCAAGGCAGCCTGCTACGGCCGGCGCGGCAAATTCCGTCAAGCGCTCGCGGCATTTTCTCTGGAGGTGTGCGATGCCACTCGAATCGGAAATTCCCGCGCAAGACGGGCTCGGATTGCTGCGAGATTGTCTTGTGGATGGCGACGCGGAGGAACGCGCGCAGGCGCGCAAAGTCCGCAGGCGCGCGCTGACGCTCTCCGTCACGCTTCAAATAATCTTTCTGGCAACGCTGCTCATCGCCCCATTGTTTGCGAAGGTTCCAACTTTGAAGGGATTGGATTTTGTCCCCATTCCCCCGTACTTTCATCCCCCCGCGCCGGAACGAGAGGCCGTTGTGCGCAGACAGACGAGCAGCACGCCGCCGCCGTGCCGCTTCTGCCCGCCAACCAGAATCCCCAAAGTCACCAGGGTACTGCCGCCGGACAATACTCCAACGCCGCAAGGCGATTTCATCCCCCGCATCCCGGGTCAAAACTCGGGGTCGGGAGTGCCCGGTCTGGACATTCTCGACACGCGCCTGCAGCCTCCGGCCCCGCAGCCGCCGCAACAACACAGAATCGCAGTCGGAGGAAAAGTGCAGGCCGCCATGCTCATCTATCGCGTGGAGCCCGTGTATCCAACATTGATGCGCCAGATTCGCAAGAGCGGCCGCGTCGAGCTGCGGGCCATCATCTCAACCGACGGGACCATCCAATCCCTGCAAGTGATTTCCGGCGATCCCGGCTTTTTCCAATCCGCGCTGGATGCCGTTCGCCAGTGGCGCTACAAACCGACCATCCTGAATGGCCAGCCCGTTGAAGTGGAGACCAACATCACTGTCATTTACAACCTGAATTGAGCTCGCAAAGCTCTTCGGCAGGCTGAAAAAGGTGCGGGGCCACTTCTGCCTTTTCAAGTGGCCCCCTGCCTGCACCCGGCAACCGATTTCTTTCTATGCGAATCGCCGGGCTAAAAGTGAAAGACGATTCCGGCCGAAACGCGCAGATTGTTCTGCGATTGCGCTCCCGTTCCCGTTTCGTTGAAGCGCGTCAGAAGGTAGTCCACTTTGACCGGACGAATGGAAAAATGATTCGCCACTTTCACATCGAGTCCTCCGCCAAGGCTCATCGCGAAGGCATTGTCCGATCCGCTGGCGCCCAGCACGCTGGCGCTCGCGTGCGCCACGCCGAATAGCACCTCACCGAACGGCGTCACGCGGTCCGAATGGCGGTAGGAGATGCGCGGGCCGAAAAGATACGTGGAAAGCGTGCCGTCCACGCCGGTGTTCAGAATGTTTCCATTGCGATAGCCGCCGAAATCGGCCACGCCGCCGAGCCAGTTATTGAAGTTGTAGGCGAGCGACGCGCTTCCGCCGTTCAGGCTGAAGCTGTCCACTCCGCTGGTACTCGGATTCTCGCGAACGTAGGAGTATCCGGCGAAGATATCGACTTTCGGGGCTTCCTGCGCTTTCACGGCCACGCCGCCGAAAGCCAGTACCGCAAGCAGACACACAACGACTCTCAGTTTCATACATCCTCCTTAGGATTCACTCGTTGCGCAGAGTGCGCGTGCCAGGAGCGCACCCCGCCTGCGCGGCTCGCCTCAGGCAGGGAAGGCGGTCATCCGCAAGTTCTCTCTGTTGGTAGCTATAGAGATGCTCGAGGGGGAGTCAGGGTTGTAAGAAATCCGGGGACGCGATGTGTCGTTACAACAACGGTTCTCCCGCATGCGCCGCGATCGCTTCGCGGGTGACGTCCCGAAGTCGCACAAGCTCGTGCCAATCGGAAGCTTCCGTCGCGCGGGTCTCCCCGGGAATCCTCGGATAGATTGGAGGAGAAATCGTAATGATGACGCGCGTGGGCCGCGGCAGGATCGTGCCGTCGCGCAAAAATCTCCGCGTGCCCGCGAGCGAAACCGGAATGATCGGCGCGCCCGCGGCCACGGCTGCTTTGAACGCCCCCAGCTGAAACGGCCGAATGCCGTCTTCGGGCGTGAACGTTCCTTCGGGAAAAACAAAAACGGATTCTCCGCGCCGAATAAACTCTTCGATTTCCTGAGCCGCTTGCCTCCGAGCGTCGGAGTCGGTCCTATCGAACGACAGGTGCCCCATCTTCCGCAAAAACGTTCCGATGAACGGCATCCCATGCACTTCCATTTTGGCGACGAAACGGTACGAAACGCCAAGGCCGAGCATCAGCGGCAGCACGTCAAAATAACTCGTGTGATTGGAGGCGTAGATTTTCGCGCCCGGCGTCTTCATGTGCTCCTTGCCGGTCACGCGCACGCGAATTCCCGCCAGCGCAAACAGCACACGAAGCGCGGCTGAAGTGTACCGGCCCGCCGCTCGGTGATCCTTGAAGAACAAAACGATCGTCCACGCGGGAAGAATCCACGCGGCAAAAAGCGCGAGGAAATACACCCCGTAAAGCGTTTCAAACCCGCGCTGAAGTGCGCTGCGGATTCCCTTTCCCGCGACCCGCGCCGCGCCCGCGGAACCGAGGCGCGCGATTTGCAGCCACGCCGGCGGCTTTCTTACGGCGAGCGTCCCCGTTAGATACAACTGCTTCGTTTCCTCACGCCGCAGTTTTCCGCTGGAAGTTTTCGGGATGCTCCCGGGAGGAATCAGCTCCACGCGGTCCGGCGGCAGCCCAAGTCCCTGCGCGACGTTTTCCGTGACTGCCGCGGCAATCGCGCTCCGGCGCGCCGTATCCGTCTCGCGCGATTCGGCCACCACGACGAGTTTCTCCGTTCCGGTCCCTTCATCCTTCAGCCCGAACGCCACCACGCATCCCTTGCGGACTCCTTCCGCGCGCCCCCCGAGTTCCTCCACTTCGTGCGGATAGAGATTGCGGCCGCCCTTGATGATGATGTCTTTGACTCGGCCGGTGACGAAAATTTCCCCATCCGCCGCGTACGCCCGATCGCCCGAATTCACCCACGCAAATTCGCCGTTGACCGCGGGCCCTTGCGGAAACAGTTTCTGATTCGCCTCCGGATTGCCGTAGTAGCCCGTCGTGGCTGAAGGGCCGCGAAACCACAGGAATCCCTCGACGCGCTCCGGAACCTCGTTTCCGTTTTCGTCCACAATGTGCACTTCATGTCCCGGCACCGGCACGCCGGAGGAAACGAAGCAGATGGCGGTTTCGTCTTCGAGTGCGGCGGGCACCGCGCGTCCTTGTGACGTGAATGCTTCCCGTCCCACACGGTCAACGCGCGGTCCGCGATTCAGCGGAGGCACCGTCACGGCAAGAGAGGCTTCCGCGAGTCCGTACACCGGCAATTGCGCTTCGCGCCGAAAGCCATATTTTGCAAAGCGTTGCTCGAAGCGCTCCAGCGTCTCCGGGTTCACAGGCTCCGCCCCGTTGAGCGCCGCGCGCCATGAACCGAGGTTCAGTCCCTCAATGTCTTTGTCGGCGATTTTTCGAACGCACAGTTCATACGCGAAATTCGGCGCGGCGGAAATCGTTCCGCCGTGTTTGTGGAACGCCCAAAGCCAGCGCTCCGGCCTGGTAAGGAACGCAATCGGCGACATGGCCACCAGGGGAATTCCGTAGTGCAGCAGCGTCAGCCACGCGCCGATCAGGCCCATGTCGTGATACAGCGGCAGCCAGCTCACTCCGACGTCGTGCGGGCCGAGCTGCACCGCTTCGCCGATGGCGCGGATGTTCGCCAGCAGATTCGCGTGCGTCAGCGTTACCCCTTTTGGATCGCCCGTGGAGCCGGAGGTGTATTGCAGGAGGGCAATGTCGCTCGGCTTGCGAATTCGGCTTCCGGTAAGGTGCGCGGGAAGCGCGCCGGGCGCGGGCGGCGGAGCCTTGTCCGCGGCATCCAGCAGCTTCTGCGCGTCCAGCACGTTTTCGAGCGTCTTCACGCGGGGCTTCAACAGCTTGGCAATCGCTTCCGCCTTGCGAAACGTCAGCAAGAGGCAAACGCCGGCGTTGTTTAGAATGGCCGCTTGCCGGGAGGCATATTCCTCGATGCGGTCCGCGCGGAACGGCGGATAAATCGGCACGGGAATTGCGCCGGCCAGCAAAATCCCCGCGTAGGAAACAAAAAACGCGCGCGAGGTGGGAAGCATCAGCGAAACGCGCCCGCCCGGAGGCACGCCGATTCGCGTCAGCTCCGCGGCGCAGCGCAGCGCGGCCGCATAAAGCTCTCCGAACGTAAGCGTCACGCTCCGTTCGCCGCGCTCCGCATCTTCGGTGATCAGCAGGTGAGCGCGTTCCGCGTCATGTTGCGCGCGATAGCGCAGCACCTCGTTTAGCGTTGCCGCTGCAAATGCCCCGCCATCCGGTGCCTCGCGGTGCAGCTTTTGAGCCGTAACCGAAGCGCGCAACGCCGATTGCGGCTCTTCTTCAATCTTCTCCGCTTCCGGCTGTTGCAGGATGGAGTTCGCGAGGTCTGCGGGCGTATTGGCTTCCGACGCGACACGATCCGGAAGATGCACGCCAAATTCGGCCTCGAGCCGCGCCATCAATTCGACCCGCTCGAGGCTTCCGAGTCCCAGCTCGCGGTCCAGATGCGACCCAGGCCCGAGCATCGGCAAGGCACCCTGGCTGCCCAGTTCGATCAACAGGTTCCGGACGACTTCCAGTACGCGCGCCTGCGCGGCGGAGCGGTCGAGTTGTGCAGTCGGCGTAGCCACAGGTTCGGGTGGAAAGGATTCTCTGTATGGCGAAGGCTACCATGCGCCTCGGCGGATTGCCATCGCGGCGGCAGTTTGTGGTCTTTACCCGCTCGTTTGCTTGACTTGTGACGCGGCGTAGTTCCGGGGCATAAGAGTCGTCGAAAGGTCCACTCCGGAAAGGTCCGCGCCGGTCAGGTCCGTTTCGCGCAGGATGGCGATGCCCATGTCTGCCCCGGCAAAGACCGCGCCGTTCACATTCGCCCCGCGGAAGTTTGCGTTCCGAAGCGAAGCGCGCCGGAAGCTAGTATTGGACAGATCGCAGCGGAAGAACTCCACGCCGCTCGCTTGCGCCTCTTCCAGATTGGCCCCCGCCAGCGACGCCTCGGTCATGTCCGTATTTCGGAGATCCGCTTTGCGCAGGTTTGCTCCGCTCAGGTCCGCTCCCGGCAAGCGTGACCGCCGCAAATCGGAGCCTTCGAGGTTCACATTGCGGAGAATCGCTCCCGCCAGGTTTACGCCGCTCAAATCGGCTCCGCTCAGGTCCGCTCCCGAAAGGTCCGCCCGAGCTCCGCCTTCCTTACCTCTGAAAAAGCATTCGTGCGCCTCGAGAATGTCCGACAGGCGCTTGCCATTGTGCTTGATGGATTTCGGTTTCTTTAGTCCCATAGCCGTCTCTCTAACCGGGTCTTCAACCTTATAGTTTACCGGAATCGGCGGACGGCGAGAACACATGTGGACATCAGGCCCGCGGTCAAGTTGCGGCTGCGCGGCACGGCTGATAAAATTCGTGGTTTGCCGGACCTCCGCTGGAAAGCGCTAGGGGTAGAAGCGCCGGGCGGCGGCAACCCATCGAGTGAAGGCATACCGCACTGTGTTGGACGGACCAGCCTGGTCCCCTTCAGGCATAGTCCCGGTTTAAGAGCCTGCGGAAGGGAGAAAACGAGTGGCAAAGTACGATGTGGCGATCATCGGGAGCGGTCCCGGAGGATACGTTGCGGCCATCCGCGCGGGCGAACTGGGGCTGAAGACCGTGGTGGTGGAGAAGGACCCGTTTCTGGGTGGAACCTGCCTGCACGTGGGTTGCATTCCCACCAAAGTGCTGCTGCACCACGCGGACGTGTATGACCAGTTCAAGAATGCCGGCGAACTGGGTTTCGAGGTCAGCGGGCTGAAGATCAACTGGACCGGCGTGCTGGACCGCAAGGACAAGATCGTCAAGAAGCACGCCAAAGGCATCGAGTTTCTTTTCAAGAAGAACAAGGTGGACTGGGTGCAGGGCTGGGGGCGGTATGACGGGCCCGGGCGCGTCAGCGTGGACAACAACGGAAAGAAGTCCACGATCGAAGCCTCGAACATCCTTCTCGTGAGCGGCTCCGAGGCGCGCTCGCTGCCGGGCATTGAGCCGGACCACAAGATCATTTTGACCAATCGCTCCATTTTGCAGCTTCCGGAGATTCCGAAGACGCTGATCGTGGTTGGGGCGGGCGCGGTGGGCGTGGAATTCGCGTCCATCTACAACTCCTTCGGCACGCAGGTGACGATCCTGGAAATGCTGCCGCGCGCCGTTCCGGTTGAGGACGAGGAGATTTCCGCCGAACTCGAAAAGACTTTCAAGAAAAAGGGCATTCAGATTCACACCG
>Ga0209810_1003128_pt1 | contig 18043 bp, 16 predicted proteins | sample Coa_R1_7_FD_187159 | JGI IMG/M metagenome (GOLD analysis project Ga0209810, IMG submission 187159) | Surface soil microbial communities from Centralia Pennsylvania, which are recovering from an underground coalmine fire - Coalmine... | ecosystem: Environmental > Terrestrial > Soil > Unclassified...
GCGGGACGGCGGGTGGTGGTGGGCTTGCGGGCGGTGGTCGCCTTCTTCGACTTCACCGGGACGCGCTTGGGCGCGACCTCGGAGTCCTCGGGGACGGTGACCGCCTCGGTGTCGTCGTCGGTCTCGGCCTCGGCCTCCTCGGCGTCGACGTCGACGTCGGCGACGGCCTCGGCAAGCTCAGGCGCCGCGGCGGCGACGGGCGCCTCGGCCTCCGGCTGCGGCGCTGCGACCACGGGTGTGGCCGCGGCGGGACGGGGCGCGCGCGCAGGAGCCGCGGACGGCCCGCCGTCCTCGTCGTCGCGACGGCTCTGGCGGTCGCCGTCGGCGGGGATGGGCTCGCCGGTGGCGGTGACGAAGTCGCCCTTGTAGATCCACACCTGGACGCCGATGCGGCCGAAGGTGGTGCGCGCCTCGGCGATGCCGTAGTCGATGTTGGCGCGCAGGGTGTGCAGCGGCACGCGGCCGTCGCGATCCCACTCGCGGCGCGACATCTCCGAGCCGCCCAGGCGCCCGCTCACCTGGATGCGCACGCCGCGCGCGCCGGCGCGCATCGTCCGCATGATCGACTGCTTGATGGCGCGGCGGAAGGCGATGCGCTTCTCGAGCTGGGAGGCCACGTTCTCGGCCACCAGCTTGGCGTCCATCTCCGGGTTCTTGATCTCGTGGATGGTCACCCGGACCTTCTTGCCCGTGATGCGCTCCAGCTCGTCGCGCAGCGCGTCGACCGAGGCGCCCTGCTTGCCGATGACGATGCCCGGCTTGGCGGTCTGGATCACCACGGTGAGCTGGTTGGCGCTGCGCTCGGTCTCGATGCGCGCGAGGCCGGCGTTGCGCAGGCGGCTGTTGATCAGCCGGCGCATGGCCAGGTCCTCGTGGAGGAGCTTGGTGTACTCCTTGTCGGCGTACCAGCGCGCCTCCCAGTTGCGGTAGACGCCGAGGCGGAAGCCGATGGGGTTGACCTTGTGTCCCATTACTCGTTCTCTGCCTCGGTGACCTGGGGCTCGACGTCGGGGGTCTCGGCGGGCTTGCGGGCGCGCGTGGTGCGGCGCGGTGCGGCGGCGGCCGCCGGAGCGGGGGTTGCGACGGGTGCCGCCGCGGCGGGGCGGCGACGGCGGGCGCGCGGCTGCAGGTCGTCGGCGACGAAGGCGCGCAGGTGCGACGTCCGCTTGAAGATGCTGTAGGCGCGGCCCTGGGCGCGCGGGCGGAAGCGCTTGATGATGCTCGCCGCCTCGATCTCGATGCGCTTGACGCGCAGCGTGCTGCGGTCGAGGTTGTAGTTGTGCTCGGCGTTGGCGGCGGCGGACTTGATCACCTTGCTCACGTCCGTCGCGGCTGAGCGCGGGGTGTAGGAGAGCACGGTGATCGCCTCGTCGACGGGCAGGCCCTCGACGAGGGCCGCCACGAGACGGGCCTTGCGGGCGGTGGTGCGAACCCACTTGGCAGTGGCCACGACTTCCATCAGAGGGCTCCGCTCATTTCAGCGCGCTGCTCCGCTCGGTGTGGTGGCCGTGGCCGCGATACCGGCGGGTCACGGCGAACTCGCCGAGCTTGTGGCCGACCATCGCCTCGGTGATGAACACCGGGACGTGCTTGCGCCCGTCGTGGACGGCGATGGTGTGCCCGACCATGTCGGGGAAGATGTCGCTGCGGCGCGACCAGGTCTTGACGACCTTCTTCTCGCGCGTCTGGTTGAGGACCTGCACCTTCCTGAGCAGGTGCTCGTCGCAGAACGGGCCTTTCTTGGTGGAGCGACTCATCTCTACTTCTTGCGGCGCCGCACGATCATGCGGTCGGTGGACTTGTTGTGGCGGGTGCGGTGGCCCAGCGCGGGCTGGCCCCAGGGCGTCTGCGGGTTGCCGCCGGCGCCGCTGCGACCCTCACCGCCGCCGTGCGGGTGGTCGAAGGGGTTCATGGTCATGCCGCGCACCGACGGGCGGAAGCCGCGCCAGCGCATCTTGCCCGCCTTGCCCCAGTTCTGGTTCTCGTGGTCGACGTTGCCGACCTGGCCGATGGTGGCGCTGCAGCGCACGTCGACGCGGCGCATCTCACCGCTCGGCATGCGCAGGGTGGCGTGCTGGCCCTCGCGGGCGAGGAGCTGGGCGCCGGCGCCGGCGCTGCGCACCAGCTGTCCGCCCTTGCCCAGGGTGAGCTCGATGTTGTGGATCGTCGAGCCGAGCGGGATCTGAGACAGGGTCATCGAGTTGCCGGGACGCACCTCGGCGTTGGGGCCGGCCATGACCGTGTCGCCGACGCTGAGCCCGAGCGGGGCGAGGATGTAGCGCTTCTCACCGTCGCGGTAGTGGATCAGCGCGATGCGCGCCGAGCGGTTGGGGTCGTACTCGATGGTGGCGACCTTGCCAGGCACGTCGAGCTTGTTCCGCTTGAAGTCGATGATCCGGTAGAGCTTCTTGTGCCCGCCGCCGCGATGGCGCACGGTCACGCGGCCGTTGACGTTGCGGCCGCTGTGCTTCTTGAGGTGCTCGACCAGCGACTTCTCGGGCTCGCCGCGGGTGACCTCCTCGAAGGTCGAGACCGACATGAAGCGGCGGCCGGGGCTGGTGGGCTTGTACTTCTTGATCGGCATCTTCTACACGCCCTCGAAGAGGCCCTTGATCGACTGGCCCTCGGCCAGCGTCACGATCGCCTTCTTCCAGCTGGGGCTGCGGCCCTCGACACGGGTGCGGCCGCGGCTGCGCTGCCGCACCTTGCCGCGGACGTTGATGGTGTTGACCGCGACCACCTCGATCTTCTGGTCGCTGAAGAGGTCCTCGACGGCCTGCTTGATCTCGATCTTGTTGGCGTCGGGGCGGCAGCGGAACACGTAGCGTCCCTCCGCCATCGCGGCGTACGACTTCTCGCTCACCACGGGGCGGATCAGGATGATGTCGGACGGGCGGCTCATGCCAGCACCTCGACCGCGTGCTCCACGGCGTCGCGGGTGATCAGCACCGTCCCGGCGGTGAGCAGGTCGCGCACGTTGAGGTTGCTGGCCAGGATCACGTTGACGTGGGGGACGTTGCGCGCGCTCCGCTCCAGCACCTCGTTGTGCGAGCCGAGCACGAGCAGGACGCGGCCACTGGCCTCGATGGCGCCGAGCAGGTCGACGACGGCGCGGGTGCGCGGCTCGTCCAGCTCGAAGGAGTCGAGCACGGTCAGCTCACCGGCGGCGGCCTTGGCGCTCAGCGCGCCGCGCAGGGCGAGGCGGCGCTGCTTGCGCGGCATGGCCTGCGAGTAGTCGCGCGGGGTGGGGCCGAAGACGGTGGCGCCGCCCTCGAACTGCGGCGAGCGGATCGAGCCCTGGCGGGCGCGGCCCGTGCCCTTCTGGCGATACGGCTTGCGGCCGCCGCCGCGCACCTCGCTGCGGTTGCGCGTGTCGTGGGTGCCCTGGCGGCCGTTGGCGAGCTGGCGCAACAGCGCCTGGTGCATCACCGCCTCGTTGGGCGTCACCTCGAAGACCTCGGGGGCGAGGTCGAGGGTGCCCTTGGCGGCGCCGGTCTGGTCGACGACGTTCGCGGTTGCCATGGCTACGCGAATGCCTCCCGCTCGTGGCTGCGCACCAGCACCACCGCGTTGCGGTGGCCGGGGACGCTGCCCTTGACCAGCAGCAGGTTGCGCTCGGCGTCGACGCGCACCACCTCCAGCCCGCGCACGGTGCGGCGCACGTTGCCGAGCTGCCCGGCCATCTTCAGGCCGCGCCAGGTGCGCGCCGCGTCCACCGAGCCGACCGAGCCGGGCTGCTTGATGTTGTGCGAGCCGTGGGTGACCGGCCCGCGACCGAAGTGGTGCCGCTTGTGCTGGCCGGCGAAGCCCTTGCCCTTGCTGGTGCCGGTGACGTCGACGTGCTCACCGGCGGTGAACACCTTGTCGACGGTCAGCGTCGAGCCCAGCTCGACGTCGCCGGCGTCGCGCAGCTCGGCGAGGTCCTGCATGGGGCGCAGGCCGGCGCGCTTGAAGTGGCCGCTGAGCGGCTTGGTGGTGCGCTTCGCCTTGCGCTCGCCGAAGCCGATCTGCACGGCGTCGTAGCCGTCGACCGCCGCGGTCTTGCGCTGCACGACGCGGCACGGGCCCGCCTCCAGCACGGTGACGGGCACCACGGTGCCGCGCTCCGTGAAGAGCTGGGTCATGCCGACCTTGCGCGCGAGGATGCCTTTGCTCATCGGGCGACGCCGCTCACAGCTTGATCTCGATGTTCACGCCCGAAGGGAGGTTGAGGCGCATCAGCGCGTCAACCACCTTCGGGTTGGGATCCAGGATGTCGACGATCCGCTTGTGCGTGCGCATCTCGAACTGCTCACGCGAGTCCTTGTCGATGAAGGGCGAGCGGATGACGGTGTACTTCGAGATGCTCGTGGGGAGCGGCACCGGTCCGGCCACGCGCGTGCCCGTCCGCGTGGCCGTGTCGACGATCTTCGACGCGGCCTGGTCGAGGACCCGGTGGTCGTAGGCCTTGAGCCTGATGCGAATCTTCTGGGCCATGGCGTTGGTGCCGAAATGCTCCTGCGAACGCTACTTGGTGATCGACGTGACCGAGCCGGCGCCGACGGTGCGTCCACCCTCGCGGATGGCGAAGCGCATGCCCTGCTCGACGGCGATCGGGGTGATCAGCTCGATGTCCATCTCGACGTTGTCGCCGGGCATGCACATCTCCACGCCCTCGGGCAGGCCGATGTTGCCGGTCACGTCGGTGGTGCGGATGTAGAACTGCGGGCGGTACCCGGTGAAGAACGGCGTGTGGCGGCCGCCCTCCTCCTTGCTCAGCACGTACACCTGCGCCTTGAACTTGGTGTGCGGGGTGATGCTGCCCGGCTTGGCCAGCACCTGTCCGCGCTCCACCTCGTCGCGCTTGACGCCGCGGATCAGGCAGCCGACGTTCATGCCGGCCTCGCCCTGGTCGAGCAGCTTGTGGAACATCTCGACGCCGGTGACGACCGTCTTGCCGGTCTCCTTGATGCCGACGATCTCCACCGCCTCGTTGACCTTGACCACGCCGCGCTCGATGCGGCCGGTGACCACCGTGCCGCGACCCTCGATCGAGAACACGTCCTCGATGGGCATCATGAACGGCTGGTCGATGGGACGCTCGGGGAGCGGGATGTAGCTGTCGACCGCCTCCATCAGCTTGCTCACGCCCTCGGCGGCGGCGGCGTCGCCCTCCAGCGCCTTGAGCGCGCTGACGCGCACGACGGGGATGTCGTCGCCGGGAAAGCCGTACTTGCTGAGCAGCTCGCGGACCTCGAGCTCGACCAGCTCGAGCAGCTCCTCGTCGTCCACCGCGTCGACCTTGTTGAGGGCGACCACGATGTACTTCACGCCCACCTGCGAGGCGAGCAGGATGTGCTCGCGCGTCTGCGGCATGGGGCCGTCGGTGGCGGCGACCACCAGGATGGCGCCGTCCATCTGCGCCGCGCCGGTGATCATGTTCTTGATGTAGTCGGCGTGGCCCGGGCAGTCGACATGGGCGTAGTGGCGGTTGGCCGTCTCGTACTCGACGTGCGCGGTGGCGATTGTGATGCCGCGCGCCTTCTCCTCGGGAGCGTTGTCGATCGAGTCGAAGGAGCGGAACTCGGCGCCGCCCTTCTCGGCGAGCACCTTGGTGATGGCAGCCGTCAGCGTCGTCTTGCCGTGGTCGATGTGACCGATGGTGCCGACGTTCACGTGAGGCTTGCTGCTGTCGTACTTCTTCTTGCCCATTTCTTGAACCTTTCGCTCCTGGCTCTCTGACGCTCTCCGGGGGAAATGCCTGTTTAGCTTCTCGCCTTGGCGACGATCTCCTCCGCGAGGTTCTGCGGAAGAGCCTGGTAGTGGTCGAACTGCATGGAGTAGTTGGCGCGGCCCTGCGTCATGCTGCGCAGCTGGGTCGCGTATCCGAACATGTTGCTGAGCGGCACCTCCGCCTGCACCACCTGGGTGGTGATGCGCGACGACATGCCGAGGATGTGCCCGCGCCGTCCCGTGAGGTCGCCCATCACGTCGCCCATGAACTCCTCGGGCATGGTCACCTCGACCTTCATGATCGGCTCCAGCAGGGTGGGCTTGGCCTTGCGCATGCCGTCCTTGAAGCCCATCGAGCCGGCGATCTGGAAGGCCTGCTCCGAGGAGTCGACCTCGTGGTACGAGCCGTCGACCAGGGTCACCTTGACGTCCACCACGGGGAACCCGGCGAGGACGCCGTTGTTCATGGCGTCGATGATGCCCTTCTCCGCGGGAGCGATGTACTCGCGCGGCACGGTGCCGCCGACGATCTTGCTGACGAACTCGAAGCCCTTGCCCATCTCGTTGGGCTCCAGCTCCAGCTCGACGTGGCCGTACTGGCCGCGACCGCCGGACTGGCGGACGAAGCGCCCGGTGCCGTGCGCCTTGGCGGCGATGGTCTCGCGGTAGGCCACCTGCGGCTTGCCGACGTTGGCGTCCACCTTGAACTCGCGCATCAGGCGGTCGACGATGATCTCCAGGTGCAGCTCGCCCATGCCGGAGATGACGGTCTGCCCGGTCTCGTCGTCGGTGCGGACGCGGAAGGTGGGGTCCTCCTGCGTCAGCTTCTGCAGCGCCGCGCTCATCTTGTCCTGGTCGGCCTTGGTCTTGGGCTCGATGGCGACGCTGATCACCGGCTCGGGGAAGGTGATGTTCTCCAGGATGATCGGCGCGTTCTCGGCGCAGAGCGTGTCGCCGGTGGTGGTCTTGCGCAGGCCGATGGCCGCGGCGATGTCGCCGGTGCGGACCTCGTCGATCTCCTCGCGGTGGTTGGCGTGCATCTGCAGGATGCGGCCGACCCGCTCCTTCTCCCCCTTGGTCGCGTTGTAGACGTAGGAGCCCGACTGCAGCGTGCCGCTGTAGACGCGGAAGAAGGTGAGGGTGCCCACGAAGGGATCGGTCATGATCTTGAAGGCGAGCGCGCTGAAGGGCTGCTCGTCGTCGACGGTGCGCACCCGCGGGTCGCCGCTCTTGGGGTCGTGGCCCTCGACGGCGGGCTTGTCGAGCGGCGAGGGCAGGAAGTCGACGATGGCGTCGAGCATCGGCTGCACGCCCTTGTTCTTCAGGGCGCTGCCGCAGAGCACGGGGACGATGCGCGTGCTCACCGTGCCGGCGCGGAGGCCGCGCACGATGTCGGCGTGGCTGAGCTCCTCGCCCTCGAGGTACTTCATCATCAGCTCGTCGTCGGACTCGGCGACCGCCTCGAGCAGCTCGTGCCGGTACTTCTCGACGTCCTCGTGCATCCCCGCCGGGATCTCGTTGCGCTCCAGGGTGGTGCCCAGGTCGTCGGTGTAGACGATGGCCACCTGGTTGATCAGGTCGATGACGCCCTTGAAGTCGGCCTCGCTGCCGATGGGCAGCTGCACGCAGATCGGCTTGGCGCCGAGGCGGTCCTTGATCGACTGCACCGCGGCGTAGAAGTTGGCGCCGATGCGGTCCATCTTGTTGATGAAGCAGATGCGGGGGACCTCGTAGCGGTCGGCCTGGCGCCACACCGTCTCCGACTGGGGCTCCACGCCGGCCACGGCGTCGAAGACCGCCACCGCGCCGTCGAGCACGCGGAGGCTGCGCTCCACCTCGACGGTGAAGTCCACATGCCCGGGCGTGTCGATGATGTTGATTCGGTGGCCGCGCCACTCCGCGGCCGTCGCCGCCGAGGTGATGGTGATGCCGCGCTCCTGCTCCTGGACCATCCAGTCCATGGTCGCGGCGCCCTCGTGCACCTCACCCATCTTGTGGATGCGGCCGGTGTAGAAGAGGACGCGCTCGGTCGTCGTGGTCTTGCCCGCGTCGATGTGGGCCATGATCCCGATGTTCCGGGTCTTCTCCAGCGGGAACGCGCGCGTCATGGTGGCGGGAGGCATCAGTACCTGAAGTGGGAGAAGGCCTTGTTCGACTCGGCCATCTTGTGGGTGTCCTCCTTGCGCTTGATGGAGGCTCCCACGCCGTTGGCGGCGTCCATCAGCTCGGAGGCGAGCTTGTCGGCCATGCTCTTGCCGTTGCGGCCGCGGGCGTAGCGGATGATCCAGCGGCGGGCCAGCGCGGCCCGGCGGTCGTGGCGGATCTCCACGGGCACCTGGTAGGTGGCGCCGCCGACGCGCTTGGGCTTCACCTCGAGGACGGGGGTGACGTTGCGCATCGCCGTGTCGAAGACGTCGAGCGGCTCGCGGCGCGAGCTGCGGCGGATCTTCTCGAAGGAGTCGTAGACGATCCGCTCGGCGACGCTCTTCTTGCCCCCGAGCATCAGGCAGTTGACGAACTTGGCCACTCCCGTCGACCCGTAGATGGGGTCGGGGAGGATCGTCCGCTTGGTGATTCGCTGACGGCGCGGCATGGGGTGCTTGTCTTGTCCTTTTCGACTGACCCGGCGCCGTCACGCGGGTCAGGCGTGTCGGGCCGGAGATCTGGCGCTAGGCTGCGGGTGCAGCCCAACTGAGGGCGAGGCGGCTCATCTGGCTGGAGCCTTCTCGCGCTTGGCGCCGTACTTGCTACGGCCCTGCTTGCGGTTCTTGGTGCCCGCGGTGTCGAGGATACCCCGGATCACGTGATACCGGACCCCGGGGAGGTCCTTCACGCGGCCGCCGCGGATGAGCACGACGCTGTGCTCCTGGAGGTTGTGCCCGATGCCCGGGATGTAGGCGGTGACCTCCACCTTGCTGGTGAGGCGGACGCGGGCCACCTTGCGCAGCGCCGAGTTCGGCTTCTTGGGCGTCATCGTGTAGACGCGCACGCAGACGCCGCGCCGCTGGGGCGAGCCCTTGAGCGCCGGGGCCTTGGTCTTCTTGACCAGTTGCTTGCGGCCCTTGCGGACCAGCTGCTGGATGGTGGGCACGGGTCTCCGTCTGTGGTGCTGGGTTTGGCCTCGCGACTGCGGCCCCCGGGAGGGTGCGGCGGGCGTGCGAACAGCAGGCTCCGCCCGCAGGCGCGACGGGTGATCTTACAGGCGGGCCGAGCGTGGCGTCAATTTGGACCGGTTCACCCTCAGGGCAGCGGGGGGAGGCCGGGGGAGCCCGCGGCGAGGTGGTAGAGGCGCAGCTCGTCCCACTCGCGGGCTTCGGCGGTGCCCTGGACGACGAGCAGCTCCAGGTGGGCGATGGTCTCGGTCAGCGCCATGAGCCGGTTGCCCAGGTCGAGCTCCTCGTAGCGCCGCTCGCGGCGGGTCCAGGGGAGGTCGTGGGCCACCTCGTAGGCGGTGGTGCGGCCGCGGCGGAGGGAGTCGATGCAGTGGCTGAGGCGGGTGGCGTGGTGGTCGAGCAGCGCGTCGACGCGCTCGGCGAGTCCGGAGAAGTCGGGGCCGTGGGCCGGGAGCACGCGCTCCACGTCCAGGGGACGCACCCGGGAGAGGGACGAGATGAACTCGACGAGGCTGAGCCCGTTGCCGGCGAAGGGCTCCACGCCGAGCGAGGGCGTGATGTGCGGGAGGACGTGGTCGCCGGCGAAGAAGAGCCGGGCGTCGGGGTCGAGGAGGCTGACGTGGCCGGCGGTGTGGCCCGGGGTGGCCACGATGCTGAGCAGGCGGTCCTTCAGCTCCACGTGCTGGCCGTCGTTGGCGTAGACGTCGGGCGGCTCCCACACCGCCCTGCCGCCCTGGTGCTGCGCTCGGGCCATCATCTCCTCCACCGCCGGGAGGAGCTCCGCCGCGCCGGCCTCGCGCAGGCGCAGCACGCGGTCGGCGTTGGCCGCGTCGCGCAGCGCGGCGTCGGTGATGGTGTCCATGGCCCGCTTCTCGCCCGCGCCGAGGAAGACGGTGGCCCCAGCCTCCTGGCGCAGCCGGACGGCCTGGCCGTAGTGGTCGTGGTGGATGTGTGTCACCAGCACGGTGCGGACGTCCCCGGGCTCGGCGCCGATGCTGCGCAGGGCCGCGCCGAGCGCGTCCCAGGAGTCGGGAGTGTGCCAGCCGGAGTCGACGAGGGCCAGCCGGTCGCCGTCCTCCACGGCGTAGACGTTGACCGCCTTCAGCGCGTCGCCCGGGAGGGGCAGGGGGATGCGGTGGACGCCCCGAGCGACCGGGTAGGCGCCGGGCTCGGCCCACGGACCGGAGCCGGAGGAGACGGTCGGCGGCAGCGTCGCCGGGGCGGCGGCATCGGCGGGACGGCTGTCCATGCCGTCCGACTGTAGCGACTCCGCTAGACGTTCCAGGGGAAGGCGAAGGTCAGGCCGGCGGCGAGCACCAGGCCGGCGATCGAGGCGCCGGCCAGCACGGCCCAGCGGGCGACCCCACCCGGCACCGCCGAGGGGGCGCGCACGTCTGCGGCCGAGGCGACCCAGGCGGTGCGCGCGTGGATGGCGACGTGGACGAGCACCAGGACGATGAAGACGACGGCGCTGTCGGTGTGCAGGGTGGCGGCGGTGCCGTGGGTCCTCCCCTGGAAGAAGAGGAGGACCCCGGTGACGAAGGCGACGACGGTGGAGGCGACGAGGAGGGGCGCGAGCAGCCGCGGGACGATGGTCGGCGGCCCGGCGGTGCGGTAGCTGCGCCGGCGGCGCAGGTAGTAGCCGGCGAACCGGTAGCCGGTGCTGCCGAGCTTGAGCAGGGTGAGGGGGATGGCCACGAAGCCGGTGAAGAAGTGGAGACCGGGCACCGAGCCGAAGACCAGGCCGCTGAGGATGACCAGGGCGAGGACGACGGCCTGGACGGCGCCGGTGGTCGAGGTCAGGCGCCGGTTGCCCTCGACGCCGGGGTCGCTCTCCACGCGGACCGGGTCGGCGCGGTCCCAGAACGCGGTGACCAGCGCCGAGCCCGTCGACGTGGCGGCGGCGCGCGCGGGGACGGGCAGGCCGAGGGCGGCGGCGAGCGCGCCGCAGACGGCCAGGCCGAGGAGGTTGCCGGCCAGCACGTCGGTGGGCCAGTGCACGGCGAGCACCAGGCGGGCGAGGTCGAGGCCGACCACGGCGAGGACGGCGGCGGCGACCAGCGACCAGCGCAGCCACCGCTGGCGGGTGATCCAGGCCATGGCCAGCAGGGGCACGGCGATGGCGCAGATGGCGCCGACCGCGTGGCCGGAGGGGAAGGAGGGGCCAGAAGCGGTGGCCATGTCGGGATAGAGGTTGGGTCGGGCGCGGCCGACGGCGTCCTTCATCCAGCTCTGGGCGACGACGCCGACGGCGAAGGCGAGCGGGATGAACAGCGCCAGGCGGCGGCGGCCGGCGCGGAAGGCCAGGCCGGCGGCGAGGAGAGTCAGAGGAATGAGGTGAGGGCCAGGGCCGAGCCACTGGGAGATCCGGTCGGCGGTCTCGTCGGCGGCGTTGAGGAGGCCGGCGTGGACCAGCCCGTCGTGGAGCTGGACGAGGAGGTGGAGGTCGCGGCGCTGCACGGCGTTGCTGCCGACGGCGAGGGCGAGAGCGCCGAAGAGGGCGACGGCGACCACGGCGACGAGCAGCCAGAGGGCGCGCCGGCGGGGAGCCTCGGGGCGTTCGAGTCGGAGGCGCAGGGCGAGGCTGGCGGACATCGGCGGGGTTTGATGATGCGCGGGGCGGCTTAAGGCTGGGTGAATCCTCGGCGCGCCGGCGCGCCCAACGTGAGCGCGTGCACCCCTCCCCGGGTGGGGTGCCGTCGCGCTACACTGGGAGCGTGATCCCTGAGCACAAGCGCGAGGCCCTCCTCCGCCTCAAGACCGTCCGCGGCCACCTCGACGGGGTGATCGGCATGGTCGAGCAGGAGGTGTACTGCCCCGACCTGATGAAGCAGGTGGCCGCCCTCCAGGCCTCGCTGGAGAAGGTCAACCGGGTGCTGCTGCAGAACCACCTGGAGACGTGCGTCACGGAGGCGATCCAGAGCGGCGGCGGGCGGGAGAAGATCACCGAGCTGCTGGAGGCGCTGCGCTACAACGCCTCGCTGACCGACTTCCGCGACCGCGCCGAGCCGCTGCCCCTGCCCGCCGGCGAGTCGCCGCCATGACCGTCGCACCGGCCGCGCCCAGCGAGGCGCGCCAGCTCCCCGGGCTCGAGGCCGATCGCCAGGAGCGCATCGACCTCGACGTCATCGGGATGCACTGCGCCGGCTGCGTGCGCAGCGTCGAGCGCGCCCTCGCCGAGGTTCCCGGCGTGGCCGGCGCCACGGTCAACCTCGCCACCGAGAAGGCGGGCGTCGTCCTCGCAGCACCGGTCGAGCCGGCGGCGCTGGTCGAGGCCGTGCGCGGCGCCGGCTACGACGCGGCCCTCCCCCACCGCGGGCGCAGCGCTGCCCAGGAGGCGGCCGAGCGGCGCGGCAGGCGCCTCGCCGACCTGCGCGGACGCCGCGTCCAGCTCGCCGTCGCCGCGGTGCTCAGCGCCGGGGTGGTGGGCCTGGCCTACGGCGACCCCGCGCCGCGCTGGTCGGGCTTCCTGCAGCTCGTGCTCGCGCTGCCGGTGTTCGTCTGGGTCGGCGCGATCTTCCACCGCAGCGCCCTGCGCGCCGCACGCCACGGCGCCGCCACCATGGACACCCTGGTGTCGCTCGGCGCAAGCGTCGCGTTCGTCTACTCGGTGGTCGCGGTGGTGCTGCTGCCCGGCCAGGCGACCTACTTCGACGTCAGCGCCCTGATCGTCACCCTCATCGCCGTCGGCAAGTACCTGGAGCTGAGCGCCCGCGGCCGCGCCGGGGAGGCGATCGAGGCGCTGGCCGGGCTGCAGCCGAGCGTCGCCCACCTGCTGCGCCGGGCCGGGGCGCCCGAGGACGCGCCCGCGACGGAGCCCTGGGACGTCGCCGCCGAGGAGCTGCGACCAGGGGACCTCGTGCTGGTGCGGCCGGGCGAGCGGCTCCCTGCGGACGGGGAGGTCGCGGCCGGCGACAGCGCCGTCGACGAGGCGATGGTCACCGGCGAGCCGGTCCCGGTCGAGAAGCGCGCCGGCGACGGCGTGACCGGCGGGACGGTCAACGGCGGCGCGCCGCTCACCGTGCGGCTGACCCGCACCGGGGAGGCGACGCTGCTGGCCGGCATCCTCCGGCTGGTCGAGCGCGCCCAGCAGGAGAAGGCGCCGGTCGAACGGCTGGCCGACCGGGTGGCAGGGGTCTTCGTGCCCGCCATCCTCGCCGTCGCGCTGCTCACCTTCGCCGGCTGGATGCTGTCGGGGCACGGGTTCACCGCGGCGATGATCCCCGCCGTCGCGGTGCTGGTGATCGCCTGCCCCTGCGCGCTCGGGCTGGCCACGCCGGTGGCCGTGATGGTCGCGTCCGGGCGCGGCGCGGAGCTGGGGCTGCTGATCCGCGGCGGGGAGACGCTGGAGCGCATCCACGCCGTGCGCGCGGTGATGCTCGACAAGACCGGGACGCTCACCGCCGGGCGCCCGCAGGTGGTTCGCGTCGAGCCGCTGGGGGGCGCGGATCCCGCCGCGGCGCTGCGGCTCGCCGCCGCGGTCGAGCGGTCGTCCGAGCATCCGCTGGCGCGCGCCGTGGTCGAGGCGGTGGAGGGCGAGGTTCCCGTGGCGAGCGACGTGCGGATCGAGCCCGGCCGGGGTGTCGCCGGCACCGTCGAGGGCAGCCGTGTGCAGGTCGGCTCGCCCCGCTGGCTGGGCATCGACGTGGCGCAGGCCGGCGAGGGGACGGACACGCACGTGGGCGTCGCCGTGGACGGCATGCCGGTGCTGCTGCTGCGCATCGCCGACCCGGTTCGAGCCGATGCCCGCGCCGGGGTGCAGCGGCTGCGCTCGCTCGGCCTCCATGTGGTTCTGGCCAGTGGCGACCGCAACGCGACGGCCCGGAGCGTGGCCGCCGCCGTGGGCATCGACGACGTCCACGCCGAGCTGTCGCCGGCGGGCAAGGCCGAGCTGGTCGCCGAGGTGCGGCGCGCCCGCGGACCGGTGGCCATGGTCGGCGACGGGGTGAACGACGCGCCAGCGCTGGCCGCGGCGGACGCCGGGATCGCGGTGGGCAGCGGCACCGGCGTGGCCCTCAGCACTGCCGACGTCACGCTGGTGCACGGCGACGTGGGCGCGGTCGCCGACGCCATCGCGCTGAGCCGGGCCACCCTGCGGGTGATCCGCCAGAACCTGGCCTGGGCCTTCGCCTACAACCTGGTGCTCATCCCCCTGGCCATGGTGGACGCCATCCCGCCGGTGCTGGCCGCCCTGGCGATGGCCTTCAGCTCGGTCAGCGTGGTGGCCAACGCGCTGCGCCTGCGGCGCCTCCCAAGGGCCGCTTCGAGCTGATGCCGCAGGCGCGCGACGCGGTTGTGGTCGGTTCCGGCCCGAACGGGCTGGCGGCGGCGATCACCCTGGCCCGCGCCGGTCGCGAGGTTGTGCTCTACGAGCGCAATGCAACGCCCGGTGGCGGCATGCGCTCGGCGGAGCTCACCCTTCCCGGCTTCGTCCACGACGTCTGCTCCACGGTGCAGTCGCTGCTGCTTGCCTCCCCTTTCTTCCTGCGCAACGGCGGGTTCGCCCGCCATCAGCTCAGCTTCGCGCATCCCTCGGCGCCGCTGGCCCATCCCTTCGACGACCGCGACGCGGTGCTGCTGCACCGCTCCGTCGCCGACACCGCCGCGCAGTTCTCGCGACGCGACGCGGCGTCGTACCGCAGCCTGATGGAGCCTCTGGTGGAGGACGCGGCGGTGCTGGTGAGCGACCTGGTCGGGCCGCTGCGCCTCCCGCACCACCCGTTCGCCGACGCCCGCTTCGGACTCCACGCGCTGCGCTCCGCGCGCGGACTGGCGCGCACCCGCTTCCAGGACGACGCGCCGCGCGCGCTGCTGACCGGCATGTCGGCGCACTCGATGGTGCCGCTCTCCCAGCCGGGCACGGCCGCCTTCGGGCTCGTCCTCGGGCTGCTGGCGCACGCGGTGGGGTGGCCCTTCGCGCGCGGGGGGTCGCAGCGCATCGCCGACGCCATGGTCGCGGAGCTGCGCGACCTCGGCGGCGAGGTGCTCTGCGGCCACGAGGTCACCCGCCTCGACGACCTGCACGCGCGCGCAATCGTCCTCGACCTCACGCCGCGGCAGGTGCTGCGCGTTGCGGGCGACCGCCTCTCCGGCCTCTACCGGCGGCAGCTGGAGCGCTACCGCTACGGTCCCGGCGCGTTCAAGGTCGACTGGGCGCTCGACGGCCCGGTGCCGTGGCGCGACGTGCGCTGCGCGCAGGCGGGCACGGTGCACTGCTGCGGCAGCTTCGCCGAGGTGATCGAGAGCGAGGCCGCGGTGGCGCGCGGCGAGCACCCGCAGCGGCCGTTCGTCCTGCTCACCCAGCCCAGCTTCGCCGACCCCACGCGCACGCCGGCCGGCAAGCACGCCGTGTGGGGCTACTGCCACGTCCCCAACGGCTCGCGGGTCGACATGACCGAGCGGATCGAGGCGCAGATCGAGCGCTTCGCCCCGGGCTTCCGCGACCGCATCCTGCAGCGCAGCGTCATGGGGCCCGTCGCCCTGCAGGAGTACAACCCGAACTACGTCGGCGGCGACATCAACGGCGGCCTGCAGGACCTCCGCCAGCTCTTCACCCGCCCCGCCATCCGCCCCCTCCCCTACACGACTCCCAACCGCTCGCTCTACATCGGCTCGTCCTCGACGCCCCCCGGCGGGGGCGTCCACGGCATCGCCGGGATGCTCGCCGCCGAAGCCGCGCTCCGCCGCGCCTACTGAAGACGAGAAAGGGCCCCGCTCGCGCGGGGCCCTTCGTGGCTCAGAAGGAGCCGGCGGGAGCGCCCTCCGGCTCGGCGGCCAGGTCGTCGTATTCGTAGAGGCGAGCGGCCTCCTCACGGAGCTTCTGGTAGTAGTCGAGGCCGGTGCCCGCGGGGATGAGCTTGCCGATGATGACGTTCTCCTTGAGGCCGCGCAGACGGTCGACCTTGCCGGAGATGGCCGCCTCGGTGAGCACTCGCGTGGTCTCCTGGAAGGACGCGGCCGAGAGCCACGAGGCGGTGTTGAGCGCGGCCTTGATCAGGCCGAGCAGCACCGTCTGGGCGATGGCGGGCTCGCCGCCCTCGCTGAGCGCCTTGGCGTTGGCCTCCTCCCACTCGAACTGCGAGACGATCTCGCCGGGCAGCAGGTCGGTGTCGCCGGCGTTGTCGATGCGGACCTTGCGCATCATCTGCCGGACGATCACCTCGATGTGCTTGTCGTTGATGTCGACGCCCTGGGAGCGGTAGACGCGCTGCACCTCGCGGACGAGGTAGTTCTGCACGTCGTCGCGGCCCCGGACCAGGAGCAGCTCCTGCGGGCTGATCGAGCCCTCGGTGACGCGGTCACCCGCCTGCACGTGGTCGCCGTCGTGGACGGTGAGCTGGGCCGACGCCGGGATCGGGTACTCGCGCGAGTCCTCCTCCGAGGTGCGCACCTGCACCTCCTTCTTGCCGACCTTGACCACGCCCGCGTACTTGGCGCGGATCACGATGTCGTTGCCGTTCTCGTCCTGTCCCTGGATCAGCGGCGCGCCCTCCCCGGCGCTGCTGCCGTCCTCGACGACGACCACCTGCTTGGGGCCGATGGCGTACGTCGAGTCGAAGACGTCGCGGGAGACGACCTTGACCTTGAGCGTCTTGTCGATGGCCCGGGCGCCGCTGCCGTCGGGACGGACGATCTCGACGCTGCCGTCGATCTCGCTGATCAGCGCCTTGCCCTTGGGGACGCGCGCCTCGAAGAGCTCCTCGACGCGCGGCAGGCCCTGGGTGATGTCGGCACCGCCGGTGGCGACACCGCCGGTGTGGAAGGTGCGCATGGTGAGCTGCGTACCCGGCTCGCCGATCGACTGCGCCGCGATGACGCCGACCGCCTCGCCGATCTCGACCATCCGCCCGGTGGCCAGGTTGCGCCCGTAGCAGGAGCGGCAGACGCCCTCGCGCGCCTTGCAGGTCATCGTGCTGCGCACCTTGATGCGCGGCAGCTTCTCCCGCTCGGCGTAGATGCGGCGCGCCTGCTGGTCGGTGATCTCCTCGCCGCCGGGGACGATCACCTCGTCGCCGATGGCCACGTCCTGCGCCGCGACGCGACCCGCGTAGCGGTCGACCACCCGGTCGCCCACCTCGGGATCCTCGATCTCGACCCAGATCCCCGCGGTGGTCTCGCAGTCGTCGATGCGGACGATGACGTCCTGGGCCACGTCCACCAGGCGCCGGGTGAGGTACCCGGAGTCGGCGGTGCGCAGCGCGGTGTCGGCGAGGCCCTTGCGGGCGCCGTGCGTGGAGATGAAGTACTCCAGCACGGTGAGGCCCTCGGAGAAGTTGGCCTTGATGGGCAGGTCGATGATCCGGCCCGTGGGGTCGGCCATCAGACCGCGCATGCCGGCCAGCTGGCGGATCTGCTGCGTCGAGCCGCGCGCTCCCGACTGCGACATCATCAGAACCGAGTGGAACCGGTCGAAGCTCGACATCGTCGCGGTGGTGACGTCGTCGGTGGCCTTGGTCCAGATCTCCACGGTCTTGAGATAGCGCTCGTCGTCGGTGATCAGGCCGCGGCGGAACTGCAGGTCGACCTCCTCGACGGCCTTCTCGGCCTCGCCCACGATGCCCGCCTTGGCGACCGGCGTCTTGATGTCCATCGCGCTGATGGTGACGCCCGCCTTGGTGGCGTAGTGGAAGCCGAGCCGCTTGACCTCGTTGACGATCTGCGCGGTGCGCTCCGAGCCGTGCAGCTCGTAGCACTCCTTGACCAGGGCGCGCAGCTTCTTGAGGTCGAGCACCTCGTTGCGGAAGGTCATCGCCGGGTACGGGTTCTCCGTGGCCGGCTCACCCAGCGGCAGCACCTCGTTGAAGATGAGCCTGCCGGGCGTGGTCACGATGATCTCGCTGCCCTCGGGCGCGGCCTCGCCGTGGGGGGTCGTCACCAGCTGGTTGCGCGGGATGCGCACCCGCACGAAGTCGTGCAGGTCGATGACGCCGTGCTCGTAGGCGAGCACCGCCTCCTCGCTGCTGGCGAAGCCGTGCAGCTTGCGCACCTCCGCCTCCGCCGACGGCGGGGTGGTGAACTCCTGGGTCAGGTAGTAGGAGCCGAGCACGATGTCCTGGCTCGGCGACACGACGGGGAAGCCGTTGGCCGCGCTCAGGATGTTGTTGCTCGACATCATCAGGTTCTTGGCCTCGGCCACCGCGCCGCTGAAGAGCGGCACGTGCACGGCCATCTGGTCGCCGTCGAAGTCGGCGTTGAAGGCGGCGCAGACCAGCGGGTGG
>Ga0209810_1003135_pt1 | contig 18017 bp, 14 predicted proteins | sample Coa_R1_7_FD_187159 | JGI IMG/M metagenome (GOLD analysis project Ga0209810, IMG submission 187159) | Surface soil microbial communities from Centralia Pennsylvania, which are recovering from an underground coalmine fire - Coalmine... | ecosystem: Environmental > Terrestrial > Soil > Unclassified...
GAAAACATGCCGCCCCGCGTCGACAGGTTCTGCGATTGCGTGACGACCGTGCGCCCGCTCGGCAGGTAGATGACCCCCGGCATGACGAGCCCGAGGCGCACCGAGCTGCGGAGCTGGCGCGTCTCGCGCCCCACCGCGATCGCAGCGCTGATCGTCAGTAGATTGAACAAGGCCCAGGCGACGTTAAGCGCCAGCACCTCGTGATCGGTGTCGCTGAGATCCGTAAACAGCCAGCGGAAAACCGCCACCGCTAGCCCCAGGATCAAGAGCGCGCAGATGATCATGTGCGGGCGGACGACCTTGTAGTCGAAGTAGTCCTGCGGCAGCAGCCCGCCCTTTTCGGTGACGTTGAACTTGCCGCGCTTGGGATTGATCAGCGTCGAGATTGTCGGCCGCATGATGTAGAGGGCGAGCACGCTCTCGTAGATTTCGCCCCAGAACGAATGCCGATAGCGCGATTGCAGCCGCGAGTTGGTCACTGTGGCGTGGATCAGGTGCGGCGCGGCGTAGGCAATGATCATCAGGCCGCTCGCCGCGATGATGTTGAGCTGGAACAGCAGGTAGGCGAGCGGCGCCGTCAGGAAGACGAAACGCGGCAGCCCGAAGAAGAAGTGCATCATCGCGTTCAGGTAGCAGATGCGCTGCCCGAAGCTGAGGCCGCGGCCGAGAAGCGGATTGTCGAGCCGGAAAATCTGGGTCATGCCGCGGGCCCAGCGCATGCGCTGGCCGACGTGCAGGGCGAGGCGCTCGGTCGCGAGGCCCGCGGCCAGCGGCAGCCGCAGATAGGCGGAGGTCCAGCCGGCGCGATGGAGGCGCAGGGCGGTATGCGCGTCCTCCGTCACCGTCTGCGTGGCGAAGCCGCCGATGCTCTCGACCGCGGTGCGCCGGATGACGGCGCAGGAGCCGCAGAAGAACGCGGCGTTCCACAGATCGTTGCCGTCCTGCACGAGGCCGTAAAAGAGCTGGCCCTCGTTCGGCACCGTGGTGCCGCCGCGCAGGTTCCGCTCGAACGGATCGGGCGAATAGAAATGGTGCGGCGTCTGCACCAGCGCGAGCCTCGGGTCGGCCAGGAACCAGCCCAAGGTCAATTGCAGAAAGGCGCGGGTCGGGACGTGGTCGCTGTCGAACAGCGCCAGCAATTCGCCGTTCGTGATGCGCAGCGCGTGGTTGAGGTTGCCGGCCTTGGCGTGGATGTTGTTGTCGCGGGTGATGTAGCCGACCCCGACCGCCTCGGCGAAGGCGCGGAATTCCTCGCGGCGACCGTCGTCGAGCACATAGATATTCAGCTTCTCGGGCGGGTAGTCGATCGACAGCGCGCCTAGGATCGTGTTCTGCACGACGGAGAGCGGCTCGTTGTAGGTCGGGATGAACAGGTCGACCGTCGGCCACAGCGCCACGTCCTCCGGCAGCGGCAGCGGCTGGCGGCGCAGCGGCCAGATCGTCTGGATGTAGCCGAGCACGAGCACCATCCAGGCGTAGATCTCGGCGAGGATCAGCCCGAGCCCGAGGAACGCCTCCAGCATCGAGGTGAACTGCAAGGTGTCGGTGAGGCGCCACCAGATGTAGCGGGTCGAGACGACGATCGAGAGCGTGATCAAGACCAGGGTCACGCCGCGCGACGGGCTCGCCTTGATGATCAGCATCGTGACGATCGTGACGATCGCGAACAGGCCCTGCGAGACGAGGTCGAGCGGCGTGACGATGACGATGCCGAGCAGGACGGCGCCGAGCAGCAGCAGCAGGATGACGACGATGTCCTGCCCCGCGAAACGCGAGCCGGCAATGCGCCGCAACAACCGCGCCATTAACCCCTCCCCTCCGCTCCGGCCGGCTTCAGGCTGCGGTCCAGCCGGCGGGCAACATCCGCGATGTCGTGGCTCGCGACGCTCTCCGGCGCGTAGTCGAGCACCGTGAGGCGGCATGCCACCGCCTCCGCGACCGCCTCGTCCTGGTGCACCGTGCCGAACAGATCGTCGCCCAGCACATCCTGGCTCAACGCCAGCACGTCGCGGCAAAGCTGACGCCGGCGGTCGATCTGGTTGACGACGTAACCGGCCGCGGCATGCTTGTCGTCTGGGCGCTCGGCCCAGAAATCGCCGTTCTGCAGCCGCGGCAGCATCGCGAGGCTCATCGCGTCAGCGAGCAGCACGACGATGCGGAGATCGGCCATGGCGTCGAGGTCCGCCTCATAGCAGGACGGGCCGCACGGCATGTCCGCGACGACGACAAGGTCGCGGTATTCGAAAAACGGCTCGAGCTGGCGGCGAATCCATCCCGGGTTCTGCGACACGTAGGCCTGAAGCCGAAGATTGGCGGCGGCGGGGACCGTTCCGAACGGGATCAGGAATACCCCCGAGGGCGTCTCCACGACGATATCGCTCCAGTCGCGCCCGCTCTCCACATCGCTGGCAATGCCGCGGGCGCCGTCATTGGGCAATTCGAAGTGCAGGCGCAGCGCGTTCTGCCGGTCGAAGTCGACTGCCAGCACGCGCCAACCGAGCCGGTGCAACGCGACCCCGATATTGGCGGCGAGCGTCGTCTTGCCGACGCCGCCTTTGGGCGACCCGAAACAGACCACCGGCATCTCAGCGCAACCGGTCGAACACCGAACCGAGCCCGGGCGCCGCACGCGAGCGCTCGCGCGGGTCGGGCAACGGGCGGCTGCGCCCTCCCGACAGGCGCGAAAACACGGCTTCGAGCGAATGACCGCGGCGGGCGCCAGCCTGATCGCGCGGTTCGTAGGCGCCGCCAAAGAATCGACCCGACTGCCCGCGCTCGGCGCGCTGGCCGGCCGGCGACCGCCCGGCGGTCGGCTCGGAGGCTGAGCCCGGCCGCGGGTTGACCGCCATCGCCGCGTCGAGCCGTTCGCGCAACCGCTCCGCCGCCTCGCGGGCACGTTCCTGCGCGGCCGCGTCGGCCAGCGTCGGCGCAGCCGCCGGCGGCGGCTGGACCTCCGTCGCTTCGGCGCGATCGGAATGCATGCGGCGGCCGAGCGCCGTAAACAGCTTCGCGCCCGCCGACGGCTCCGGCGGCACGGTTATCGGCGGCTCCGCCTTGATCGCCTCGGCGGCAACCGCCGGCATCGGTTTCGCTTCCTCTTCGATCCGGTGCCGCGCCGCCTCGGCCCCGGCCGGGGCCGGCGCCTCGCTCGCACGGCCCGATTCGGCGGCAGCCTGATGCAGCGCCGGCCACGTCTTGACCGCGTCGGAGAGCTCGCGCGCCCCCGCGAATTCGCGGTACCGCAGATTCTGCGTCTTCAGCCACGAAAACAGCCGATCGACGTCACTGGGCTTTTCGTTTGCTTTATCCATGATTTACGCCATTCAAACGGTGACACCTTCCCCTAGCGCGGTTTTTCAAGCGCTTCTAAAGGTTTTCGCAACCTGCCCTTCAACTCACGCACGTCGATTTCGGTTTGACGCACCGCCGGGGGAGCCTCGGTCCATCGGACCAGGGTGGCGCATCGGAGATCGCCCTAGGGGCAACCGGGCGCCAGCCTATACCAGCCTCGGCCAGAGTCACAATAAAAGTTTACCATTGGTTGAAGTCGGCCAAAGCTCAGAAAATACGCTCTAAAGTGCGGTAAAATTTGATCTTTATGGCCAATGTGGTCAGCGCGCCATGCGCAGGCAGGCGCGTGCCGCGGCCTCGACAATCGCGTCAGAGTCGAGACCGTAGGTGCGGTACAAATCTGGGATGTCCCCCGACTGCCCGAAGCGATCGACGCCCAGCGGCACAATCGTATTGCCGGCGACGCTGCCGAGCCAGGATAAAGTTGCGGGGTGCGCGTCGGCGACCGTAACGAGCGCGGCACCGGGTCGCAGCCGCGACAACAGCCGTTCGGCGGCGCTCGCTTGGCCGTGCGCCATTCCGGTGCGCCAGTCGCGGTGCAGCCGCTGCGGCGAGGTCACCGCCAGCAGGCCCGCGCCGGGAACATCCTCGATGACCGCCTCGTACGCCGCCAGCGCCTCCGGCGCGACCGCGCCGGAATAAGCAATCGCCAGTTCCGCATCGGGGCCCGGCTCGTGCAGCCAGTAGGCGCCGGCGACGACAGCTTCCGCCAGCGACGCATCGATGCGCCGGTCGGGCTGTTCGATCGGCCGGGTCGACAGACGGAAATAGACCGATTCGCCGTCGTCGCGCTGGATTTCCGCGAGAGCCCAGCGCAGCAGCACGGCCAACTCGTCGGCATAGGCCGGCTCGAACGCCGTCAACCCGGGCTGCGCCAAGCCGATCAGCGGTTCGGCAATCGACTGGTGCGCCCCGCCCTCCGGTGCCAGGGTCAGACCCGACGGGGTCGCCACGAGGATGAAGCGGGCATCCTGATAAAGCGCGTAGTTGAGCGCATCGAGGCCGCGCTTGATGAACGGGTCGTAGAGCGTGCCGATCGGCAGCAGCCGCACCCCGAACAGCGGCCCCGCGAGGCCGAGCGCGGCGAGCTGCAGAAACAGATTGTGTTCGGCGATGCCGAGCTCGATGTGCTGGCCCGCCGGCGACATCGCCCAGCGTTGCGCCGAGACGACCTTCTCCTCGCGGAACGTGTCGGCGCGCTCGGCGCGGTCGAAGATGCCGCGGCGGTTGACCCAGGCGCCGAGGTTGGTCGAGACCGTCACATCCGGCGAAGTCGTCACGATGCGTTCGGCCAGGACCGAGTCGGCCGAGGCAATGCCGCCGAGGATGCGGCCGAACGCCTCCTGCGTCGACAGCCGCTGGCCGCGCGGCGCCGCCAGTTCGTCGGGCACCGCGATCAGCGGCGCGGGCCGCCGCCGTGCCGCGCTCTGCGCCAGCGGCACGGTTTCGAGAAATGCCGAAAGCTCCTCGGCCGGCAGATCGAGGCCGGCGAAGCGATCCCATTCGGCGCCCAGCGGCACCCCCATCGTGCGCTGGAACGAGGCCATCTGGTCCGGGTTCATCAACCCGGCGTGGTTGTCCTTGTGGCCCGCGAGCGGCAGGCCGTAGCCCTTGATCGTGTAAGCGATGAAGCAGGTCGGCGTGTCGTCCTCGACCGCGTGCAAGGCGTCGAGCACCGTCTCCATGTCGTGCCCGGCGAGGTTGGTCATCAGCCGGTGCAGGGCGTCGTCGTCGTGCTCGTCGAGGATCGCGCGGATGCCGGGATAGCGGTTAAGGTCGCGACGGAGATGATCTCGCCAGCCCTCGCCGCCCTTGAAGACAAGCGCCGAGTAGAGCGAGTTGGGGCAGGCGTCGATCCACTCGCGCAGATGCTCGCCGTCCGGCCGCGCGAACGCCGCTTCCAACAGACGGCCGTATTTTAAAGTGACGACGCGCCAGCCGACGAGGTCGAACAGCTTGTCGATGCGGCCGAACAGGCGGTCGGACACGACGGCGTCGAGGCTCTGGCGGTTGTAGTCGATGATCCACCAGAGATTGCGGACGTCGTGCTTCCAGCCTTCGAGCAACGCCTCGAAGATGTTGCCTTCGTCGAGTTCGGCGTCGCCGGCGAGCGCGATCATGCGCCCCGGCGGCTCGTCCGCCGGCAGCAGCCGCTTCAGCCGCAGATAATCCTGCACCAGAGAGGCGAACAAGGTGACGCCGACGCCGAGGCCGACGGAGCCGGTCGAGAAATCGACAATGTCGCCGTCTTTGGTGCGCGAGGGATAGGACTGGGCGCCGCCGAGGGCGCGAAAGCGCTCGAGCTTGTCGCGGCTTTGCCGCCCGAGAAGGTATTGCAGCGCGTGAAATATCGGCGCCGCGTGCGGCTTTACCGCGACCCTATCCTGCGGCCGCAGCACGTCGAGGTACAGCGCCGTCATCAACGTGGCGACCGAGGCGCTGGAGGCCTGGTGGCCGCCGACCTTGAGGCCGTCGCGGCTTGGCCGCAGGTGGTTGGCGTTGTGGATCATCCAGGTGGACAGCCACAGCGCCTTGCGTTCGAGGGCGACAAGGCAGGCGAGCCTGTCGCCCTCGGCGGCTTCGGCGCTGCGGCTGCGTCCGCTGGGCACCACCCTCAGCATGTCCTGCGCTCCCTCCGCTGCCCGCGCCGTTTGACTTGGGGGTCTGGATGCTTAAATACATCGAAGCATTGCCGGGTGCGAGACCGGGCCGGAACGGAGCGCGCGCAGCACATGGAAGAAGCCAGCAGCGGAATCGCCGAACGCCGCGTCGTCGTCACCGACGCCGCCATCCGCCGTATCGCCGAACTGAAGCGCCAGGAGGACGCCGTTGGCGCATTTCTGCGCATCGCCGTTTCCGGCGGCGGCTGCTCCGGGTTCCAATACGGCTTCTCGTTCGACGATCAGCGCAACCCAGACGATGTCGTGTTCGAGCGGGACGGCGTCGCGGTAGTCGTGGACGAGATCTCGCTCGACCTGCTCGGCGGCGCCGAGATCGACTTCGTCGAGGACTTGATGGGCGCCTCGTTCCGGATCAGCAATCCCAACGCCGCCTCCTCCTGCGGCTGCGGCAACTCGTTCTCGATTGCTTAGATTTCGGTCTTTTTGTTCTCCCCGTATCTCCTCGTCATGCCGGCGCCGGCCGGCATCTCCACATCGCGAATGATCGAGCGGCTCACCAGTGGGTCCCGGGCCGCGCCGGGACGACGAAATAAACCTGTCGGGTCGCCTTATCACGCGGGGCTGACGTGAAAATCGCGAGTTGGAACGTCAATTCTGTGAAGGTGCGGCTGCCGCATCTCCTCGCATTTCTGGAGGAGACGCAGCCCGACGTGGTCTGCCTCCAGGAGACCAAGTGCCTCGACGGCGAGTTCCCGCAGCTGGAGCTGCAGGCGCTCGGCTACCGCGCCGAATTGTGCGGTCAGCGCTCATACAACGGCGTCGCGTTGCTGTCGAAGGCGGAGCCGAGCGAGCTTGTATGCGGGCTGCCGGGCGACGCCGGCGACGATCAGGCCCGCTACATCGAGGCCACCTTCCCGACCGTCGCCGGCGGCGAGGTGCGCGTCGCCTCGCTCTACCTGCCGAACGGCAATCCGGTCGGCACCGACAAGTTCACCTATAAACTGGCGTGGATGGAGCGGCTGATCGGCCACACCGAGAGCCTGCTGCGCCGCGAAATCCCGTTCGTGCTGGCCGGCGACTACAACGTCTGCCCCAACGACGACGACCTTTACGACCCTGTCGCCTTCCGCAACGACGCGCTGTGCCAGCCAGAGTCGCGGGCGCGGTTCCGCACGATGCTGCATCTGGGCCTGACCGACGCCTACCGCGTCTTCCACCGCGAGCCGCACCGCTACACGTTTTGGGACTACCAAGCCGGGCGCTGGCACCGCGACGAGGGGCTGCGGATCGACCATCTCCTGCTGTCGCCGCACGCCGCTGACCGCATCGCCGCCTGCGATATCGACAAGCGGCCCCGCGCTAAGGAGCGCGCCTCCGACCACACCCCGATCTGGTGCGAACTGGCGCTGTAGCGCCAACCGAACCAGAAATGGTCATGGCCGGACTTGATCCGGCCATCTGCAGGGCACCCCAGATCGCCGGGTCGCGCCCGGCGATGACGAGGAAGGAAACCGCTCGGATAGAGTGAGCTGGGACGGCGTCTCTTTAATGCAGGCGGTGGGCGACGGCGCGGTCGAGGAAATCGACCTCGTCGATGCCGATGTCGTCGAAGCGCAAGGCGCTGGCGCCGGTGTCGGGGTCGGTGCGGACGATTTCGGCCGTCAAGCGCAACACCTGGGCCGATCCGGGCAACGCCAGCACGCAATCGACATGCGTGCCGAGCGCCGCACCACGGCACGGCCCGTCCAGGAGAACGCCCCCCATCGACCAGTTGACGGTGTGAAACCGCTCGTTCCCGACAATAACCTCGAACGTCGGCGACAGATATCGCCGCTCGCGCCGCATGTCCTGCCGGTCGAAGGTTGTGCGAACCACCCGCATGCCCAAATGATCCGGCGCGAAAGGTAAAGAATCCAGAAAATTGATCCTTAATTCGCCGCGGTATTGACGCAAATCATCGTTACCCAGCGGCTCTTTGACGTGACGGCGCCGGCACCCGCGCCAAGCCGAGATGGTCGCGCAGGGTGCGCCCTGCATAATCGCAGCGGAACAGGCCGCGACGCTGCAATTCCGGCACGACCAAATCGACGAAGTCGTTAAAAGCACCCGGAAAATGCGCTGGCAGGATGTTGAAGCCATCGGCGGCGTGTTCCACGAACCATTGCTCAAGCGTATCCGCGATCTTCTTCGGCGTGCCGCACACGACCCAGTGGCCGCGGGCGGCGGCGGTCAGGTTGTAGAGGTCGCGCAGGGTCATGTTCTCGCGCTTCGCCATGTCGTAGAGCACGCTGGTGAAGGTGCGGCTGCCCTGGAACGGCGGCGGTGGCGGCACGGGCGCGTCGAGGTCGTGGCCCGACACGTCGTAGCCGATGCGGCTGGCGACGAGGGTGATGGCGTTGGTCGGGGTCACCCAGCTCTGCAACTTGGCGAGCTGCTCTCGCGCCGCCGCCTCGCTTTCGCCGACGATCGGCATGACGCCCGGCAGCACGGCGATCTCGTCGGGGGAGCGGCCGTACTTGGCCATCCGGCCCTTGAGGTCGGCATAGGCGGACTTGGCCGGCTCCAGCTCCTGCACGACCGCGAAGACAACGTCAGCGGTGCGCGCCGCCAGCTCCAGCCCGGAGGGCGAGCCGCCGGCCTGGATGATGACCGGATGCCCCTGCGGGGGGCGCGCCATGTTGACCGGCCCCTTTACCTTGAAGAACCGGCCCTTGTGGTCGAGCGGCCGCACCTTCTCCGGGTCGATGAAGCGGCCGCTGGCCTTGTCGGCGACGATCGCGCCGTCCTCCCAGCAGTCCCACAAGCCGCGCACGACATCGACGAACTCGTTGGCGCGGGCGTAGCGCGCCTCGTGCTCGGGGTGCTCGTCCATGCCGTAGTTGAGCGCCGCCTTCGTGTTCGAGGTCGTGACCACGTTCCAGGCGGCGCGGCCGCCGCTCAAATGGTCGATCGAACCGAAGATGCGGGCGACGTTGAACGGTTCGTTGAAGCTGGTCGAGGCGGTGGCGCCGAGGCCGAGATGAGTCGTCGTCATCGCCAGAGCGCTGATCAGCGTCGTCGGCTCGAAGCGGCACAGAAACGAGGGATGGTCGGTCGCGTCCATGACCATCGAGTCGGAGATGAACAGGAAGTCGAACTTGCCGCGCTCGGCGATGCGGGCGATCTCCTGCATGACCGGCAATTGCATGTGGCTCGTGAAGGCGCCGTCGTAGCGCCAGCCGGCCATGTGGTTGCCGGTCCCCAGCACGAAGACCCCCATGTGCATCTGACGCGGCGCGGCCATCTCGCGGTGCCTCCTGTTGCCCGGCGCAGTATGCCTCAACTCGGGGCGCGGCGCTAAGAGCGCGGCGACAGCTCCTCGCTGGGCAAGGTCGCCCGCAAGGCAACGCTTTCTCGGGACGCCGGGCGCCGCAGCGCGCCGGACACCTTGCTCTCCTTCCGCTATACTCGCGCGCGAGCCTCCCGCGCCGGCCGAACGAGAAGGACGCCATGCCCGTCATCGAAACCGCCCTCACCCGCCTGCTCGGCATCGAGCACCCGATCCTGCTGGCGCCGATGGGCTCGGCGGCCGGCGGCAAGCTCGCCGCCGCCGTCACCAACGCCGGCGGCCTCGGCATGGTCGGTTCGGGCTATGCCAGCACGAAGGCGGTGCGGCAGGAGCTCGGCGAGGCCGGGAACACCCGCGTCGGGATCGGCTTCATCCTGTGGGCGTTGGAGCGCAACCCCGCGGCGCTGGACGTGGCGCTCGACGCGCGGCCGGCCGCGGTCATGCTGTCGTTCGGCGACCCGACCCCGTTCACCGGCCGCATCAAGGACGCCGGCTGCAAGATCATCTGCCAGGTGCAGACATTGGCGCAGGCCAAAGAAGCCGCCGCCGCCGGGGCCGATGTCATCATCGCGCAGGGACGCGACGCCGGCGGCCACTCCGGCACGACGCGCGGCACGATGGGACTGGTGCCAGCCGTGGTCGATGCGGTGGCTCCGATCCCGGTCGTGGCGGCCGGCGGCATCGCCGACGGCCGCGGCCTCGCCGCCGCGCTGTCGCTCGGCGCCGCCGGCGTCTCGATGGGCACCCGCTTCACCGCCTCGCGGGAATCGCTGTGGGATTCGGCGATGAAGGCCGCCGCGCTCGCCGCCGGCGGCGACGACACCCAGCAGACGCGCGTCTTCGACATCGTACGCGGCGCACCGTGGCCCTCGATCTACCCCGGCCGCGCCCTGCGCAACGCATTCTCCGCCGAATGGCACGGCCGAGAGGACGATCTTACCGCCCGCCAGGCCGAAGTCGAGAAGACATACTTGGCGAGTCCACCGGACGATTTCGCGACGCGCGTCGTCTGGGCCGGGGAAGGCGTCGATCTGGTCAAGGACATAACGACCGCCGCCGAGATCATCGAGCGCGTCGTGACGGAAGCGGCCGGGACGCTGCGGCGGGGCGCGGCGCTGGTTTCCGGCTGATCCGCGCGACGCGACGAAAGCGCCACCCCGATCCGTGTCAGAACCGGCCCGTCCCTCGGCTTGGACGCCGCTCGCGATTCCGCGGTTTCGCGCGGTCTGGCTCGCTAGCGTCGCCTCGAATATCGGCATCTGGCTCGGCAATGTCGGAACGGCATGGCTGATGACGGAATTGCGGCCGACGCCGGTCATGGTAACCCTGGTGCAGGCGGCGGCTAGCCTGCCGGTGTTCCTGTTCGCGCTGCCGGCGGGCGCGGTTGGCGACATTGTCGATCGGCGCCGGTTGCTGGTCGTGCTTCAGATCGCTGCGGCGCTGCTCGCCGTGCTGCTCGGGGTTTCGACCGCGCTCGGGCAGACGACGCCCGGCGTGATCCTCACCGCCTCGTTTCTGTTCGGGACGATGCTTGCCTTCGGCATGCCGGTGTTCCAGGCGATCGTGCCCGACCTCGTGCCGCGCCATGAGCTGGCGCCGGCGGTATCCCTCAACAGCATCGGCATCAACGTCGCGCGCGTGATCGGGCCGGCCGTCGGCGGCGCGCTGATCCTCGGCTGCGGCACCGCGGCGCCGTTCTTCGTCAACGCGGTGTTCTACGTCATCGTCGTGGCGATGCTGCTGCGTTGGCTGCCGCCGCTGCCGCAGGCGCATGACGCCGGCAACTGGATCGGCGCGGTCGTCGGCGGCTTGCGGCACACGCTCGGGACGGCGGAGACGCGGGCGACGCTAGTCCGCTCCGGCGGCTACGCCTTCTGCGCCAGCCTCTATTTCTCGCTGCTGCCGCTGGTCGCGCGCGACCAGATCGGCGGCGGCGCCGGCATCTACGGGCTGCTGCTCGGCTGCCTCGGCGCCGGCGGCATTGCCGCGGTGGTGATGCTGCCGCAGTGGCGGGCGCGGTGCAGCCCCGACCGGATCGCCAGGATCGGCAGCCTCGCCTCGGCGTCGCTGCTCGCCGCGCTGGCGCTGTGCCAGGCGCTGTGGAGTGCGATCCCGGTCCTGCTCGCCGCCGGCGTCGCCTGGGTAGCGGTCGTCGCGACGGTGAACGTCGCGGCCCAGATCGCGCTGCCCGCCCAGATCCGGGCGCGCGGCCTCTCGATCTTCATGATCGTGTTCAACGGCATGATGGCGCTGGGCAGCGCCGCCTGGGGCGGCGTCGCGAGCCTCGTCGGCATCCCCGCCACCTTCCTGCTGGCGGCGGTTTGCCTGCTCGCCTTCGACCTTGCCACCACCCGCTGGCGTATCCCCGATCACGCCGCGGCGCCCCCGCTCGCCGAGCCGGCGCGGCAGGCGCCAATATAAAGACCGCCGCCATTTTGAAGATCGACGGCAGATGCCGCACGATATAGCGATCCAACGGCTGACAGCGCTGCCGCCGGAGATGGCGGAGATGGCGGCCGAGGCTCGCGCCGAAGGGTATGGTTTCCTCGACCGGCTGATGCGGGATTGGAGCGCGGGGGCGATGCGCTTCGCCGAGACGGGCGAAGCATTGTGGGCGGCGCGGCGCGACCGCGTTCTGGCCGGGATCGGCGGCCTGACGCTCGATCCAGTTATTCCCGGCGCGCTGCGCATGCGCCGCTTCTACATCCGCCGGTCTTTCCGCGGGATCGGCGTCGGCCGCGTGCTCGTCCGCACGCTCCTAGATGCAGCGCCGCCAACCGCGGCGACGATCACCGTCAACGCGGCCCGCGGCAGCGAGCGCTTTTGGGAAGCCTGCGGCTTTGTCCCCGACCTCCGCGACGGCCACACGCATGTGCGCGGCCGATAAGCGACTCCTCCGCTAAACCTAGTCTAGAGCGGCATCTGACCGAACGTAGTCGCTCTCCGCCGTCATGGCCGGGCTTGACCCGGCCATCTGCAGGGGCCAGGGATCGCCGGGTCAAGCCCGGCGATGACGCGAACAGAGCGTTCGCACCTGATCGGGAACCGCTCTACCGCGGCCCGGTCGGCGCTGGCGGTGCCGCCGGATAAGCGGGCGGGGCGGCAGCGCACGGGCAGCGCGGCAGCTTGTGTGCGCGATGCCGGACATGGCGATGGTGCCGGTGCACGTAACGCCGTGCGGGCGCGGGGGTCGGCCCCGGCGGCACCGTCGCGACCGGCGGCAATGGTTCGAGCGGCGCCGGCGGGATCGGGGGCGGCGGCAGCGGCCCGGTATCGGAGGCGCAGGCGGCGACGCCGAGAAGAATGGCCGCCGCCAGCAACAGCTGCGCCGGGGTCTTCCGGAACGCCCGCTTCACTTCGTGGCTCATCGCCCGAAGGTCACGCGGCCATCAGGCGCGCGACCCGCTCGCGGTGCCAGCTGGCGTCGCCAAGCGCTATTTCCGAGGCCTTGGCGCGCTTCAGGTATAGATGCAGGTCGTGCTCCCAGGTCATGCCGATGCCGCCGTGCAACTGGATGCCGGCACTGCTGACCTTGCGCGCCATGTCCGAGGCGTAGGCCTTGGCCATCGACACCGCCATCGCGGCGTCGTCCTGCTCCTCGTCGAGCGCCCAGGCCGCGTAGTACGTCAGCGATTTCGCGTTCTCGATATCCACGAGCATGTCGGCAGCCTTGTGCTTGACACCCTGATAGCTGCCGATCGGCTTGCCGAAGGCGACGCGCAGTTTGGCGTATTCGACGGTCATGTCGAGGACGCGCTGGCCGCAGCCGCACATCTCGGCGGACAGCGCCACGGCGGCGCGGTCGACGACCCGCGCAAGCGGCGCCCAGCCGCCGTGCAGCTCGCCCAGCAGAGCCGCGCCCGGCACGCTCACCCGATCGAGGCGGACTTCGCACAGCTTGCGGGTCTCGTCGATGCTCGGCAGCAGCGACACCGAGACGCCCGCCGCCTCTTTCGGGACCAGGAAGAGGCTGACGCCGTCCTCCAAGGTGCTGCCGTCGCGGGTGCGCGCGGCGACGACGAGCGCGTCGGCAAGGTGCGCGTCGGGCACGAACATCTTGGTTCCGGAGAGCGTGAAGCCGCCGCCCGCCTCCTGGGCCGGGAGGGTGACAGCGGAGGCGTCCCAGCGGGCGTTGGCCTCGGTCCAGGCGAGGGCGAGCCTCGCCTCCGCCGCCGCGATCCGCGGCAGCCATTCCCGCTGCTGCGCCGGGGAACCGGCCGCGGCGACCGCCGCGCCGCCGAGCGGCACCGTCGCGAAATACGGCCCCGGCATGACCGCGCGCCCCATCTCCTCCATCAGCACGACGAGATCGACGAGGCCGAGACCGCTTCCCCCCACCTCCTCGGGATAGACGATGCCAAGCCAGCCCTGCTCGGCGAGCTGCCGCCAGAACGAATCGGTCACCGCCTCCGGCGTCGCCATGCGCTCGCGCACGAACCTCGTCGTGCACTCGGCGTCGAGGAACTTGCGCGCTGTCTCGCGCAGCAATTCCTGCTCCTCCGTGAAGCCGATGTCCATCGAGCGTCTCCCGCGGCGTTTCAGACCGGCACCGTGCCCGTGACGATACTCCGGTGCATGACGCGGCGGTACCGGCCGAGACCCTCGTCGAGCACGAGGCGGTGCAGCAGGCAGCGATTGTCCCATACGACAAGGTCGCCTTCCCGCCAATGGTGCCGGTAGACGAAGCGCCGCTGCGTCGCATGCGCCAGCAGTTCGGCGAGCAGCGCCCTGCCCTCCGCCTCGGGCATGCCGACGATGTGCGTCGCGTGGTTGCCGAGATAGAGCGCCTTTTCCCCGGTATCGGGGTGGGTGCGGACGAGCGGGTGGTCCACCACCGTCCGCCGCGCCGGGTCGCTCTCGAAGGCCGGGGTGAACGCGACCCGCAGCCCGGCAATACGTCGCTGCATCGGCTCGGACAGCGCCTCGTAGGCGAGGGCGGTATTGGCGAACTCGGTGTCGCCGCCCCGCGGCGGCACCTCGACCGCGTGCAGCATCGTCAGCATCGGCGGCGCGGGAAGGTACGGCTTGTCGGTATGCCAGTGGTAGTTCGCGGCGGGCGAGCGCCGGATCGCCGGCCGGCCCTCGGCGTCGAGGTTGGTCATCACGTGCGCCACGCCGTAGCGCTTCGCTTCGCCGCGATGCGCCCCATGCGCCTCGACCTCGCCGAAATGGGCCGCAAATGCGAACTGCTCCTCCCGCGTCAGCCTCTGGTCGGGGAAGACGAGGACATGATGATCGATCAAGCGGGCGACGATCTCGTCCCGCTGCTCCGGCCGCAACGGCCGCGAGAGGTCCATGCCGAAAATGATTGCCCCGGCCGCGGGCGAAAGAACCCGTAGGGCGGAAGAGCGAAGCGTATTCCGCCGCACACGGTCACCTGACATCGAAAAAATCGGCGGTAGGCGCTGCGCTTTTCCGCCCTACGAGGCGCATCGCCGTTCGCTCATCCCTTGGGCAGGCCCAGCACCCGTTCGCCGATGATGTTGCGTTGGATTTCGCTGGTGCCGCCGGCGATCGTGTATTGCCGGGCGCCGAGCACCCGGTGCATCCAGCGCGAAGCGTCCGGCACCGCCTCCGTGGCGGCATCGATCGTCGCGTAGGGGCCGAGCAGGGTGCTCGACACGTCGGCGATGCGGGTGCCGAGTTCCGAGCCGAACAGCTTTAATATGGAGCCCTCCGGCCCCGGCGGCTCGCCGCGCAGCCGGCGAGTCAGGCCGCGCAGCCGCGTCACCTTCAGCGCTTGCGCATCGATCGCGAGCTGCGCCAGCTGCTGCCGGATGTGGCTGTCGCGCCAGGCCGGCTCCTGCCGGCTCGGAAACTGCTTCGCGAGCTCGACGAGGCGGGCGATCTGCGCCGCGTGGTCGCGGCCGCCGGCGCCGCCGCGCTCGAACATCAAGGTCGTGATCGCGACCTTCCAGCCCTCGTTGAGCTTGCCGACGAGGTTTTCCTTCGGGACCTTGACGTCCTCGAAGAACACCTCGTTGAAGTGGCGGTGGCCGTTCAGCAGCACCAGGGGCCGCACCGTGACCCCCGGCGTCTTCATATCGACGAGCAGGTAGCTGATGCCGTGATGCTTCGGCGCGTCGGGGTCGGTGCGGACCAGCAGGAAGCACCAATCGGCCCAATGCGCGCCCGAGGTCCACACCTTCTGCCCGTTGACCATGAAATGGTCGCCGGCATCCACGGCGCGGGTGCGCAGGCTGGCGAGGTCGCCGCCGGCGCCGGGTTCGGAGAAGCCCTGGCACCAGCGCTCGTCGCCGGCGAGGATGCGCGGCAGGTGCTTTTTCTTCTGCGCCTCGGTGCCGCACTGGATCAGGGTCGGGCCGAGCAGGTTGATGGCGCTGTGGCCGGGCAGGATCGGGGCGCGGGCGCGGAAATACTCCTCATCGAAGATCACCTGCTGCATGAAGCTGGCGCCGCGGCCGCCATACTCCTTCGGCCACGAGATGCCGACCCAGCCGGCGGCGTACATCTTCTTCTGCCAGGCGATGCGCTTTTCCAGGGTCTCCCGGTCGGGCGCGACGCGCGAATCCTGCGCGTCCTCGACCTTGAGATCGTCGGTCAGGTTGGCTTCCAGCCAAGCCCGGAACTCGCGGCGGAACTCGGCGTGTTCGGGGGAATCCGAAAAGTCCATGGCGCCTCTCTTTTCGCCGTCGACGATACCGTTTCGGGCGCGGGCGCGCTACGTTGGGCGAGCAGAGACATTCCGGAGGGCATCGCGATGCTGTCGCCCCGGCAGATCGAGCAGTACCAGCATAACGGCTTTCTCTATCCCTTGCCGGCGTTGTCGCCCGAAGAGGTGCAGGAAAGCCTTGCCGGCCTTGCCCGCTACGAGGCGTGGCTCGGCTCGCCGGTCAACGCCGCCGACCGGCGCTGGCGCTCGGCGGCCTATGTCTTTCTGCCGTGGGTCGATGCGCTGGTGACGCATCCACGCGTGCTCGACGCGGTGGAGGACCTCATCGGCCCCGACATCCTCGTCTATACCGCGACCTTCTTCATCAAGGAGGCGAACAGCCCGACCTTCGCCGCCTGGCACCAGGACGCGACCTATTTCGGGCTGACGCCGCACGAGCACGTTACCGCCTGGGTGGCCCTGACGGACGCCTCGCGAGAGGCGGGGTGCATGGAGGTGGTTTCCTCGCGCGGCCGGCCGCGCCAGCTCCGCCACGCGGCGCTCGGGCTGGCGCACAGCATCAACGGCGGCGGCCAGGCAATCGTCGAGGAGATCGACGAGCGCGACAGCGAGATGATGGCGCTCCCGGCCGGCAGCTTCTCGCTACACCACACGCTGTGCGCCCACCGCTCGGCGCCCAACCGCGCCGGCCATCGCCGGATCGGCATCGGGACGAGTTACATCCCCGCGCATTGCCGGCTCACCGGCACGGTGCGGATGTGCGCCCGGCTCGTGCGCGGCCGCGACACCGGCGGCCATTTCGACCTGATCCCGCCGCCCGAAGGCCAATTCCACCCGGCGGCGCTGGCGCGGCACGAGGAGGTCTACCGCCGCTATCGGGACAACTACGCCGAGCAGATCGCCGCTCACGAGCGTGAATTCGCGGCGCCCGCCGCAGAATAGCGGCGGGTTCAGCAGAGAAGCTTGCGCGCGGCCAGGTCGGCAAGCGGCAGCGAGGCCGTGAGTCCCGGCGATTCAATCCCGTAAAAATTCACGAGACCCGGGATGCCGTGTTCCTCCGGTCCTTGCACGAGAAAATCGGCGGCGGGTTCGGTCGGGCCGCTGATCTTCGGCCGGATGCCGGCATAGCCGGGCTGCAGCGCCCCATCCCGAAGGCCCGGCCAATAGCGGCGCACGGCCGCGTAAAACAAGTCGCCGCGGCGCGGATCGACGCCGTAATCGACGCTGTCGATCCATTCGACATCCGGGCCGAAACGGGCCTGGCCGGCGAGGTCGAGCGTGATGTGCACGCCGAGCCCGCCCGGCACCGGCACCGGATAGATCAGGCGGCGGAACGGCGAAGGGCCCGACAATGTAAAATAGACGCCGCGACAGAAATAGGCGGTCGGGATCGTATCGCGCGGGATGCCGTCGATGTTGCGCGCCAGCGCCGGCGCATAGAGGCCGGCGGCGTTGATAAGGGCGCCGCAGCGGAGCGTCGTCGGCTCGTCGCCGCCGACCGCAAGCTCGAACCCATCCGCCAGCACCCGGCCCGACAGCACCGGCGTCCGGAATGCGACCATCGCCCCGGCTGCCTCGGCCTCGCCCTCGTACGACAGCATCAGCGCGTGGCTGTCGATGATGCCGGTGGACGGCGACAGCAGCGCCGCGACGCAATTCAATTTGGGTTCGAGCCGCTGCGCCTCGGAGGCGGTGAGCCGTTCGAGATTATCGACGCCGCTGGCCTTGGCGGTGCCGGCGATCTTGTCGAGGCCGGGAAGCTCGGCTTCGCTGGTGGCGACAATGATCTTGCCGAGCGCGGAGTGCGGCACGCCGTGATCGCGGCAATAGGCGTAGAGGCGCTGGCGGCCCTCGACGCAGGTCAGCGCCTTGAGGCTGCCGGGCGGATAGTAGAGGCCGCCGTGGATGACTTCGCTGTTGCGCGACGAGGTCTCGAACCCGATCGTGTAGGCGCGTTCCAGCACGACGACTTCACGTCCTGCCAAGGCCAGGGCGCGCGCCGCAGCCAAGCCGACGACGCCGGCGCCGACCACGACAATCTCGACCTCGTCCACGCCGCACCCCTTACCCGTTGCGCCCCGAG
>Ga0209810_1003136_pt1 | contig 18015 bp, 22 predicted proteins | sample Coa_R1_7_FD_187159 | JGI IMG/M metagenome (GOLD analysis project Ga0209810, IMG submission 187159) | Surface soil microbial communities from Centralia Pennsylvania, which are recovering from an underground coalmine fire - Coalmine... | ecosystem: Environmental > Terrestrial > Soil > Unclassified...
GCCGCACACGCCGCCGACCACGGCCTCGACCGCATCGGCAGCGACCACCAGCTCTGCCTCAACTTCCTCCGCCACGCCGGCCTACAACTATGAACCCCGGCAGCGCGGTATTACACGAAACTCTTTAGGTGGTCAGGATGCCCCCGGCGAGTAGCCCCACCGTGCCTCCCAAGGCCCCGGCCCGGCCCCAGACGCCGAGGGCCCGGTTCCGCTCGGCTCCCTCGGTGAACATGTTGGTCACGATCGAGAGGGCGGCCGGCAGGACGAAGGCGGCGCCTAGGCCCTGCGCCCCCCGCATGACGGTGAGGACGGTGTCGGAAGTGGCCAGTCCGCCGCCGAGCGAGGCGGCGGTGAAGACGGCCAGTCCGGCTGTGAGAACACGCCGGCGGCCGAGGAGGTCGGCCGCCCGGCCCCCGAGGAGAACCAGACCGGCGAAGGTCAGGCCGTAGGCGGTGACGACCCACTGAAGGTCGGACTCCGGGAAGTGCAGCTGGCGACCGATGGTCGGCAGGCTCACGTTGACGATCGTGAAGTCGACGATGGTGATGAAGTAGGCCGCCACCAGCAGGGCGAAGGCTCGCCACCGGGGGTCGGGCGCCCGCGACCCCTGGACCTGGGACGCGCTGCCGGGCCGGCTCCCCCGACGCTCGGTCTCGAGGACGTTGTTCATTTCCTGGCTCCCTTCTCGATGTGCAACCAATGGTAGCACGTTCCCCCTTGGGTAGTGCAACAAGAAGTTGCAGGTGTCGGCTACTACCCGCTACCCTGGGTTGCAGATGGCGGAGCCCGCAGGCCTCGGGAGGACGGAGAGTGATGTCGGGACTGGCGATTGAGCGGGAGGTGCTGATCGAGGCCCCGGCCGAGGTGGTGTGGCGCACCATCACCGAGCCCGATCAGATGAGCCTGTGGTTCGCCGATCGGGTGGACCTGGTGATCGAGCCCGGGGCCCACGGCTACATGGGCTTCGGGGACCAGGGCGGCCCGGTCGTCGTCGAGGCGGTCGACCGTCCGACCCGGTTCTCGTTCCGCTGGAACCATCCCCCGGGGGAGGAGCCAGTGGTCGGCAACTCGATGCTCGTCGAGTTCACCCTCATCCCCGAGGGCGCGGAGCGGACCCGTCTCCGGGTGGTCGAGAGCGGCCACGAGCTACGCGACTGGCCCGAGGCGGAGAAGCAGCGCTACGCCGACGAGCACCGCGAGGGCTGGGGCGAGTTCTTCGACCGCCTGGCCGGCGTGGTTTCGGAGCGCCCGTCGGGATGACCGCCGAGGTCGACGACCAGCTGTGGTCGGCCGTTGGCGACCCCTCGCGTCGCAGGGTCCTCGACCTGCTCGTCAGCAACGGGGAGGTCAGCGCCAGCTGGCTGGCGGGCCACGTGCCGTTCTCCCGCCAAGCCGTGTCCAAACATCTCGTCGTCCTCGAAGAGGCTGGCCTGGTTACCCGCCGCAAGCAGGGTAAGGAGGTCCTGTACCAGGTGGATGCACGACGCCTCGACCAGGCCACACACCTCATGGCCGACCTGGCCGCCCGATGGGACCGCCGGCTTGCGACCATCAAGCGGATCGCCGAAGCAGCGCACGCAGAGGCCAAGAAGCGACGCTGAGAACGACGCCGCCGCCCCTGCGGGCCTCCTCCGAGCGACAGCAGGTCGGGTGCCTAGTCCGTCTGCTGGCCGGCGCCGGCGCTCGATCGGGCGCCCAGGTCCCGTAGCCACGTGATCACGTTCTCCCGGCGGGTGCCGTCGCCACCGGCCGCGTCAAGGGGCGTGCCCTCCGCGTAGTCGGGGACCCAATTGAGGTCCGCCCCCTGGGCCAGCAAGTACTCCGCCGCTCGTCGCTGGGCTCCTGAGCAGGCGTGCCAGAAGCCTTTCGACAGCTCGCCTGCCTCGGGCCCGGCAGCCACCAGCTCCTCGAGCCGGTCGAGCAGGCCCAGGGCGGCGGCGTGCCAGATCTTTTCGACCCGGGCTCCACGCCCGACCAGGAGACGGGCGACGTGCCAGCAGGTGTAGCCAATGGCGTTGTCGAGCTGGGTGCCGATCGAGCCACCGGGAGTCTCAAGGTCAGCGCCGGCATCGATGAGCGCGGCTGCCACCTCGACGTCGTCGGTGCTGGCCGCCCAATGCAGGGGGGTCTCGGGGCGTTCGCCGCCGGTGTCATCGTTCGGGTCCGCGCCCGCCTCGACCAGCACCTGAATGGTCATGGGGGCGTTGGGGAAGTAGCCGGGCCAGTCAGCCGCCGCGTGCAGCGGGGTACGCCAGCCTCCCTCGACGCCCTTGCGGCCGATCATGCGGGCCGTCGCCAACTGGGGCCGGTCGGCGATCAGGCGGCGGACGGCGTCGAGATCGCCAGCGTGGATGGCGGAGATCACCTCGAGGGCGCTGGGATCGCCGTGCGGCAGAGTCAACCGTCGTTGCTCATGGGACTTCTCTGTATCTGGTGCCACCGGTCCGAGGATAGAGACGTGCGCTTCCCTCGGACCGACCCCGTGCAGACCCAGGCGGGCGGTATCGGCCGGCGCCAAGCTCGGTTGATGGGCGGAGCAGCCCGCCTCCCACCCGCGGGCAGTTCTGGCGGCCATGATCGCGACCGATGAGTGTGCGCCCCCTCGATCGTCTTATGGCTGTTAGTTCTGGTTGACAGGGACCGACCGAGGCCCGCTTACAAGGAGGAATGGACGGTGGCATCGGCTCAGCAGAGCGTGACCTTCGAAACCACGGTGACCGCCAACGGGAACAACACCGGCATCGTCGTGCCGGTCGAGGTCATCGACCAGCTCGGCGCGGGAAGCCGTCCGGGGGTTCTGGTCGATCTGAACGGCTACCAGTACCGCAACACGGTGGGCGTGATGGGCGGCAAGCACATGCTGAGTGTCAGCTCTGCCGTTCGCAAGACCACCGGTCTGAAGGGGGGCGACCCCGTCAAGGTCACCTTGACGCTCGCTTCCGGCCCCCGCGAAGTCAATATTCCGCCCGACTTCGCCGCCGCTCTGGCCGCCGACCCGAAGGCAGAAGCATTCTTCGGCCAGCTCTCCAACAGCCTGCAGCGGTACCACGTGGACAACGTCAATGCCGCCAAAGGCGAGGAAACCCGGCAGCGGAGGATCGATAAGGCGATCTCGCTGTTTCAGCAGGGCAAGCAGCGCTAGCCGGCCGACGGTCGACGCCGACTCCGTCGCCCGTCGGACCATCAACCGGTCTCGTTCGCCGGGTGGCGAAGGAAGGAGATACACAGTGGCCGAGCAAGCGTCGCGGTGGCCAAAGCAGGGCCCGGCGTCCTACTTTCCGTCCATCGAAGCGAAGTACGGGCGTTCCATCGCCGAGTGGCAGCAGGTCATCGCAGACTGTGGCCTGCAGAAGCATATGGAAATCGTCGCCCATCTCAAGTCGGTGCACGGCATGGGCCACGGCCATGCCAACGCACTTGTCGGGTGGACTCTCGCCGGCAACGTCGCCGGACCCTGAGGCGGCCCCGAGAGCCGCGATCCCCTCGATGCCGGCCCGGTGCCGCGGAGGGATGGGGCGGTAGAACCGACGGCTTCGGGCTAGAGGTCCGATCGTCGCTGGATCAGGAAGTCGCGCTCGACTTGGTTGGTGGTGAGCTCGATGGCCCGGTCGTAGGCCGTTCCGGCTTCGTCGTGGCGGCCGGCCCGGGCGAGCAGGTCGGCACGAGCGGCGTGGTAGGGCTGGTAATGGTCGACGGACGCCGGATCGACCTCGGCCAGAGCGGCCAGTCCCGGATCCGGCCCGTGGGCCTCGGCCACGGCCACGGCGCGGTTCAGGGCGACGACGGGGTCGGGGCGGATGACGTAGAGCTGGTCGTACAGGGCGAGGATCTGGGCCCAATCGGTGGATCCTGGGGTGGGCGCATCGGCGTGGACGGCGGCGATGGCCGCCTGGATCTGGAACAGGCCGGGCTGGTTGCGTCGCAGGCAGGCCCGCACGAGCTCGTGGCCTTCGCCGATCAGGGCCCGGTCCCACCGGGTCCGGTCCTGGTCAGACAGCCGCACCAGCCGCCCCTCGGAATCGGTGCGGGTGGCCCGGCGGCACTCGGTGAGCAGCATCAGGGCCAGCAGCCCGACGACTTCGGGTTCGTCGGGCATCAGCTCGGCCAGGGTCCGCCCGAGCCGGATCGCCTCGGCCGACAAGTCGGTCCGGGTGAGAGCCGGCCCGGAGGTGGCGGTGTGGCCCTCCGTGTAGATGAGGTACACCGCCGCCAGAACCGGGGCGAGCCGGTCCGGTAGCTCGGCGGCCCGAGGTATGCGGTAGGAGGCGTGGTTGTCGTGCAGCTTGCGCTTGGCCCGCACGATCCGCTGCGCCATGGTCGCCTCGGGCACCAGGAACGCTCGGGCGATCTCCTCGGTTGATAGACCGGCCAGGAGGCGGAGGATGAGGGCGACCTGGGCGTCGGACGCCAGGGCGGGGTGGGCGCAGAGGAACATCAGCCGGAGCTGGTCGTCGGCGACAACCTCGACGAAGTCGTCGAGCCGGTCAAGTTCGGGGTTGTGGTCGGAGTCCATGGTGTCGGTGTGGAGCCGGTGGGCGGCCAGGTGCCTGTCGTCGCGGGTGGATTCACGGCGGAGCCGGTCGATGGCCCGGTTGCGGGCAGTGGTGGTGATCCAGCCCCCGGGATTGGGTGGGACGCCCCGGGTGGGCCACTGCTCGGCGGCGATGGCAAAGGCCTCGGCCACCGCGTCCTCGGCGAGGTCGATGTCGCCGAGGACGCGGATCAGGGTGGCCGTGCAGCGTCCCGCCTCCCGCCGGAACACCTCCTCCAGGGCGTCGCTCACCCGTGGACCGGACGCATCTCCACCGGCCGCTCGCAGGCGGCTGCGGCTCGACCGGCCAGCTGGAGGGCGGCGTCGAGGTCGGCGGCTTCCACGATCCAGAAGCCACCCATCTGCTCCTTGGTCTCGGCGTATGGGCCGTCGGTCATCGAGACACCCCCTCCTCCGGAGGCCCGCACGACGGTGGCGGACGACGCCGGGTGGAGACCGGCGGCGAACACCCACGAGCCCGACCGCTGGAGCTCCTCGTTGAAGGCTCCGACCTGGGCGGCCTGGCGCTGGGCGTCGGGGGTGGAGAAGTCGAGTTCGTAGTCGGCGTCGTGCCACACGGATAACAGGTACTGCGGCATGGTCGAGCTTCCTTTCGGCTCTAGGAGCGCCGCCCGGTGCGGCGCTCACTCCGTCTACGAACCGGCAGAGCCAAATCGACAGGCGGCCACCCAAGAAGTTCGGAGACCCCCTCGCTCATTTGCGAAGTAGCTCGTCGAGCTTCTCGTAGCCCTCACGGACGCCGTGGTCCATGCCGCTGGCCAGGATGGCGTCTCGCTCCTCGAAGGAGCCGACCAGCGAGGTCACCGTCAGGCGGGTTCGGCCTCCGTCCAGTGCCTCGAAGTCCGCCCGCTCCAGGGCGACCCCATCCGGAAACCCTTCGAATGTGAAGGTCTGGACGATGACCGTGTCGGGCCGCACCTCGTGGAAGCTGCCGTGGAAGCCGAACTCGTCGGCGCCACGGCGGTGCAGGTAGCGGTACGAGCCGCCGGTACGGCAGTCGAAGTAGTCGATCGTCATCTCCAGATCGCGGGGCCCGAGCCACTGGACGAGCAGGTCGGGGTCGGTATGGGCCCGGAACACCTTGGCCGGAAGCGCATCGAACTCGCGGGTGATACGGATCACGGGGACCTTGGGGTCCGTGGTGATCTCGGTCTCTCGTGTGGTGGTGGTCATTTCCTGTTCTCCTTGGATGGGGTGGTCGGTGGTTCAGGTCGTGCTGGGGTCTCGTCGCCCGGCATGGAGCGGAGGAGGTCGTCGAGGCGCCGGTACCGCTCCTCCGCCTGGCGGCGGTAGCGCTCGATCCATCTGGTCATGAGGTCGAAGACCTCCGCTTCGAGATGGACGGGGCGGCGCTGGGCGTCCCTGCTGCGACTGACCACGCCGGCGTCCTCGAGCACCTTGAGGTGCTTGGACACGGCCTGGACGGTGACGTGGTAGGGCTCGGCCAGCTCGTTGACGGTTGCGTCTCCATCGGCCAGGCGGGCCACCATGTCCCGTCGGATCGGGTCCGACAGGGCGGCGAACACCCTTGACAGCGCATCCGCCGGCATGTTCCCCTCCCCTCCGTTATCAACCGTGTGGTTGAATACGTTAAGGGCCGAGCCGCATATTGTCAACCCCCGGGTTGAATAAGTGTCGGCCCTGCCGGAACCCGTCAGCGCCCGAAGAGGACCGATGAAGTCGACGCCGCCGCGGGGAAGGCCTCGCTCCCCCCAGACCCTGAGCGAGGATGACCGACGGACCGTCGCCGTGTGGGCGGCGGACTGCGCCGAGCGGGTGCTCGGCCTGTTCGAACTCGAGGCCCCCGGCGATGATCGCCCGCGGGAGGCGATCGCCGGGCTGAGAGCCTTCGCCCGGGGCGAGCTTCGGGTCTGGCCAACTAGGAGCCTCGCCGGCGAGGCTCACGCCGCCGCCCGGGAGATCGCCGGCAAGCCTGCCGCCGTGGCTGCCGCTCGTGCCGCCGGCCAGGCCGCCGCCACCGCTCACATGGGAGCTCACGCCCTGGGTGCCGCCGCCTACGCCGCCAAGGCGGCGGGGCTGGCCGCACCGGGCCGGGAGGAAGCTGTCGGCGAGGAGCTCGGCTGGCAGATCGGTCATCTCTCCCCCCCGCTAGGGCGGCGCTGCGCCAGCTACCTCCCGTGGGCGTGTCCAAGGCCGGACCGATCGGACCGGGCCTGCTGGCCTCGGGTTCCCTCGGCGTCATCGTGCGCCAGCTCCAGGCGGCGATCGACGACCTCGAGTCATTCCGACCGAGCAAGTAGGCGTTAGGCGCGACCCGGGGCTCCGGGCCCGAACCAGGTGCCCAGCGCGTGCGCGAGACCCTCGTCGGTTCCCTCCCCGACCCAAGCGACGTATCCGTCAGGGCGAACAAGCACCGCCGTTGGGGCCTCGACCGCCCCGATGACCGGCAGCTCCCAGGGGCCTTCGTGGGTGGCCTCCACCAGCCGGACCCGATCGTCCCACGAAGTGATGTCCAGGCTTCCGGGCTCCCCGAGATTGATGAGTGCCGGCTGGGCCCGGTGCAGCAGCTCGAACACCCGTAAGAGGGCCCCCGAAGCGTTCAGGTCGAGATCCGGTATCCGCCGCCCTATCTGCAGGTGTCCTAGTCCGAGGTCGTAGTGGATGTCCAGGCCGGAGACGAGCCCGGCGAGTGCCTTGCGGGGCTCGTCCATGCCGGCGAGCCGAGACACGATCTCGGCCAAGGCTTCCATCCGGTCGTCCCGCCGCTGGAGCGTCCCCTGGGCCATCGTGTAGCGGAGGGCGCGGGCGGCAACGGGATGGCGTTCGCCGTGGTAGGTGTCGAGGAGGCTGTCCGGCGAGATCCCCTTGACGACCTGGGCGAGCTTCCACCCGAGGTTCACCGCGTCCTGGATCCCCAGACTGAGGCCCTGGCCGCCGGCGGGGTAGTGCACGTGGGCGGCGTCACCCGCCAAGAGGGCCCGCCCGGCTCGGTAGGTGGCCGCCTGGCGGGTGGCGTCGGTGAATCGGGAGATCCAGGTGGGGTCGTGGGCGCCGAAATCGGTGCCGTAAACGGCGATGAGGCTTTCGCTGAGGTCGCGCAGGCTGGGCTCGCTGCCCCCTTCGATCTGCTGCTCGGTAACGACGACGCGGAAGGTCTTGCCGTCCTCCATCGGATGCAACGCGTGGATGCCTCTGGCGTCGTGTCGGGGACCCGCCGGTGGCTCCTCCTCCAACTGCACCTCGGCGATGAGATTGCTCCGGGTCGGGTCCGAGCCGGGGAAGTCGATGCCCACCTCCTTGCGGACCACGCTGCGGCCTCCGTCACAGCCCACCACGTAGCCGACGCTCAACACCTCGCCGTCCGCCAGACGGACGTCCACCCCGTCGTCGCCGACCGCCAAGTCGACGACCTCCCGTCCATACCGGACGGGGACGCCGAGCTCGGTGATCCACCCGGCCATGATCCGCTCGACATGCGTCTGCCAGATGCCCAACGAGTACGGATGGCGGCTCGGGAAGTCGCTCATGTCCAACACCGTGGAGCCGAACATCCCAGCTTGGACTATTTGACCCTCGGCCAGGAAGCGGTCGGCGATACCACGCTGGTCGAACACCTCAATAGTGCGGGCGTGGAAGCCGCCCGCCCTGGAGTCCGCCAGCACATGATCGGGGCGACGCTCAAGGACAACGACATCGGCGCCTGCCAACACCAGCTCTGCCGACAGCATCATCCCGGTCGGACCGGCACCAACCACCGCCACCTCACCGCTCACCACAGCTCCTAGCTGTCTCGCGCCCGACCACGTCCAGTAGGGGGACGTCGCATGGTCAGCACACATCTGCTGCTTGCGGCAAGCCCCTGGACTGGCTGTACATTGAGGGTGGCGGCCGTCGCGGGTGAGCTGTCCGGGTCCCACGCTTTCGCACGGCGCGGTTCACCTCCAAACTGCCCTGCTTCCTCGATCCGCCGGCCAGCATCATCGGCTCTACATCATCGACGGTTGTCACCCTCCAGCGAGGAGACCCAATGAGTACCGAAGCCGACGTGGTCGTCGTGGGGATGGGCGTCGGCGGGGAAGAGGTAGCCGGCAGCCTGGCCGAGGCCGGCCTGGACGTGGTCGGAATCGAGGAGCGCCTGGTAGGCGGCGAGTGTCCCTACTGGGCCTGTGTGCCCACCAAGATGATGACCCGCGCCGCCGGCCTGATCGCGGAAGCCCGGCGGATACCGGGCATGGCGGGCACTGTCAGCGTGGCGGCCGACTGGTCGCCGGTTGCCGCCCGTATCCGCGACGAGGCGACTGACGACTGGGACGACCGCGCCGCGGTCGAGCGCTTCGAGTCCAAAGGTGGTCGGTTCGTCCGGGGCCGAGCCCGGGTCGTGGCGCCGGGGACGGTGGAGGTGGACGGTCAGCAGATCACCGCCCGGCGGGGGCTGGTGATCGCCACGGGCACCGCCCCGGCCGTGCCTCCTATCCCCGGGCTGGAGGACGTCGAGTACTGGACCAACCGGCAGGCGGTCGAGGCGACCGAGGCGCCGACCTCCCTCATCGTTCTCGGCGCCGGGGCAGTCGGTGCCGAGATGTCCCAGGTCTTCGCCCGCTTCGGCACCGAGGTGACCCTCGTCGAAGGCGCCGAGCGCGTCTTGCCTCTTGAGGAGCCGGAGTCGAGCCAACTCGTCGCTGAGGTCTTCGGGCGGGAGGGGATCAAGCTGCACACAGGTGTGCGGGCCGAGGCAGTTTCTAGCGACCAGCGACGGATCTCGGTCCGGCTCTCCGACGGCGCCACCGTCTCGGCCGAGCGTCTGCTCGTGGCCACCGGCCGACGGACGAATCTGGCCGGGCTCGGTCTTTCCACCCTCGGGCTGGACGACGAGGCGCGGTCCATCCCGACGGACGAACACATGCGCGCCGCCCGGGGCCTGTGGGCGGTAGGCGACGTGACGGGCGTGGCTGCCTTCACCCATGTGGCCATGTACCAGGCGCGCATCGCCATCTCCGACATTCTCGGACGCGACCACGCTCCAGCCGACTACCGGGCCCTGCCCCGGGTGACCTTCACGGACCCTGAGGTTGGGTCGGTAGGGCTAACTGAGCGCGCCGCCCGTGACGCCGGCATCGATGTCCGCACCTCCGGTAGCCCGATCCCGTCGTCATCTCGGGGCTGGATCCACAAGGCCGGCAACGACGGTCTGATCAAGCTGGTGGCAGATCAAGCCGAGGGCGTTCTCGTCGGTGCGACATCGGTCGGTCCCGTGGGCGGCGAGGTCCTCTCGATGCTGGTCCTGGCGATCAAGGCCCGAGTGCCGATGTCCGAGCTGCGCGAGATGATCTACGCCTATCCCACCTTCCATCGGGCGGTAGAGGCGGCGGTGGCGGGCTTGACGGCGTAGTCCCACTGGGTGGGCCCGGTGAAACACCGGCCGGATCGCAGATCCAACGCCCTCAGGCGGGCGAGGCGACCAGTTCGGCCAGCAGGGCCTGGACTCGTCGGTCGATCTCGTCACGGATGGGGCGGACCTCCTCGAGACTCTTGCCAGCAGGGTCCGGCAGCTCCCAGTCGAGGTATCGCTTGCCCGGATAGATGGTGCAGGCATCCCCGCATCCCATGGTGATGATGACATCGGCTCCCCGCGTGGCCTCGTCGGTGAGAGGCTTGGGGAACTCCCGGGACAGATCCAGTCCAACCTCGGCCATGGCCGCCAGCACTGCGGGATTGATGGTGTCGGCGGGGGCGGACCCGGCCGAGCGGACCAGAACCCGGCCTTGGGCGTGTCGGTCCAACAGAGCCGCCGCCATCTGCGAGCGGCCGGCATTGTGGACGCACACGAACAGGACGGCGGGGACCTCGGATCCTTTGGTCCCTGCGCCCTTGACCACGGAAGGCTCAGAGGAGGTCATCGTGGGCTCACCCCCTCGACGTCAATGCGGCCGTGGCGGCTGTCCGACATCCGGTGGGGCACGACGACCTCCTCCGCCGATTCCTCGACTCTGGGGTAAAGCGCTTTGATGGCCGCCACTGCCGCGGCGGCACCGACCATCTGGGCGACGATAAAGGCAGGGGCCGACGACGGGCGGATGCCGGCGAAGGTGTCAGAGAACATGCGGGCGAACGTGACGGCCGGGTTGGCGAAACTTGTCGAAGCGGTGAAGAAGTAGGCCCCGCCGATGTAGGCCCCGACGGCGAAGGGGGCCGCTGATGCCCTTCCGGAGCGGGCCACGCCGAAGATGACCAGCAGCAGCCCGAAGGTGGCGACCGCTTCGGCCAGCCACAGCCCGCCGTTGGAGCGGGTCTTGGTAGACAGCTCGAACGCCACCCTGGAAAACATGAGGTTGGCGACCACCGTGCCGGTCCAGCCGCCAGCCAGTTGAGCGCTGATATAGCCGAGGGCGGCCTTGGTGGTGAGCCCTCCGAACCAGCGGTCGGCCAGGGTGACGACCGGGTTCAGGTGCGCCCCCGAGACAGGACCCACGGCCAGGATGATGGCCACCAGCGCCCCCGCCGTGGCCGCCGCGTTCTCGAACAGCTCCAAACCGACGTTGCCCGGCGACAGCCGGACGGCGGCGATACCGGAACCGACGACCGCCGCGACCAGGAGGGCGGTGCCGAGGAACTCCCCCAGCAGACGGCGGCCCAGGGCCCCGTCGTCCATCAACAGCAGGCCGATTGGTCGGCCAGGTCAGGCCGGTCCGCACAGCAGGCGGCGGACGAGGGCTGGCTGGCCCGCAGCTGCCCGGCCTGCATCTCGGCGTCACCCAGCACGGTGTAGATCTCCCACGGCGTGCCGTCGGGACTGTCTACCCACACCTTGTCCTGGAGGGCGTAGCAGCAGGTGACCCCCTCCTCCGCCGCGGTGACCAAGCCCTCGCCGCCCAGACGGGCCTGGGCCGCTCCGACCAGCTCGGGACCTTCAACCTCGACGCCCAGATGGTTGAGCGATCCGGGCTCACCGGCACCTTCGATGAGGACCAGCTTCAGCGGCGGCTCGGCAATGGCGAAGTTGGCGTAGCCGGGGCGCACCTTCGCCGGGGCGGTAGCGAACAGCTTGGAATAGAACCCGATCGCCGACTGAAGATCGGAAACGTTGAGGGCCAGCTGCACCCGGGACATCGCGCCTCCCTGATAGATTGAGAGCTATCGATGCAAAGTATCCCTCACGCATCGACAGATGTCAATCGGAGGAAGCGGTGGCGACTGGGCAGGCGAGAAGGGTCTCCGACCGGGCAGAGGCTGATCTGTGCTGCGCATCGGTCCTCGAGGCGCCCCTCGCCGAGGCGGAGGCCGCCGAGCTCGCCCACGTCTTCTCTGCCCTGGGGGACCCCGTCCGGCTTCGGCTGCTCTCGCTCGTCGCGTCGGAGGGCGAAGTCTGCTCCTGCGACCTGGAAGGTCCACTCCGGCGCAGTCAGCCGACCATCTCCCACCACACCAGGATCCTGGCCGAGGCCGGCTTGATCCTCGGCGAGAAGCGAGGCAAGTGGACCTGGTGGCGGGTCGCCCCCGCCCGGGTCGAAGCTGTTCGCCGGGCGCTCAGTCCCTGACGCTCCCGTTCGGCCGGAGACGGAGGGACCCGGCGCTTGAGCTTCCCCCTTCCATGAACGGGGCACCACGGCGGCCCCGTCACCCCGACGCCGTCTTGGCCGCGCGGCCCAGGACGATGCGAGCCACCTCCTCGCCGTGGGTGTCCTGCAGGAAATGTGAGGCGTCGGGGATCTCGTCCCATGTCGAATGGGTGATGAGCTCGTGCCAGCGGTGCCCCCAGGCCGACGGGAAGACGTCGTCGGCGCCTCCCCACACGAAATGAACGGGCAACGAGGTGGTGTTAATGGCGGCAAAGTGAGCCGCCTGGGCGTCGCCGTTCCCGCGGACGTGGTCATGGACCGGGATGCACAGGGGAAACTGGCGAGGCCCAGTCACGCCGGCATCCCCCAGGCCGGCGAAGGGGGCGTCGTAAGCCGCCCGTACGGCGTCCACACCGGGGGGCAACACCGGCTGTTCTCCTTGCAAGGCCGGGAACAGCGCCTGGCGGGGGTCGGCCCGGCGCGTACCGACCACGAGCAGGGTGCCCCACCCGAAGCGCGAGGGGACGTTGTCGCGGAAGAGCCCGCCGGGCTGGTTCTGGGCGATCCAGTTCCGGATGGCCGGGGTGTACTCGTAGCCGTCGTGGTGCAGCCACGTGTTCATGATCACCAGGCGCGAGAAGCGCTCCGGCATGGCGGCAACCTGGGACAGTCCGATCGGGCCTCCCCAGTCCTGCACGAACAGGGTGACGTCTCGAAGGTCGAGCGTCTGTACCAGGGTGGCGAGGTTGGCCGTGTGGCGGCTGATGTCGTACCAGGACTCGTCGGTGACCTTGTCGCTGCGGCCGAAGCCGATGTGGTCGGGCGCTACACAGCGGTAGCCGGCATCAGCCATGGCGGCGATGACTGATCGGTAGAGGAAGGCCCAGGTGGGCATCCCATGCAGCATCAGCGCGACCGGCCCGTCGGGTGGCCCTTCATCGACGTAATGCATGCGCAGCCGGCCGACGTCCAGGTAATGGGGGGCGAACGGGAAGTCGACCAGCCCGGCAAAGTTGTCGTCCGGTGTGCGAAGGAACGGCGGGGTGGACTCCGCGACGCCGGGCATCACCGCTGCGACGTGGTGCGGATGTTCAGCTGTCCGGCCAGGCCGGCCATCCGGTGGTGCTCGATGGTGCGCATCTCCGGTGACCTGATCACGTCCTGGAAGGAGGCCAGCGACGGGTACTCGACCAGCGCCACCGCGTCCCAGAGATCCTCGACCTCGCCGAGAAGCAGGCCGGTCACCGCGCCCGAGTACAGAACGCGCCCGCCCAACCCCTCGACCAGCTTGCGCACCTCGACGCCGTAGCGCTCGTAGGCCTCACGCCCGCTGAGTTGGGCGTCGGTACCGTCGCCGTAGTCGGCCTGGTCCTTGAACCGGAGGAGGTTAACCATTACAAAGGGCCCGTCGTCGGGCCCGGCAAAGAACGCAGCGGCGGCCGACGGGTTGGGAATCACCTCGTTCGTCACTTGCATCGCAGAAGGGTACGGTCGTCCCCGCTGCCGCACCTGACATCCATCGAGAGTCGGGGCCGATGCCCATCGCCGCCCGGGAGCCTCGCGGTTCGGGCGCCTCGGTTCGGACGCAAGCGAACTTGACCGGACGGTCAAGTTTTGTCTGGACTAGGGGCCGATGACGACGATCGACATCGATGCCCTGAAGCGGAAGTACGCCGAGGAGCGGGACAAGCGGCTCCGGCCTGACGGTAACGACCAGTACGTCCAGCTCAAGGACCAGCTGGCCCACTATCTCGACGATCCGTATACCCCCTATACAGAGCGCGCGCCCAAGACCGACCACGTCACCGTGGCGTTCATCGGTGGGGGCTTCGCCGGGCTCGTCACCTGCGCCTACATCAAGCAGGCTGGCGTCGACGACGTCCGTATAGTCGAGAAGGGCGGCGACTTCGGCGGCACCTGGTACTGGAACCGCTACCCCGGCGCCATGTGCGACACGGCATCGTTTGTATACATGCCCCTCCTCGAGGAGACCGGGCACATGCCGACCGAGAAGTACGCCCACGCGCCGGAGATCCTCGAGCACAGCCGCCGCATCGCCAAGCACTTCGACCTCTATGACAACAGCCTTCTCCACACCGAGGTCACCGACCTCGAATGGGACGAGGCTCGCTCCGTCTGGATAGTCCGCACCAACCGGGGCGACGAGTTCACCGCTCAGTTCGTCGGGATGGGCCTAGGCCCCCTCCACGTTCCGAAGCTCCCTGGCATCCCCGGCATCACCGACTTCAAGGGACACTCTTTCCACACCAGCCGGTGGGATTACGACTACACGGGTGGCGACCCGACCGGTGCACCGATGGACAAGCTGGCCGACAAGCGGGTAGCCATCATCGGCACGGGGGCCACGGCCGTGCAGTGCATCCCACCCCTGGCCGAGGCGTGTGGGGAGCTCTTCGTGTTCCAGCGCACTCCCTCCTCCGTGGATGTGCGGGGCAACCGACCCACCGACCCTGATTGGTTCGCGGAGATCGCCACGCCCGGATGGCAGCGCCGGTGGCTGGAGAACTTCACCGCCACCCAGAGCGGGATCGTCATGCCGGAGCAGGATCTGGTGATGGACGGCTGGACCGACCTGGCCCGACGGATCCGCGAAAAGATCATGCAGCTGCCGCCCGACAACCTCACACCCGAGAGCATGATGGCGGCATTCGAAGAGTCCGACTTTGAGAAGATGAGCGAGATTCGGGCCCGGGTTGACGCCATCGTCGAGGATCCCGCTACGGCCGACAGACTCAAAGCCTGGTATCGACAACTGTGCAAACGCCCGTGCTTCCACGATGAGTACCTGCAGGCGTTCAACCGGCCGAACACGCACCTGGTGGACACGGATGGAAAGGGTGTAGAGCGCATCACCGAGAGAGGGGTGGTGGTAGCCGGGGTCGAATACGAGGTCGACTGCATCATCTATGCGTCAGGGTTCGAGGTTGGCACGGCCTTCACCCGCCGGGCGGGGTTCGACATCATCGGCAGGGACGGGCTGAAGCTGTCGGAGGCGTGGGCGGACGGCATGGTGACCATGCACGGCGTTCACGTGCACGGGTTTCCGAACATGTTCATGGTGCAAGTAGCCCAAGGCGCCAACCTGATATCCAACGTGCCGCACAACTTCACCGAGGCTGGACAGACGATCGCCACGATCGTCCGTCACGCGGTGGATCTTGGTGCCCAGGAGGTCGAGGTGACCGAGGAGGCGCAGGCCGGGTGGATGGACCTGCTGTACTCGGCGCCCAGGATAGGCACCATCGGCTCCCCCGACTGCACCCCGGGCTACTACAACAACGAAGGCCAGCCCGGAGCCGTCGACTGGTTCCTCGGCTACCCGGGTGGGGCGATGGCGTATTTCACCTACTTGGATCAGTGGCGCAACAGTGGGGACTTCAAAGGCCTCGAGTTCCGGTAGGCGCGGGGCCGCCCTTCTGGCGACCGGTCCGGCACGGGATGACGCCACACCCGGGTGACAGCCGGCGGCTAGGGGCCATATGTGGCCCTACCGAACCGCCGATCTCCGCGGTAGATCTGACGGGTGGGGTTGCTTGGTGGCTGGGCGGGTCGGATTGAGTTCGCTTCCGCCACCGATCGGGGACGCCGAAGCGACAATCAGGACCGGGCTGCGGTCTCGGCCCGATGGGCCGTTCTGAGCGACGGGGTCGGTGGCCATCCAGGAGGCGACGTGGCTGCCGAGATCGCCGTTGACGCTGCCGTGGCCGAGCTCGGTCGGCGGCCCAGCGGGCGCACCCTGCGCTGGGCGTTCGCATCAGCGGCCGCCGCGGTCCGCGAGGGGCGGCGCACCCGCCCTGGTCTGCAGGCGATGGATGCCACCCTCACCGTCGCTGTCGCCCTGGGGGTCCGGAGACAGCTGAGCAGATGGCTGGTGGGCTGGGTGGGCGACTCACCGGCGTGGCACGCCGGCGGGGCCGGGTTGATCCTGCTGACCTGCCCCCACACCTTGGAGGCCGAGCTCGCCGGCACTGAGAGGCCAGGAGGCGGGCCAGGCTGGGGCCGTAACGTGCTGGTGCGGACGGTGGGCTCTGCCGACCAAAGCGGCATCGATGTGGCGTCAGCGGTCCTGCGACCCGGCGAGGGCGTGATCCTGGCCTCCGACGGGCTCACCGAGCGGATGGGTCCGCCCGACATCTTCGAGGTCTGGCACGCCACCCAGGGGGCGGAGGACGTGGCCGCAGGACTGGTAAGGGCGGCGGTCGAGGCCGGGGCATCGGACAACGTGACGGTCACCGTCCTGCGACACTGCGCCTCGTGACCCTGCGGGTTCGGCTCCACCCGGCCAGTTGGGCGGCGGAGTTCGCCTCCGATCGGGTGGTACGGGTCGGGAGGGGACGGGCCAACGAGGTCCGGGTGGGCCACGAGCGCGTGCACGGCCGCTGGACCGTCTCCCGGAACCACGCCGAGCTGAGTTGGGACGGAACCCGTTGGAGCGTCCTGAACGTGAGCGACAAGCCGGGTCTGTTGCGGGTCTATGAGCCCGGCTACGAAGAGGTACCACTCGAGCCGGGCCGCCCGTGGGTGCCGGTCCGGCACCGCTGGGCGCTAAGCCTCGGCCGCCCCGAACAGCCATTCCACGTCGTCTGCGTCACCGACGACCATGCCGGCCCGGCCGGCCTGCTCGTCGATCCCAACGGCGGCCGAGCCGAGCAGGCAGCCGATGACGACTCCACCGCCGCCCTCGAAGACGTGGCGGAGCTCACCCCCACTCAGCTGGAACGGGAAGTCCTGCTGGCCTACTACTCGGCCTTCGCCCTTCTTCCCCGACCGGCCATCCTCGAGCCCCGGTCGCACGAAGACGCCGCCAGACGACTGGGTCGCACTAAGGACTCAGCCCGCAAGGCCATCGAGCGCATCAACGACAAGATCAGCCGGTGGCCTGACGCCCCCCAGGCCGCCTCGGGCCGCAACCTCTCGGCCGAGATCGGCCGCTGGCTGGCCCGCACCGGGCTCCTCGACCCCCAGGAACGGACATAGCCCCGGCTGCGGCTCGCCAGTGGGCGCCGACACCTGCTCGGTTGGCCGCCGAACAGGGCGGCCGGCGATGATCTCGGCGTGGTTCGCTTCGACCGGGAGGCCGACGCCTACGACGCCGCTCGCCCTTCTTATCCGCCCGGCCTGTACGACCTGCTGGAGTCAATAGTCGGTCCGCTGGCAGACCAGGAAGTGCTCGACTGCGGGGCAGGCACCGGGGTTGCGTCCCGGCAGCTGTCGGACCGCCAGGCAGCGGTGACGGCGCTGGACCCCGGGGTAGAGATGCTTCGTCGGGCGGTAGCCCGCACGCCGGGCATGAGGACGGTGGTAGCTGACGCCGCCGCCATCCCCCTCAAGAGCTCCTGCGTGGACCTGGTCTGCTTCGCCCAGAGCTGGCACTGGGTCGAACAGGCAACCGGTGCGAACGAGGCCGCCCGGATCCTGCCGCCGGGCGGCTGGTGGGCGGCGTGGTGGAGCCACGCGTGGGCCGACGGGGACGCCTGGTTCGAGGAGTACTGGGACCTGCTGGAGCGCTCCTGCCCGGGTGTCTCCCGGGCCCAGCGGAATGTGGACTGGGCCCACCAGACCGTGGCAGACCACGAAAGCTTCCAGCCTCCTGAGAGACACATCGTCCCGTGGGTCCGGGAAGTGTCGGTGCGGTCGTGGGTGACTGAGCTCACCAGTCACTCCTACGTAATCGCCATGGCGCCAGCCGACCGCCATCGCCTCCTGATAGCAGTGGAGGGCACTCTCCGGCGCTGGTTCCCGGACGGGCAGATGCTCGTCCCCCACCAGACCCGGCTCTGGTTAGCTCGCCGCGACTAAGAGGATGAGCGGATAGGCGCCACGGGTTGACGTCCTCTCAGTCCTCAGGGTGTGGCAGGTGGCCGGCGTCCAAGAGCCTGATGATGAGAAGGATGGCCACCACGAAGGCCAACTGCGCCGCTCGAT
>Ga0209810_1003137_pt1 | contig 18010 bp, 16 predicted proteins | sample Coa_R1_7_FD_187159 | JGI IMG/M metagenome (GOLD analysis project Ga0209810, IMG submission 187159) | Surface soil microbial communities from Centralia Pennsylvania, which are recovering from an underground coalmine fire - Coalmine... | ecosystem: Environmental > Terrestrial > Soil > Unclassified...
TTCAGGAAGAAGTCCTGGAACCCAACCACGTTGATCTTGCTCGCAGCCTTAACGGCCTGGCGCTGCTCTACGTCGCCCAGGGCCGCGATACCGACGCGGAACCACTGTATCAGCGCGCGCTCGCTATCCGTAAGGCTTCGGGCAGCAGCCCGCGGGAAGTGGCTCAAAGCCTGCATAACCTGGCCGGTCTCTATTTCAGCCAGGGCCGGTACAGTGAGGCGGAAGATTTTTACAAACAGGCGCTCGATATTCACCTCCAGCAACCCGATGGCGGGCAAGCCGAGGCAGTCACCGAATATATCAGTCTGGCCGATACCTACCGTTTCTGGCAAAAATATCCTCTTGCCCACCAGTACTACGAGACTGCCCTGGACATTCTCGAAGACACCGTAGGAACCGAACATATCAGTTTCGTCACCACCCGCAACAATCTTGCCGCGCTTTATGAGGAGCAAGGCCAGTACGATAAAGCCGAAGCTCTTTATAAAGAGATACTGGCGACCTATGAGAAAGCCACCAGGCCTGATTACCCCAACATTGCCAGTACACTGAATAACCTGGCGCGGGTCTATCAGAAGCAGAATAAATACGATGAAGCGATGGCCTATTACCAGCGGGCGCAATCTATCTATGAGCAAGATCAGGAAAGCGATCGCTTTTACTGGACCACTATCCTCAACAACCGGGCCTTACTGTATCAAGAGCTAGGACAGTACGATAAAGCTGAGGCCAGCTATCAAGAAGCGATTGCCCTCTCTAAGCTTCTTCTGCCAGATGACCCCAAACTGGTAGACATTCTGGACAATCTGACCGCGCTTTACGAAGAACAGGGCCACTACAATAAAGCTGAGGCCAATTATAAAGAGGCATTGCGCATCCTGGATAGCAGTGAGCAAATCCGCAAGGCAAACTATCTCCTCCTGGCAAAAACACTGGAAAATTATGCGAAGCTGCTACGCAAAAGCGGGCGAGCAGCAGAGGCAGAAAAGCAGGAAGCGCGGCGAAAACAGATACTGGAGGAATATGGCGGGAAAAAACCGGCAAAATAACGCAAAAAAGGGGATTCTGAAAACGGAGAAGAAACACATCAGCCAGAATAAGTCATTCCTCTGGCTGATCAATCAAACTTTTGGCGGCACTCTCGATTCACTACCAAAATCCATAATGAGTACCTGATGAGTCCCTTGATTGTACCCCTGTACGATACCTCTGGGTAGCGTTTTATACTGCCCCTCCGGCGCCTGCTCTGGTTCTATATGGTCCAGCAAATTTCTGGCTATTTGCACAATCTCCTCATCCTGCACGACATCCGCATCCACCAGCGCCTTTTTGAGTTGTCTGCGCGTGTCCATTGAGAGTTCTTGTTCGTACTCTTCAAGCGCAAAATCGTTTACCTTCTTATCTTCAAATCTACGCGAGATTCTTGCTCGCAAATCCTGATAAATCTCTTTCGCTTTCCCGTTCGTTGTCGTCGCCATAGCCTGAACGCTGGCGCCAGTACCTAAAGCGATGAGTACGGTAGTTAGTGGATCCATATGGAACCTCCCGAAACGCTGGCACATCTCTGTCAGATTCTGTGCAACTTCTGGCATTTCTTCTGGATTAAGTATATCATAAGGGGACATTCTTTGTACAGGGCAAAGCTCATACTTACCGTCACAACCCGCTCACAATGCTCCAGGCGCACAAACCCTCTAGAAAATCCAGCCAACATGAAGGACGTACAGAGCGCCATAAAATAGCAGGGAAGGTTTCATCCTGCTATTTTGTGGACAAGAGCAAACAAACACAATATGAAATACTGGTTGCTTAAAGCGAAGTTCGTAAGGATTGAACTGCCGGGCGAGCGCCAGGCTCGCCCCGGCCCTCGCCAGCTCCATGCCGCTGAACCGCGCGGTAATTTGCTGGCGAGAGACTTTACGGTATGCCCGTGAAAAACATGAGACAGGATGAGCATTTGAACGATATACCCAAACATCCTGTCCGCTCTTTGGGCAAACTGTCCATATCAAAGCGCGCTGGTTGCGCATATACTATCACCATGAACAAGGCACTCGAACAACCGGCGCCAGGTAGCGCCGTCCTCCCTCGTTTTTTCATCTATGCCGGTATCTGGTTCGCAGTCTTTAACTGGGGTGCGTCCTTTGTGGCGGCACGCTTTTTGCTGCACCCGGATTCTCCGGGGCTGGTGGCGCTCAGTCCGACGCTGCTGGCGGCCCTGCGTTTCAGTATTGCCTCGCTCTTTTTCCTGGCGCCGCTGCTACGAGCCATCGTGCGACGGCAGCTTTCCCTGCGCGATATCGTGTTGATGTTGCTGCTCGGCCAGCTGGCTTTTTCAGTCTATTTCTGGATGCAATATACCGGCGTGCAACAGACAAACGCCAGCATTGCCTCGATTCTGGTGGTGGGCCTCATTCCGACCTTTACTGCACTGCTGGAGCCTGTTTTCGGCAAGACGCGGCTGGCTCTCTCGCTCTTCGCCGCGCTGCTGCTCGGTTTCATCGGCGTCGCGCTGATCGTTTTTCAACAGCCGGTGACGCTCACGCTCCACTCCGGCTTTCTCTTCGGCGTTCTCTGCCTGCTGGGCAACGCCCTCTGCTTCGCCCTCTATTCTCATTTGAGCAAACGCTGGCTGCGCGTGATGTCGCCCGTTGTGCTGACCGGCGGCACCATGTTCGGCGGCGCCTGCGGGCTGATCCTGCTCACATTGCTCGACCCTGTGCAGAATCGCTGGCAAGATGTCATGCAGCTCAATCCGGGGCAGTGGCTGGCGCTGCTCTTCCTCGCCCTTGTCTGCTCCGTTCTCTGCTACTTCGCCTACAACACCGCCCTGAGCAAGCTGGATGCCTCGCGTGTGGCCGTCTACATCTACTTCGAGCCGGTCGTGACCGTTGTGTTGAGCATTGTTCTGCTCGGCGAGCAACTGAGCTGGCAGATTGTGCTGGGCGCGCTCTCCATTGCCTGCTCAATCGTTCTTGTGACGTGGCTGAAACGGAGAGGGTATCAAGAAACCTCTACGGGTGTCCAGCCGCAAACAGATTGAGCAGCGAGCCGATGAGGATACACAGGTCAGCGAGGGAAAATCGGCGAAATAGATGCAGACCTGCCCGACTGTGTATTTCTAACAATGCAATTATGGCATATAATGACAACTATAGCGACGTTTCAGGAAGGCTTCTATCTCCTATCTACTGAGGGGAAGCGACAATTTCGCGGCTTGAAGGCGAGGGATATCTATGCAGGAATTTCGCTATACAGGCTTTGCGCAGGAAATTATTTTTGGGGCCGGGACGCTGGCGCAACTGGGGCAGGCGATTGACCGCTTCGGCTGGCGGCGGGTGATGCTCTGCTCGGCGCAATCACAGCGTCGCAACGGGCATATTACGTCCGTTGAGCAGGCGCTGGGGGAACGGCTGGCAGTCGTGTATGAGCATGTGCAGCCGCATGTGCAGGATTTCCAGGTTGAGGAGGCGCTGGCGCTGGCGCGCGAACGTCAGGTCGATGCCATTCTCGGTCTGGGCGGCGGCAGCCCGATCGGTATGGCAAAGACGGTGAGCTTCGCGCTGGAGAAGCGGGGCGAAAAACAGGCCAGTTCGCCCATTGCGCAGCCGTTCGTGCCGGTCATCGCCATCCCCACGACCTATGCCGGATCGGAGTTGACGCCGGTCTATGGCATTACCGAGCATGTCGACGGGCAGGCGCGTAAGGTGACGGTCAGCGATGTTCGCATCGTCCCTAAGCTGATTATCTACGACCCCCTGCTCACGCTCGATCTGCCGCCGGAGTTGACTGCTTCGACCGGCATCAACGCACTGGCGCACTGCATCGAGGCGTTGTACTCGATTACCCGCAACCCGCCCTCTACGGCGGTCGCGTTGAGCGGCGTGCGCGCCATCACCTCGTCACTGCCACGCTGCTACGAGTCAGGGGATGATCTGGAAGCGCGCACAGAGATGCTCAACGGGGCTTTGCTGGCCGGAATGGCGCTGGCCCACGTCTCGATGGCGCTGCATCACGGCCTGTGCCACGTGCTGGGCGGCAGCGCCGGTGTGCCGCATGGCATCGCCAACAGCATTATCCTGCCCCATGCCATGCGTTTCAATCTGGATGCCACTGCCACGCTGCTCGCGCCCGCCGCCGAGGCTATGGGCATCGCGACAACAGGGCGCAGCGCGGAAGAGGCTGTCCAGGAAGCGATCCAGGCTATCTACACGCTGATTGGAGACATGCATCTGCCACAGCGTCTGCGCGACGTTGGCGTGCCAGAAAGCGACCTGCCCCACCTTGCACAGCTTGCGCTTTCAAACCGCAGCGTCCAGAACAACCCCAGACCGGTGAGCAACGCCGTGCAGCTTGAAGCAATTTTGCGAGCGGCATGGTAAACACAGGGAAGCTACTTCCTAAAATATAGCGTATAATTTAGGAAGATAGAGTGGCATTGCGAGCAGGCGCGAATTGAAGCGATCCGGCCCTCAGGTAGGCCACCTGCTGGCTGGCCCCGCCCTGGCCGACCATCCACAGACTGGCTTGCCGTCGGCAGACCAGCCGACAGGCCACCCGCAAGGGGTGGCCCTACTATACTACCAGCGTCGTGGGGCCAGAGATGCCGTCGCGTATAGTAGGGCCACCCCTTGCGGGTGGCCTGCTCGGTGGCTGGCCTGCTCGGTGGCTGGCCTGGCGGTGGCTGGCCTGCCGGGTGGCCTGCCGTGACTGGCCTGCAGCGCGGTGCCTGTATGGAATTGCATGGTATACCATTAAAGAGGGAGGCAGTAATGACTGTTATTCAGACGCAGGGAGTGCATCATATCACTTTCGTCGGCTCGAACCGGGAGGCGACCATCGATTTCTATGAGGGCGTGCTGGGCATGCCACTGGTCTTCGAGCAGCCCAATCTGGACGTGCCGAATGAAACCCACCTGTACTTTGATCCGGGCGACGGGCGGCTCATCACCTTTTTCGTGCGACCGGAACGCACCAACGACCCTACCCCTAACCCTGAAGGCATCGGCAACCTGCACCACCTGGCGCTGACGGTCTCGCGCGCCACCTATACCCAGGTCGCCGAGAGGCTCAACGCGCGCGGCATCTGGAACACCGGCAACATTGATCGCGGCTTCATGGACTCGATCTACTTCCGCGACCCCAACGGGCAGTTGCTCGAAATGGCCTGCTTCAAGTTTGTGCCGCCGGAGGGCTACACCGTCTCTGATGTGCTGGCAACAGCCCATCGGCTGCGCATCGCCGCCGGAGACTACGCCATTGCCGACAGGCACATTGCTGACGCCATCGCTGAATTGACGCAGCGCAGAACACGTTCGCTCACGGCGGGAACGGCTACACCGGCGACCCCATCAACGGAGGCGTCTGCGGTATGACTATGCCTTCCGACCTTGAGGCGCAGCATGTGGGTACATTCTGGCTGCTCAATCTTACAGAGGCCGAGCCGCCAGTGGTCGCAGCCCGCGTGCCGGTCACCTTCCAGCGCGCCCGGTCGGAGGATACAGCCGAACTGGCGCAGGCAATGGGGCTGGATGACCCGGATGAAATCCTGCGCCGTTTCGCGGCAGGCAAGTGGTGCTATACCGGCAGGGTTGATGGCAGACTTGCCACCTATGGCTGGGTCACATTCGATGAAGAGGAGATCGGTGAACTGGGGCTGAGCATCCGTTTGCAGCCGGGCGAGGCATATATCTGGGACTGCGGCACTCCCCCGGCTTATCGCGGGCAGAGGCTCTACCCGGCCCTGCTCTCCTCTATCATTACCGGGTTGCGCGCTATGGGTCTGCGCCGCGTCTGGATCGGCGCGGATGCCGACAACGTGGCTTCGCAGCGCGGTATGGAACTCGCCGGTTTCCGCCCCATCGCCGATTTCCTGCTGGCCCACGCCCCGGATACGCGCCGTGCCTGGTTACGGGGCTGCCCGGACGCGACAACACAGGAAGTGCAGGATATTCACGTGGCGATTTTTGGAGAAAAGAGAGAGGTATGACTGAAATTTCCTCTTCTATCCCCGGCCCACACCGGGGTCAACCGGTACTGGCGGCAGGCGCGCCGCTTGAGCAGGCGCGAGCTGCCATGATTATGCTGCACGGGCGCGGCGCAACGGCGGAAAACATACTTGAGCTGACCGACCTGCTCAAACAGCCTGATTTCGCCTATCTCGCGCCGCAGGCCATCCACAATGCATGGTATCCAAACAGCTTTCTCGCGCCCCTCGCCAGCAACGAACCCTATCTCACGTCCGCGCTGGCCTTCATCTCAGCTCTGCTCGAACACGTACAGCAGGCGGGGATACCGCTTGAACGCACCATGCTGCTCGGTTTCTCGCAGGGCGCGTGCCTGGCAAGCGAGTTCGTCGCGCGCAACGCACGACGCTACGGCGGCCTTGCCGTTCTGAGCGGCGGATTGATCGGCCCGGAGGGAACGTCGCGCGATTATGCCGGTTCGCTGGACGCCACGCCTGTCTTCCTCGGTTGCAGCGATGTCGATTTTCACATCCCCAAAGAGCGCGTCGAGCTTTCGGCTGAAGTCTTGCAACGCCTGGGCGGCAACGTCACCTTGCGCCTCTACCCGAACATGGAACATACCGTCAATATCGACGAGATGCGCTTCGTGCGCGAGATGATGGCGGCAATCCCACCGAGGTGAGAGTTTAACTTCACTGATTCGCGAATCAGGGTCATTCCAGTACATTGCTATGGGATGACCCTGCTTCCCTTTCTGCATCAGAAGAGTGATATCTACAACCGTCTCTACTTACAATTCTGGTAATATTTCACATTTTGGAGAAAAAACCCTGCTATTGTATTGACAGGATGCTCATTAGCGGATATAACTATGTCAGTAAGCAAGGTGCCTTTCACGAATAAAGAGGATGTTTATTGCTCTGAGGCGGATAGTTTTTCACATTCGCTACAAGAAAGGTGATCTCATGAAGAGCCAGAGGCCATCACTTCCTACGAGGCTGTTCCAGGGGGGCCGAAAAGGCATTACCATTATCGGTGTGCTGCTCGTGCTGCTCGTTGCGGGCCTCACCATCGGCGCATTTGCCCTCGCTCATCCAGGGAAGAGCGCGTCGGCGAACACCGTTCTGAATACCTATGTAAGCGCCGGAGACGGCACGCTCTACAAGCTGAGAGGCAACAGTGGCACAGCTTCCTGGCATGTCCAGGTAACGGATCGTAATCTGCCCGCACCTCCCGCCGTTGCTAACGGCACCGTCTACCTCAGTACGCTCAGTGGAAGCGCCTACGCACTGGATGCCGCGACAGGCCAGACGAAATGGTCGGTCAAGCTCGACGGCAACATCATCTCCTCACCTGTCGTTGTCAACAACGTTGTCTATGTTGGCTCCGATAATAACTACATCTACGCGCTCAACGCCAGCACGGGCAGCACGATCTGGCGCTTTGATGCGGGCGTGGGAAATGAAACCGTTGTGACCCGCAGCGTCGCCGTCGCCAACGGCATCGTTTACGGCAGTTCCTCCGATCTAACCGACCACAGCTACCTTTTCGCCATCAATGCCAGCACAGGCCAGCAGGTCTGGCGCGTCAAAGTGTACGACCAGCTTTTTACCGATGTGCAGGCCGTCAATGGCGTAATTTACTTCGCCTCCTCCGCCATTACGAAAGAGGGTGGGCCGCGCACAACCGATAGCTACGTCTATGCATATGATGCCAGCACAGGCAAACGGCTCTGGATTTCGGGGAAAATCGGCAATATGATTCTCTCTGCCCCGACCATCGCTAACGGCGTGGTCTATGTCGGCTCGGAAGATAGCTATGTCTACGCCCTCAATGCCAGCACGGGCGCGCGCCTCTGGCGGCACCAGTTTGGCGGGCCGATCTATGCCAGCCCGATTGTCGTCAATGGGACGGTCTATGCAGGTATTGCCAGCAATCCGAGTACGACCGCGCCAACCACCACCAGCGATGCCACCACCACTTCGGGTTCCATTGCCGCCCTGAATGCCTCAACCGGCAACCTCATCTGGCAGCAGCCGGTCAATAACTATACCGGTACATCCCTGGCATACGCAAACAGCCTGATCTACTTTGGGACAAACGCGAATGCTGTCTACGCGCTCAACGCCGCCAGCGGCCAGCAAGCATGGAGTTTCCAGATGAGCAGCGCAGTGCCATTCGACAATGCCCCTGTCAGTGTCGGGCCATAGGCCACGTGCATAGATCAGATTGAACAGGCTACATTGTCAATTGCGTCTTCCATGGGGATTGTAGAAACTCGCTTTGACACGCAGGCAGGCTCTTCCTGCACCTTCTGCCTGTAAAAGCCAGGAGCATACAGTTCTTCCGGCCCCTCACATAAGGAAAGTGATACGAACATGAAGGAAGCAAAAAAGGTACCGGTCGGATATACGCTCATACAAAAAATCTGGCAACTGAGGCTGCGCGTGGCTGGTATGGCGTTTGCTGCGCTCCTCTTCGTCTTGCTGGCGCCAACGCTGGCCTACGCTGGCAGCGGGCCGGACTGGCCCACCTACCAGAACGAAATTGGCCGCAGCGGTGATAATAGCGCGGAAACGACCATCAGCCCGACGACGGCCCCCAATCTCAAGCTCCACTGGATGCATAGCGCCGCCGGGTCCATCTCGACACAGCCGGTTGTCGCCAACAACCTGGTCTACTGGGGTTCCTGGGACAACGGCACCGAACACACCACCAATTTCAGTAACGCTCGCATCTGGACCTACAATACCGGCGTCACGACCGATAATAGCTGCATCCCGACGACAGCCGGGATAGCCAGCACGACAACGGTTGCCACCGTTCCTATCAACGGCACCTCTACTTCAGTTGCCTTCTTCGGCGGCGGCACCGCCACCATGTACGCGCTCAACGCCCTGACCGGCAAGCTGATCTGGAGTACCAACCTGGGGTCATCGCCCAGCCACTTCATCTGGAGTTCGCCCGCCGTCTATAACGGCAGCGTCTATATCGGCGTCTCCTCTTTCGGCGACTGCCCGCTGGTCGCGGGACAGGTAGTGCAGCTAAACGCCTCAACGGGAGCCATTCAGCACATCTTCAACACCGTTCCCTCCGGCTGCGTGGGGGCTGGCGTCTGGGGGTCGCCCACCATTGACCCGGCGGGAAATGGCGGGCAAGGAGCAGTCTACATCACCACCGGCAACAATGGCAGTTGCTCCAGCTCTGAGCCGTATGCCTATGCCATCGTCGAACTGAGCGCCGCCAACATCTCTACGGTCATTGGCTCCTGGTCGGTACCAGCCTCACAGCAGGTCAGCGATAGCGACTTCGGGGCCACGCCAACGCTGTTCACGGCCAACGGGCAAAACATGGTTGGCGGCGTCAACAAGAACGGCATCTTCTACGCATTCAAACGCGACGCGCTGGGCAGCGGGCCTGTCTGGCAAACGCGCGTCGGCAACGGGGGAGATTGCCCGCAATGTGGCACGGGCAATATTTCCCCCGCCGCCTGGGACGGCACCACGCTCTATGAGGGCAGTGGCAATATCACCATCAACGGCAAAGCCTGCAAAGGAAGCGTCGACGCCATTAATCCGGCTAACGGCAGCTTCATCTGGCGCCATTGCCTGAACGATGGGCCGGTGCTTGGGCCTATCGCTGTCGCCAATGGCGTGGTCGCCGCCGGGCAGGGACGCTACCTGATGGTTCTTGCCGCCTCGAATGGGAATACCCTCTATCGCTTCGAGGATACCAACAGCGGCTCCCTGTTCTACGGCGGCCCGTCGATCTCGCACGGTGTCATCTACATCGGCAATATGGATGGCCGCCTCTACGCCATCGGCACCTGATCGCCTGCAACACCTCTATACAACAATGGAAACAGAGCAGGGCTGCGAAAAAGGCTTTTCGTAGCCCTGCTCGTTCTAGCGGTACTGTGACCATCTCCGGCAAAGGGCGTATTTCATTTTTTGCATGCGCCACCAACAAGCTGTCAGCAGGGAAAGGTAGACGCCTTCATCGATTATTCCCTGGTTCGGAGAAATCGTGCTGATAACGGCCCATCTTCGCAAGCACGATATGCTGACCAAAATCACGTAGCGCGTGCGTTTTGCGCGACGGCGCTTCGGACCCTACGAGATGATCGACTTTCTCGCTGTACTCTTCGGCTATGCCATCAGTGGCGAAACGTACCCTGGAGGAGTTCTACCAACACCTCCAGCCTTTTGCGGATCCGTTCACGGCCTCATTTGAGCGCGATCACCTGCCTTCCCGTTCGGCGCTCTCCCGCTTTTTCGCGGCGTTGGCTGTAGCGGTCATGGAGACATTCCAGCGCCCACATGGCTCCATCAGCGATGGCGTCTATCAGAAACTCGTCTCTCAGCTCGTTTTCTTCCATGTTCGTCTTTCACGTTCGAGGACGTTCCTTTCCAGTCAGTTCAGCCTGGGCCGTTCTATAGCACATGCAACGATGGCCGGTAGTTTCAACGCATTTTAGTAAATCATAACCAGATCACACATGGACTACTCATTCGGGGTACCGGTCTCCCACTTGCCGAGAAGCAGGAGGAGCAATAGCCGGGTGAGTGGTGAGAGATACTTACCACTGCGGCTCACCAGGTAGTAGGTCTGCCGTAACGGCACGTCTGCGAGGCGGACGGAAGCAAGCAAGCCCGCTGTGACTTCAATGCTCACAGCTGCTTGTGGGAGGATGGCAACACCAAGTCGGGCCATCACCGCCCGCTTGATTGCCTCCATGTCCCCGATTTGCATGGTGACACCTGGGCGGACCCCGGTTCGGTGCAGCACTGTCTCGACAGCACTGCGGGCGTCGGAGCCTGGCGCAGTCCACAAGAGCGTCGCCTTCGTCAGGAAATCCAGAGGTACCTCACCCAGCCCAACCCAGGGGTGTCCTGATGGAACGATCAGAAGTAGCTCATCTTCATAGAATGGGGTCAGCAGAAGAGCGTCATGCACATGCTCGCTGGTACATTCGATGATGCCCAGTTCAATACGACCGGTACGAACATCATCACAGATTTCCGTCGAACGCTTTAATTCAAGCACCAGTTGAACACTCGGATAGTGGACGCAAAAAGGGCCAAGCATATGCGGCAACAGATACGTCCCGGCAGTCGTGCTTGTGGCTACCAGGAGGCGTTCCGGTTCCCCCTGATGCAGGCATACAAGCGCGTTCGCAGCTTCCTCGGCAGCGGCCAGGACCCGATGTGCATATGCTGTGAGCAGATGACCAGCGCGGGTGAGGACACACCGCTCACCAACCTGCTCGAAAAGGGGCTGACCCACGAGTCGTTCCAGTTCGTGCAGCTGAGCTGAAGCAAGGTTCTGGCTCAGGGCGAGTTCTTCTACGGCAGGCGTACCATCTCGCTCGCGTGCTGCCGCCAGAAAAACCTGCAACTGGGGAAGCGTGACATGCCGTTGCCATGAAAGCACCATCGGTAGACCTCCTGAGAGTGAGAAATAGCCTCGAGGCGTCATTGGCTCGTTACGCTCTTGAAAGTAAGTTGAGATATCAGCAGCCTCTCGCCCCTGGTGAGCGAGCGAGACGTGTTCCAGCGATCAGGTGTCCATCGACTAGAGTCAACCGTCCCCCCGCCTGCCACATATCCAGCGTGGTACTCTTCTTTCCAGGTGTCAATCCCTGGAAGCCCCCAGATCGAGCCGGGGAACAAGCACCCACAGAAATTGTTTACTGAACTACCGGCAGCATAGGAGCAGAGCGTAGCTCAGCGACGGCCTGCTGGACCGTAGCATCAGGGCGGAAGACCGCCGAGCCAGCGACGATGATATCAGCACCAGCGGCAGCAACGCGCATCACGTTGCTGCTCTTGATGCCCCCATCCACTTCAAGTTCGGCCCGCGCACTTCGATCATCAAGCAACCGTCGCATCCGCCCGATCTTATCCAGGGTCCGTTCGATGAACGTTTGGCTCCCAAACCCTGGATTGACGGTCATGATCAGGAAGAGATCCGCTTCCTCCAGGACTTCCTCGACCATCACAAGCGGCGTGGCGGGATTGAGAGCGACCCCGGCTCGGCAGCCCTCAGCGCGGATCTGTTGCAGGGTGCGGTGCAGATGTGGGCAAACCTCCTGGTGGACGGTGAGAATAGTGGCACCCGCCTGTGCGAAATCCCTGATGTACTGCTCAGGCCGTTCGATCATGAGGTGTACGTCAAGGGGAAGACGGGTGAGACGCCTGAGGGTCTCGACGAGCAGAGGGCCAATCGTGATATTCGGCACGAAGTGTCCATCCATCACATCCACGTGGATATACTCCACCCCAGCCTGCTCTGCCGCACCAATCTGCTCGCCCAGCCGCGCAAAGTCGGCGGTGAGAATCGATGGTGCCAGTTTGTATAGAACCATGACATGCTCCTTCAAATGCACGACAAGTCCCTTATACATGCTCATGACGGGGGTCTTTGTGACTCCGATCAAGGATACGTTGATCCTTGGTATAAGCATGAATAGTGGTCATCATCCTGGCGCGTATCCTGAAATGCTCATGCGGCACTTTTGCGATAGGTGCCAGACCATTGGTGGTACAGGAAGCGACAGAAATGATTTGATAGTTTGCCGGGTCGAAATCATGTTCGTTGACGCCAACTACCAGCGCCACATCGCTTCCCTTGCACGGCGCAGTCACCAGGACACGCTCTACCCCAGCCTGCAGGTACACAACTGCCTGTTCCCCGGTGGTGAAAGCTCCTGTTGCCTCGATCACCTGTTCGACGCCAGGGTCACGCCAGGGAATATCCAGCGGGTTCAAGTACGAGGTGACCTTGATAGAGCAATCATTGATGTTGATCTGCCCATTTTCTGCTTCCACCCGCCCTCGAAAGGGTCCGTACGTCGAGTCAAACTGGAACAGGTAAGCGTTGATCTCGGCATCCCCCCGGTCATTGATTGCCACCACGTTCAGGTTGACGCCGCGCTCCAATGATGAGCGCGGGAAAAGCTGACCGATGCGGCCAAAGTCATTAATGCCAATCTTCATGCAGATCTTCCTTTACTTTTGGCACCATCGTTGGCTTCGTCCAGGGCTTTATCCATTAATGCCAATCTTCATGCAGATCTTCCTTTACTTCACGCAGTTGGTGCCGATCCCACTCCATCACATTGCAGCAGGGCCAGCGATTGCGTTACCACATGCTCTACGGTAAAACCATAGTGCCGTAGAACCTCTTTTCCGGGAGCAGAAGCGCCGAAGCCCTCCACGCCGAGGATCGCCCCTCGATCACCTGTATAGCGGCACCAGCCGTGCAATACAGCTGCTTCGACGGCCAGGCGCGGCGTCTTTGCCGGGCCGAGGACGGTAGCACGATAGTCCTCTGGCTGCTCATCGAAGAGTTCCCAACTGGGCATACTGACCACGCGCGCGCCTATCTCACGGGTTGCCAGCTCTTCTCGCGCTTGCAGGCAAAGCCCTACCTCAGAACCGGTGCCGATCAAGACCAGGTCAGGTGGCCTGGAGGGTTCACCCGGCGCATCAGCCAGTATGTATGCGCCTCTGGTTACTCCGTCGGCACTTGCCAGACCATGGCCAACCCGATCAAAGATGGGAAGGTCCTGCCGACTCAGCACAAGAGCTACAGGCCGCTTGCGCTCGGCCAGCGCAACTCTCCACGCCCAGACTACTTCGTTGGCATCAGCGGGTCGAATGACCACGAGGCCGGGGATAGCACGCAGCGCGGCCAGGTGTTCAACAGGTTGATGGGTCGGGCCATCTTCGCCGATCGCGATACTATCATGTGTAAAGACATACTTGATCCCCAGACCCATGAGAGCTGCCAGGCGCATGGGGGGGCGCATGTAATCAGAGAATACGAGGAAGGTGGCGCCATAGGGGATAAGACCACCGTGTAAGGCCATGCCATTCAGGATGGCTCCCATCGCATGCTCGCGTACCCCAAAATGCACATTCTGGCCTCCCCATCCCCACTCGCCTCCGGCAGCACCCTGGATGGCGGATTCCACCACTGGCGGAGCGGAAGATACCCGCGGCTGCTCAAAATCCCCGCGCCCGGCAAGCATGGTATTCGTCGAGGGATTGAGGTCGGCTGATCCGCCCACCAGATTCCAGAGGCGGTCGGCAACAGCCGTAAGTACCTTCCCGCTGGCTTTGCGCGTGGCCATCGGCCCACTGCCGGGGGAAAATTCGGGAAGAAGTGCCTCCCAACCAGCTGGCAATGCTCCGGCCAGCACACGTTCATACTCAGCAGCCAGCTCTGGATAGGCAGTACGATAGGCCCTCATCTGTTCTTGCCAGGCTGTCTCTTGCGCTGCTCCCCGTTCCAGTGCCTGGCGGAAGATGATGAGTACTTCAGCCGGGACGTAGAAAGGCTCAAGGGAAGGCCAACCGAGGCGCTGCTTCGTGAGCCGTACCTCTTCCATACCGAGGGGAGCACCGTGCGCCTCATAGCTATCCTGCTTGTGCGGGCTGCCATAGCCGAGATGCGTATGTACACAGATCAAAGAAGGATGAGACTCGTCGGCGCGCGCCCGCTGGAGCGCAGCATCAAGTGCATCCAGATTGTTCCCATCCTCGACTTCCTGAACTTGCCAACCATAGGAAGCGAAGCGGGCCATCACGTTCTCAGTCAATGTCAATGCAGTCGCTCCCGCCAGGGAGATACCGTTCTGGTCATACAGGTAGATGAGCTTTCCAAGTCCCAGGTGCCCTGCAAGCGACGCGGCCTCGGCGGTGATGCCCTCCATCAGGTCACCATCGCTCACCAGCCCGTAAGTAGCGTGGTCAATGATTGGGTAACCGGGTCGATTAAAATGGGCTGCGAGAAAGCGCTCGGCCATTGCCATCCCTACCCCATTGGCGAAGCCCTGTCCAAGCGGACCGGTTGTAGTCTCGACCCCTGGGGTCAGTCTATATTCAGGATGCCCTGGCGTGCGGCTTCCCCACTGCCGGAAGCGTTTCAGCTCGTCCAGCGGAAGATCATAACCGGTCAGGTAGAGCAGGCTATAGAGCAGCATTGAGCCATGCCCGGCGGAGAGAACAAAGCGGTCGCGATTTGGCCATGTGGGATGAGCCGGGTTGTGCTTGAGATAGCGTGTCCAGAGTACATACGCCATAGGCGCTGCTCCCATTGGCAGACCCGGATGGCCGGAATTGGCCTGCTGCACAGCATCCATTGCCAGGACGCGGATTGCATTGATGCAAAGCTGGTGCAAATCATGCGAGAAAGCATGGCTGCCCGCTCGTGGTGCTGCTAGCTGCGGCTGTTCACTCATACTTCCACCTCATCACGTTGCTTGGCCCGCAGCAGGTGATACACCAGGAGCAGCTGCGTGAGTGCCAGCGGATGGCTGTACTCGGCGCGCGAGTCGCTGGAGTACTGGCCAAGTTCTGTCAGGAGATCACCTCCACATGCGTCCAGGTGATCGAGAATGCAATGCTCAAGGGCTGCAGCTGCTTCGTCAGGGATGGAGCCGTCGATCTCGACATACTCGACAGCCCGTCCTCCTTCGCGGCCCAGCATCGCACGCACGCTGCCTGAGCGGTCTTCGGAGATGACCTCGCTCAGGTCGGGGTGAGGGAGCGTTCCGTATAAGGTCAGGCGCACATTGAGATGCGCATCATCGCCCTGCTCCGTGCCAGACGGGGCGCCTGGAAAGAAGGACACCACGATGTCCGCATGATGCCGCTGCGGTCGAATATATGCAGCCGAATCCGGCTCGCGAATCTCAAGCTCGCGCAGTACTTCTGCCCCTGTATACCCGCGCCGGGTGGTGTCACGCCGAATCTTCCACCGCCGCCTGAGGAATTCAGGCGGATCAAGGTAAACACGCACACTGTAGGCGTTGCGCATCTCCTGCCAGTAAAAACCCAGCAGGCCCTCAACAATCAAGAAAGGCTGGGGAATGATATACTGGGGCGGGCCAAAGTCTCCGCGCTTGTGATCGTAATGCGGCTTAAGAATCGGTTCTCCGGCACGCAGCAGCCGTAGATGCTGTGCCATCATATCAAGATAGTTGCAAGCTGGATTCAAAGGGGTGATGCCCAATTCCCTACGTTGCTGCCGGTTATAGCGATGGTAGTCATCCGTGCAGAGTACCGAGGCCCTCTCAGCACCCAGAATCTGAACGATGCCTCGACTGAGTGTCGTTTTGCCAGCCGCACTGTCGCCCACGATCCCCAGGATGATAGGGCGTGTGGTCGCGCCAAATGGTATAGCCATGTTTGTTCTCCAAACTCCTTGCACTGTGTGCCTGTGCATGCGTTTACGGAAGGTGATAGTCGGTCATGTAGGTACGAACATAATAACCTGATTACAACCCGTCATAGGTTCTGTGCCATCCCTCAGCCACTTCCATCCGGGGATAGCGTTTGTACCAGGGCCGCGCGCGGTAGTTCGCGATGGCCGTAAGAATGGCAAGGCGGCTGAGAGCAATAGTACGCAGCGATTGCTCGCGTGCCTCGGCATCTGGAAGATCCATGGCCTCCTGCCAGATAGCTCGTCCGACCATAAAGCCGCTGGCGCCTTCTTCGCAGGCGATCTCTACCAGGCGCTGGAAGGTCGCAAATCGCTCGGCAGCGGAAAGAATCACCCAGGGAACCGGGGAAAGCGCCGTCAATTGCCGACAGTGCTCGCGCATACGAGCTTCGTCTTGTTCATAGTGCGGATCATCCGGGAACTCGCTCTTCAGGAGATCAATCCCAAGACCGCTCAAACGGCGAACCGACTCCAGGACAAGCTCTGGCTTCTGCCGTGCAAACTCTGCCGAATCCTTCTTTTGACCCGGGTAAATAGGGTAGGACATAGGCTCGAGTAAAAAGGCGATGTCGTAGCGGCGGCACTCTTCGGCGACACGTGCTACCAGTTCCTCCTGTTGAGGAGCAGAGGTGGCCTGCGGGTGATAATACAGTAAGAGCTTCACCGCCGCTGCTCCCATGCGCTTGATCTTGCCGACGCTCCAGCCCTCAGTAATGGGTGTCACGCGGTTCTCATTGCCTCCCTCGTACCCTGACTCTTCAAGAGCAACGATGAGGCCGACTCCTCCGGGGATGGCATGAGATGCTACCGCTTGTGCTGCCCCATATACCGGGTCGAGCAGAAGAGCACTTGAGTACGGAGCAAAGACGCGCGCCATGCGCAGTTTCTCGCTCACCACCTCGGCATATCCTATAGGGCGACCTGGCATAGCTCGCTGCAGACTTTGTTTGAGCGAGCCACGATGATCCAGCGCCGTTACCGTAATCACGCCATATGCATTCGCAAGCTGTTGAATACCCCGGAGTTTTCCCGGCCAGAGCGCATTGCCTGCCGTAGACTGAGCAGCAGCCTGGTGGGGTACCTGTATCATATCCATGGTTGGTCTCCTGTGAATAGGGAAAGCAATCTGTGTGGCCTGCTTCCCAAAAAAACCCCATACTATGTTATAACACGATACCTGAGATCATCTATAAGATCAAGGGACAATTCCCTATAGCTGGTATAGGCTTGACTTTATATATAACAGGCCAGCCGCCGCGTAGCTGGCATTCTGATACCTGGTGGCGCACAGCCAAAGCAGAGGGTGACGGCCAGCTGTCGCGCGTAGGGTACACCTCGCGGTTCGCTCTGGTTACCTGGACAGGATGTTGTCCTATGTACCTGATGGATTTTCCCTCTTCTCGGACCGGCAAAGCAATACTTGACTATCGTTGATGAGAGTGAGATACTTGGTCTGGAACATTTCATAAGAGGAAAACTCCTCGCGCATGTCGTGCCGGGAGCAGCAAATCAGACGCTTCGCTACCCCGGCATGGCATGCGCGAACCAGAGCAGGCTTTCTTTCCTTTTTTCTCCAAGTTTTTTTACAATATCTTTATATGAAGCGCTGAGAGAAGCGAAATCGTGCAAGCTGAAGTCGATACCGTGAAACAGATGCGTAGAGCGCAAAAAACTTTCTGGAGGCTATTTGCATGGGACACATACGCGGCGTGATTCTCGACGTCGATGGCACGTTGATCGACAGCAACGATGCCCAGGCACGCTCCTGGCTTGAAGCAATGGCACAGTACGGCCATTTCGTTCCCTATGAAGAA
>Ga0209810_1003138_pt1 | contig 18005 bp, 18 predicted proteins | sample Coa_R1_7_FD_187159 | JGI IMG/M metagenome (GOLD analysis project Ga0209810, IMG submission 187159) | Surface soil microbial communities from Centralia Pennsylvania, which are recovering from an underground coalmine fire - Coalmine... | ecosystem: Environmental > Terrestrial > Soil > Unclassified...
ATCTGCTGTTCGCCGCCGCTCAGCGTGCCTGCCTCCTGGCGCCTGCGCTCCCTCAGCCACGGGAAGTACGAGAAGACCCGCTCGAGCTCCGGCGCGAGCGACCCACGCCGCGTGTAGGCCCCCAGCCGGAGATTCTCCCACACCGTCAGCTCCGAGAACGTGCCCCGCCCCTCCGGCACGTGGGCCACGCCCAGGCGCGCGACCCGGTCCGGGCCCAGTCGCTCGAGCGGTCGGCCGGCGAGCACGATCCGCCCGCTGCGGCGCACGGTTCCCGAGATCGCGCGCAGGGTCGTCGTCTTGCCCGCGCCGTTCGGTCCGAGCACGGCGACGATCGACCCCTCCTCGACCGAGAGCGAGATCCCGTGCAGCGCCTGGACGGGGCCGTAGCGGGCCTCGACGCCCTCCAGCTCCAGCAGGGGGCTCACGCCGCGAGCTCGCCGCCGAGGTAGGCCTGGATCACCGCCGGGTCGCGCTGCACCTCGGCCGGGCTTCCGGCGGCGATCGTGCGGCCGAAGTCGAGGACGTGCACCCGCTCGCAGAGCTCCATCACGAGCCGCATGTGGTGCTCGACCAGCAGGATCGTCAGCTCGCGCTCGCCGCGCAACCGCCGGATCAGGCCGGCGAGCTCGTCGACCTCCTCGTGGTTGAGCCCGCCCGCCGGCTCGTCGAGCAGCAGCAGCCGGGGCCGGGAGGCGAGCGCCCGCGCCAGCTCGACCCGCTTCAGCGTCCCGTAGGGAAGCCCGGCCGCCCGCCGCGCCGCGTGCTCGGCGATGCCGACCTCGGCGAGGGTCTGGAGCGCCTCCCGGCGGCGCTCGCGCTCGCTGCGGAAGCGCGACGAGGCGTGCGCGCCCACGAGCACGTTCTCGAGCACGGTCAAGGTCGGAAACAGCTCGAGGTTCTGGAAGGTGCGCGCGATGCCGAGCCGGATCACCCGGCTGGGACGGACGCGCCGCAGCGAACGACCGGCGAAGCGGATGTCGCCGGAGTCGAGGCGGTAGAGGCCGGTGATCGCGTTGAACGCCGACGTCTTGCCGGCGCCGTTGGGGCCGATCAGTCCGGCGATCGACCCCTCCGCGACCTCGAGGCAGACGTCGTCGAGCGCGACGATGCCGCCGAACCGCAAGCGAGCGTGGTCGAGCGTGAGCAGCGCCATGCGATCGACGACCGAGCCTAGAGCATCGGCGCTCGGCGCGACCGGCGCCCCCGCTCAGCCAGCCTGCAGCGAGCGGCCACCGGCGGCCTGCATCCCGGCGATCATCCCCGGCGGCGCCACTCCCTCGGGGAAGCGCGCGAGCAACTCGCCGAGCAGGGCGTCGGGGTCCCAGCCCTGTGGCGCTTCGAGCAGCCGGCCGGCGCTCCAGCCGCGCAGGACGTTGACGGCTCCGCCCCAGACGTGGAAGACCTGGCCGGTGATCGCCTGCGCCTCGTCGGCGCAGAGGGCAACGACCACCGCCGAGACGTTCGCGGGATCGAGCGGGTCGAACCCCTGCGGGGGTTCGGAGAGCGCGAAGGTCTCCTCGGTCATCCGCGTCCGCGCGTTCGGGGCCAGGCAGTTGACCGTGACGCCGTAGCGCTGCAGCTCCTGGGCGACGATGATCGTGAAGCCCGCGATCCCGGCCTTCGCCGCGCCGTAGTTCGCCTGGCCGACGTTGCCGAAGACGCCAGAGGGGCTGGAGGTGTTGACGACGCGGGCCCGCAGCTCGTCGCCGGCCTTGGCCCGCTCCCGCCAGTAGGCCGCCGCGTGCCGGGTCGGTGCGAAGTGGCCTTTGAGGTGGACGGCGATCACCGCGTCCCACTCCTCCTCGGTCATGTTCACGAGCATCCGGTCGCGCAGGATCCCGGCGTTGTTGACGAGGATGTCGAGGCGGCCGAACTCGTCGAGCGCCTGGCGCACCAGCCGTTCCGCCCCCGCGAAGTCGGCCACGTTCTCTCCGTTCGCCGACGCCTCGCCACCCTCGGCCCGGATCTCCTCCACGACCTGCTGCGCTGGCGCCGGGTCGGCGCCCTCGCCCCCGAGGCCGGCTCCGAGGTCGTTGACCACCACCTTGGCGCCCGCCCGGGCCAGCGCGAGGGCGTGCGAGCGGCCGAGGCCGCGGCCGGCGCCGGTGACGATCGCGACCTTGCCGCTGAGGTCTGGCACGCGCGGAAGCTTATTCACCGGAGCGGTAGCGCTCCAGGTAGCGGGGGCTCGCGACCCGCAGGCGCGCCTCGACCTCCGCCTTGACGCGGGTCAGGGTGTCAGGGGCGACGTGACCCGCGCGGATCCGCCGCGCGAGCCGGCGCCGCTCCAGGTCCTCGTCCGGCGGGAGTCGCTCGAGCTCGCGCCGGACGATTCCGAGCGCGTTCAGCGCGACGAGCGTCCGGAAGCGGAGCCGGTCGTCGGCGAGGGTGGGGAGGATCTCGTTGCGCAGGAACTCCTCGACCGCCTGCGCGAGCTCGCTGCCCGTCGGACGCTCCGTCATCGCGCGACGGCTCCCGGGCGCGCGGGTGGCGTGGAGTGGCGACGCCAGCTGGCGTCGGCTGGCGACGCGGGCCGCAAGCGCCTGTACTGCCTGGCTGCCGTGGTCACGAGAGCGTCTCGAGAAGATGACAGATCTCGTACTCCACTTCGGCGCCGAGGCGGCCGAGGATGGCGAGCTCGACGCTGCGCTCCTGGCCGGTCAGGTGGCGGCGTGCCTGCGTCAGGCAGCCGATCGCCCAGGCCACGTTGCCGGCGAGCTCCCAGTAGTCGAGCTCCTCCGGCCGCAGGTCGCGTCCGGTCAGCTCGTTGTAGCGCTCGACGAACGGGCCCGCCTCGCCGACTCCGCCGAGCCGCAGGTCGTCGCGCCCGAAGCGCCAGGCGCGGACGAGGGCGAACCCCAGGTCCCGCGCCGGCTCGTCCAGGTGCGCGAACTCCCAGTCGAGGACCCCGACGAGGCCCTCGTCGTCAACCACCAGGTTGCCGACACGGAAGTCACCGTGGACGACGACCGGCGGCCGAGGCGGCGGCCGGTGCTCGCGCAGCCACCAGAGGCCGAGCTCGATCGCGGGATGCGGCTCGCCGACCTCGTCGAGCTCCTCGACCAGCCGCTCGAGCGGCGCCTCCTCGAGGAAGGGGAGCCGCTCCGGCGGCAGGGCGTGGATCTTGGCCAGCTCCTCGGCCATCTGGTACGGCAACCGCTTCTGCTGCGGCCGCCGTACGATGCGGCGCCCGATCGTCTCGCCCTCGAGCCGCTCCATCACGAACGCCTCCCGTCCGGCCAGCTCGCCGAGGTAGGCGATCGGGCGGGGCACCTTGACCCCCGCCTCGTAGGCTGCCTGCAGCACCTCGAACTCCTGCCGCAGCGAGAGCGTGTGCCGGTGGATCACGCCGCCGCCGGCCCGCCGGACGAGCAGGCGCTCCCCGTCGCGATCGACCGCCCAGGCCTCCTTCGAGGCGCCGCCGGCGAGCAGCACGGGCTCCGAGATCGGCCCGAGCACCGCCTGGAGCGCGTCGCGCATGTCTGCGATCATCGCCAACCGTCGTGGTCTTCGTCGTCTCCGAGCCGGCGCGCCGCCGCCGCGAGCAGGTTCGCGCCTTCATGGAGGAGCACGTCTACCCGAACGAGCGCGCGCTCGCGCGGGAGGACGAGGTCGCGGACGCGCTCATCGCGGAGCTGCAGCAGAAGGCGAAGCGGGCCGGTCTGTGGGCGCCGCACCTGCCGCCCGAGGCGGGCGGCTCGGGCCGCGGCTTCCTCGAGTACGCCTACCTGAACGAGGAGATCGGCCGCAGCGTCGTCGCCCAGCTCGTCTTCGGCTGCCAGGCCCCGGACGCGGGCAATGCGGAGATCCTCCACCGTTACGGCACGCCCGAGCAGAAGGACCGCTTCCTCCGTCCGCTCGTCGCCGGCGAGGTGCGCTCCTTCTTCGGGATGAGCGAGCCTGAGGTGGCGGGCTCCGACCCCACGCTCCTGCGTGGCCGGGCGGTACGCGATGGCGACGAGTGGGTGATCGACGCGCACAAGTGGTTCTCCTCCGGCGCCGACGGCGCGGCCTTCGCGATCGTGATGGTCGTGACGGAGCCGGGCGCCGAGCCGCACCGGCGCGCCTCGCTGATCCTCGTCCCGACCGACGCGCCCGGCTACGAGCTGGTGCGCCGGATCCCGGTCATGGGGCACGAGGGCCGCGGCTGGTCGACACACTGCGAGACGCGGTTCAGCGGCGTCCGCGTCCCGCTCGCGAACACGCTCGGCGAGCCCGGCGACGGCTTCCGAATCGCGCAGCAGCGGCTCGGGCCGGGCCGGATCCACCATGTGATGCGCTGGCTGGGTCAGATGGAGCGAGCCTTCGAGCTGATGTGCGCGCGGGCGCTGGAGCGCGAGGCGTTCGGCGGGCCGCTCGCCGACAAGCAAACCGTCCAGACCTGGATCGCCGAGTCGGCCGCCGACATCCAGGCCTGCCGCCTGCTGACCCTCCACGCTGCGCGACGCCTCGACGAGGGAGACGAGGCGCGGGTCGAGATCTCGCTCGTCAAGTTCTTCGCCGCCCGCGTGCTCGGCGAGGTGCTCGACCGCGCGATCCAGGTGCACGGCGGGCTCGGCCTGACGGAGGACACGCCGCTCGCGCTCATGTGGCGCATGGCGCGCGGCGGGCGGATCTACGACGGGCCCGACGAGGTGCACAAGGCGGTCGTCGCCCGCCGCATCCTGCGCGCCTTCGCGGAGGGAGAGGGGTGGCGCTTCACGTAACGCTGGCGGGGCCGCGCGTGCGACTCGAGCCGCTCGAGCCGCGGCACGAGGAGGCGCTCTGGGCGGTGGCGCAGGATCCGCGCATCTGGCGGCTGATGCGCGTGCGCGGGCACGAGAGCCGGGAGCGCTTCCACGCCTGGTTCGACGGCATCGAGCTCGGCTTCGCCCACTACCTCGACGGAGCGCTCGTCGGGCACACGAGCTTCCTCAACGACCGGCCGGAGGACCGCGTCGTCGAGATCGGGAACACGTGGCTCAACCCACGGGCGTGGGGAACGGGCGCGAACGCCGAGGCGAAGTACCTCCTCCTGCGGCACGCGTTCGAGCAGGAGGGCTACCTCCGGGTCGAGTTCAAGACCGACGCGACGAACGAGCGGGCGCGGGCCGCCCTCGCCGCGCTCCCGGCGCGGTTCGAGGGGATCTTCCGCAAGCACATGCTCGTCCGCGGCGGCGAGCGGCGCGACTCGGCGTGGTACGCGGTGATCGACGACGACTGGCCGGAGGTGAAGGCGAGCCTCGAGCGGCGGCTCCGGTGGCGGGAGTGAGCGTCCCCGCTAGCCGGCGGAGGCCCGCCTGACGATCTGGGTGCAGCGGGCGCTCGCGAGGAGCTCGCCGTCCTGGTACAGGTCGGCCGCGCAGAAGACGACGCGCCGGTTCCGCCGTACGACGCGACCCTCCGCGCGCAGCGTCCCCGGTCGCGCCGAGCGGAAGAACTCGGTGCGGAGGTCGGCGGTGAGGAAGTCCTCGTCCTCGGCCACCAGCGTCCAGCAGGCGCCGCCCATGGCCGTGTCGAGGAGCGCCGCGACCATGCCGCCGTGGACGATCGGCCCCGACGGCGAGTGGAAGCAGTACGCCGGCGTCGCATCCCACTCGATCACTGCCCGGCCGTCGGCCTGCTCGACGCCGCGGTAGCCGAGCGTGTTCCAGACGTGCGGGTCTGGGGGCGCCAGCTCGGCCCACGGCCTGCGGACCCGCGGGCTCATCAGCGCATCCTCATCGGGGCCCCGGCACCCCGGGGAAGCGGAACGGCTCGACGCGGTTCGGCTGCACGACCCAGGCGCGGCCCGTCTCCTCGTCCGCGAGCACCCGCAGCGCTGCGTCGGCGACGAACGAGGCGGACATGAGCGGTACGTCCAGCGCCCTCCGCAGCTCCGCATCGACGAGCGCCGTGTCGGTGAAGCCGGGGCAGAGGGCGTTGAGGCGGATGCCGCGTGCCGCGAGCGCCGGGGCCGCCGCGCGCACCCAGCCCACGACCGCGTGCTTCGTCGCCGTGTAGGCGGGGTCGTGCGCGAGCGGCGTCAGGCCCGCGAGCGAGGCGGTGGCGACGATCGAGCCGCCGCGGGGCATCAGGCGGGCTGCGAGCTCCCGCGTCCCGTAGACGACGCCTTCCAGGTTGGCGCGGAGGACGCGCCGCCAGTCGTCGTCGCTCAGGTCGGCCGGGTCGGGACGGCCTGCGCTTGCGCCGGCGTTGAGGAAGGCGGCCTCGAACGGCCCCTCGAGCGACCGCCAGGCCTCCGGCTCGCCGACGTCGAACTCGGGCAGGTCGAGGACGCGGACCTCGGCGTCGCCGAGCGCCGCCGCGATCGCGGCGCCGATGCCACCGCGGCCGCCCGTGACCAGCGCTCTCACGGCAGGAGCACGACCTTGCCGACGCTGCGGCGCGACTCGACGAGCTCGTGCGCCCGCTCCACCTCGGCGAGCGGGAGCTCGGCCCCGACGACCGGCCGGATCGCGCCCGCGCGCCAGAGCTCGAGCAGCTCTCCGGTCGCGGCCGCGACGACGTCCGGCGCGTGGCGGAGCAGGCGGCCGAGGTAGACGCCCTGGACGCCGACGCTGCGGCCGACGAGTTGCGCCGGCTGCAGCTCCGGCCAGAGCCCGCCGGCGTAGCCGATCGCGACGAGCTGGCCGAGCGGCCGCAGGCGCGGGACGGCGCGCTCGAACAGGTCGCCGCCGACCGGGTCGACCACGACGTCGACGCGCAGGTCGTCCGGTAGCTCCTCGTAGACGTACGCCGACTCGGCGCCGAGCTCGCGGCAGAGGGCGAGCTTCTCGGCCGAGCCCGCCGCCGCGACGACCCGGGCGCCGAGCGCGCGCGCCACCTGGATCGCCGCCGTGCCGACCCCGCCCGCCGCGGCGTGCACGAGGACGGTCGCGCCCTCGGCCAGCCGCACCTGTCGGGTGAGCGGCACGTAGGCGGTCAGGAACGTGAGCAGGAACGCGGCCCCCTCGCTGAAGCTCGCCTGCTCCGGCAGGGGCACGAGCGAGGCGCGGGGGACGGCGGCGAGCTCCGCGTAGCCGCCGCGGGGGAGGAGAGCCATCACGCGCGAGCCGTCCTCGAGCTCGCCTGCGATCTCGGCTCCGAGCACCGTCGGCAGCTCCGGCATCTGGGGGTAGCGGCCGCGCCGGATCAGGATGTCGAGGAAGTTGATCCCGGCCGCTCGAACCCGCACGAGGACCTCGCCCCGGGGCTCGGGGACGTCCTCGAGCGCGAACGGCCCGTCGATCGCGGTGAGGACGGCCGCACGCATCTAGGGCAGAGGCGCAGCCTCTGCACCCGCGAAGCGCTCCCGCAGCGCCGTCTTGCGAAACTTGCCGACGCTCGTCTTCGGGATCTCGTCCACGAACTCGATCCGGTCGGGCAGCCACCACTTGGCGAAGCGGGGGGCGAGGAACTCCCGCAGCTCGTCCGGGCTGGCGGAGGCGCCCTCCTTGAGGACGACCGCGGCGAGCGGCCGCTCGCCCCAGCGCGCGTCGGGGACGGCGATCACCGCCGCCTCGGCCACGGCCGGATGGGCCATGAGGGCGTTCTCGAGCTCGACGGAGGAGATCCACTCGCCGCCGGACTTGATCACGTCCTTCGAGCGGTCCTTGATCTGGATGTAGCCGCGCGGGTGGACGCAGACGATGTCGCCGGTGCGGAACCAGCCGTCGGCGGTCCAGCGGTCGGCGGTCTCCGGGGCGTCGTAGTAGGAGGCGGCGACCCAGGGCCCGCGCACCTCGAGCTCGCCCATCGTCTCGCCGTCCCAGGGCACCTCGTCGTCGCCCGCGCGCACCCGGATCTCGACGAGCGGCAGCGGGATCCCGGCGGTCGCCTGGAAGTCCCAGCGCGTCTCCCGGTCGCCGTCGGCGAGGTCGGGCGGCAGCGCCACCGTCGAGGCGACCGGCGAGGTCTCGGTCATGCCCCAGCCCTGGCAGATCCGCAGGCCGTGCCGCTCCTCGAAGGCGGCGATCATCGCCCGCGGCACCGCGGCGCCGCCGACGAGCATCGCCTTCATCGCCGACAGGTCCCAGCGGCCGGGCTCGGCGTCGAGCCGCTGCAGGATCCCCAGCCAGATCGTCGGCACTCCGGCCGCCCAGGAGACCCGCTCCTGGGCCATGTTCTCGAGCAGGCTGTCCGGGTCGAGGTGCGGGCCCGGGTAGACGATCTTCGCCCCCTGCAGCGTCGCGAGGTAGGGGTAGCCCCAGGCGTTGGCGTGGAACATGGGCACGACCGGCATCACCGCGTCGCCGACGCCGAGGCCCATCCCGAGCGGGTTGTTCGCGCCGACCCCCAGGGCGTGCAGGACGGACGAGCGATGCGAGTAGACGACGCCGCGGGGACGGCCGGTGGTGCCGCTCGTGTAGCACATGGCCGCCGCCTCGCGCTCGTCGAGCCCCGGATCCTCCCACTCGTCCGGGTCGGCGGTGGCGAGCAGCTCCTCGTAGGAGTCCTCGACCACCCAGACGTGCTCGATCGCCGTCTGCGCGCGGAACTCCTCGAGCAACGGCACGAGGGCCCGGTCGACGATCACCGCCCGGTCGCCCGCGTGGCTCGCGATGTAGGCCAGGTCGCTCGGGTGCAGGCGGAGGTTCAGCGTGTGCAGCACGAAGCCGCCACAGGGGACGCCGAAGTACGCCTCGTGGTGCTGGTGGTGGTTCCAGCAGAGCGTCGCGACGCGGTCGCCGCGCTCGAGCCCGGCCTGGCGGAGCGCGACCGCGAGCTGGCGCGCGCGGCGCAGCGTCTCGCCGTGGGTCGTGCGGTGGAAGCTCCGGTCGGGCAGCCGGGTGACGATCTCCGTGTCGGCGAAGAACTGCTCGGCGCGCCGCAGGAGGTGGGTCAGCGTCAGCGGGAAGTCCATCATCTGGCCGTCCATGGGGCGTATTCTCCTACGCGAGGAGCAGGTTCGCGACCTCGAGCCGCAGCGCGGACGGTCGGGCGCCCAGGCCCTCGAGCCAGAGCGCGCGCTTGTAGAACCGGTGCAGCGGGTGCTCCCAGGTGAAGCCGAGACCGCCGTGCGCCTGGATCGACCGCTCGCAGGCGGCGACCGCCGCCTCGCTGGCGAACGCCTTGGCGCAGGCGGCGGCGAGCGGCGCCCGCTCGTCCTCCTCGGCGACGCACCAGGCCGCCCAGTAGACGAGCGAGCGGGCGAGCTCGACGTCGGTGTAGGTCTGGGCGAGCGGATGGGAGACCGCCTGGTAGCTGCCGATCGGCCGGCCGAACTGGACGCGCGTCTTCGCATGCTCGACGGCGAGATCGAGGGCTCGTTGCGCGACGCCGAGCGCTTCGGCGGCGAGGGCGGCGCGGAGGCGCGGCGTCTCCTCCTCGGGCCGGAGCAGGCGGCGCAGCGGCCGGCTCGGGTCGACGGTCGCCAGCTCGCCGCCGGGGCCGAAGACGTCGCGCAACCCGGTCACGTGGGCCAGGTACGGGCCGGGGTAGAGCGCGTAGCCAGTCTCCTCGAGCAGCAGCGCCTCCTCGAGGAAGCCCAGGCCGGCCTCCGCCACGTCGAGCCAGCCGAGCGCGGCGAGCTCCTGCCAGCGGTCGTCCTGCGCCTCCCAGTCGCGGTCGAGCGGGAAGCGCTCGGCGAGCCACTGGCGGGCCTGCCGTTTCAGCTCGAGCTGCTCGTCGGAGAGGGAGACGTCCATCAGCGGCTGCGAGGGAGGCCGAGGACCCGCTCGGCGACGATGCTGCGCAGGATCTCGGAGGTGCCGGCCTCGATCGTGTTGCCCCGGCTGCGGAGCTGCTGGTGGTTCCACCAGCCGTCGTCGAGGATCCCCTCCGGGCCGCGCAGCTCCCGGGCGAGCTTCGTCAGGCGCTGGTTGGCCTCCGACCAGCGCAGCTTGACGCCGGAGCCCTCCGGGCCGGGGACGCCGGTGCGCTCGTACGTCCCGAGGGCCCGGTAGTTCGTGTAGCGCAGGGCCTGCAGCTCGATCCATTCACGCGCGATCGCCTCGCGCAGCGCCGGGCTCGGGTCACGGCCCCGCGCCTCTTCGAGCAGCCGTCCGACGAGCGCGTCCAGCGTGGCGGTGAGCGCGAAGCCCAGGGTGGCCCGCTCGTGCAGGAGGGTCGTCATCGCGACCTGCCAGCCTTCGCCCTCCTCGCCGAGCCGGTTTCCGACCGGCACCTCGACGCCGTCGAAGAAGATCTCGTTGAACTCCGCCTCGCCGGTGAGCTGGCGCAGCGGCCGCACCTCGACGCCGGGGGCGTGCATGTCCACGAGCAGGTAGGTGAGGTTGCGGTAGCGCGGCGCCTCGGGGTCGCTCTGCGCGAGCAGGATGCAGAAGTCGGCGAGGTGGGCGAACGACGACCAGACCTTCTGGCCGCTGACGACGTAGACGTCCCCCCGCCGTTCGGCTCGGGTGCGCACGGCGGCGAGGTCGGAGCCGGCGTCAGGCTCGGAGAACCCCTGGCACCAGATCTCCTCCGCAGCGAGGATCGGCCGCAGGTAGCGCGCCTTCTGCTCGGGCGTCCCGTGCGCGATGATCGTCGGCCCCGCCATGTTCAGGCCGATCACGCCGACGTGGACGGGCGCCTGCGCCGCGGCGAGCTCCTCGTACAGGATGGCCTGGAAGCTGGCGGGCGCGCCCGCGCCGCCGTACTCCTGCGGCCAGGTCAGCCCGGCGTAGCCGGCCTCGTAGAGCGTGCGGCTCCACTCGCGCACGAAGGGATCCTCGAAGCGCTGCGCGCCGCCGCGGCCGCCGCGCTTGTCGGCTGGGAGGCTCGCGTCGATCCAGGCCCGCAGCCTGCTGCGGAACTCGGCCTCCTCCGGCGTGTCGTGCAGGTTCACCCGCCGCGAGCGTAGCGCGCCCTTGACTCGCCGTTCAACGTGGATCGTGCCCTGGCTTCAGACGACGAGGACGAGCTTGCCGCGGACGTGCCCGGCCTCGAGCAGCTCGTGCGCGGCGGCCGCCTCCGCGAGCGGGAACGCCTGCTCGACGTGCGGCCGCAGCCGGCCCTCGTCGATCAGGCGGGTGAGGCCGTCGAGCTGGCTGCCGTCCGGGCGGACGTAGTGGTAGCGGTGACCCTCGCCCGGCTCGACGATGGAGACGACGCGGCCGGCGGCGGCCTTCACCCGCTCGAGCGTCTCGCCGCCCTGCGAGTCGAGCGCGGCGTCGACGTGCTCCGGCAGCTCGCCGCCGCGGTAGTCGACGAACTCGGCGCCGAGGCCGCGGACGAAGCCGGCGTTGCGCTCGCTCGCCGTGCCGATCACGCGCGCGCCGAGCGCGACGGCGATCTGCACCGCGAAGTGGCCGACCCCGCCCGCGGCCGCCTCCACGAGCACCGTCTCGCCCTCCGCCAGCTCGAGCTTCTCCGTCAGGCACTGCCACGCCGTCAGCGCGGCGAGCGGGACGGCCGCCGCCTGCTCCCAGGAGAGCGACTGCGGCTTGCGGGCGACGAACTCCTGGGGGACGACGACCTGCTCCGCGTACGTGCCCTCGCCGATGAAGTGCTTGCGGCAGTACGCGTAGACCTCGTCGCCCGGGCGGACGCGCGTGACCGACGGGCCGACCTCCGCCACGACGCCCGCCGCGTCCCAGCCGAGGACGACGGGGAAGACGTGCGGGAAGCGTCGGGCCTGGCGTCCCTCGCGGGTCTTCCAGTCGACCGGGTTGACGCCGGCTGCGCGGATCTCGATCCGGACGCCGTCCGGGAGCAGCAGCGGTTCCGGGACGTCGAGCAGCCGGAGCCGGTCGCGGCCGCCGAAGGCCTCGATGCCGATCGCCCTCATCCGAGCAGGCTTCCGTCGAGCTCGCGCAGCGAACCCACCCCGCAGAGCGCGAGCGTCAGGTCGACCTCGGCGAGGAGCTGGCGGATCACCGCCTCGACCCCGGCGCTGCCTCCGACCGCCAGCCCGTAGGCGTACAGCCGTCCGATCAGCACGGCGTCGGCGCCGAGCGCGAGCGCCTTCACGACGTCGGCGCCACGGCGGATCCCCCCGTCGACGAGCAGCGGGTACTCCGGGCCGACGGCGTCCCGGATCTCGACGAGCGCGTCGAGCGACGCGACGGCTCCGTCGACCTGGCGGCCGCCGTGGTTGGAGACGACGATCCCGTCGATGCCGCGCTCGCGCGCCCGCAGCGCGTCGTCGGCGCGCAGCACCCCCTTCACGAGCAGCGGCACCTCGACCCGCTCGCGCAGCCAGTCGAGGTCGGCCCAGGTCAAGGCCAGGTTCGGGAACGTCGCCAGCATGGCAGCCGCCGCCCCGAGCACGTCCTCCTCCGGCGGCCGCTCGAGCTTCGCCCGGAAGACGGGGTCGCTGAAGAACTGGCCGCAGCCCTCGCCCCGCAGGAACGGCAGGTAGGCGCGGCGCAGGTCGCGCGGCCGCCACCCGAGCGTCGGCGTGTCGAGCGTGACCACGATCGCGCGGTAGCCGGCCGCCTGAGCGGGGGCGACGAAGCTCGCGGCGACCTCCCGGTCGTTGATCCAGTAGAGCTGGAACCAGCGCGGCGCGTTCCCGGCCGCTTCGGCGACCTCCTCGATCGTGCGGGTGGCCGCGCTCGAGAGGACGAACGGGACGCCGGTGGCGGCCGCCGCGCGGGCCGCGCCGACCTCGGCCTCGCGGTGGACGATCGAGAGGACACCGAGGGGCGCGAGCAGGACGGGCGCCGGCGAGCGGGTGCCCGGCAGCTCCACGGAGAGGTCGCGCGTTGCCGCGCCGGCGAGCATCCGGGGGCGCAGGCGGTGCCGTTCGAAGGCCTCGAGGTTGGCGCGCGCGGTCGCCTCGCCGCCGGCGCCTCCCGCCACGTACCCGAACGCGCCGGGGTCGAGCACCGCCTCGGCCGCCGCCTCCCAGTCCTCCGGCCCGATCGGCCATGTCGCCTCGCCGGCGAGGTAGATCGCGTTCTGCACCGTGCTTCCGTCGAGGGAGTCGCCGCCGCGCTCGTCCACACCGCGATCATCGCAGCCCCTCGCGGCGCCTGCACCTGACCGCTCAGGCCACGGCCAGGGGTCTGACCCCTCTGGCCGGTCGGGACACGCCCTGGGGTCTGACCCCTCTGGCCGGTCGGGACACGCCCAGGGGTCTGACCCCTCTGGCTGCGGCAGCGTCAAGCGCCGACCGTCTCGGCGGGAAGCGGCGCGGGCGGCGGGTCGGGGCTACGCCGGCGCCGGCTCGACGTGCGGCTCGCCCGCCGGCAGCCGCACGACCTCGCGCCGCCGCACGGGCAGGAGGGTGACCGCCCCCAGGATCGCCGCGACTCCCAGCCACTGCGTCCAGCGAAGGTGCTGGTCGTAGGCGTAGATGCCGGCAATCACCGCCACCGCGGGGTAGGTCAGCTCGGCGAGGGAGGAGAGGACGGCCGGCGTCCGCTGCAGCCCGTAGTAGTAGAGCGTCAGCGCGAGCAACCCGGTCACGAGCGCCAGGTAGAGGATCAGGACGCTGTCGTGCCCGTTCGAGTAGGCTGGCGCGCCCATCAGCGGGAGGGCGAGCGCGCTCGCGAGCAGGCCGAAGAAGAAGCGCAGGGTCACGACGTGCTGGAAGGCGAGCGAGCGGGCGAGGTAGCGACCGAGCACCGTCCCCAGGCCCCAGAGCACGGCCGCCCCGGTCGCCTCGGCGATCACGACCGCTCCCTTCGCCGAGGGGTCGAGCGGGTGCGCCTGGTTGACGAGCCAGAAGCCGGCCAGGGCCGGCAGGAAGAACCAGGCGAAGCGCGGCCGCGGCCGCTCGCCGAGCAGGAGCGTGGCGCCGCCGACCGCGACGAACGGCTGCACCTTCTGGATCACGACCGGCGTGATGTAGTCGGCGTGCCCGATCAGCGCGTCCGTGAACAGGATCGTGGCGGCGGCGGAGGCGCCGGCGCCGACGACGACGGCAGCCGCCAGGGAGCGCCAGCCGGCCCGCACGACGGCGCGCAGCGCGGGCACGAGGAGCGGCAGCGTGATCAGGACGAGGATCACGTGCTCGCCGAAGACGATCGTCGTGGCCGAGGTCGAGCCGCTCATCGTCTTGCGGATGATCGGGTCGGTGCCCCACATCGCCGCCGCGAGCGCGACGAGCAGGACGCCCGGCAGGGTGACGAGTCGGCGCATCGGGGCGAGCCTATCGCGCGCCGGCTTGCAGCGGGCGGCCACCTGCCCGTACGCTCGCGGCGGTGAGCGCCGCGCCGCCTCCCGTCCGTTACGCCCGCTCGGGAGACGTCTTCGTCGCCTACCAGGTCCTCGGTCAGGGGCCGCCGGACGTCGTCTTCGTCGAGGGCGCGCTGACCAACCGGCACGTCCTCTGGGAGGAGCCGACGATCCGGCGCTTCTACGAGCGGCTCGCGTCGTTCTCGCGCCTGATCCTCTTCGACAAGCGGGGCATGGGTCTCTCCGACCGCGTCCAGGTCGGAACGCTCGAGGAGCGGATGGACGACGTACGGGCGGTGATGGACGCGGCGGGCTCGGAACGGGCGGCGATCCTCGGCGAGTCGGAGGGCGGCCCGCTCGCGATGCTCTTCGCGGCCGCCCATCCCGAGCGCACCGTCGCGCTCTGCCTGGCCGGCGCCGAGGTGAAGGAGGAGCGAACCGAGGACTGGCCCTGGGGAGAGGCGACCCGTGCGCAGTTCGAGGAGTCGATGCGGGGTCTCGCCGAACGCTGGAGCACGCCGGTCGCCCCCAGGGCGCTGATGCCGAGCCGGCCCCCCGACGGGGAGTGGTGCGCCCGCCTCAGGATGCAGTCGGCCTCGCCGGCCGCCGCCGAGACGTTCTTGCGCATGGCGTTCGGGATCGACGTCCGCAGCCTCGTACCCTCGATCCGCGTGCCGACGCTCGTCCTGCACAGCGTCGGCGACGCGGTCTGCCATGTCGAGAACGCGCGCTTCCTCGCCCGCACCATCCCGGACGCCCGCTACGTCGAGCTGCCCGGCGCCGACCACCTGATGTGCGCGGAGCTCGCGGACGCGGCGCTGGCCGAGATCCGCGAGTTCCTGACGGGCGTGCGCGAGGCGCCCGAGCCCGACCGCGTGCTGGCGACGGTCGTGTTCACCGATCTCGCCGGCTCGACGGAGCGGGCGCGCGAGCTCGGCGACCGGCGCTGGCGGGAGCTGCTCGAGCGCCACCACGCGGCGGTGCGGCGCGAGCTGGCCCGCTTCAGCGGCCGGGAGCTCGACACGGCGGGCGACGGCTTCCTCGCCGCCTTCGACGGACCGGCCCGCGCCATCCGCTGCGCCCGCTCGGTCGTCGCCGCCGTCGGCGAGCTCGGCCTGCAGGCGCGCGCCGGCGTCCACACCGGCGAGTGCGAGGTGCTCGGAGACAAGCTCGCCGGCGTCGCCGTGCACGTCGGGGCGCGGGTGGCGGCCCAGGCCCGACCGGGCGAGGTTCTCGTCTCGAGCACGGTGCGCGACCTGATCGCCGGCTCCGGGATCGAGCTCGAGGACCGGGGCCTCTTCGCGCTCAAGGGCCTCGAGGGCGAGCGGCGCCTCTACGCCGTCGTCTGAGACGGCGACATCGGAGCGGCGCCCTCAGACCTCGAAGCGGAGCAGGTCGGCGACGGTCTCCCGCCGGCGGATCAGGCGTGCGGCGCCGTCCGCCACCAGGACGGCTGCCGGCCGCGGCACGCCGTTGTACGTCGAGCCGAGGGCGAGGGTATAGGCGCCCGTGGCGGGCACGGCGAGCACGTCGCCCGGCCGCGGCTGCGGCAGCTCCGCCGCCTCGATCAGGACGTCACCCGACTCGCAGTGCTTGCCCGCGACCCGGTAGACGCCCGTCGCCGGCTCCGACGCCCGGTTCGCGAGCAGCGCCTCGTAGCGCGCCCCGTACAGCTGCGGACGCGGGTTGTCGGACATCCCGCCGTCGATCGCCGCGTACGTGACGCCGCCTGACGCCTTGATGCTGCCGACCCGGTAGAGCGTGACCCCGGCCCGTCCGACGAGCGAGCGGCCCGGCTCGAGGATCAGGCCGACCCCCGGCGGCACCCGCTCCACGAGCGGACGGACGAACTCCGCGACCGAGGGCACGACCTCAGCCCGGTTGTGGCGGATGCCGAGGCCGCCGCCGAGGTCGAGCAGGCGAGGCGTCCAGCCGAGCCGCTCGCCGAAGGCCAGGACGTCCTCGAGCGCCCGCAGGCTCTCCTCGACCCGGCTGAGCTGGGAGCCGACGTGGACGTGCAAGCCCTCGACCTCCAGCCCGAGCTCGCGGGCCCGCTCCACCTCCCGCTCGGCGGCCGGCGGCGCGAGCCCGAACTTCGACTCGGCGTGCGCGGTGCGGATCGCGCGGTGGGTGACCGCCTCGACGCCGGGCGTCAGCCGCACCAGCACGCGCCGTACCCCGGCCGCGGCTGCCGCCTCCGCCTCGCCCGGCGCGTCGAGGACGACGAGGGCGTCCGCCCGGGCGGCCGCCGCCAGCTCCTCGCCGGACTTGTTGTTGCCGTGGAAGACGATGCGCTCGCCGGGGACGCCGGCCGCACGCGCGAAGGCGAGCTCGCCGAGCGTGGAGACGTCGGCCCCGAGGCCCTCGCCGCCGAGCAGCCGCAGCAGGGCGACGTTCGCGAACGCCTTCGTCCCGTAGACGACGAGCGCGCCGGGCGCGGCGGCACGGTAGGCGCGCGCCTGGGCGCGGATCGTCTGCTCGCAGTAGACGACGAGCGGCGTGCCGTGCTCGGCCGCGAGCCGCGTCGCGGGAACGCCGCCCAGGGTCAGCTCGCCCGCCTCGACCCGGGCGCTCAGCGGCAGCAGCTCCAGCACCGTCCGAGTGTGCCCGACCGGCCGGCGCGGGCATCATTGGAGCGTGCGCACCGTAGGCCTGCTGGTCGCGACGGCGTTCGGCTCGTTCGCGGCCCTGCTTGCGCCCCCGAACCGGCTGCCTGCCCGGCTGCCGGAGCGGACGCTACGGGTGCCGATCCTGATGTACCACCGCGTCGGACGGCTGCCGACCAGGCCGGGGCTGTACGGCGTGGGCCTCACGGTCCAGCCGCGCGTCTTCGCCGCCCAGATGGAGTGGCTCGTCCGGCACGGGTTCCATGCGATCAGCATGCAGCAGCTGTTCGACGCGCTCGAGTGGGGCCGGCCCGCGCTGCCGCCGCGGCCGGTGCTGATCACCTTCGACGACGGCTACACGGACGTCCTCTGGAACGCCGAGCCGGTGCTGCACCGCCTGCACATGCCGGCCACGGCGTTCGTGATCACCGACCGGATCGGCGGCCCCGACCACAGCTTCCTCTCCTGGCCGGAGCTGCGCGACCTCGAGGCCGACGGCTTCACGATCGGCTCCCACACCGTCCACCACCTCGACCTGACCCGGCTTTCGCCCGCGCAGGCCTGGCTGGAGCTGTCGCAGTCGCGCAGGACGCTGCAGCAGCACCTGGGGGTGCCCGTCGACTGGTTCGCCTACCCGGCAGGGGCGGAGGACCCCGCCGTCGTGCGGCTGGTGCGCCGCGCCGGCTACCTGCTGGCGGTCACCACCCAGCCCGGCTTCGTGCAGTCGGCGCGCCAGCCGTTCCTGCTGCACCGGGACGAGATCGGCCGCAGCGCCGGCCTCGCCGGCTTCGCCGCCCTGCTACATTCCGCGGCGTGAAGCAGCTTCTTCCATAGGGCAGGGAGCTACGCGCGGCCGGGCCGCGCCGACCTCCCAAGAGCCTCTCCTCGGAGAGGCTTTTTCGTTCCAGAGGAGATTCGTGGCAGCGAGATACGACCCGCACGCGATCGAGGCGAAATGGCAGGGCGTCTGGGAGGCTGAGCAGGCTTTCCACGTGCCCAACCCGGACCCCGGCCAGCCGCCGCCCGAGCGCCACTGGTACCAGCTCGAGATGCTCCCCTACCCGTCGGGCCCCAGCCTGCACATGGGCCACCTGCTGAACTACACGATGGGCGACGTGCAGACGCACGTCCGCCGCCGCAGCGGCTGGCACGTGTTGCGGCCGATGGGCTGGGACGCCTTCGGCCTGCCGGCGGAGAACGCCGCGATCCGCGAGGGCGGGCACCCGCGCGAGATCATCGAGCGCAACATCGCCAACTGCCGCGCCCAGATGAAGCGGCTCGGCTGGGCGATCGACTGGGACCGGGAGGTCTCCTCCCACGACCCCCGCTTCTACCGCTGGACGCAGTGGCTGTTCCTCAAGTTCTGGGAGC
>Ga0209810_1003141_pt1 | contig 17996 bp, 15 predicted proteins | sample Coa_R1_7_FD_187159 | JGI IMG/M metagenome (GOLD analysis project Ga0209810, IMG submission 187159) | Surface soil microbial communities from Centralia Pennsylvania, which are recovering from an underground coalmine fire - Coalmine... | ecosystem: Environmental > Terrestrial > Soil > Unclassified...
GGATGGTGCCCAGGCCCATGCCCTGGAGGGCGTCGGCCACGGTCAGGGCGACCTCGGCCCGGCCGGGACGCTCCAGGGCGTAGAAGCCGTGCCCGACGATCTCGCCGCCGCGCCAGGCGACCAGGCCATGGCGATCGTGGTAATCCACCTCGACCAGGCGCCGGGCCACGGAGTCCAGGTCCTTGATCTCGGTGAAGAAGCGAAAGATCCGTGACTGCGTCGACAGGCCGGCCAGGAAGCGCCGCAGCGCCTCCCAGTCCTCGGGCACCGCCGGTCGGATGTGCACCGTGGACCCGTCCCGGAGCGTGACGTCCACGTCCAGCTGGGCCGGGAAGGTGGCTCGGCCGCTCGAGGCGTCCTCCACGCTCACCTCGTCAGCTTAAAGGGTGACGTGAGCACCGCCCGAGGCCCGCGACCCCCTCGGAGGCGAGACGCCTGGGCCCCGGTGATGGTAGGACCGCTCCGGCACCGGGGCCCGGGGCCTGCTCGCTCGCCGGGGTCGGGGTCGCCCGCCTGCGGGTGGATCAGAGCTCCTCGGCGGGCGACACCCGGCGCAGGTGGAGGTAACCGAGGACGACCAGCACCAGCATCACCGCGGCCAGGGCGAAGGAGGCGACGGCGGCGTAGAAGGCCATCTGCCCCAGCTCCCAGAACCCGTAGGCCTCCAGGAGCAGACCACGCAGCGTCTCGCCCTGGAAGAGGGTGGTCGCTTGTGCCCTCAGCTGGGCGTTGTCGGGGTGCTGCTGGGCGGCGGCGCTGACCTGGGCGTACGTCTGCCCGTGGGCGATCTCCTTCAGATGGACAGCGATGTAGTGGTTGGCGTAGGCCTCGGCTTGGGGCCCGGTGACCAGCTGCTGCCCCGCGTAGGGCTTGAGGTAGGGCCCAATCTCAGGATTGGTCAGCTGGGCGCTGCCCGCAGCCGGGAAGAAGATCTTCTGCTGGGCCAGCTCGTCGTGCACCGTGGAGCTGACGAAGCTGTAGCCCCACATGAGCAGCGATCCGGCGACGAGCAGCACCACCACCAGCATGGCGCCACCGGCGGTCAGGATCGCGTCGAACGTCTTGCGTCGCATCTCCGAACCAAACCCTCCTTGTCGACGAACATCGATCCGATTCGAGTCTGGCCGCGGAGGAGGGTGGTCCCCAGGGCCAAAGGTCCTGCCCGTCGACCTACCGCCGCCCGCTCCGCCTCGGGCCCATGGCCCCGAGGGCGGCAGGGTCGTGGCGGCCGGGGTTCTGGAGGAGCGCGCAGTCCCTGGAGCCCCGGCCGTGCCTCCCCGGCCGAGGCGCTCAGAACCGGCGGCCAGTGACCTCGATCGGGTGGACGGCGAGCCAGTGGCTCCGCTCTCCGGGCGCGTCGGGCCGCAGCTCCAGCTCCCGCTGCGCCCGGGCCAGCAGCGCGCTTCCGGGCGCGAGCTCCTGGACGATGCCCTTCACCACCACGCTCCAGGCGCCGTCTTCCTCGACGTCGTCCACCTCGAAGACCGCGCTCTCCATGAACGAGTGCTCGAGCTTGGTGCCAGGGGCGGTCCGGAACACGATCAGCTCGTCGAGGAGGGCGTAGTTGACGGGAAAGATCTCCGGGTGCCCTTCCACCACCAGCCCGATCCGTCCCAGCCGCCGCGAGGCCAGCAGCCGGTAGCACTCGGGCGGCGAGAGCCGCTCCATCTCATCGTCGATCCGATCCGGCATCAGCCTCCTCCTGGACGACCCGGGGCCACCACGCCACCCTCCCTACCTAAGCATGACCCCCCTGCCCGGCGCCAGCAGCGGGGAGGTCGTGGCAGAGCGGACGGTGCACCGCTCCCGGAAACCGTCGGGGAGCAGGGAACGGTCCCGGCCGTCCCGGGACCTTCGTCCACGGCCCGGCCCACGATCCGAGGGCCGTCGTGCCCGGGAGCGGGCGCGTCAGGCCCCCCGGCCTCCCGCCGACCGTCCCTGGCGTGGCCCCTCGCGGAGCGGTTCCGGCCTCGACGCCCGGCTCCGAAGGTGGGTCACGGTCCTCCCTTCTCCGGGACTCTGGTCCGTTGAGCCGGCGGCGGGAGGCGGCGAGCCTCGAGAGGGAGACGCGCGGCCGGCGGCGGGTGGGCCGTGGGCCCGAACCGATCATCGACCACGGGAGGCATCACCGATGAGCGTCGAATCCGAGATCCGGATCGAGGGCAGCGGTCGCAGGGCGCTCGGGCTCGCCACCCTCGCCTTCTTCGGCGGCTTCGCGGGGGTCGCGATCTTCGGCCCGATGGTTCCCCGATTCACCTCCTTGCTGCACCTGACCCCGCTGGAGGCCGGCGTCCTGGCCAGCATCCCCAACCTCACCGGCTCCCTGCTCCGTATCCCGTTCGGGGCCTGGGTGGATCGGGTGGGCGGGCGTCGACCCCTGACCCTGCTGCTGGGCCTCACCCTGGTGGGGATGGCCGGGCTCCTGACCCTGCTCCGGACCGCCTACCCCGAGCGCATGGACGGCACCTTTCCCCTCCTGCTGGCCCTGGGCGGGCTCATCGGCTGCGGCGTCGCCACCTTCTCGGTGGGCATCGCCCAGGTCTCCTACTGGTTCCCGAGGGAACGGCAGGGCGGCCCGCTAGGGGTGTTCGCCGGGCTGGGGAACACCTCGCCCGGCCTCTCCTCGTGGCTGCTACCGGTGGCCGCCGGCTCGCTTGGCCTCCTCAGCGCCTACGGGCTATGGTTCCTGGCCTTGCTGATCATCACCGTGGTCTACGCCTGGTTCATCCGGGACGCTCCCTGGTTCCAGCTGCGGCGGTGGGGAGGTGGGATCGAGGCGACCCGGCTGCCGGAGCTGGAGGCCGGGCCCGTGCCCTCCGGGTCGACCTGGCACGGCCTGGAGCTGGCGGCCCGGGAGCCGGCGACCTGGGCGCTGGTGTTCTTCTACTTCGTCTCCTTCGGAGGCTTCCTGGCCCTGACCGCCTGGCTGCCGACCTACTGGCACGCGGTGTACGCCGTCTCCCTCACCACCGGCGGCCTGCTCACCCTCGTCTTCTCGCTGCTCACCGCCCTGGTCAGGGTGCCGGGCGGTCTGCTCTCGGATCGTCTCTCCATCCGCTACGCCCTGGCCGGGAACTTCGCGCTGATGCTGGTGGCCTCGCTGGTCGCCGCCTTCTCCCAGAGCTTCGGTCTCTCCCTGGCGGCGCTGGTGGGGATCGCCCTGGGGATGGGGCTGCAGAATGCCATCGTCTTCAAGCTGCTGCCCCGCTTCGTGCCCCATGCCGTGGGCGGGGCCTCGGGCTGGGTGGGTGGCCTGGGTGCGTTGGGCGGTTTCGTGCTGCCGCCGATCATGGGCTCGATCGCTGGCGCCATGACCGGACCCATCGGCTACGAACGCGGCTTCCTGGTCTTCTCGGGCCTGGTCGTCCTGGGGCTGGCCGTGACCGCTTGGCTGGCCCGTCAACGGCGGTCGAAGGTCCCCGCGCCTCGCGGTCGGTTCAGGGTCCCGCGAACCTGAGTCGAGGTCGGCGGTCCCCGCGCCCGAGGTTCGCGGTGGAGGGGTGTGCCTTCGGGTCGGGCCTCGAGCGACCGGCCCGCGGCCCGACCCTGCGGCTTCAGCCGGCCGCCGCTCGGGGTCCGGGGCCGCCCGTCGAGGCCACGCGCCGCCTGCGTTCCGGCCGGCACGCGAACACCCGGCCAGCGCCACCAGTGCAGGAGACGGTCACCATCCAGCCGTTGGGGATCGCGGCCGTTGCATTGCCCGTCCCCACCACCGCCGGCACCCCGAGCCGCCGACAGAGCGCCGCCACGCGACCGTAGCGGTCACCGAGGTCGGTGACGACGGCCGCCGCCTGCCGTAGGAGCGACATCCAGTCGGCGTCGACGCCGACGGTGACCAGCACGTCCCCGGGACGGCACCGTGCCGCCTCGGGCAGGCTCCGCACCACGCAGGCGCGGCCGCTGGCGTGGAGATCGATGGCCGTAGCGGCCGCGCCCTCCACCAGGAGGGTTGCCCCCTCCGTCGATCCGCGGTTGGTATCCCGCACCTCACTCACCTCGAGCGCAGCATCCGTCGTCCCGGCCGGGCCGTCCAGAGACGGATGGCCTGGGCGGCGCGGGACCGTGGCCGAGATGGCGACGGTCGCCTGCCACGGGCCGGGGCCGCCCCCGCGAGAGCGGCCCCGCTGGGTGCGGGTCCCTCGTCCGTCCCGCCGGCCGCCGGTCGGATCGGACCGGTTCCGGCGGCGCGCACGTTGCCTCACCGACTCGGTCCCCGCCAGATCAGGCGGTGCACCGGGATCCAGCGCGGGATGTCCCGGAGGCCGGGGATGAAGGGCACCAGGGCCAGCGCCACGGTGAGCACGCCCATGGTGAGGATGACCAGCAGGTCGGCGCTGGACGAGGAGTTGTAGGGAGGGATCTGATACCACATCGTGTACAGCCAGAGCCAGGTCTGGCCGGGGTAGCTGCCGGTCTCGTTCATCACCCCCCACTGGCTACTCAGCAGATGCTGCTTCTCGGCCAGGCCGGCGAAGTAGTCCCCGTCGCCCAGGAAGAGCAGGGGACGGGTGAAGTCGGTCTGGTAGAAGCGGGTGCTGGAGCGGAGCTGGCCGTCCAGGCCGCCGGATCGGGCGATGGTGAGCAGGCTGCCCAGCATCTCCGCCACCGGGCCGTAGGCGCCGGGCGGGACCACCACCTGGCCATCCCTTACCGTCGCTTTGTCCAGGGCGTGGGCGTAGGCGCCGAGCCAGCTTGAGCGTTGGCTGGGGGAAGCCACCCGATAGCGGGCCAGGGCCGAGGCCAGCTGCGGATTGCCGGCGCTCGCCGTCTGGAGCGGCTGGAGGACGAAGTCCCGGGCCGGATCGACCGGAAGGTGGACGCCAGCCCACTCCTGGGGCTGGATGAACCCGAAGCTCTGCACCGAGCCGGTGCCGTGGTTGTAGGGAGGTCCGTACTGGGCGCTGGTGCTCTGGCCCTGCAGCTCCTGGACGGCCGTGCCCTCGAACCCGATCGGGTCGGCCTGGGCCCAGCCCTGGATGGTAGCCGGAGGGACGTCCGGCGAGGAGAGAACCGCGGCCAGAACGAGGGTCAGGATGGCGGTCCCGAGCAGGGCCAGAGCCAGCTCCTTGATCAGGTCGTAGGGGACCATGCGCACGCCCGCGTAGTAGGTCTCCTGGTCCCTGGCGGCGCTCATCGCGTCTCCTCCGACAGCGGCCTGACCACCCCGCGCATGCGCACCAGCAAGATGTGCACGGCGACGAAGAGCAGGAGCCCAGCCGGCAGCAGCAACACGTGTAGCCCGTACATCTGTCCGAAGTTGAGGACATTGAAGAAGGCGCCGATGCCGACCGCGTTCATGGCGTCCTTGGCGTTGACGCCGATCCACTGTGAGTCGAAGTTCTCCTGGGAGAGGTAACCGGTGAAGGCGGTCCCGATGCTGAGCACGAAAAGCAGGACGCCGGTGATCCAGGTCAGGGCTCGGCCGTCGCGCCACCCGGCTCCGAAGAACTGGGCCCAGAGGTGGAGCACCATGAACACGAAGAACACTTGGGTGCTCCAGAAATGGAGGCTGTTGAAGAACCTGCCTTGTGGGGAGACGTGCCACCACTGGGGACCGAAGAAGGCGCAAACCGCGCCGCTGATCACGACCCAGACCAGGGATGCCAGCGTGATCGCACCGAGGACGTAGGTCCAGGAGCGCACGAAGGCCGGCTGGCGCTCCGGGAGCAGGTGCTCGGGCGGGAGCGCCTGCAGCAGGTAGCGTCTGATGGCGAAGGTCCAGCTCCCCCTCACCTCCGGATCGATGGTTTCATTCATCGGTCCCGTGCCCCTTGGAACGCCCCCCTCGGTGCCCGGGGAAGGGAGCCAGCAGGGCGAGCAAGAAGAGCGCGATCATCCCCAAGATCAGGGCCGCGTTGGGCACCGAGATCAGGATGAACCCCCAGTGGAGATAGGTCGCTGGGTTGTCCATACGCCCTCCTTGTCGCACTCGTGGCCCGACCGTCCGGGGTCGGTGCAAGGGGATGACCGCCTCCGATGAGACTGGCGGCATGGGTACGCTCCCAGACCCTCCCCGCGGACCTGCCATCGATTATGGCCGATGTCGGGCCGGATCGCGCGCCGCGAGGAGGGACGAAGGGCCGAGGAGCCGGTCCGTGCGGGACGCGGTCGGTTCTACGGACCGGCCCGATCGTCCGGGGCCGTGGACCCGGAGCGCCGGCATCGGATGAGTCATGAAATGAACGAAAAAGAGTTGGGGTATACCCCGGACTCGCCGGCCCCAACTCTGGCTCAGCTGGCCTACGCCACGCTGGTCCTGCCGGATCCTCCCGGCGCCTCCACCGTAGGATCTCGAGCCACGATGGCGGAGGGCCGTTCGGCCCCCTCTTTCCGGGCCCCGGCTCTCCAGCCGCGAGGTCGTCCCCGAGCACGACCCGAGACGGCCGCGGTCGCCTGGCGATGCACTCGGCCAGCGGTGTCGCCGCCGGCGCCGGATCGGAGGTGGGCCCGTCAGCCGGTGGCCATGGCCGCGGCGCCGCCGCCCGAGGCCGCCTCGGTAGGGCCGCCACGGTGGCCGCACCCGGTGTCGGGGACATCAGGGCCGGGCTCGGGCCGACAGCGGAGGCTGCGGCCCATCCGACCACCCGTGGCGAACCGCGGCTTCGAAGGGCCGACCTCCGACGGGGCCAGGGTTCGCGGTCCCCGAGCCCGCAGCCGGCGGTTCGGTCCCGACCGCCCCTCCCGCCGGGCCGGCAGGCCGAGCGGCGGGGTGACCGACGGCCCTGACCGTCCGTCGGTGTCGCCGGTAACGTGGTCTCGTGCTCGAACGTCTCCGGGGTGCGGTCCGATCGCCGTCGAGCCCCGGATCGCGCCCGGCCCACGGAGTGGGGGAAGGAGGCATGGACGGAGCCGGGCCCGGCCTGCTCGGACTCTACCGGAGGACGCTGGGTAGCTCTCGGTTCGTGCTCGTCTGTGTCGCCCTGGGGCTGGCCGCCGGCGTCGCCGCCTGGTGGTCGGGAAGGCCTGGGATCGCGGACCTGGCCTGGACGGTGACCACGGCCATCGCCCTGATCCCACTGACGATCTCCGTCCTGCTCGACCTCCTCCGCCGCGAGCTGGGGGTGGACGTGATCGCGCTCCTGGCCATGGGCGGGGCCCTCGCCTTCGGCCAGCCCCTGGCCGGGGCGGTGGTGGCCCTGATGCTGTCGGGTGGCCTCTCCCTGGAGTCCTATGCCCAGGGCCGGGCCAGCCGGGAGCTGCGAGCGCTGCTGGCCCGTGCTCCCCGCATGGCCCGGGTACGGCGGGGCGACGACCTGCAGCTGGTGGCGGCCGAGGAGGTGCGGCGCGGCGACCTGCTGCTGATGGGAAGCGGAGAGGTGCTGCCGGTGGACGGGGTGGTGGCGGAGGGGATCGCGGTGCTGGACGAGGCGGCCCTGACCGGGGAGTCACGTCCGGTCGAGCGGAGGACCGGCGACCTGGTCAGGAGCGGCGCCGTCAACGCCGGAGGACCGTTCGACCTGCGCGCGACGGCGACGGTGGCCGAGTCCACCTACGCCGGCATCGTCCGCCTGGTGCAGGAGGCCCAGGCCTCGAAGGCTCCCTTCGTCCGCCTCGCCGATCGCTACGCGGCGGTCTTCCTTCCTCTCACCCTGGCCATCGCCGCCGCGGCCGGAATCGCCAGCCGGGACCCGGTGCGCGCGCTGGCGGTCCTGGTCGTGGCCACTCCCTGTCCCCTGATCCTGGCCGTGCCGGTGGCCATCGTCGGCGGCATCTCCCGGGCCGCGCGGCGAGGGATCGTGGTCAAGGGAGGAGGGGCCCTGGAGGCGCTGGCCCGGGCCCAAACCGTGCTCCTGGACAAGACCGGCACGCTCACCGTGGGCTCGCCCCGGGTGTCGGACGTGGAGGCCTTCGGGACCGAGGACCCGAACCGGCTGGTGCAGCTCGCGGCCTCGCTGGACCAGGTGTCGCCACACGTCTTCGCGCCCGCCATCGTGGCCGCGGCCAGGGATCGAGGGCTCCGGCTGGAGATGCCGGAGGAGGTCCACGAGGAGACCGGGCAGGGCATCGAGGGCACGGTGGCCGGCCACCGCGTCGCCCTGGGCAAGGCGCGGTGGCTGGTGGGCGAGGGCGAGCTGCCGCCCGCGGCCTGGGCGGTGCGTCGCCGGGTCGCCATGGACGGCTCGTCGAGCGTGTTCGTGTCCGTCGACCATCAGCTGAGGGGCGCGCTGATCCTGGAGGACCCCATTCGGGGGGACGCGCCCCGGGCCATCAGGACCCTGCGCCGGGCCGGGGTGCGGCGGGTGGTGGTGGCCACCGGCGATCACCCCGACGTGGCCGAGCTGGTCGGGGCGGCGGTGGGCGCCGACCAGGTGCTGGCCGAGCAGAGCCCGGCCGACAAGGTCAAGGCGGTGCTGCGGGAGCGGGAGCACGGCCTGACCGTGGTGGTGGGCGACGGCATCAACGACGCCCCCGCCCTGGCCGTGGCGGACGTGGGCGTGGCCATGGGGGTCCGGGGCGCGAGCGCCTCCTCCGAGGCCGCCGACGTGGTCCTGACCGTCGACCGCCTGGATCGTCTGGCCGAGGGGCTGAGGATCGCGCGCCGGGCCCGGGCCATCGCCTTGCAGAGCGTGGTGGTAGGTATGGGCCTGTCCCTGACGGCCATGGTGGTGGCCGCCCTCGGGTTCCTGCCCCCGGTGGCCGGCGCTATCCTCCAGGAGGGGATCGACGTGCTGGTGATCCTCAACGCCCTGCGGGTGCTGGGCGAGCGCGCCGGCCACGTCGACGTCGCCGCTCTGGAGGTGACCGCCCGGCTGGGCCGGGAGCATCGCGAGCTGATGCCGATGGTGGACCGCGTCCGCCGGCTGGCGGATCGGCTGGACCAGCTGCCCCCGGCGGCGGTGCGCATCGAGCTGGAGGCGGTGCAACGGGAGCTGGTCGACCGGCTGCTCCCGCACGAGGCCTCGGACGACCGGGAGATGTACCCGGTGGTCGCCCGACTGATCGGAGGGCGCGATCCCACCGCGCCCATGAGCCGGGGCCACGTCGAGATCGGACGGCTGGTGAACGTGCTCTCGCGCATCCTGGCCGCCATGCCGGAGACGGGTCCGGACCCGGCCGACCTGCGCCACCTGCGCCGGGTCCTGTACGGCCTCCACGCCGTCCTCACCCTGCACTTCGCCCAAGAGGAAGAGGCCTACCTCTCCCTGCTCGACACCGAGCCGCGCCGGCTTCGGTAGGCCGGGCGCCGTGGTGGCGCGGATCGCCGGCGGCTGGGCGCTGCTCGCCGCCCACCCGGCCGCCTGGCACGACCACGGCCTGGCCCTCGGGGAGCGCCCCGTTCCTCGCTCCTGGGGGTCGATGGCGCGCTCCAGTGGAGGAAGGTGCTCACGGTGGCGCGCCTCGGACCGCGGACGGTGACCCCCGGGACCTCGACCAGCGAGGTCGGCTCCTCGGCAGGTGGTCTGCACCGAGGCCGTGGGGGTGATGGAGACGAACGAGGGGATGGGCAGGGTGCCGCCACCCGGATTCGAGACCGTCCGGAAGGGGGCTGGGTGGCGGGTCTCCAGCACGAGCCTCGACTCGCCCATGCCCGCCGTCGAGCCCGAGCTCCCTGCCGATATCGGCGCTCCGGCGGGTTCTCACCGTGGGTTCCGATCCCCGTCCGGGAGGCGAGGCGTCCCCGGGGCCCGGCTACCCGGCCCCCCGGCGCCGGCCCTCGGCCGGATCGAACCTCCCCTCCATTCCCCCGGGGGAGAGGTCCCCCGGAGGAGATGGAGGAAGAGGGAAGAGGGAAGGGAGGGTTTCAAGGAGCCGTCCCCGGCCCGCAGCTCGCCGGGGCGTCGCCGGCTCCCGTCCCGACCTCTCCGGGGTCGGGGCCTTTGGGTCCATGGGATGGTCCCGACTCGAGACGCCGGCGGCCACGCCGAACCGGACCGTGTCGCCCTCGACCGCCGGGTCGTTCGTTCCCGTCGGGGTCGCAGGCGCGCCCACCCCGGGGGCGCGCACGAAGGTGAGCACGCCCAGCTCCCAGCCCACGCGGCGAAAGCCGAGGTCGCGCAGCAGCCGGATCATGCGTTCGTTGTCGTAACGAACCTGGGCCACGATCTCCTCGAACCCGGCCGCCGCGGCCGCGATCAGGACGTGCTCGAGCAAAGCCCGGCCCAGCCCCAACCCCTGGCAGTCGTCGGCGACGGCGATCGCGACCTCGGCCTGACGGTTCGAGGTCCGGCACAGCCGGCAATCCGCGACCATCCGGGCGTCGTCCTCCAGGACGGCCACGAACGCCATCCGGTCCCGGAAGTCGACCCGGGTCATGGTCCGGGCCAGCTCGGGGTCCAGGGGCGGCTTGTAGCCGAAGAAGCGCAGCCGACGGCTTCGCTCCGAGAGCCCGTCCACGAAACCACGCAGTGGCTCGGCGTCGCCGGATCGGATCGGTCGCAACCGCGCCCGGCGGCCGTCGCGGAGCGTGAACTCACGGTCGAGATCGGCTCCCGGCCGGATCGGCGCCTCGACCTGAACCGCGTTCATCGATTCCAGGCTCGGACCCGAAGCCGGCAGGGTGAAGGGCCGGACGTCCCCAGGCCGAAGGGCACGATGGCCCGGCCGAGGTGCCCGCGGCCTCGCGCCCCGCCGGGCCGAGTCCGTCGGTTCGGCGGCGCGGGTCCCCGACCCGGGCCGGCCCGGGAGGAGCCGTCACCCGGGACGGGCGGCGCCGCGCAGCCCCCGCCGGCTGTCCGAGAGCACCGACAGGGCCAGCGCCGCCATGGCCAGGCCGACCAGCAGGTAGAAGGGCTGCATCCAGGTGTCGAAGGTGGCGAGCCCGAAGCGGATGTCGGGCAGCAGGTACTCTCCCGCGATCCAGCCCATCATGACCAGCCCCACCGCCAGCGAGAGCGCGGCGCCTCGGCCGGCGTCCAAGGCCGTGGCCAGTCCGGCCAGCAGGGCGCTGCCCCCGACCAGCACCCCAGGATCGAGCCGGGCACGGTGTCGTCGGCGAACGGGCTGCCCGCCAGCAGGTGGAGGGGTAAGGCGCCTCCCGAACCGGCCGCCATGCCGGCCGGCGCCGAGACGGCGGCGAAGGCGTCCAGCCCGATCGGTGCCGGGCGGGAGTTGCGATGCCTCACGACCTCGGTCTGCCTGGCCGGGGAGCGATGGAGTTGGATCAACCGCCGAGGTACGGAGAGCGGCGGGCCGCGCTGGTCACCGGATACCCCGGCTCTCCTCGTTTGCCGGTGCCCTCCGGTGGCCGGTGCCGACCGACCCGTCCCCGGTGGGGCTGGACCGCCGCGCCATGGCCTCGGCCGGGTGGGTGCTCCAGGAGGTCGACCGGCCGCGCACCTGGGCGGTCGTGGCAGACCCCGGGATCGTCCGCCTTCGGCATGACCGGAGGAGCAGCGAGCGGGGCCTTCGGGGCACGTCCGGAAGGAGGGAGCGCCCTCTCGTCGCACGCCGGCGAAAGGGACCTCGAGCCGCGCAGGGGCTCACCGCTCGGCAGCGCCGGCCCCGGCGCGGTTCCGCTCTTGCCCGCGCTCCCGGGGGCCGGTCACCAGCAGCACCGGGCGCCGACAGGTGTGGGAGAGCTCGTGGCTGACGCTGCCCAGGAGCAGCTCGGTGACCCGGCCCTGGCCCCTCCGGCCCACCACCACCAGGTCAGCGTCCTCCGCCTCGGCGACCTCCCGGAGGACCGCCGCCGGCCAGCCGTCGCGCTCCAGGGCGCGGTAGCGCACCCCGGCCTCCTCCAGGGGCCGGCACCACTCCTGCTCGAACTGACGGTGGATCTCCTCTCGCCAGGCCGGATCGAGCTCCGCAGGGACGGCCGGGAAGAGGTCGAAGCCGTACTCGGCCGGGGCGGGGGGTGGGATGGCGTGGACGGCCACGACCTCGGCCCCCAGCGCCCTGGCCAGCCGGATGGCGGTGACGAGGGCGGCGGCGGCGTGCTCGGAGCCGTCGATCCCGACCAGGATGCGTCGGATGCTGCCGATCGAAGTATCGGTTTCCATCGTCTCCATCCTCCATCGGTGGCTCGGGGGAGGACAGGGACGATGGTGCCGGCCGCCTGGGGCCTTCCGACCCGGTCCGACCGGCCCGTGGAAGCACGGGCCACGGTCGTCCCTCGGGGTCGCACGCTCGGCGCCGCCACCCGGAGGAGCCCGACCGGCCTCCGGGACGGGGCACCGTCCGGCGCGTGGCCATGGACCTCGGGCGGCCCTTTTGGCGGAACGTCGCCTGGGCACCTGGCCCGCGGCCCCCGCTCGCCCGGGACGGGGCCATACTGATCGTCGTTCGACCGGTCGTCATGGTTGGAGGGCGGACATGAGCACCACGTTCAGGGCCGACCAGGTGGGCAGCCTGCTCCGCCCCGCGGCGCTGCTGCGGGCGCGGGAGGCGTACACCTCAGGTGTGCTCTCCGAGGAGTCGCTGCGGGCGGAGGAGGACGCCGCCATCCTCCGTGCCCTGGAGGGCCAGCGTCGTGTCGGGCTCGGCATCTTCACCGACGGCGAGTTCCGCCGCGGCTCCTGGATCACGGACATGGCTGAGGCCGTGGAGGGCTTCGTTCCCCAGAGCCGTCCGGTGCACTGGTACGGTCCGGGGGGCGGGGTCGAGCCGAGCACCTCGCAGGTGGTCGGTGCTCGTCTGCGCCGCCGCCACCGCCTCACCGAGCGGGAGGTATCCTTTCTCGCCCGTCACGCGCCCGGCCCCTACAAGGTCACCCTCCCCGCCCCCTCGAACTTCTACGTGGTGGGCTGGAAGGACGGGGTGACCGACGCCGCCTACGCCACCCGGTCGGAGATGATGGAGGACGTGGTGCGCATCCTCCGAGAGGAGGTCGAGGCCCTGATCGCCCAGGGCGTGCCCTACGTCCAGCTCGACGCCCCCTACTACGGCTCCTTCATCGACGAACGGGAGCGGCAACGCCTGCGGGAGGTCGGCGTGGACCCGGACCGTGCTCTGCTGGAGGTGGTGGCCGCCGACGACGCCTGCGTGCGGGGGCTGGCCCGGGAAGGCCTCGTCCTCGCCCTCCACGTGTGCCGGGGCAACTCGCGCAGCCGCTGGCTGGCGGAGGGCGCCTACGACCCCGTGGCCGAGCCGCTCCTGAGCACGGTGAGCGTGGACGCGTTCCTGCTCGAGTACGACAGCCCCCGGGCCGGCGGCTTCGCCCCCCTGCGCTTCCTGCCCCCGGGCAAGACGGCGGTGCTGGGCCTGGTCACGACCAAGGAGCCGGGGCTGGAGTCGCGAGACCAGCTCCTGCGCCGGATCGACGAGGCGAGCCGCTACGTGCCGCCGGAGCGGCTGGCCCTGAGCCCCCAGTGTGGCTTCGCCTCGGTAGCGGCGGGCAACCTCCTCTCGGAGGAGGACCAGTGGCGCAAGCTGGAGCTGGTGGTGGAGACGGCGCGGGCGGTCTGGGGGTGAGGTGGAGCGGCCGCCAGGGGCCGTGAGCCGGCCCTCCGCGCCGCCCACCGGGGTGAGCGGTTCGCGCTCGACCGAGCGCACCGGGCCGGTGACCCCATCCGATCCGGGGCTCCGACTCGACGGTGGGGGACGATGTCGCCAACGGGCGAGGCGGTCGGGATCGGCCCCGGCGGCCGCGGCCGGTGGATGGTCCCCGGCCTCGGTCACCTTCCACGGTCGGGGGGCGTGGGTCCGCCTTCGGGTCGGCGGCCCCGTCGGTCCCTGGCAGAGGTGGTGGGTGGTGCCGCCATCGTCTGCCCGGTCGTGATCGTCGCCGCCGTCCGGCTCGTCTCACGCCCTGAGGATCGTGGGTTCGCTACCCTCACCCTCGACGACCGCGGACGGTGCCGACCGTGGTCATCGGCCGGGGAGGGCCGGGAGCCAGGACGGAGCGATGGGGTCATGCGCCTCGAACGGCGGACGGCGGGATAGCGGTACGGTGACGGCCCGACGCCGGGAACCCTCGGGCGCCTCCACGGCGAGGGGATCGGGAAGAGGACGAGGCGGGGCCGACGACCGCAGGGACGTGCTGATCGAAGTCGGGCTGGCCCTGGCCTCGGAGCTCTCGCTGCCCGCGCTGCTGCAGCGGATCGTGGAGCTGGCCGTGCGGCTGACCGGGGCTCGCTACGGGGCGCTGGGGGTGCTGGGGGAGGACGGGAGCATCGTCGAATTCCTGACCGTCGGCATCGGCCGCCGGGAGCGGCGGGCGATCGGGCAGCCGCCGCGGGGCCGGGGGATCCTGGGGGTGTTGATCCGGGAGGGACGGGTGCTGCGGTTGAGGCGGATCGCCGACGACCCGCGCTCGGTGGGCTTCCCGCCTCACCATCCGCCCATGACCTCCTTCCTGGGGGCGCCGATCCGAGCCCTGGGGCGCGTGTACGGGAACCTGTACCTGACCGACAAGCAGGGCGCGGAGGAGTTCAGCGCCGAGGACGAGCGGTCGCTGGAGGTGCTGGCGGTGCAGGCCGGGGTGGCGATCGCCAACGCGCACCTCTACCAGGAGACCCGGCGGCGCCAGGCCCGGCTGGAGGCGCTGATGGAGGTGGCCAACCAGATCCTGGCCGGGTCGGAGCTGGAGGCGGTGCTGCCCCGGGTAGCGGTGCTGGCCCGGAGGTTGGCGGAAGCCGAGTCCGCGGCCGTGGTGGTGCCCGACGAGGGCGGCGTCCTGACCGTGGCCGCGGCCGACGGGCTGGGGGCCGAGCGTCTGCGGGGGTTGCCGATCCCGCGCCAGCGGTCGATCTCCGGGGAGGTGATCCAGAGCGGGCGGACGCTGGTGATCGAGGACGCGGGCCGTGATCCCCGGCCCTATCCGCGGGTGACGCGGCTGGCGCGGATGGGGCCGGTGGTGTGCGTCCCGCTGCAGGCAGGGGGACAGCCGATCGGGGGGCTGTGGGTGTCGCGGCGCCGGGGCCGACCGGTGTTCAGCCAGGAGACGGCGCAGACGGTGGAGAGCTTCGCCAAGCAGGTCTCGGTGGCGCTGGAGTCGGCCCGGGCCCGGCGGGAGCTGAGCCGGCTGGTGCTGCTGGAGGAGCGGGAGCGGATCGCAAGGGAGCTGCACGACGGGATCATCCAGTCTCTGTTCGCGGTCGGTATGGGCCTCCAGGGGGCGGCGCTGATGGTGCCGGACCGGGAGGTGGAGCGACGGATCGAGGGGGCAGTGGAGGAGCTGGACCGGGTGATCCGGGACCTGCGCCGGTATGTCTTCGGGTTGCGGCCGGGGATCCTGGCCGACCAGCGGCTGGACGAGGCCCTGCGCTCGCTGGCTCGGGAGTTCGAGGCCGCGTCCGGGTTGGTGGTCGAGGTGGACGTGGACCCCCAGGTGGCGGCGGAGCTGACGCCGCTGGCCCCCCAGGTGGTGCAGATGGCCCGGGAGGGGCTGTCCAACGTGGCCCGGCACGCCCGGGCGCAGCGGTGCTGGCTGCGGCTGAAGGGGAGCGGAGCGGGGGCGGTGCTGGCGGTGGAGGACGACGGGGTCGGGTTCGACCCGGCACAGGCGCGGAGCGGCGGGCAGGGGCTGCGCAACCTGCGGGAGCGGGCCGAGGCGCTGGGCGGGAGTGTGCGGGTGACCAGCGCCCCGGGCCGGGGCACCAGCGTCCGCGTCCACCTCCCCCGCTGAGGCGCCCCGGGGTGCCGGCGGCGACGGTCGGGGGGCTCGGCGACCGCGCACCTGCCCCGCCGGCCGAGCCGCCGGAGCAGTCGGGAGGTCGCGTCCCGAACCCGGTGCCCTCGCGGGTCTCGCTGCCGCGCTCGCCTCGGCTCGTGGGCCGGCTTCCTCCCCTCCGGCGACCGGGGAGGCCCGAGCCGGGCCCACGATCTCGGGCCCGGTCGGGGCCGCACCGTCCATCCGGTCTCGGCCGGGGCGAGCCGGGGGCGGGTTGCGGTCGCCGAGGTCGGTGCCAGCGTCACCCCCTCGTCCCTGGGCGCGAGCCGGCCTGGGGACGGGAGTCTCCTGCTGGGCGGGAGGGCGCCAGGGGCCGTGCCCCGGGACAGGCCGGGGTCCGGTCGCCTACAGTGTGCGTGCATCGCTGGCTGCGGGAAGGGCATGGCCCCCTGGAGCCAATCCCCGAGAGGAGGTTCCGTGAGGTGGACATCGGACCGTTGCACTTGGTCGTCATCGACTTCGACGAACGGAGGTTCGAGGGCGAGGTGATGCCCGAGCTGCGGGCGCTGCGCGAGACCGGTGTGATCCGGCTGGTCGACCTGCTCCTGGTGCGCCGCGACGACCGGGGTCGCCTGCGCGAGCTGCCCCTGGGGGAGCTGGTGCCGGACGAGGTGGGGCGCTACGGCGCCCTCCTGAGGCCGCTGCTGGCCGGGATGCCGTCGCCTGCCCTGCGAGGCGAGGGCCGGGCGGTCCCACCGGCGATGGGGGCAACGCCGGAGCGGGACGGGGACCCCGTCCTGAGCGCCCGCGACCTGCTCGACCTCGAGGCCCGCATCCCGCCCGGGGGCTCGGCCGCGCTCCTGCTGCTCGAGCACGCCTGGGCGGCCCGGCTGGTCGAGGCGGTGATCCGGGCCGGTGGCCGGCTGGCCGCCGAGGGCATGGTGTCGCTCGAGACCCTGGCCAGCCTGGGCATCCGGGTCGAAGCCGAGGTCGGCGGACGGGTCTGACCCGGCGTCCGTAGGGGCTACGGAAGCCGCGGCCAGCGCCGCCGCCTAGCATCGACGCGGTCGGCGGCCCCGGGCCGCCTCGGTTGCAACGCTGCCGTGCGTCGACCGGTCGGTCGACGCACGGCGAGGAGTGGATCATGGCGAACGTCGTCGAACTCGACGACCGTGCCGCGGAGGAACTCGGCTCGCGGCTGCGGGGACCGCTCATCCGTCCGGGCGATGAGCGATACGAGCCAGCCCGCAAGGTCTACAACGCGATGATCGATCGCCGGCCGGCCCTGATCGCCCGCTGCGTCGACGCGGCCGACGTGATCGCGGCCGTCCGCTTCGCCGCCGAGCGGCAGCTGGACCTGGCGGTTCGCGGCGGCGGTCACAGCGGGGCCGGCCTCGGCACCTGCGATGGGGGGCTGGTGGTGGACCTGTCACCGATGCGGGGCGTCACCGTCGACCCCGCCTCGGCGACGGCACGGGTCGCCGGCGGCTGCGTGCTCGGCGACGTCGACCACGCCACCCACCCCTTCGGGCTCGCCCTGCCCATGGGCTTCATCTCCACCACCGGGGTGGGCGGCCTCGCCCTGGGCGGCGGCATCGGGTACCTCACCCGTCGTTTCGGCCTCACCATCGACAGCCTGCTCGGCGCCGACCTGGTCCTCGCCGATGGGACGTTCGTGCACGCCGACCAGGAGCACCATCCGGACCTGTTCTGGGCCCTGCGGGGCGGTGGCGGCAACTTCGGCGTGGTGACCTCCTTCGACTTCCGCCTCCATCCGGTGAGCACCGTGACGGCCGGGCCGATGCTGTGGGAGATGGACCGCGCTACCGAGATCATGGCTGCGTATCGAGACCTGATGCGTGAGGCACCCGAGGAGGTGAACGGGTTCTTCGCCTTCCTCGTGGTTCCGCCCGCGCCTCCCTTCCCCGAGCATCTGTGGTTGCGTCCGATGTGCGGGGTGGTTTGGTGCGGCGCCGACGGCGCCGCGGCGACCGAGCGCACGTTGGGCCGGGCCCGCGAGCTGGCTCCCACCTTGGACGGCGTGCAGCGCATGCCCCTGCCCGTGCTGCAGAGCGCCTTCGACCCCCTCTACCCGCCCGGCCTGCAGTGGTACTGGAGGGCCGACTTCGTGGACGAGCTCGGCGACGAGGCCATCCGCCACCACGTCGAGCAGGCGGCCGACCTCCCCACCCCGCTCTCCACCATGCACCTGTACGCCATCGACGGCGCCGCCCACCGGGTGGGGCCGGAAGACACCGCCTTCCGCTTTCGGGGGGCCCGGTTCGCCGAGGTCATCGTCGGCGTGGATCCCGATCCGGGCCAGGCCGAGCGGATCAGGTCCTGGACCGTGCGCTACTGGGAGGCGCTCCACCCCTTCTCGGCCGGCGGCGCCTACGTGAACTTCCTGATGGACGAGGGCGAGGATCGCGTCCGTGCCACCTACGGGGCCAGCTACCCGCGGCTGGCCGCGATCAAGCGTCGGTACGATCCGGGCAACCTCTTCCAC